>Ga0265762_1000105_pt1 | contig 12155 bp, 7 predicted proteins | sample NZIome_4_FD_200870 | JGI IMG/M metagenome (GOLD analysis project Ga0265762, IMG submission 200870) | Metatranscriptome of rhizosphere microbial communities from Maridalen valley, Oslo, Norway - NZI4 (Metagenome Metatranscriptome) | ecosystem: Host-associated > Plants > Roots > Rhizosphere > Soil ...
TCCCGAACCAACTTCTGGTAAGTCTGGCGCAAGTATTCCTGTGCTCCAGGATGTGTGGTATCAAGCGCATAAAGCGTGTCAACACCCTGCTTCCACAGATCCTCCAGGGGAATCGGCTGGCCCTTCGCATTATGGACCAGCCAATCCTTGTGATGTTCGTAAAGCCAGGCGCGGTCGCTTACCTCGAATGGCGCCGTCCACAGGCCAACGGTGAGGCCATCTCTCAAAATATGATGGGCCACAAAGCGCATGCCGTCCGGGAATTGCGTCGCGTTGGCGGTGACGTACTCGCCGCGCGCATACTGATAGCCTTCGTCGATCTGGAAAAAGTCATAACCGAGTGACTTCAAATGCGCGGACAGCCAATCGGCATTGGCCAGCACTTCGCCCTGGTTGATCGCGGCATAATAAGCGGTCCAACTCCACCATCCAATCGGAATCTCACTCGAGACACGGGCGCGATGCAGCCGTCGAATCGCCGAACCATAACTGCGAAGTTGTCCCAGATAGTCCGGGCCAGCGGCGAACATCACTCGTTCAGAGCTCATCTCTTCGCCCGGATTGAGTGGAAGACTCAGTTCGATCCGGTCGCTTTTAAGAGACTTTGCTTCGAGAGACTGGGCCTCACTGTAATCGTTCTGTATCTCCGTGGTTCCGCTCGATTCGACCGTATAAGATGCGACTTTAGCGTCGGCACCCTTGCCCTCGGTTTTCAGTCGTAAAAGAGTCAAGAAACGGTCCGATGTGAGGGCGCCAAGAAATAAGCTCTGCTTGGTCTGCCGGTTATAGATAAGCTGGCTTCCCACTCCGCGATGCATGCCGCCGGGAGCTTCTCCGAGGTCGTAGATCACCAACTCGGGCCAATCTTCGCTGAAGCTATCGGAGAGAATTCGCTCGTCCGACGGATGCCCGCCCAAGTTAATCATCGAGTCTCCCCTGGCCTCAACGCTACGGATTGCCTGTACCGACATCGCTGTCTGGGTTGGGTTTCTGACCCGGACTTGAATGGTGCCATATGGGTTTTCGGTGTACAGCTGCACCACATAGATAAGGTCGGGACTGCTGAGTAGTCCGCTGCAGGTGACCGTCAACTGTTGGCCGGAGCCGAGTGCGTCGCTGAATGGCGATTCGGAAACCGAATGCGAAGGATAGCTACTGGAACGCAGCCACTGGCGATTGACCATTGCGCCAATCGCCGCCTGCATTACGGATTGGCCGCCAGGCGACCCAAACTGATAGGACCCATCCTGACGATTGATCGTCACCGAGAGGGCCTTATTTGTCAGCTGCTGCGCGGGACAGCGTACTGCGCCCAAGGCGAATGCGGCAATCACTGCGCCCATCATGCTGCACTGGAGGACTGCCGGCACCTTTCGCGCGGTTTCGATCGCACGCCCTACAATTGTCAGTTTTCGGAGCAAACATTGTGCGTCGGTCACGAGTGCCGTAACTCCGTCTGAGAAAGTCTCTGCCTCGAACATGGGGCGCTATGGCACCGCGATCGACGGCGCACAATCACGACGAGCTGATCAAAGCTCAAAGCCTGAGTGCGAATGGTATTGTGTAAATTTACGAAGAATTACTTTTACTTCCGTTTCGTGGCTTTTGTCAACCAGAATATCTTCCCGCGAGCGCCACCGAAGGCCTCTATCCTTTGAAGGGCAGCTCGCCCCTGCCCGCGGCGTTCCACTGCTGGCGCAGGAAACTGGTGAGAGCACCCCGATCGCGAAATGCCTCGGTGCCACCTTCCTTGGTGGTGGAGTAGGCTCCCGCCAGATTGGCAAATGCCAGGCAATCCTCGAGTTTTGCCCCGCGCATTCGCTGATGGATGAATCCGGCATCGAAACTGTCGCCCGCCCCGATATCATCTACAAATTTCACTTTCGGCGGCGCCAGGCTACATGATTCCTGCCCTGATCGGCCGATGGCGGCCGCTGAGCCACGCTTCACGACCACAACCTTGACCAGTCCAGCGAGCAGGTTAATGGCCTGCGAAAGATCATCCGTCCGCGCAATCTTCTTCGCTTCACGATCGTTCGGAAGGAAGATGTCGACATACTTGAGAACTTCCAACAGATCCCGATCCCACTTGTTCTCCGGGTCGTCATTGGTGTCGAGTGATGTGGACAGCCCCGCGGCTTTCGCCTGGCGGAACATATCGAGGATTCGTGGTCGCAACGCGCGGTGCAGAAAAAACGATGAGACGTGCAAGTGGCGCGCCGACCGGACGTATTCCATGTCAATGTCGGAGTACTGCATCTCAAACATGGTGCCGGGAAAAGTAAGGATGTAACGTTGCTGTAAGTAGGGGATCGCAACCGTGAGCCCCGTCGGTGTTCGCCCGGCTGTCTGTTTCACGCGGCTTAGGTCAACCCCGGCAGCCGCTACCCGTTCCAGTGCTATTTTCCCCAGCGGGTCTGCGCCAATTTTCGAGACGAACCCGACCTTGGTTCCTAGCATAGCCAAGTTGTGGGCGAAAATCGCGGACGAACTTCCCAGGGTGAGCGCCAGACCACTGGCCAATAACTCGCGATCGAGTACCAGTTCTTTGGGTAGTCCGTACAGGATCAAGTCCAGATTGATTTCACCAACCACGCATACGTCCAGCTCCGGCATTTTCTCCCCTTTTCCCATTGCGCGTGCGATTTAGGACTCAGTATCTGCCACCACCGTGAATTGCTGCCACGGCCACGGAGGTCTCTCAAACCATTCCACAGGCCGTCGCATACGATCGCAGCACTAACTGAATGTGATGGCGAATCATCGCCCCCGGCTGATTCTCGATTTGGCCCGCCCGGATTGCCGCGTACTCCAGAGGCAGGTATTGACTGACGAGGGTAACCGGAACCGGGCGCGCTGTGAGATTCCCGATCAGGCGTTCGATCTCTGCTTGGACCGAGGCCTCGTGCCAATAATATCGGCAGCGGTCACTATAGCTGTATGCCCGCGCGAAGCGCAGTTGGCGCTCATCCCCGTTATAGTAGGAACGCCAGTAAGCGGGTTCACCGAGCATTGCCTGATCGAGCGCTTCTCGCAACTCGGATAGCCTTTGGCTTTTTTCGCCGGCAAGTAGTTCTCTTTCGACCGCGCTCAGAGCGAATAGAGCTTCCCGGAATGCGAAGGTCAACCCGGGGCCCACCTTCAGAATGGCGAAGTGATCCGCGACCATTTGAGCCAGCGCGCCGGGAGATTGATAGTCGGTGGAGTGCGCCTCGTATACCAGCGAAGGGCTGGAAGGCAATCCAGCCGAGAGTGAACCAGCTTTCGTTCGGTCGTATTCAAATACGACATTGTCCCCGAACCCCACCCCGGGCTGCACCACCACCCCGATCACTCTTTGCCAGGCTGCCGACAAACCTCTCTGTTCAAAAGCCTGCCCGAAAACTTCGAGCGTCCGATGGAGGCTCTCGATTGTGGTCACGGCAGGAGGTACGCCTAGAGTCGACTCGCCCCCTGGGGCGGGGACTTCAGTTCCGATAACGTACAGAGGAGGGTGGACGCCGGGGGGTGAGTCTTTCAGAGCCTTTTCAGCGGCCTCGCAAACTACGGCGGCCCGCTGCGCAACCCCCTGTTCAGAGAGCACCTTGGCGTCATCGGCACATGCCATGCTCGCATCCAGGTGGATTTTCCGATAGCCGGCGAGCACACAAACGCGGGCCAGTTCGCAAGCCTTGCTCAGAGCACTCTTTGCGGCTTCGGTCCTCCACGGAAATGGCCCCAGATGGTCCCCGCCTAGCAGTATTCGATCTTCGGGAAGTCCCATACGCCGCGCGGCTCGGTGGACAAAATCGGCAAACTGACTCGGAGTCTGTCCGCTATACCCACCCAGCTGATTGACTTGATTGGAAGTGGACTCTACGTGGAGCACGGAGCCATCTTTCAGGACCTGTTGTATGGCTGCGTCGATGACCCATGGATGAGCGGAACAGACGGCATAGATACCGCCCTTTCCTGAGAGGCGATTACGGGTCAATACGTCCTGAAGGCCGGCGCCTGGGTTGCTGCCGGGTTTCCGAATCACAGGGTTCAAACCAGCTCCTCCAAGAGTCTGTTCTCAACCGCAATATCGATTGGCTGCATACTACGAATAATTACGAATAACTTCAATATGTATCGAATCGCCGAAAAAGAACGAACAGGTAGACCGACGGCGGAACTCTGGGCTTTCACAAAGGCCAATGCGCCGTCTAGAACGGCCTTCCGGTGTCGGGAACGAGCAGCTTCGGAAACCTCAGCGGGAGCCACACTCCGGTTTAGCCATGTCTATGAACACCCCATGCAGGCTTCGCAGTTTTTCACAGTTTGCCTTCCGGTTATCAGGGATGGTCAGTGATGTCGAAAATCAATCCTGTATTGTTCAGGCTAAGCGGTAGCACGTAGCTGTCATAGATGGAATGACCGGCAGCGTCCAAAGCCCGGATCTGAAAATTCAAAGCCTTGGTGCCGCCGAGGCCTGCCGTGTCGAAACTCGCGGTCTCGACGCCGGGATCGAGAAGATCGAACGCGGCATGCGCGGCGACCCATTTCCAGCTCCAATCTGCGCCCGTGCCCGTGTATCGCCACAAACCGGCTCTGCCGTTCTTGGTCTCGAACAGGTATTCGGCGCCCACTGCAATGCCGACGTTGTATCCGGTCTGCGAATTCTTATCGGTGTCGAAAAATATCTGCCAGTTGCCTGCGTTTCGACCGTCCCAGCGAATCGAAGTACGCCCCAGTGCCCGATCGCCTTGGGCATTGAAAGAGTCCGGCCATGCGCTGGCAAACGGGGCTTGCACGTCCTGTTGTTCCACGGCACCCGCTTCCGCTTTCCAGTATTGCGGTGGGCTGGCATACGGATTCCCGGTTTCCTGGGTAAAGTAAACCCAACCTGCGTTGCGCTGCTTCGCCAAGCTCAAGGCCGCCGGGAGTCGATCCGCGCTCATCCCATAGATAATGTGCCAGAAGCGGTCGGGCGGGTACTTGTGCACCCAGGCATAGTCGACATAGTCATTTTGATAGCTCGCCAGACCCTGGTCCTCCCAGTTCATCAGGATGTTGGTGATCCCCATCCAGCAATCGCTTGGACTGTAGGTTCCCGGATTAAGCACCGTGACTCGGGCACCTCCCTTCTTGCGCACGTAGTTCGTGAGTGCCTCGTAATATAAGAACTGCGTGGATAGAAATGGGTTTCTGGCGTTGCAATCCGTGGGCGCCTCATCGAAGAACATGCCATCGACCAGGTAGTTGCGGTACACGGCATCGATTTTCCGCCGGACAATTTGCGGATCCCGCGCTCCGTAGCCGGTGTAGGTATATCCGATAACGAAGATGCCTTGCTTGCGGGTGGCGCGGATGGCCCGGTCGACGCTCGGATAGTAGGTTTCGTCGTCCCCGTTGTCGAGGTTGACGATCATGATGCCAATCGCCTTTGCCCCCGGCGCCGCCCACGCTGTCCATTGCGGTGACCCTGGGTCCTGATAGGACGGCGCGCCCAGCCGGGTTTGGCCCGCCGCTATCAGCGCCGTGAACCCAACGACGAGCCATCCGCTGAGCCTTATGCCGCGCTCGACCATTGTCATGGCTAAACCTCTGTGCACGCAGGAATCAACAACCTTCAAATTTTGCAGCACACCACCACCTTCAATCTTGCCCGCGACCGCCGTTTCCCTTCGTCAGTCGGATTCTCTTTGTTCGCTTCAACAACCGGCGTTATACGCCATTTTCGGCTCATGTGGCGCGCGGCGAGAGTGCGGATCCGGAGCCGTGAGCCCGCAGTTTAGAATTCGAATCTCAATCCAAACTGGAAGTAACGGGGTAAGTAACCGTTCGCGTCCGACGTAATCGTGCCGAAAGCCGCATCTCCAAGCGCCGCGTCGGGCTGGGCAAAGCGCGGATGATTCAGCAGATTGAATACTTCGGCTCTGAGATCGATCGTCATCCCCTCTTTGGGCACAAATGACTTGTACAGATTCATGTCGAAGTCATGGATGCCGTTCACCCGCAGGCCGGGAAAATAGCGGGGAGCGTTGCCCGGATTCTGATCGCCAGGATCGGCGAGGCAGTTCGAATTAATAAATGACGCGACCGGCGCGTTCCCGTTTCCTTCGGCTACCGAGTTCGCCTCCCAATTCGTAGCGACATCCTTCATGCTGAGACCGGTCCTCAGTTGAGGGCAGACTATATTGGGACGCTGGGTGCCGTTGGCGAGCCGCGGATTGCTCATGCCGAGCGCGATCGGTTGTCCGGATTGTTCGGTCACCAGAGTGGCGATCGACCAGCCTCCCACGACGGCGTCGAGCCCGCGATTCATATCGCCGCCGATCCATTCCTTGCGGCCTACCGGTAAGGTCACCACCACCGCGGCTGCGAGGCGCTGCGGCGCGTCATTGGCGCTGATACTGTGTTCCAAACTTAGGCGGTCGAGTTGTTGCGGGCTTCCGTTCGCGAGCGATCCTACCCAGTTATTTCGGCCAGCCGAGGAGTTATCGGTCAACTTGGAGACCGTATAGTTGCCCTCGAAACTAAGGTGGTGCGTCGTCCGCTTCTGGAAGCGGATCTGCAGCGAGTTGTACCACGACGAAGCTTCCTCGATCATCAGGCCTTCGAAGTCTCCCGTGAACTGAGGGTAGGGGTTGAGCAGATTTCCCAACGGGAGCTGCGAGGTGCTGTAGAGCGAATCGGGCTCGTTGAAGCACGGGGAAGTAGGAGTGGAGGCGCACGGCTGGGTAAACATCGCCTGGAAGGGGTTGGTCACCGGATTCTGCAGGAAGCTGCTGACGCAGCTATCTGCCTGGCAACTGGGATCGGTGGGAGTTACCGCGGCGGATATCTTGGCGAGCAACGCGGAAGAGATGAAGTCTCGATTGTTGGTGCCAGCCCAGGGGAGATGCGTGCTGCGGTTCGCGGAATAGTCGACTCCCAGAACGATCTGGCTGGGCAGTTCCCGCTGGATTCCCACATTCCACTGGTAGAGATCGGCATCGCGTGCCGCAGTAGTGCCAAGATCGTTGTTGTTGCCGTAGCCCCAATCCGCAAACTGGCCATACTGTTTGCCCTGCGGTCCGGTGAAGCCGCCAGGAAACGGATTCTCCAGCGTCGCGGACTGGCTGGCAAAATTGTTGTTGGTGAAGAAAATCGAAGCCGTCTTGCTGAAAGCGGTTCCGGGATATTGAAAATTTGTAGCCGGACTCATTCCAAAATAAATACCGGCGCCGCCGCGCACCACGGTTTTCGAATCGAAGGCATAGGCAAAGCCCAATCGCGGACCCACATCGTTGCGGTACACCGGAACGTGTCTCATACTCGAGGTGGGAAATTCGGTCGTGCCGATTAATTGCTCCGACGAAGGAAAGTTTAGTCCCACGGAGGCCAAAGCAGCCTGGGCGGGGGTTAAGTCGAGAGTCACTCCGGTGGGCGCGGTGAAATTGCTGAACTGGATGCGGTTATAGCGTTCGTCGTAGGGCGTGCTCCATTCATAGCGCAAGCCAAGATTGAGCGTGAGCTTGGCATTGACTTTCCAGTCGTCCTGGAAGTAGAAACCGGTTTCGATCGATCGGTTCGCGACTGAAGGCAAAACTTGGAGCGAGGTGGGCTCGGCGGGAAAAGGATTGATATTGTCGGCGTATCCGAAGAGCGTACTGGCGAAGGGATTCCCGGTGGGATTTCCGTTGGCATCGGTGTCGCTGTTCGGAGTCGGCGAGGTGACGTAGTCGGTAAAGTTGAACACGCCGGTCGGATCCGAGGGCTGAAAGAAGTTGTTGTAGAAAAGCCGCTGCTCTCCCCCGAACTTCATCAGGTGCGAGCCCTTGGAGATCACAACCTGGGAAGAATAACTGTAGAGGGTATGCGCGAAGGTGGTGTTGGCGCAGCATTGATCATAAAGATCGGTCCAGGGTGCGGTTTGCCCGCCCGAGGACATGTAGAACGCCGGCATCCGATCGATTCCGTTGGCCTGCTGAAGCAACGCGGGGAGTTGCACGCCGGAGGGCAATGATGCGTTGAAGCTGGAAATCGTAGGAATCCCCGTGGTTTCCAGTTCATGTACCCGATCGATGGCGAAATGGCTCGTCCAGACGATGCGGGAATTCACCGTCCGGGAATATTCGATCGAACCATTTTGCGCCAGCGTGGGGCTGCTCGCGATGCCATCGCCCGACCCGTTATTGTCAAAGCCGTCTCCGAAGATCGTGGGAGTGTAGTAATTCGACGAACCGCGGCTGTAGCGTCCGCTGATGTGGTTCCGGTCATTGATCTGGTGATCAATTTTGATATCGAACTGATAATCCGGGGCGTGCGCCGTGCCACTGAAAATGTAATTGTTAAATTCGCCCGGCAAATTGGCTTGCGGATAAAGATTGAGAATGGCCTGGCCGATGGGATCGATTTCGCCCTTGGGAATTACGTTCAAGCTACTGCCGGACTGCACTTGCGGCCGGCATTGACCGGTGGCGCAGGCGACCAGCGGGAGCTTCGGATCGTAGATATTGGTAGGCGTCGCCGAGAAATCTCCACTTCTCTCTGCCGCAGTTGGAACCGTCGCCAGACCGCTGAACGCGCTGTTGCTGCGCACTTTTTCAAAATCGACGAAGAAGAATGTGCGATTCTTGCGAATCGGGCCGCCGATGGTAAATCCACCCTGATCGCGCTTGCTATCCGGTTTGGGATTGGGAGCAGGGTTGAAGAAATCACGCGCCGCCAGCTGCGACCGCTGCAGGAAGTACCAGCCGCTGCCATGGAAAGCGTTGGTTCCGCTCTTCAGAACCATGTTTACGACGGTGCCGCCGTTGTTGCCAAATTCCGCCGAAAAGCTGTTGTTCTGAACCTTGAATTCCTGCACACCCTCGACCAGGGGCTCATAGTAAACATTCGAGTTTCCGCCCTCACCCTGCTCGGGCGCGCTGATCAGGGCGCCATCGATCCGCACCTCCGCCGTCGCGTTGCGCTGTCCGTTGGAAACGAAGTTCGTTCCTGAGGGATAGTTGTCCTGGGTGCACGAGCCGGCCACCTCGGTCACGCCTCCGGAGAGGAAGGTCAAGCCGAAGAAGTCGCGGTTCAACAGCGGCAGTTCCTTCACGTACTCACCGGTGACGTCAGTGCCTAAAGTTGCGTTGCCTGTATCGAGCAGCGGGGCAGTGGTTGTGACCTCCACGGAAGTCGATACGCCCGCCAAATCCAGCTTGAAGTTCAGCGACGATTCCTGATCGACTGCCAGAACCACGCCGGTGCGCTCGGCGGCGCGAAAGCCCGCGGCTTCGGCCTTTACGTCATACGTGGACGGACGTAGTCCGGTGAAGAAATAAGACCCCTTGTCATCGGTGCGGGAGGAGCTCGAGAGGTTCGTGCCCACATCCCGGATGGTGACCCTCGCATTCGTGACCAGGGCGCCGCTGGCATCGGAGACCACACCCCGCAACTGGGCCCGGTAATTGCCTTGCCCCCAAGCAGAAATAGCCAATCCCAGGATTACGACAACCGAAAACAGCGCGCTGGCGAGAACACGAGGACCAACCGGCAACCACTCCGCTCTCCGAACTCGCATGGACGGCCTCCTGCAAGGTCAAGCAGATGTATTCGTAATGCTTGTGTTTTATAACGTTTACTTTCGCTCACACTATTACTTTCGATCCTACTGCTTTGTCAAGCGCAAAACGCGAATCTGTGCCATCGGCTCGGGCGCTAGGCGTCCGAATATCGGGCGGGGGTTGCTCCCTGGGGTGTCCACCCCCAGCCATCCCGATTACCTCCGCTGCTGGCTTCGAGAGGGGGCGGCCCGCGACCCCTAACTCGCGATCACCCTTGACAATCCCGAACAATAGAAAGTAAAACGAACCTATTCGCAACACATCATAATATTTTCCATGGGCCAAGAATATGCAACCGGGACAGGTGGCAACATGAAAAACCAATCTGGGCGGGGCGTGAGATCCCGGTCAGCTCAAGACCGATGGTCCCCTTCGCGGATGAGGCGCGGGCGGACCGTCGCCGAAACCTGCTGTGTTTTGCTTGCCCTTGCGCTGCCTGTCTGGAATTCCGGGCAAAGCCGTCTGGCTCAGGAACCTACTCCCGCGGGTGCGCTCAAAGCCTCCACTGATCTTCAGATCCAAAGCTCCGTCCTGCGAATCGAATTCGACCACAACCTGCGCAGCCGTGTGGTCGCGCTGCTTGGTCGAAGCCCGCAATTCCTCACCCCGTTTTCCGCGTCGGAAACGGTCTCGGGCGTTCGCCCCCTGAGCGAGTTCCCCCTGAGCGCAAGCCGCCGGGAATCTGTTTCCGACGCGTTTGGCTCCGGCGAGCGGCTCTCTCTATCGGGCAAGGCGGGCGATCTGCGCAAGGATGTCGCGGTCACGATTTATTCTGAATTTCCATCCATCGCCGTCTTCGACGTTACCTACACGAACGAAGGGGTGGCTCGACTGGCAATTCGCGGTTGGGCCAACCAGCAATATTCACTGCGCGCCATCTCGCCTGCGCGCGGCCCCGCATTTTGGTCCTATCAAAGCGGGTCCTACGAGAAACGTCCAAATTGGGTGCTCCCGTTACGTGCCGGATTCAAACAGGAAAATTACCTGGGCATGAATGCCAGCGACTACGGCGGAGGAACTCCGATCGTCGATGTATGGCGCAAAGATATTGGCCTCGCGGTAGGCCACCTAGAGCCCGGACCCCGCCTGATATCGCTTCCCGTGTCCATGCCCGACGCAGGCCAGGTTCGCGTTGCCGTACGTTCCACCCGTGAGCGCACTCTCGAACCGGGAGAGAACTTCCATACTCTTCGTACCTTTGTGTCGGTGCATCAAGGGGACTACTTCCGTACGCTCACCGAATACCGCCGCCTCATGGTGCGGCAGGGATTTCAAATGGCGTCGGCGCCAGACAGCGCCTTTGGCCCGATCTGGTGCGCCTGGGGCTATGGTCGGTCGGTACAACTCAAGCAGGTCTACGACACCCTTCCGACGGTCAAGAAAATGGGCTTCGCCTGGGTCACGCTCGACGATGGCTGGCAGAACAACTACGGTGATTGGGCGCTCGACCCCAAGAAATTTCCCAACGGCGACGCTGACATGAAAGCCCTGGTGGATCGAATTCATGCCGAAGGTTTCAAAGCCCAACTCTGGTGGTCGCCGCTGAGCGCCGTCCCGGAATCAAGATTGCTGAAAGAGCATCCCGACTTCGTTCTGCTGAATCGCGACGGAAGCAAACGGAAGATCTCATGGTGGAATTCCTTTTATTTATGTCCCTCCGACCGAGGGGTGGTGGAATATCACCAAGCGTTGGTTCGTAAGATCCTGGGAGAGTGGGGATTCGACGGCCTCAAGCTAGATGGCCAGCACATGAATGCCGTTCCGCCTTGTTACAATCCTGCGCACCACCACCAACGCCCGGAAGACTCCGTCGAGGCCTTGCCCGATTTCTTTCGGGAGATCTACGAAACCGCCCGTAGCGTGAAGCCGGATGCCTTGGTGGAATTTTGTCCCTGTGGCACGGCCTATTCGTTTTTCACCATGCCGCATTTCAATATGTCGGTGGCATCCGATCCGGAAAGTTCGTTTCAGGTGCGCTCCAAGGGCAAGACATTGAAAGCGCTCATGGGCGATAGCGTGCCTTATTTTGGCGACCATGTCGAGTTGAGCGACGAAGCGATTGATTTCGCCTCGACCGTCGGAGTAGGCGGAGTCGTCGGTACGCAGTTTGTGCTCCCCAATCTCGTCAAGAAACACGGCAAGTCCGATCTCACCCCGCGGCGGCAGGAGATCTTTGAGAAGTGGCTGCAAATTTACAACCATAAAATGCTATCGCGGGGTGAGTATCTGGGAAATCTTTACGACATAGGGTTCGATCTTCCCGAGACTCATGTTATCCGTAAAGACCAGGAACTTTACTATGCCTTCTTCGCCAGCCATTGGACGGGACCGATTGAACTTCGCGGTTTGCAGGACCGCACCTATCGCGTCATCGATTACGTAAACAACCAGGACTTGGGCAGGGTGCATGGCCCGAAGGCCACACTTTCTGCGGCCTTCAATCAGCATTTGCTGCTCGAGGCTCGGCCCGAATAACCTTGCGCTGGCTGAACGGAAGCACGTTTCACAGCCTAGCGAGCGGTTGCGGGGTGGTGCATCTGCGAATCAGCTGGGACGGATCAGACTGGAACTTTTCTCCTAGACAACCGAATGCCA
>Ga0265762_1000106_pt1 | contig 12143 bp, 12 predicted proteins | sample NZIome_4_FD_200870 | JGI IMG/M metagenome (GOLD analysis project Ga0265762, IMG submission 200870) | Metatranscriptome of rhizosphere microbial communities from Maridalen valley, Oslo, Norway - NZI4 (Metagenome Metatranscriptome) | ecosystem: Host-associated > Plants > Roots > Rhizosphere > Soil...
CACCGGCGCCGGAGGCTGGTCCTGTGGAGGCTCGGGTGCAGGCAGTTACTCCAGCGCGTTTCGGGTTGGGTCAGCGCCGTCAGCCAGCGGCGGCCCGACCGTCCCGCTGATCTCGCTTGCCACTCCGACGCTGCCCCAGCCGGTCTATCCTGGGTTCAACAATTCCTTTTCATCGAGCCCCGAGGGTCTGGATCCGAATTTCCGGCCGAACGCGATTGACTCGGTCGATCTCACACTTCAGCGCCAGTTGAGCCACAGGATGACCCTGGAGGTCGGCTACATCTATCGCAGAATTACCCACGAATATCAACCCGTCGAACTAAACCCCGTTCCCTACATGATGACGCTGGGTGGTCAGCAGTTTAAGCAAGCCTACGACAACGTGTTGCTGCAATACTGCGGCGGCTTGGCCGGGATGGCCGGTGGTGGTTGTGCGAACAATGCCGCAGCCGTCACCCCACAACCGTTCTTCGAGACGGCGCTTAAGGGTACGGGATACTGCAATGCCTTCGCGAATTGCACAGCTGCGGTCGTAGCCAACGAAGGTAAAAACCTTGGAAATGTACAGGTATGGAGTCTCTGGAGCGATCTGGATAGTGGAGTCGGCTGCCCCAGTGTCGGTTGCACCGACACCAACGGGAATGTCGGCGCTTTCAACTTCCCACGCAGCCTGCAGAGCACTCCAATTCCGGGCACGTGCGCAACGCTGGGGTCGGGTGGGGTTGGAGCTAACGGCTGCTCCGGCGCCTACACCGACGGAGCCTTCCTGAATGCCAGCATTGGCTACGGCAATTACAACGCCGGTTTCGTCTCCCTTAAGATGGCCGATTGGCGCGGATTGACCATGCAGTCCAACTTCACCTGGTCGAAGGCTCTGGGGACTGCAGCGCAGGCGCAATCCTCGAGCGAACTCAATGCCCTCGATCCCTTCAATCTGAGTGAACAGTATGGCAGACAGGCTTGGGACCGCAAATTCATCTATAACGTGTACTTTGTCTACCAACCTACTTTGTTTAAGGGACAGAATGGATTGTTGGGACGAGCATTGGGTGGCTGGACGTTCGCGACGATCTTCGCTGCCGGGTCGGGGGTCCCGACGCAAGTGGGCACGACCGATGGCAACTACCAATCCTTCGGTTCGTGCGATGGCGTCGGTTGCGCTGACTACGACTTGGAGAACGCCGTGCCTATTGGCCCGGTTCCCAACCGTCATGCCAACTACTGCGGCTCCTGCTCAGGTCAAACCAACGGGTACCCGGTAAATTATTTTCCGGACGGGGTGGCCCAAGCCCAGAACTGGCGCAACCCAATTCTCGGGATAGATACCCGGGATGGCGGCTCTGGAATCCTGGGTGGCCTGGCCTACTGGAATATGGACTTCAGCATTAAGAAGAGCATCCGAGTGGCGGAAAGCGTCAACTTGGAGTTCCAGGGCGTCTTCGCTAACGTTTTGAACCACAATCAGTGGACCGATAACTACCTTGGTCTGTACAACAACGGCGGCTTTGGTGCTCTCGGATACAATACGGGATTTAATGGCGAGGGAGAGCCGCGAAACATCGAACTCGGCCTTCGCCTTCGCTTCTAACCGACCTAGTGCTTCACTTTCAGGCCGCAACCTCCGGTTGCGGCCTTTTCGATGTGGGCCAAGCATGTTCAACCGCTGGGAGGTGAGAGCCCCTCTACCTAGTCTGATGGAGACGAAGGGTTAGTGAAGCGCAAGGGTGAAATAACACCCGCCGCGAGGCGAGGACCTGAAAGGACGACCTGAAAGAAGGTAAGCGGCGTGGAGCAAAGACGCGAGCCGATGATCAAGAACAAGAACCGGATACGAGGCCTAAGGTGGGCGGGCGAGCGAGCAACGGATGGCGAAGCCCATTCTCCAGCAAGCTCACTGGTGGTAAATCCGGGGGGCGTCCGTCGAAAGCGATTGAACTTAGCTTGGGAGATCTGCGGCAGGTCACGGCATCGTGACTGAGGATGAAGCAATTCATCCTCGCTTACCAGCTCGCCGACCCGGCCGTCATGATCCGCTTTGCCGCATTTTGAACATGGAACTGCTGCCGCTTTAACACAGTCAAGACTGCGCGACCGACCGGCAGTACAGCCTGGGCATCTCTGCGGCGCCCCATTCGGCAGCCCTTCCCTTTGGCATTGGGTCCCTGAGCGCCTGAGCGTAAGATGAGCAGGGGTCATCAATTTGAACAGCTCACAAAACATCTCTGAGTCTGTCGGCAGCGGGGCGCGACAACCCACGGGGCGGGAAGCCTCATTCGGCTTGTGTTTCAACTATTTTCAATCTTTTCGAAGGAGCAGCGGCAGCGTGTGCCGGAGTTAAGTAATTTTGCTAATGCAGGCAACCGCTTCGAGGTCTGTGACAGCGCTGAGAGAAAAACCTGACACAGACGCTAGTAGTAAGGAGGCCTGCTACAATCGGCCTTTCCGTGACCACGTCCTTCAGTAAGCGCAAATCGCCCGCGCCGGATGCGAAGTCGCACGGTGCTGTCCCGATGCTCGACCTCGGGCGGCAGTATGTGCAGATTCGCTCCGAGGTGCTGACCGCGATCGAAAGCGTGTGTGCGTCGCAGCATTACGTTCTGGGGGCCGGGGTCGAAGCCTTCGAGCGCGAGGTCGCGGACTTCTGCGGTGCGGGCGAAGCCATCGGATGCGCTTCCGGGACCGACGCGCTATGGCTGGCTCTGACTGCAGCCGGCGTGCAGCCGGGGGATCAGGTTCTCACTACGCCGTTCAGCTTCTTCGCTTCGGCCAGCGCCATTGCTCGCGCGGGGGCGCGTCCTGTATTCGCCGACATCGACCCGGCAACATTCAATCTCGATCCGGCGCAGGTTGAATCTTTTGTGCGCAGCAGCCAGCATGACAAACTGCGCGCACTCGTCCCGGTTCATCTGTACGGCCAATGTGCCGACATGGACCGCCTAAAGGAACTCGCGAGAGAATTTCGTCTGTCTGTGATCGAGGATGCCGCGCAGGCGATTGGTGCGCGCTGGGGCACGCAGCGTGCAGGATCGATAGGTGCCTCGGCCGCCTTCAGCTTTTATCCGACCAAGAATCTCAGTGCGTACGGAGACGCAGGCTTGGTCAGCACGAGTGATCCGGAGATGGCGGCCCACATGCGACGGCTGGGCAATCACGGCAGCCCGCGCCGCTACGTCCATGAAGAACTGGGATGGAACAGCCGGCTGGACGCGATTCAAGCGGCGGTGTTGCGCGTGAAGTTGAAGTACATCACCGAATGGAACGAAGCCCGCCGCGAGCGCGCCGGCCGCTATGATCAACTTTTCGCCGCTGCCGGCCTGAAGGGGGGAGGCTCGGCGGAAGACTCAGGACCCATTCAACTCCCGCAAACTTCCCGACAAGCGCACCACGTTTTCCATCAGTACGTCGTCCGCGCGTATCGCCGCGACGAACTGCGCGAGTTTCTGGCTGCGCGCAAGATCGGGACGGAGGTTTATTACCCCATCCCGCTGCACCTGCAGCCGTGTTTCGTCTACCTCGGCTATCTCGAAGGTGACTTCCCGGAAGCTGAACGCGCCGCCAAAGAAGTGCTCGCGCTGCCCATGTTCCCCGAGCTTACGGAAGAAGAGCAGAAGTGGGTGGTGAAAAGTATCACTGACTTCTATTGCTAGCCAGAAGGGCTAGCGCCGCCGGCGCTTGGCGGTGGCTTTCAGGGCTTCCTTCTGTTCTCCCGGAGCCAGTACCCTGCGCACGATCGGCGAGTTCATTTTGTACTTGCGCTCGTGGACGTTGCCGTCCTCGTCTTTCAGGCGCAGGACGAAGACCGGGAGTGTGCCTTCTTTGTCGAAATTCTCCGCGGTAACGGTCACGGGCAGAGCCCCGTTTAGTCCGTGCTCGCGGTAGGCGGTTTCGTAGCGGTGCTTTCTTACGTTCCAGGTGAAAACGCGAATCTGATCGTAATCGTAAGCGAGGCCGTCATGCGGCTCGGTTAAGACGCACAGATATTGTGAGACGTTCTTGTCCGCGCCTTCTTTCGCCGGGTCCTGGACCTGGTTCAGGGCAAAAAAAGCAACAAAACGCTGGCCTTCGGCATACTGCGCGATATCGAGCGGGACGTCGATATCCACCATGCGCGCCAGCACCCAGCCGACGCGGCTTTCCGCGTCACGCACCAGCCACCAGTCTTCCCGCGCGGGGCCCGCCGTTTTTCCACCGGCTTTCGGCTTTACCACCACCCCGGGCTGCTTCTCCGTGGTCGAGCGCCGGAGTACAGAAACCTTCGCTCCCGCCGCCAGTTGATACAGATGCTCGGTCTCACGGCCGGGCGTGAGGTGCAGGTTCGTGTCGTTGCGCAGCACACCGGGCGCTTGTACGGGATCGCTGAGATTATCCTTCGTCAACTTGCCTAAACCGTCGAAGATTTGCTGATCCACCAGGTAGCGTTGCTCGATCCAGCCCTCGACGCCGCTTGCGGTGCGCACGCGGGCAAAGCGTTTTTCGTGCTCCAGCACCTCAACGCGCTCGCCGTTCTTCACGGTGGCGACGCGGTTATAGATAGTCGCCACCTGGTCGCGCAGCGTGGCCTGCACGGCGGAGACGTAGTTCACTTCCAGAACGCGGTTCCGGCCGCGATTGCAAGCGGAAAAACCCAACAGGAAAACGGTGGCCACCGCGAAGGACAGCACGCGCCGCTCGGGCCGTAGATGTGGCGGTAATCGATGCGATGAATAGGACGGTCCCACAAGCTTCGCGAGGCTAGACTTTAGCAAGTTCACTGGAGTGAGGTTCACTTCCCACTATAGCGCGTTCGAGTGCCGCACTAGCGCACCGAAGGACTGCCCGGAAGGTACCTTGGCAATAGCGCTTCGTAGCTCGTAATCTGACGCCCGAGCGGCGCTTCAGTTACCATAAAGACCAAGCGCGAGATGGTCGATCGGCAAGGGGCGCGCGAAATTTCTGAGACGAAAACGAGCCATGAAAATATACGAGAATCAGCTAGCTTCTGCACTTCTGCTGGGAGGATTACTGTTCGCGGTCTCCATCTGTGCCGCGGCGCAGCAGCAGGTGAGTCCGGCCCTGCGGCCGCCCAAAGGGGCGCAGGTCGCCATTGTGGTCTTCGAAGACTTGCAGTGTCCGGATTGCCGCCGAGCGGCGCCGCTGGTGGAAGAGGCAGGCCGGACCTACAAAATTCCTGTGGTCTTCCACGACTTCCCACTGCCGTTCCACAATTGGTCTTACGAAGCGGCCGTGCTAGCGCGCTATTTCGACACTCACTCGAAAGAACTGGGCAACGACTTCCGCGACTACATTTTCTCCAATCAGCTGGAAATTACTCCCCAAAACCTGCGCAGCTACGCCGAGAAGTTCGCCACCGAGCACAAAATCGATTTGCCTTTCGTGGTGGATCCCGATGGCAAGCTTGCGGCCCTGGTAAACGCCGACAAGGAACTGGGCAAGTCCATTAACCTGCAACACACGCCCACACTCTACGTGGTGAGCAACAAGCGCTCCGGCAAGTCCTTCGTCGAAGTCGTCGATCGCAGCCAGCTTTACGCGCTGATTGATTCGATGATGAAAGATTAGGGAAACGACAGTTCCTGCCTTCGGAATGGGCTACTCGGGCCGGTGTCGTGTTCCTGTGAGAGGACGGCCTCGTGGTCTTCGAGCGATTCCAGGTGAGTGATCACTTCCGCGTGCCGGGACTGCTCCAATGGCAGGCACTCTTCGAGGGCTGTGGCTATGCGATCGGCCTCTCCCGTTACGTGGCGTGCGGAAGCAGCCTGTGAACTTGGATGATCGATGATCGCTGATCTGCGGCATCCGGTGGTGCGGAAGCGCACGCCGTGGTGGTGAACATCGCGCTCAGCCGCAAATCGCATCGAGGTTTTCGCGGATGTGCTTTCCCGTTTCCGGGCCAGAGCAATCGGGCAGGCCAACGGCTGAGCGCCGTGCCAAACAATCTCCTGAGCAAACAATGTCCCGGCGACGGCGATCGCGATCAGGGGATCGAAGGGCTTCCATCGGGCAGGCCTGGCCAAGCCCAGGCCGGCCGCCACCGCAAAGCTGGTGAGGCATGGGTAAGGACGGGTTTGCCAGCGGCTTCGAGGATGAGCGAAGGGCTGCGCTTTCCTACGCGCAGCAAGTACCAGCCAGGCGCCGCATTTGATCACACCGCCCGCGAGCAGAAGCAGCCTGCCCGAACCCGGGGGTTCGAGCTTCAATCCTGCCATCCCCTGCTCGCTGGTGGCCACCAGAATCCAAACGCGGGCCAGAATAATCATGGCGCCTGCAAAACCCGCAGAGAAGAACGTGATGCCCTCGTATCCGTAGAGAAAGTTGGGCGTGGCAGGTTTCCTGCGGACCACAGATGCGGCGAAATCGGAGAGGCTTGCCGCCCATCCGGTCATGAAATAGGCATCCGTTTTGCCAACCAGGACCTTGACGCCAATGATCAATGATCAGTAATCAATAATCAGTGATCCGCGATCAGTGATCCGCGACAAGCGCATCGCCAAGCGCGCCGCTGTTCGCGAGCGCGCTCGGCGGCAGAGGGACTGGGAACGGCGAAGGTGGTTCAAGGCACGCACGATCCTGGCGTCAAGGACGCTGCGCAGCCATGCTGACATGAGTGACTGTGAGTTTACCCGTGCACGGGATCACAGAGGATTGGGAACCGAGGAAATCGTTCAGCGGAGGCTGACGAACAGTCGAGCGAAGAGCAGCCCTGACAGCCCGATCGCGGCGATGCTGTTGGCCCGAAGGCCGCGATAACTTGCCCCCCAGGGAAACATCAGAGCCTCGAAAATTGGCATCAGCTTCTCCGGCCAGAACAGTCCGGCGACGCCCCACGAAAGACACAGCTGAACGAGCAGGCAGAGCTCCAGATTACTCATTGACATCATTCATCAGCAGGATTCTAAATCAAGGACTGCCCTTATATTTAAGCGCAGGCTAAGCGCTCCGGGGAAGTCACGAAGGTAATCCGTGGCCGCTCGCGAATATTCGGGGAAGAATTTCAGTCCCCGAAGCCAATGCCGATGGCGCGCGCGGTGCGCACCAGTTCTCCGTTGGCATTCACCGACTTGAGATGGCCAACGGCGTGGGCTAGATCGACGGCGACAATCGAATCACCTTGCAGGGCCACCATCATGCCGAAACCGCCCGAAGCGATCAGGTCCACGGCAGCCACCCCGAAGCGGGTTGCTAGAATGCGATCGAAGGGCGACGGGGTGCCTCCGCGCTGAATGTGCCCGAGCACGCTTACGCGCACATCTTTGTGAGTACCCCGAGCGCTGGCATCGCCCAGCAGGTTGCCGATGGAACTGGCGCGGCGATTCTCCTTCAACTCCGGCGGCGATACAGCGAATGTCAGACATAAGAATGAGCGTTCACCAGGCCAGATGAATGGAAAAAGGAGGTTCTTCACGATGATAATGCTGGCGCGGAGAATGACAACTTACGAGCGGACGTGGAAGGATCGGCCTTCGGTCACCGATGGATTTCGCGGCGGTGGCCGATTCGAATCACGAGAACTGTGACTGCGGGGCGTTGGATCTCACAGATCGCGCGGTAGTCCCCGATCCGGTAACGCCATAGAGTGCCGAGTGGACCGCTCAGTGCCTTACCTAAGGCGCGGGGATCTTCCTGGTGAGCGGCCCGCTCATCCAGAAAATCAAGGATACGACGCGACCCTTGTTTATCCAGCTTCTTCAGTTGTTTCTTGGCGGACTGAGTGCGGACTGAGTGTAGTCAATGGTCCAGACCAAGGTCGGCTCTCACCTCGGCGCTGGAGTGAATCTTCTCTTCGCCTTTGCGAACGCGTTCGAGAACATCAGCCGCCAGATAGTAATCTTCCAAGTCGTCAAGACCATTCTCGATCATCTGGCGCAGGTAAAAAGCTTTGGTTCGTCCGGTTTGGGCGGCAAGATAGTCAAGACGTTGCTCAGCTTTCGCGGAGAGTCGTATCGATGTTGGCATTTGTGATAACCAAAATATGTGTATTCAGTGTATCGCCGGCCCATGCCGGCGACACTGGATGTTGCCATTTCGACTGCGGAGAATGAGAACTTACGAGTGGACGTGGACGAAGGGGAAAAGGAGACGGAAGTGGCACGATTCGGCACTAAAGCCAAAAGCTCCCACTTCTCGCTAAGAGCCGAGAAAATGGGGCGCTCACGATCTTGCAGTGTCGTGATACTTCCTACGGCGTGACAGTAATAGTTACTGCGTTGCTGGTGACATTGCCGATTGCGGCGGTGATGGTTACGGTTCCGCCCGTCGTAAGGCCGGCTACCTCCAAGACTGCGCCCGCAGATACCGTCGCGAGGCTCGTATTGCTCGAAGTCCAGGTGGCAACATCGGTAACGGGAAACGAACCGTTACAGGTGAGCGCTTCCGCCGTAAAGTCATCTTCCGTAAGATTGGCGGTCAAGGGTTGTGCGCTCGTGGGGGTCACCTGAATTGACGTGATACATCCAACCGTAACCGTAACCGTTGCTGTCCCTGTTATCGAAGGATTCTGATTGGAAGTTGCAGTGACGGTCGCCGTTCCGGTGCTGACTGACGTCACTAAACCCGTAGAAGAGATGGTCGCCGTCGTGGTTGGGGTACTGGACCAGGAGACTGATGGGTTGCTTGAAGTGCTGCCATCGCTATTAGTGCCGAACACAGTCATTTGCACCGTGTTAGCGGTGCTTCCGGTCTCGATCGTGGGCGATGCGGGTCCGACGGCGAGCGAGCTAATCGTAGGGTTCACGAAAAAGCCGGTGCAGCTTGCGGCCAAGGCGAGTGTAATGAGCGCAGCGAAGGTGCAGGCGACGCGGAGTTTGTGTTTCGTGGATGCCATGGTTATCTGAGACTCCTTGGACGCGCCTGCTCGGCTTTGCACTCCGGTTCGAACTTCCAAATCTCGAAATCTGCTCTAGCTCCCCGCAAAACTGCGGCGCGCGGGAGGAGCCGTCGAAGAAGCATCCAGCCTTCTTCAAGAATACTGTCTTCACGCGCCCGTGGCTGTAAAAAATTGTAGCAGAAGAAGATTTCCCGCCCGGCGTTAACTGCACTTCCGAGCCGGCATCGAACCAGCCCGGCTAATGCCGTGCTTCGATGAGAACGCCGGCCGAGCGCAAGCTTGCACAGAAAAAGGGCCGGTAGCTGCAAGCAGCACCGGCCCCTACGACCCATTGCGAATCAGGCTACGGTCGCTTGGGTTCCTCTTTCGGTGGCGGGCTTGCCTTTTTCGGCGGTGCGGCAGGCTTTTGCGGCTTCGGAGCGGGCTGACTTGCCCTTGGCGCGCTCTGTTTTGGGGCACTCTGTTTAGGCGCACTCTCCTTAGGCGCACTCTCCCGAGCCTTAGGCGCCGGAGCCGGTTTGTTCTCAGCCCTCGATTCATTCGAGGGACGGGGGTTCTCTGCGCGTGGGGCGGGTTTGGCCGCATGGCTTTCAGGCGCCCGAGGCGCACTCTCCCGAGCCTTCGGCGCCGGAGTTGGTTTGTTCTCAGCCCTCGATTCATTCGAGGGACGGGGGTTCTCTGCGCGTGGGGCAGGTTTGGCCGTATGGCTTTCGGGGGCACGAGGCGCACTCTCCCGAGCCTTCGGCGCCGGAGCCGGTTTGTGCTCAGCCCTCGATTCGGTCGATGGGCGAGGGTTCTCGCGCGCGGCCGGTTTTGCCGTATGGCTTTCGGGGGCGCGAGTCGCACTCTCCCGAGCCTTCGGCGCCGGAGCCGGCTTGTTCTCAGCCCTCGATTCTTTCGAGGGACGGGGGCTTTCTGCGCGTGTGGCGGGTTTGGCCGTATGGCTTTCGGGTGCACGAGGCGCACTCTCCCGAGCCGTGTTTCCCTTCTCCGGCCGGTTCTCCGCGGGATGATTTCCCGCAGGCGCTGAGGCGCGCGCTTCTTTGGGAGACATGGCAGGAGCGTGATAAGGCGCGCCGGCGGCTCGGGCAGCGACTACACCGCGTCCACTGAATTCACCCGGCTTGGCAGTTGCGGCAATCGCCGGACGGCCGTGATTCGTGGAAGCAAACAAGGCACGGTTCTGGCTGGCGGCATGCTCGTGTTGCGTCTGGGCCGCCACCGGAGGAGTGTGCCGCTCATGGGCATAGGATTCTTGTTCGGGCGTAGGACGAGCAGCCACGCCGCCCCGGCCTCCGTTGAACGCCACATGCGAACTGCTATTCACGATGACGGTGCGATTCACGTAGACGTTGCGGATTACAGTCGTATTCACATTCATGACGGCAGTGTTGTAGAAGAAAGTTCCCCCGCGCCACTCCCCTCCGTAGAATCCGTTACCGCCGTAGCCAAAGCCATAGTTAATGCCACCGTAGAAGCCAATTTGCGATCCCCAGTATCCGCCATTCCAGGCATAGGCGCCGTCATTCCAACCCCAGTAGCCGGGAGTCCACAGCAAGCCGGGTTCCGGTGCCTCAACCCAGGTGCCGGGCACCCAGTAGTAGCCGTCATCGTCGCTCCAGGCCCAGTAGCCGGGAGTCCATAGATAGCCAAGGCCGGGGCAAATAGGCTGCTGGTAAACCGGCAGCGCCGGGGGGCCGATGCGAACCGAAATGCCGATCCCAATTCCGATTTGCGCCGCCGATGGGGACGAAAGTGTCGCGGGTATCACCAGCAGCAGGAGGGCGAAACCTAACAAGCGAACAGAAGGGGGAAGTTTCATCATATTTCTTTCCTCTGGCCCGGTGGGCTTGCTCCTTGAAGCGGCAGCACGACAACGGGCGGATCTGGCTCAAAAAAGTCCGGCGTGGAATGGTCCACAACCAGACGTTTGGCCTGAAAAATATTTCTTTACGTTCAAACACCGCAGGTTGGAGTACGTTGCGGGGCAAGAAGTTGTTTGGGATCTCGAGCCGGGATAAGTTTTGGCCTTTCTCAGGAGAGAAAATCCGCAAACTACAGGATTATCCGGTGATTCAGAGAAGATCGAGCTCGGGGCGCAGGCGGAGTTTTGGGGCTTACTAGGAACCGAGAACGGCTTTTGCTTGTCTAGTTCGCCCGCTTCGATCGCGCAATGCGTTCGTCAATCAGCTTGCGGCCGGCGAAACCTTCGTCCGTGCCGTGCCAGTGGGTGATGGATTTTTCGCCCATCTTCCAGCAGAGCAGAACGGTTTGGCCTTCGACCTGGCAGGGAAAATCGAGCAGGCCGATGTCGAGATCCTTCACCTGCACCCCGATCGAATCGATCTCAGCGATGGCATCTTTGGCGCGCTGTTCCGCCTTGGCGCGCTCAGCCTTGCGGCGCGCGACGGCGACGACGTCCACGTGCGTGCCCCCGTTGAGGAAGATGCGGTGGCTGAGTTCCTGCATCTCGCCCTCCACTTCTTCCATGATTTTCTTGCCGGCAATCGCCGCGCGCAAAAGCGATTCGAGGGTGGGGAGCAGGCACTGGGCTTCGTCGAGAGTGAAAGTGCGGTCTGACATGGCGGTAGTTCTATTCTACAGTATGCGATGGGGCTACGGTTAGCGGGTTCTTCCGTGCGATGGATCAGGAGTTGTAGCGGTATCCACGTCCACGTGCAATGGTCGCGCGGCGGCGATTCCCGGAGGATAACAGTTGCCATCGCGGCTGTAGTTCGAGCACTGCCCAGCCACATCTTTGCGCTGCGGTGACTGCGCGAACTGCCAGACCTCGGCGAAGCGGACCCCGCTTTCGGAGGGGCTTGGCGGGCTGGCGGGAAAGGCGCAGCCGGGCGCGGGAGGACAGGCGTCGTTGATCGCCCAATAGACGATCTGTCTGGCGCCAGCATTCTGCCGGATATCGGCGGCGGTGACGATGTTGCCGTCGTCTTTTGCGGCGATGCCGGAGCAGTAGATGCCGGGGCGAAATCCGGCAGCGGTAACGGCGTCGACCCAGGCGTAGAGGTAGGCCTTCTGCTCGGGCAACATGCGCCCGCCTTGCTCCTGGTCGAGAAAGATGATGGTGTGCGCGGGAAAGCCTTCGCGGCGTGCGGAGCGAACCGCGGCCTGCGCATCGGAGTTTCCCAGTTTCTTTGCGTTGAGGACGGATTTCAGCTCGGCGTAGAGGCGTCCATTGAAGAGCACGAGGAATCCGAAACCGGCGGATTCAAGGGCAGCGCGGTGACCGGTCCAGGTGTTCGTCTTCTCGCCGGGAGGATAGTTGAGCCAGTAGCCGGTGTAGGAGAAAGATTGGCTCAAG
>Ga0265762_1000107_pt1 | contig 12140 bp, 12 predicted proteins | sample NZIome_4_FD_200870 | JGI IMG/M metagenome (GOLD analysis project Ga0265762, IMG submission 200870) | Metatranscriptome of rhizosphere microbial communities from Maridalen valley, Oslo, Norway - NZI4 (Metagenome Metatranscriptome) | ecosystem: Host-associated > Plants > Roots > Rhizosphere > Soil...
GTAACCCGCACAAACGCAGGGTATTATGGCGGAAGTGTAGGCATCACAATCAGATAGCAGCAACGGCGACAATAGAATCCCTCCCTCTCCGCTAGTTCCTTCAATCCCAATCATTTAGCTTCTACTGCAACCACGGAATGCGACATTCGGGGTGGGGACCGTCATGATTCTGGTTATGCGTTCCTCTATGCCATCCACGCTGCCCATTAGCCGATTCGGTCTCTCTGATCGATCACCAGTTCCTAGCACCAAGCTCAATGCACACAATCGCTTCACCCCCCTGCGGTCGTGGAAGCCTTTGCAAGCCCCGCCCCAAAATTGAACTTAGTACAAAATCAGCCACTTTTGGTGAGGCATTTTGTCGCCAATTCTCGCTATCTGGAGTGAGCAGCAAAATATAGGACACTGGCTAAGGAGCGAGCTATGCAACCGGTCTACACAGCAGGCTTCGTAGGATCCGTACACAAGACTTTCCTCCAATTCGGCGCGCTCTGTCTGGGTCTCAGTCTCGGCTTGCTGTTCTCCGGACCGGCAGCTGCCCAGACCTTCACCGAGTTCGAGGCTCCCGGCGCCGGCACAGCTGCATTTCAGGGTACGGTTGCCATTTCCATCAACACATCGGGGGTAATTGCCGGCGAGTACTATGACTCCACCGGCGTGTCCCGTGGCTTCGAGCGCACCGCTGCTGGTGAGATAACTTCGTTCGAGGCTTCGGGCGCGGGCACAGCCTCCGGCCAAGGCACTTTCTCCGGCGCAATCAACACCGCCGGCACCATCACTGGAAACTACTCCGACAGCAAGGGCGCTCACCACGGTTTCGTCCGCACCGCCGCCGGCGCCATCACCACCTTCACCGTTTCCGACTCGGGCACAGCTTCCGGCCAGGGAACTTCGTGCTGCGACATCAATTCCTCCGGTACGGTGTCAGGGTTTTACATCGACAAAAACGACGTCAGTCACGGCTTCGTGCGCACTTCGAAGGGCGCCATCACCAAGTATAACGTTACGGGAGCGGGCACGGCTTCAGGTCAGGGAACCCGAGGCGGCGGCATCAACGACGCCGGCACTATAGCTGGATACTACATTGACGCAACCGACAAGCTGCACGGCTTCATGCGGACCGCTGCCGGCGCGATCACCACCTACGATCTCCCCAACGTAGGCGCCACTGGCACTGCCGAGGATACCGGCGCCGCCGGCATCAACAACGCCGGCACAATCACCGGATTCTACATCGACAGCAGTGGCGTACCTATCGCTTTTGTGCGCACCGCTGCCGGCGTTATCACCACCTTCAAGGTCTCCGGCGCCGCCGAAACCTTTGCTGCAGCCATCAATACATCGGGAGCCGTCGTCGGCAACTACCTTAACTCCAGCTCCAACAGCCGGGGATACCTGCGCTCCGCCTCCGGCGCTATCACCACTTTCGACGCCCCTGGTTCAGGCACGACGAGAGGTACCGGTACGTTTGTCTACGGCGTCAATAGTGCGGAAACGACCGTGGGTCTCTATTTCGAATCGGGCGGCCCGTTCCACGCTTTTCTGCGGACCAAGTAATCCGCGCCTGCAAATTCCGCGGGCCGATATCCACTTCGCTTCCCGGCATCGAGTTCGCGCAAGGCCCGGGATCGTGCTCGTATGCAGCGGCACTCCTGCCCGCGAACTGACTTTTTTGACCATAGGGAGTGCCTAATTTCCACAGGCGCACAGCGAGAGCCTGATTGGGCTCCGTACGGTTCTACCGGTTCGAGCTGGTGCGCCTGTTGTTAATCTTTAATTGACTCAAGGTTGTCTGCACGAATCTGCTCAAGTCTTCTGATGCCTGCAGTGGCGCCTGGCCGCCGCTTGATGCTTGCCGCCGGATGCATTGCAGATCTCCGCTGGTCTTGCCCGCATGCGTAATCTGAGTGCGGGTTCCGAAGGAGATGGATTTCGCGCAGCCTCCAGTCGGGATTCCGCTGACATCCCCAATTTCTGCAAGCAGCCGCCGCAGGGTTTTTGTATCGATGGTTCCAGGAGGAAACTGTTGCGATCGCGGTGGCTCGCTGGCGCCACTGATTTCTGCCGTGGCGCTGCCGTCATCGTGTATTACAACTTTATAAGCACGGGTGTTGGTGGAGCGCGATTGGGTTATCGTAGCCAGATTCCCTTCAACTCCCTGCTTCATTTCCGGTCCCACCGCTGCCGTGGTTTGGCCCTCGGGCGTGATTGCCTGCGGAATGGTCGCAAAGTTGCTCTGGAGCAACCCTGCGACCACGACAGCCCATGAAAAAATTCTGACTAAACCGGCAAGCACAGGGAAATTATCAAACCTCCGGAAAGTTAAGGTTAACGCCGAGTGTTCCGGTCCATCGGAAAGGGACACGCGAGCAAGAGGTTACCCTGGCCTCTTGATACTAATAACGCATATGTTGCCATAACAATGATCGATGTTCGAGAATATAACGACCGCGAAGGTCGCAACCATACGCCGCCTGGTTCGATCGCTTCAATGCTCAGGCAGCCGCAGAGGTAGCGACCGCTTTGACAAGACTGGCTGCCGGCAATCTATCGAACTTCAAAGGAGTCGGTTCCGGCGTGTTCGAGAGCTGGATCGACTTCGGCCCCGGGTACCGCGACGTGCACCTCGGAAAAGACGGAGAGCGGCTGGATTTTACTTGGCGGTGGCACCAAGAAACGCCAGCAACGCGATAGCAACGCCGCCCTTGCCGACCAGCAGGACTACAAACCGAACCAGTAGACAATGCCCCTGACCCGCGATTTCAAAGAAACGATTGCCCGCGCCGCGCGCGATCCCAAGTTCCGCAAGGAACTTCTCTGTGAAGGCGTCGAATGTATGCTCACTGGAGAAACTGCGACGGCGAAGACCATCCTCCGGGATTACATCAACGCGACGGTAGGCTTCGCTGCAGTTGCCGAAGCCACACAGACATTCCGTCAAAGAGTCTGATGCGGATGCTGGGACCAACCGGCAACCCGCGCGCGGACAATCTTTTCGAAATTGTCGGCTTTTTGCACGACCGCGAGGGCATCCGGTTTCACGTCAAGGCGGAACTCGCATAGCCGAGGCGCGGTTTGGCGCCCGACTCGTACTCAGTATAGGGATCCTTTTCGCTTGCCCACTCGGCATCCATTTCAGCCATAGGGCTTAAGCCTAATCTGCAAGATTTGTGCTTTGCCGACCTTCTTGGCAGTTAACAGCCGATATAAAAGAGAAAAACTGTCGAGGATGTCGTCATTTCAATGTCCGCGTGACCAAGCCTATGGCTCACCGTGCGATGTCCCGGCCACGCCGCAACGCTCAAGTAGCGAACATGTCACAAAACTTTGCGAAGCCATAACCGCTCCTCGTTCATGCCCGCCACTTTGGCGCCGGCCTTACAGATGCGAAGGTAGCGTTCACCTGGTCACCTTCACGGCAGACACGAGCCGCTTTGTCCGGGTTCTTCTCATGCCACGCCACCGGCTTGTCCGCCAAGTCCGCGCTCCAGCGGAACGATGCGTGACTTGCTAGAAATTTGACCGTAGGCTTGGTTCCGAGACTCAGGTCTGTCCACTCAACGTGTGTCGCCTTGTCGCCTCGCGCTCACGCGGCCCGGTCAAGAACAGATTGTCCTTTTCATTGACGCACGCAAAGAAGAACTTGGTCATCTCGCTCTGCGTCGGAGCCTCCGGTGTTTCCTCAATGACGGTGCTGGCAGCAAAACCGGCTTGGGCAAGGAGAATGGGAATCGGCGTCAGAGTGACGGTGTAGCTCGGAAAATCGACCGCCAGAGGAACGGTGGTGCCCTGTCGATGAGGACGAATGAAGTGTTCAAGGTCGAGAGTTGACGATTTTATAGACAATGTGAGTCCCCGTCGGGCGAGAGAGTCAATCTTACGCTATCCAAAAAGAAAAAGCCGTGGAGTCCGCTTATAGAATAGAAACAGTCGTGAAGTCGTGCGTGTTCGCCGGGGACGGCCCGAATCTGGAAGTCCCCGGGGCCAGGATTGCTACCATGTCGACACAAGATGAAAAGGGACGTGCTTTTCGCGCGCTCCACCAGCGGGACCGTGCCTTCATTATTCCCAACCCCTGGGACGTGGGAAGCGCGCGGATTCTGGCGCAACTAGGTTTTGAGGCTTTAGCGACCACGAGCATGGGCTATGCTTTCTCGAAGGGGCGGCGCGATGGGAACATCACGCGCGATGAGACTCTCGAGCACGCGCGGGAGATCGTGGCCGCTACGGAGCTTCCGGTGAGCGCCGATCTGGAGAATTGTTTTGGCGACAAACCGGAAGTCGCTGCAGAAACTATCCGCCTGGCGGGCGAAACTGGGCTGGTGGGTGGTTCGATCGAGGACTATAGCGGTCGGATGGACAGGCCGATCTATGAACTGGAACATGCGGCGGAGCGCGTCAGCGCCGCTGCGAAAGCCGCTCATACCCTTCCCTTTGCTTTTACGCTAACGGCTCGGGCAGAGAACTATCTGCACGGTTGTCCCGATATTAAGGACACGATCAAGCGCTTGCAGGCATTTCAGGAAGCAGGCGCCGATGTTCTCTACGCCCCCGGTCTGATAACGAAGGACGACATTGCCGCCGTGGTCAGCTCCGTCGACCGGCCCGTCAATGTAGTCATGGGACTTCGGGGCGTTCAGCTCACGTTGGCGGAGCTTTCGGCAATGGGCGTAAAGCGCATCAGCGTCGGCAGTGCACTGGCCCGGACCGCTCTGGGCGCCTTCCTTCGCGCAGCTCGAGAGATGCAGGAGCATGGGACTTTCACGTTCGCGAAGGATGCGGCCAATCCGCGGGAGATTGGAGCCATGTTCGAGGCGGTGAATAATCAGTCGGAGTAGGGATCACGATTACTCATGACCCCCGCATCGTGCGGAAGAATCGACACCCGGTCTCCTCACCCGGACGCGCCTTCTCTCTGACCCCAAGCGGTTCAAGCAGAGAACTCTGTTTGTGCGGGTGTGAGCTCTACAACAGTTTGCTCCCTCAGCGCATGCAGCCATGCAAGCCCACTACGGAAGCCAAGTTGCTCATGCGGATCGCTTGCCACCATGAAATCGATGAACTCCGCAACCCCTGCTTCCTTTGCGCCCGGCGTGCGGTCGCTCGGAATGATGATCTCCGCCAGCCGCTCAACCATTGCATACTCCGCCGCCGTGAAGAATGGTGGACGATTCTCCACAGGCTTGATCGGCAAGGCGGCGTTGCCGACACCCGCAAGCGAATCCCCATTTGCTGAAGCCGGGAAACCGAGCTGCTGATTCTGCCACTGCCAGAATCCGTAAAACCTGTAGCCGTCCAACGCCTTGTCCTGCCATGGTCTCTGCTGTCTAGGAAAGAAATCTCACCGTCTTCTCCACCAACTCCGCCGTCGGTTTATAGGGATCGCCCGGCGCGTCGTACTCGATCGAGCAATATCCCTTGTAGTCACGCTTCTTCAAAATGCCGAACGTTCGCGCCATGTCCACGTGCACAGCCTTGCCTTCCTCGTTGACCTCGCCATCCTTCACGTGGCAGATGCCATAGGCATGCGCGAACATCGCATCGATGGCACGATACGCGTAGTCCTCGTCGTGCGCCGACAGCGTGTTGCCAAAATCGGGCAGGGCGCACAGCCAGGGACTATTCACCGTCTCGATCACCTGCACGATGAAAAATGGATCCTCGCTCACTGGGTCATCATTTTCCAAATGCACCACCACATTCTTTTTGGCTGCATACTCTGCCACTCGCAACAGAGTATCGGCCGTGCGCGCCACGTCCGGCTTCGAATCCTTGGCGGCTTGAACGTGCGTGCGAATGCTGGGTGATCCGAGAGCCGCGCCGGTATCGATCCATTGCTTGCTCGATGCGAGCGCCCTTTCTCGCTCCGCCGCATCGGTGGCATACGGGCTGTGTTGTCCGTCCACCGCGATGTCTACGACCGCACAGTGAGCTTTCTCAACCGCGCTGCGGAACTGATCGAGATATTTCGGATCGGTCGACGGAAAGAGTCGGCCCCACGGCTCAATCTTGTGGACATTGAACTTCTCGGCCACATGCGCTGCAAAGTCCTTCAATTCCATTTGCTGCGCTGCCGGAACCGGACTTGGAGACCGGCCGTCCCATCCCGTCCACCCCACGATGAATTCGCGAAAGGAATACGCCGCCACCGCAACTCGTTCTCGCGGCGCCGAAGGAAACTTGACAGAAGGTTCTGAGTTGGCCGCTGCGCGCGTCAGTTCCGGCAAAAGACAAGCCCCCGCCGCCGCACCGGCGCAGCGTTCAAGGAATCCTCTTCGGCTGATTCCGTTCATGCGCGCCAGTCTAACAGAGAAATTTAGCCTTCGTGGAGTGCGCCACTAGAGTGACAGGTGCCGGCAACACTTCTGAAGCTCCTGATTTCGTTCAAGGCCCCAATTGCCTCCGAGCCGCCAATCCCCCGATGGATTTTCAATCGCCGTGCGAGTTGGCCGCAAATCAGTATCGAGTAGGCTTTATCTGCGGTTGAAATTGGGCCGCGTTTTCGTTCTTCAAGGGGCCGTTATTGGATGCTCGAGCCGTGTGGTGCGAAAGTATCACGCACGGTTCTCAGAGGGCTGGGCGACCGCAAGATTGCCCGGCTACTCGGCACTTTTTCACTTGCCTGCAGGTTGCTGGCGCGATCGTTCCATGTTGTCCGCACAGCAGGCATGGCACGGACGTGACGGCTCGCGCACGCCGGAGCTATTTACGAAGCCGTCCGATAAATCTAGGCTGTGGGTGAACGGCACCGTTCACGAGGGCGTTCGGGCCGTTCAAGCCACTTCGAACTCGCGTCCCGCGATTGAAACTGAATCCGGGACGCTTTTTCATCTCAAGCGTACATATTCTCCTCGAGCTCATATCTTTATGTGAGTGACCCCGAGGGCATTCAGTCGTTTGGTATCAATTCCATCAACGGCGCTCTCACTCCTCTGCCTGTTTCTCCCCTCCCTCTTGTGAGCGGAGCGCAAATCTTCACCGTGGTTCAGGTCCCTCCGCCGTAGCGATGAAGGTACAAGCGGACATCGCCGGCACAGACAGATTCGCGCGACTGGGTACGAGAGCCAATCATTCACCGTGATCGGCGCTACTCAACCATCGATGCAACGTTCCTGATGATCGGGGGTTGACGCCTCGTGCCCGGTTGTTTTGAGCTTTTGCCCTGGTCTCGCATTCATGGAGTTCATCCGGCCCATGCCCAGCTGCAACGATTTTCACGCCGATCAAGTCGAAACCTTCCGGAAGTTCAGAACGCCGGGCAGGGGCGAGAAGATGATTCTCGACGAGAATCTATTCATTGAAGGAATCCTTCCTGGGGCAACCGCTCGGAAACTGACGGCCGAGGAGATGGCTGTCTATCGTGCGCCCTTTCCGACTCCCGAGTCACGTCTGCCGACATGGCGTTTGCCTAATGATCTGCCGATCGCGGAAGAGCCGGCGGATGTGTATGTAGCGATGGAGGAAGCGCATCGGGCTTTGGCGCGATCCTCTTGCCCGAAACTGTTGTTCGTGGGAAATCCCGGCGCACTGATAAAGCCCGCATTTGCCGACAGCTTTGCAAAGAGCCTCAAGAACTGCAGAGGGGTACAACTTGAATCCGGCCTTCACTATCTGTAGGAGGACCATCCCGATGTTATTGGCGCGAATGTAAAAGAATGGCTCATCGATTTTGGAATTGGTTCCAGCCCAAAACAGACGCTGAGGATATAGGTATTTGGGGGTTTAGACGTGCGTCTTTATCTGGATCAATCTCAGATTTACTGTCCCGGGTGGTGTCCTGACATTGACGAATGAGGTCAACATTACGTAGTTTTTGGTGAGTGAGTGCGACTGTAAGCAGTTGGGATTGCTGAGTTTGCATCGGAGGAGACAATTGCTGAACCGTTGTAGGGGCTAACACCTGCACCGAGGGTCCGAATCCCCCTCTCCGCCAGCCCTTTAGGAGGTGAGCCAATGCACTCGAGATCGATCCCGAGTGTCACCCTCTTAGACTGCTGATTCCAACCCGTGGAGCCTGCCGAGGTTCAGACTCGCCTCTTTTCGTCTCTTGAGGGAATGCGACATGCCGATGTCACGATTAAGCACCGCAGCACTTTAATCAGATTGCGGAAGGCGGCTACGCACTCGCGTATGAGGGCTTCCGGATCAAGCGTTATGAGCCAAGGTCCGTCGCAGGTGCTCGGCAACTTTATCGACGGCTAAAGGCTTGCTGAAGTAGTAGCCTTGAATTTCGTCGCACTGATGCGCCCGCAGGAATGTCATTTGTGCTTCGTTTTCGACCCCTTCGGCAATCACCTTGAGTTTCAGGCTTTTTGCTATGCTGATGATAGCGGCGGTAATTGCCGCGTCATCGGCGTTAACGGCGACATCTCGAATAAAAGACCTGTCGATTTTGAGCTTGCTGACCCGAAACTGTCTCAAGTAGCTGAAACTGGAATAGCCAGTTCCGAAGTCGTCGATCGCGAGTGTCAACCCCATGGCTTTAAGTTCCTGAATGACCGATAGCATCAGGTCTGCATTGGCTAGAAGTAGGCTTTCTGTTAGCTCCAGTTCGAGGTATTGAGGAGCGAGGCCAGTGTCGCAGAGCACGTTTCTGATGAGTCCGCAGAAGCCCTCTTGACGAAACTGGATGGCTGATACATTCACCGCGACCGTCACCGCTGGTAGACCCTCCTGTTGCCATTGCTGCGCTTGAGCACAGGCTGTCCTGAGCACCCATTCGCCGATTGGAACGATCAAACCGCTGTTTTCAGCAATTCGTATGAACTTATCAGGTGGCACAAGACCCAGTTCCGGGTGCTGCCAACGAAGTAGCGCCTCCAGCCCCGTCACTTTCCGAGTGGCCATGTCCATCTGTGGCTGGTACACGAGAAAAAGTTCCTCTCTCTCCAGTGCCAGTCGCAAGCTATTCTCCAAGGTCAATCGCTCCACAACCTGAGTGTTCATGTCTTCCGTAAAGAACCGGAAGTTGTTGCGTCCACATTCTTTGGCGTTATACATGGCCGCATCGGCATTCTTGATGAGTGTGTCGCAGTCCTTGCCGTGTTCCGGGAATATGCTGATCCCGATGCTGCAACTCACCTTGAGTAAGTGCCCTTGGACGACGAATTCAGCAGTCATGGCATCCATTAGCCGCTCGGCGGCAACCGCCGCATCGGGCACGTCCGTTACGTTAGTCAACATGATGAGGAATTCGTCGCCCCCTAGCCGGGCGACGGTGTCCTGCTCACGTCCCCATGTCTTGAGCCGCTCTGCAACTTCTTGCAAGAGGAGGTCGCCGACCGAGTGTCCTAACGAGTCGTTGATGTTCTTGAACCCGTCGAGGTCGAGGAACAGAAGCGCAACCTTGTCTTTTTGGCGACGAGCGCCAGCGAGCGTCTTGGCCAAGCGATCCTGAAGAAGAGTCCGATTGGGCAGACCGGTCAGGGCATCGTAGTAGGCTAAGTATTGGATACGCTCTTCCGCGACTTTGCGGTCCGTGATGTCCCGCACGGTGGCCAGCAACGTCGGCCGCCCGCTTAGCGTCAACGCTGTCAGGCACACCTCAGCCGGAAAGACATTGCCGTTTTTGCGCTGGTGCAACCACTCGAAGCGTTTTTTACCATGGAGAAATGCGTCGGCAATCTTCTGGTCGGCCGCTGTCCGGGAAGGTGTGCCGTCTGGTTGGTTCGGGGGTGAAATATCGGCGGGATGCAGCATGGGGGCTCCGGCCGAGTATCCGAACATCTCTAGTGCGGCCGAATTGCAATCCAGAAACCCCGTTTCATCCATGAGCCAGTTCGCATCGGCCGCGTCCTCGAACAATACGCGATACTTGTTCTCGCTGTTTTGTAGCATCTCCTCGGACCGCTTCCGCTCGCTAATGTCTTGCGTGATTGCAACGAAGTATTTGTTAGCCGGGTTGCCAACATTCCGCGTTACAGGCGTGATCGTCATCTCTTCGATGTAAGTCGTTCCATCTTTCCGCCGGTTTACAATCTCGCCTTTCCAGACCGCACCCGACGAGATGGTGGACCAGAGCGTGGCATAATAGCTTTCGGGCTGCTCTTCGGATTTCAGTAGGCGAGGGTTTTTGCCCAACACTTCTTTCTCGCTGTAGCCAGTCATCACGGTAAAAGCCCGATTCACCCATACGATTGTGCCGTCGAAGTCTGTGATGACGATTGCATTGGCAGCGGCTTCTAGGGCTGCCGATTGCAATTTCAATTGCTCTTCGGAACGTTTACGCAGAGTGATGTCCCGGGCAATCGCTGAAGCGCCCGTGACTTGACCCTTGGCGTCTCTAATCGGCGAGATCGACAAGGACACGTCTAAGACACAGCCTGCCTTCGTGAGCCTCTGAGTTTCAAGGCACTCCACCGGCAGTCCATTCCCGATCCGCTCCATCAGGGCTCGTGTTTCAGCTTGCCTTTCTGGGGGCAACAGGAGGGACAAATGTCGGCCGATCGCTTCAGCCGCCGTATAGCCATACATCTTCTCCGCTGCCCGGTTCCAACTGGTGATCAAACCGTCCATCGTTTTCCCGATAATGGCATCCTCGGAGCACTCCACGATGGATGCCAGCTTTCGGAGTGCTTCGTCCGCGCCTGCAGAGAGGTCAGGTTTGTCGCTCAGAAGATTGGGGCCAAATTGCTCCCGGCAGAACGACCCGAAAATCAGCAGGAAAACGACGACGGAGCACAGTAAGGGGGTAGCAATGTGAGACTGCCAAGCGGAAAGATGCGGAAAGACAATCTGTCTAAGCCCGTCGAGACCTGCCGCGAGAAGCAGAGCAGTGCCGGAGTAGCGAAGTGTTCGAATCACGGGGTACTGCTTGAACATGATTCCTCAGAGGGTGGCTGTCTAGCTGACTTGTGTGAGTCCGTCGTTGGTAGTAGTCAAAGGTAGTAATCAAAAAAGCGCCGACCCGGCGCGCCGGGAAAGGTGCCGCAACGACGACGGGGTATTTGCAGTTGGGTGACCAGTCTCGTCTCGGAGCTAAGTTGTTGACTCGATGAGCGCTGCTGAAGTCGGTTAGAGTTGGCAAGGACTGCTTTGGTCCTGCGTATAGACAATGTTCCAGGTATTGGACGGTCGGAGGGGCGGCGATTGTCGGTTGGAGGGATATGCTGGTTCCCGCATTGGGAACGAAAAGCCCGTCCTCCGTTGGCCGTTCGACGGCTCCCTCAATGATTTGTTGAAGCCCGGAAACACAATGATCGTGGAGACCTACCCGGCGGAGTGCTACGGTTGGTTCTTCCAAGGTGCGCCACTGCTGGGGAAGGAGTAGCTGGACACTCGGAGAGAGACTGCCCCTGCACTGCTGAACTGGGGACAATCCTCAAACGTTACTCTCGACCCTGACCTTCGCCATACCATCGAGCCCCAGGGGGAACCACAACCAGTGTGAAAGCTTGCCACCGCCCAACCCGAAGAATGTAGGTGATGATTTTTGACGGAGTGCAATCATTCGGTAACGTAAGTTCGGGTATCCTCACAAGGATGAGCAATGGACACAGATCGCGCGAGAAGGGTACGAGGCGAAGCCTGGACGTATTTCCGGGCGGAGCGTGCGAAATCCGTGATCAACTTCTCACGGCTTACCGGGTGTTCGAACCATGGACTCAAAAGCCCCTGCACACGAGGTCCTGCGTCCTGCGACTCCATAACGCCGGGAAAAGGCGAATCGGGTGGGGTTCGCTGCTGGTTGTCATGCTCCTGGCTTCTTTCGTTTTGATGTCCGCCTGTGGCGGCAGTAGCGACAACAGCAGCGGGAGCGGGACATGCACTACCGTTCCCGGCGCTCCCACGGGTTTGGCGGGCTCGAACACCACCAGCTCGGGAACTACATTGAACTGGACGGCGCCCACCGGGCTTGCGGCGAATTGCAGCGTAACCGGCTACACCATTTACGAAAACGGCGCCTCAATCGGCACCTCGACCACCCCCAACTTCAACGTGACCGGCCTGTCTCCCTCGACAACGTATAGCTTCAACGTGGCGGCCGGCGACGCGGCTGGACTTGGGGCTCAAAGCTCCGCCGCATCCGTAACCACAGGCGCGGCTGGATCTCCTGAGGGCACGACTACGAATCTGGTTTCTTCGCAAAACCCGGCGAATGTCGGGCAGGCGGTCACCTTTACAGCCAGCGTGACGCCGCA
>Ga0265762_1000108_pt1 | contig 12139 bp, 9 predicted proteins | sample NZIome_4_FD_200870 | JGI IMG/M metagenome (GOLD analysis project Ga0265762, IMG submission 200870) | Metatranscriptome of rhizosphere microbial communities from Maridalen valley, Oslo, Norway - NZI4 (Metagenome Metatranscriptome) | ecosystem: Host-associated > Plants > Roots > Rhizosphere > Soil ...
GCAACAGCTGTCTACGATTATGCGCTGTAGGCTTGGTCATGATGGGGTTTTCCCTGTCCTGAGGAACATTCCTGTCCCTGCCCGGACCCACAGCAAAGTCCCGCCACAGATCAGACCCATCCTATCGCCCAGGTGCATGTCCTTGGCCACTTCCCCAGCAACTAAGGCTACCAGCTTTCATCCTGGCAATTGCACGCCGTCACCCTCGATTTTTTGAACACCTGGTCTTAACGTTTGGTTCGACTCTGTCTCTGCAAAATTATCGACCGCGATCTTGGCCATGTCAAAGCGGCACACCCGCACCCTCTCTCCCCCGATCTGACTGTGTTCTGTGTTTCCTCCTTCCGAATCCGGTAACGAGCGGCTCGCCGCCAAACCGGGAGGGATCTCCTCCGGCCTATTTCCTTTCCTTGCCTAGCGGCTGGACCCCAGAGGCCGTTCTCCTTCTGGATGAACGTAGCGAGCTTCTCTTGACATAAACAAACAGATGTAGTAGATAATCGAACAGCCATAGGAGGTGGAGGTGGCACGGCCCAAAAAGTTGTCGAAACTGGAATTTCAGATTATGGAAGCGCTTTGGATGCAAGGAGAGTGCTCGATTCGCGAGATTCAAGAAGACTTTCCGTCGAAGCAAAAGCCGGCCTATACGACGATCCAAACGACCGTGTATCGATTGGAAGCAAAGAACGTAGTCCGTCGAGTGAAGAAAGTCGGGAACTTTCACATTTTCGAGGCCTCGGTCTCCCGCGAGGCTGCCCAACGGCGGTTGATCGATGACCTGCTGGCGTTCTTCGGCGGCCGCACGAAGCCGGTAATGGCGCATCTGATTGAATCCGGCAAACTCACGCTTGCGGATGTGAAAGAAGCTGAAAAGACTCTGCGGAGTCTTGCGAGAAAGGATAAACCACAATGATCCCGAGATATTTGTCGGAGACCTGGGCAGCTGTCGCACCAGCCCTAGGCGATCACCTGTGGCAGTCGACATTATTTGCCGCCACTGCTGGATTGTTGACGTTAATCCTACGAAAGAACCACGCGCGGGCCCGCTATTGGCTCTGGCTAGCTGCGTCGATCAAATTTCTCATTCCATTTTCTCTGCTGGTGAGCATCGGTGGCCATCTAGGATGGTCAAACCGTTCCGCAGTGGCCCCAACTGGTTTGTATTTTGCAATGAATGAGGTTAGTCAGCCCTTTACGCAATCAACTCTGCCGGTAAGTGCAGGGGCCCCTCCCTTGACAGTTCCCCAGAGTTTGAACCATTTGTTTCCGAGTTTTCTTGCAGCAACGTGGCTCTGCGGATTCGTGGTGGTTCTTTCAATGTGGTACATGCGCTGGCGGAAGATATCCGCGGCCGTAGGCGAGGCCGTGCCATTGTATGAGGGACGTGAGCTGGAAGCACTGCGTAGAGTGGAACTCTCTTGTGGAAAACAGGACCGCATCAAGATCTTATTGTCGTCGGGCTCTCTGGAGCCGGGCATTTTCGGCATAGCGCGCCCAGTGCTGGTATGGCCGGAAGGGATTTCCGAACACCTTGACGATGCACATCTACAAGCAATTGTCGCTCACGAGGTGTGTCACGTACGCCGTCGGGACAATCTCGCCGCTGCAATCCACATGTTAGTTGAAGCCATCTTCTGGTTCCACCCGTTGATGTGGTGGGTGGGGACTCGACTGGTGGATGAACGCGAACGTGCCTGTGACGAAGATGTTTTGGAAATGGGCACCCAGCGGCAGGTTTATGCGGAGAGCATTTTGAAGACGTGTGAGTTCTGCGTGCAAGTTCCACTAGCGTGCATGTCTGGTGTGACGGGCGCCGACCTCAAGAAACGGATTGTGCGCATAATGTCCGAGCACCTGTCACATAGACTGAGTTTTGGCAGGAAGTTGCTGCTGCTCGCAGTCAGCTTAGCCACTATCACCGTACCAGTCGTGCTCGGCCTCGTAAACAGTCCACCGCGAATGCTTGCACAATTGTTACAGGCCGACCGTGCGGCCGTGCCACCATTTGAGGTCGCCTCAATCAAGCCGAGTCGCGCGGGAGACGATATGGTTCAACTCTTCATGTCTCCGGGTAAGTTCACGACAAGAGGCGAGACGATAAAGAATATCATTGAGTTTGCGTACGACCTCAAATCTGATAATCAGCTCTCTGGGGGACCAAGCTGGATCAATTCCGATAAATACGATATTGAGGCGAAGGAAGAGGCTTCGATAGCCCAAAAGCTACAGAAGCTTTCTTTCGAAGAACAGGCAAATCAAGTCCGATTGATGGTCCAGGCGCTGCTCGCGGATCGGTTCCAACTAAAGTTGACTCACGAGACGAAGGACCTTCCTGTTTATGTGCTGGTGGTTGCGAAGGGTGGTTCTAAGCTGAAGCCGGCGGAAGTTCCAACCCCCGCCACGGACGGAACGTCTGCGCCGAAGAAACAGTTCCGCGGAGTCAGAATGACGGGCCCCGGCCAACTCAGCGCAACTAATATAGATGTCAGCTTTCTAGCGGACATACTGTCCGGGCAACCCGAATTGGGGCGGAATGTTATAAACGAAACAGGCCTCAAGGGTAACTATGATTGGACCCTGAAGTGGACGCCAGAGCAGAGTGCCGCGATGTTCAAGGGTGCAGACGGTAGCCACGCACCCGCCGAAGCACCTCCGCCTGATTCTTCGGGGCCTTCGATCTTCACGGCGCTCCATGAGCAGCTTGGCCTGAAACTGGAGCCGAGAAAAGGGCCGGTAGAGACCCTTGTCATCGACAGCATCGAGAAGCCCTCGGAAAATTAGCAGCGGGCGGTTTATTCGCAGTTTCGAGAGGATTGTGAAAGTCATGGCTCAGTGCATTTCACGCAAGCTCGATTTCAGCAGGAAGCTATCGCTCACCATGGCCGCAGTTGCGGCGATTGCCGCGCCAGTCTTTTTTGGCCTGGTACACATCACGCCGGTCCATGCTCAATCCACGGCGGACAATCCGGCAACCAACATTGCCGACACCTGGCAGGGCACGCTCCACGCCGGCCAAGACCTGCGAACGGTTGTCAAGATCTCAAAGGCAGACGGCGGATACAAAGCGGTTTTCTACAGCATCGACCAGGGCGGAGTTCCTCTTCCAGTCACCAAAATTACGCTGGAGGGTACGACCGTGAAGATGTCGCTCACGGCCATCGGCGGCACATATGAAGGCAAGCTGAGCGCGGACGGTAAGACGATCACCGGGAACTGGACGCAAGGGCCGAACCCGCTACCTCTAAACCTGACGCGTGCCACCCCCGAAACGGAGTGGGCGATTCCGGCGCCGCCGCCGAAACTGCCACCGATGGACGCGAACGCCTCCCCCAGCTTCGAGGTCGCGACCATCAAGCCTACGAAGCCGGATGAGCAACGCAAAGCGTTCCTCGTCAGGGGACGTCGTTTTCAGACTATCAACGTCTCCCTAAATGAGCTGATCTCGTTTGCCTACGGAGTCCATTCCAAGCAGGTCACCGGCGCCCCCGACTGGGCTGGAACAGATAAATTCGATATTGACGCGCAGCCCGATGGGGAAGGCGCGCCCAGCAACAAACAATGGAAAGGCATGTTGCAGAAACTGATTGTCGAGCGCTTCAAACTCACTTTTCACCGCGACAAGAAAGAGCTTTCGGTCTATGTACTATCCGTTGCGAAGACCGGGCAAAAGTTGACCAAGAGTGAAGGGGATCCGAATGGCCTTCCAGCGCTTTTCTTCCAGGGGCTGGGTGATCTGCATGTTACCAACGCAAACATGGCTGACTTCGCTGGCTTGATGCAGGAGGCCGTGCTTGACCGCCCGGTCCTCGATCAGACCGGACTAAACGGAAGGTTCGACTTCACCCTCAAGTGGACGCCCGACGATTCGCAGTTCGGCGGCATGGGAGCCAAGATTCCTCCGCCAACCGATAGCGCCACCGCGCCACCAGCTCTGTATACCGCCATCCAGGAGCAGATCGGGCTGAAGCTTGACGCCACCAAGGCGCCGGCCGAAGTTCTCGTCATAGACCATGTCGAGAAGCCTTCGGCAAACTGACACGGAATGAGACTTGGGGAGAAGCGAAAGCGGTGTCACAGCGGCGAGTGCATCGAACCTTCCAGTTGGTTTGCGTCCTGCTTTGCGCTCTAGCCGTGTTTGCGTTCCCCGCGCTGGCTGCCGCTTCGCAATATCACGGCCAGCTCAGCTTCCACGGCTGGCCCGTGCCCGGAGCCACGGTCACGGTAACCCAAGGCACGACGCGGATCAGCACGGTCTCTGACCAGGGAGGCCTGTTCACATTCACTGACCTTCAAGAGGGACCCGCGAGGCTCGAGATTGAGATGCAGGGCTTCGCGACGATCGACGCCGACGTGACCATCACTCCGAGTGTTCCTTTGGCTAAGTTTGAATTGACTTTGCTCTCGCTCGAACAAATGATGGCCCGCACAAAAGTGGCGCCGACCGCGCCCTCCGCGGTGAATTCCGCTGCTGCTGCGAAAAAGGCCGCAGCTGCTGACGCTTCAAACCTTCCCGACATACCGAAGCCGCAAGAGGAGGCGAACGAGCAGGCATCGGACGGATTCCTGGTCAACGGCAGCGTCAACAATGCGGCGACCTCACGGTTCTCGCTTGACCAGGCCTTCGGCAACAGAAGAGCGAACAGCAAGAGTCTCTACAATGGCGGGGTTGCGGCTATCTTCGACAACTCCGCGCTTGACGCGCGTCCCTACTCGCTCAGCGGGCTTGAAAGTCCCAAGGCTTTCTACAATCGCATCACCGGCGCCTTTACCCTCGGAGGACCGATCAAGATCCCGCATCTGCTGCCGCACGGGCCCATTTTCTTCGTTGCCTACCAGTGGACGCGCGACCACGTCGCCGCGACTGAGTCTGGCCTCGTACCCACCTCCGAAGAAAGGATGGGCAATCTCGCAGGCCTTCTCAACCCTCTCGGTCAACCGGTCGTCGTCTTCAATCCCGCAACCGGCCTGCCGTTCCCTGGCAATGTCGTTCCTGTCAGCCCGCAGGCGCAGGCCCTGTTGCAGCTGTATCCGTTGCCCAATATTGTTGGCGATTCGCTCTATAACTACCAGATACCCGTTCTCAACAGCACCCATCAGGATGCGCTGCAGTCGCGCCTGGATAAAACGCTGGGCCGCAAAGACGAACTCTATGGGAGCTTCAACTTTCAGAGTACAAGGGCGGGCAACTCCAGCCTGTTTGGTTTTACGGATACCACCGATACGCTCGGGATCAACGCCAACATCAACTGGGCCCACCGCTTCAGCCAACATCTCTTCGTCTACGCCAGTTATCGTTTCAGCCGGCTCAGAACGAACATCGTACCCTATTTTGAAAACCGCCAGAACGTGTCGGGCATTGCCGGCATCCTCGGCAACAATCAGGACCCCACCAACTGGGGCCCTCCCACGCTCAACTTTTCGAGTGGGATCGCCGCCCTCACCGACGGCCAGAGTTCGTTCAACCGGGCACGCACCGACGGCTTTTCGGGCTCGACAGCCCTATATCGCGGTCGCCACAACATCACCATCGGCGGCGACTTTCGCAAGCAACAGTTCAACGATTTCTTCCAGCAGAACCCGCGCGGCGTTTTCACATTCACCGGCGCAGCAACCCAGGGCACGGTTAACGGCGTTACGACTGGCGGCTCCGACCTGGCCGACTTCCTGATCGGCGTCCCAGACACGAGCTCCGTCGCCTTCGGCAATGCGGACAAATATCTCCGCGAGCCCGTCTACGACGCCTTCGCTCAAGATGACTGGCGTATTCTTTCTACGCTCACTATCAATGCTGGTCTGCGTTGGGAATATGGCGCGCCGATAACTGAGATCCACGGTCGGCTCGTCAATCTCGACGTGGCTCCTGGCTTCACCGCAGTGGCTCCTGTCCTCGGCAGCGACTCGGTGGGCCCGCTCACTGGCACGCACTATCCTAGTTCTCTCATGTTCCCGGACAGGCGCGGGTTTGAACCACGAGTCGGCGTCTCGTGGCGTCCGATTCCAGCTTCGACCATCGTTGTCCGCGCCGGCTACGGTATTTATCACGACACTTCCGTCTATCAGACATCGGCGCTTGGTCTTGCCCAGCAGGCGCCGCTTTCCAAGAGTCTGAGCGTGCAGAACGGTACCGCATGTCCACTCACGCTAGCCAACGGTTTCAATCCATGTTCGTCCATCACGCCCGACACCTTTGCAGTCGATCCTAATTTCAGGGTAGGTTACGCACAGGCTTGGCAGTTGTCGGTGCAGCGCGATTTGCCGGCGGCCCTCCAGCTCACCGCGACTTACCTCGGTGTCAAAGGCACGCGGGGCGTTCAGCAATTTCTTCCTAGCACTTACCCGATCGGCGCAACGAACCCTTGTCCTACGTGCCCCTCGGGCTTCGTCGATCAAACTTCGGGTGGCGACTCCACGCGTCAAGCGGGCCAGGTCCAACTGCGCCGCAGGTTGCGCAACGGCTTCACCGCATCGCTGCTCTACACATTTTCGAAATCGATCGACGACGATGCTCAACTAGGTGGACTGGGTCACGTCACCGCCAGCACGCAAGGCCCGACTGATTCTACCTCTGTCGGCGCGCCGACTCAGAGCCCGGCCGCGCCAACACCGGCCATCGCGCAGAACTGGCTCGATCTGCATGCCGAGCGTTCGCTTTCCACTTTTGATCAACGTCACCTGCTCAATCTGCAAGTGCAATACACGAGCGGCGAGGGCCTCGGCGGCGGAACTCTGATGACGGGCTGGCGGGGCAGGCTGTTTAAGGGCTGGACCGTCCTCACCACGATCATCGCCGGAACGGGCTTGCCAGAAACGCCTGTTTATTTGGCGGCCGTGCCAGGAACCGGATTCACTGGCACGATCCGCCCGGACTCCACAGGAGCTTCAATCTACGCGTCGCCGGCAGGCGTGCATCTCAACGCCGCAGCTTACACGGCGCCATTGCCGGGCCAATGGGGAACTGCGGGCAGGAACTCGATTACCGGCCCTGACCAGTTCAGCCTCAACGGCTCGCTCGTGCGCTCCTTCCGCCCGAGTTCACGCTTCTACCTGGACCTGCGCATCGATGCAACGAACCTGCTCAACCACAGTGTTTTCACCGGCTGGAACACGACCGTAAACAGTACGCAATTCGGCCTGCCGATTGCTGCCAATCCGATGCGCAGTCTCGAAACCTCACTGCGCCTGAGGTTCTAAGATGAGTTCTCGAACGAGTTATGAGATGAGGATGCTGCCGGCCATTTTCCTTTTACTAGCCGCCGCCTACGCACCCGCTCAGCAGACCGGTCAGAACAAGCCTCCTAGCGAGTCGGGGACTTTCACTGTCACGGTCAAGTCGCAACTGGTCGTCGAAACAGTGGTGGTGAAGGATAAGCAGGGAAAACTCATCCTTGGACTCACCGCCCGGGACTTCGCCATCACCGAGGACGGCGCACCACAGACGATCACCTTCTGCGAGCACCAGGATCTCGCCGCGAACGCATTGCCCTTGCCGGTCGCACCGCCCGGCTCCGAAGAGCTCAAGCTCTACAAGCGTCTGGCTCGCACACAGGTCGCGCCGGAAACTCCGGACAGTGAACGCTACAAGAATCGCCGCCTGCTCGCTCTCTATTTCGACATGTCTGCAATGCGCCCAGCTGACCAGCTCCGCGCGCTTTCTGCGGCTGAACAATTCCTCCGCACGCAAATGACAACCGTCGATCTCGTAGCCATCCTCCGCTACCAGGGCGGCTCGGTCGACATCCTGCAGGACTTCACCGCCGATCGCAACAAGCTGCTCAGCATCCTCCAGACCCTGATCGTGGGCGAGGGCCAAGGGTCGGTCGAGACCATCGACGACGCCAGCAGCGCCGATCGGGGAGCCGCGTTTGGCCAGGACGACAGTGAGTTTAACGTCTTCAACACAGACCGCCAGCTCTCTGCCCTGCAAACCGCGGCCAAAATGCTCGGCCAGTTGAACGAGAAAAAGTCCCTCATCTACTTTGCTAGCGGCCTCCGCCTCAACGGCATCGACAACCAGGCCCAGCTTCGCGCCACCGTCGACGCCGCCATCAAAGCTGGCGTTTCTTTTTGGCCGGTGGACGCTCGCGGCCTGGTCGCGGAAGCTCCGCTCGGCGACGCGACCCAAGGCTCGCCCGGCAACTCCGGCATGTATACAGGCGCCGCCGCCCTCGCCACCACCACCAACTTTCAGCAGTCGCAGGACACTCTCTTTGCGCTTGCCGGCGACACTGGAGGCAAAGCGCTGTTTGATAACAACGACCTCACCCGCGGCATCGTGCAGGCCCAGGAAGCGATCTCGGACTATTACATTCTTGGCTACTACACCAGCAACAAAGTTCAGAACGGTAGGTTTCGGCGCGTCAAAGTCTCCCTCACGAACGATTCCAGCGCGAACCTTACTTATCGCCAGGGCTACTACGCGGATAAGCTGTTCAGCCGATTTACTGCTGTCGACAAAGAGCGTCAACTCGAAGACGCGCTGATGCTCGACGACCCCATTACCGAACTCTCCATCGCGATGGAGATCGATCACTTCCAGCTCAACCGGGCCGAATACTTCGTCCCCATCGTCGTTAAGATCCCTGGACGTGAGCTGGCTCTCGCCAAGCGGGGCGGCGCCGAGCACACCCTGATCGACTTCGTCGGTGAAATTAAAGACCTCGTCGGTGGCACCACGGTCACCAACGTCCGCGACCATGTCAACATTAAGCTCTCCGACGCGACCGCCGCTGAGCTCGCGCGGCGCCCCATCGAGTACGACACAGGTTTTACCCTTCTGCCCGGAAAGTACATGATCAAGTTCCTGGCGCGCGACGACGAGACGGGGAGAATCGGTACCTTTCAAACCGTCTTCGTAATCCCCAACCTGAACAAAGAGGATCAGCGCGTCCCCATCAGCTCGGTGGTGCTGAGCAGCCAGCGCGTCGATCTAAGAGAGGTGCTCTATGACGTTGAGAAAGGTACGCACAAGGAAAAAGAAGTCGCGGTCAACCCCCTCGTCCAAAACGGAAAGAAGCTTGTCCCGAGCGTGACTCGAGTCTTCAGTACGAGTCACGAGATGTACGTCTACCTCCAGGCGTATAAGCAGCCTCCGCAGGGTAGCCAGCCCGCGAGCCAGCCTCTTTTCGCTTTCGTCACCCTTTATCTCGGTGGCGGCAAAGTTCTTGAGACCCCACCCACTTCGGTCGTTCCTAGTGCCACCAGCCGGCTTGGAACTATGCCTTTCAGCTTCAGCGTTGACATCGACCGTCTCGCAGCCGGGAATTACGACTGCCAGATCACGATCCTTGACCCGACAACCCAGAAGGCGACTTTCTGGCGGGCTCCAATTCTCATTGTTCCCTAGTCGTTGGTTTCAAGTCGGTCGCACAGATGAACAGAGAGGCTATTCTTGGCAGGTCCGTACTTCAGAAGCGTGCAACCGAGTTGTCGGGTCTAAACGCAATGATGCAACGTTTTAGTTGCGCTTAAGCGGTTATAGTTGCGTATATAAAGGGGGTGTAGTTGCGCATAGGATTGATAATTGCGTATATAGTTGCGCAGCGGTGGCGGCAATCACCGGGGCTCTATCTTCCGGCTAATCGTCGGCACGGCATTGATCGCCCGCGACGGGCAGCGATCAGCGGCTGAGGTCCGCGCAAACCCGCAAGCGTTCGCTGTAACGATGCAGACGAAGCCTTTGCGGTAAAGATCCAAACGCGCCGCCAACCGCCTGCACTGTGCCGATCGCCAACCCATAGCGCGACTGGAATAGGGCCTGAAGAAACTGTCCGGCTAGGCCGCCGGGTATAGGGCCCTTGAGGAATTGCAGAAAGGCATTCAGGCCGAAGACAAAAAACACCAGCGCGAGCAGCAATCTCACAATCAGCACCACGATTTTCATGCCAACGTCTCCGGTAAAGTTTAGGTCACCCTGGGCTCAGCAGAAGCGCGCCAGCCCGCGGGCGAAAACGCCAGTCTGCTAAGCGCCGGCAGAGCCTTGCAGAGTTTCTCTCTCACTGTTTCAAGTAACGAAGCGCAACACATCCTGCTTTAAAAGGCTTCGACTCAACCAGCTTCAATTGCAATTTCTCGGGCAGGCTGACGCCCTCCATCAATCGTCTGCCTTCTCCAGCAATGGTTGGCATAACCACAAAACGATATTCGTCAATCAGGCCAAGCTCCATCAGTTGTGAAGGAACATCTACACCGCCGACCAACATATTGTTGCCCTGTTCTTGCTTCAGTTTAAGTATTTCGTCGCGAAGGTTCGTACGAACAATTCTCGTATTTTCATCTTCCGCGCTGGCCAACGATCGTGAAAAAACAATCTTCTTCTTGGAGACAAAGGTTTGAGCGAATTCGATATCCGCTTTTGTCTCGGACTGGCTTTTTGCGATATCTGGCCAATAAGGAACCATCAATTGATAGGTTTTACGCCCATAGACGAGCAGGTCAAACTCTCGCAAGAGGTGCGTGAAATGTTCATGTACTTCGTCATCGTCGGGGGGTTTGAATTTGGTATGGTCGCAGCAGCCATCCAGGGTAAGGTTGATTGCGTAGATTAGTTTTCTCATTGATTGTCTCTCCTCTTTTAGGTTCCAGTGCTTGCGAGTTAAAAAGTATGGCGACCACCGCTTCACAGGAGGCCGCTACGAAACAGTCCGGGTGCGCCTTCGCGAAGGCAGCCCCATCGTCCACCTCAAACGTAGACGACAACGGGGATATGGCGGCGGGTGCCTACGAAGCGCAGGAAGTAGATCTCCCGCTCAAGGAAATTACCCAATGCGACGAAGACGACGTGACCGGAACCTGCATCCGCGACCTCGCCGCGGCGACAAAAAGCTGCCTCGGTTACCACCCCGACCTCAACCTCCTCCCGCCACCGAAGCGGCGGTGACCTGTGCAGCACGCGGCTTGGCGCCGCTTTACGGTTTAAGCCGCACCACCAAATCACTTTCGCAGCCAAAATCTCCTCAACACCAACTCCAGAGCAGTGATCTAAGCCATCCGCTGGGTGCGAACTAGAGTGCCGAATAAATCATCTGCACGAACATGTCGCTGCTGAGCATGTGGCCCCACACGGGGTCGAAATCCGCCAAAGGTTTGCTCGCCGCTATTTCCTCGGCCGATTTACCGGCGGTTTTCAGTCTCTGGACGCGATCGCGGGCCACAACCAGCATGTCCCGACTCTTGGTCAGATCGGCTTTGTTCCCCAGCGGGCCATGCCCCGGAACGATCTTGGTGTTGTTATCGGCCAAGGACAGAATGTTGTCGGCGGCGACAATTATCCCGTTGACTTTTCCGCCGGTGCTGGTGTCGATGACCGGGTAAAAGCCGTTAAAAAAAGTATCACCCATGTGAATCACGTTAGCTTGCTCGAAGTGAATGTAGATGTCCGTGTCCGTATGCGCCGGCTGGAAATATTGCAGCATCACGATTTCACCGTTGGCCTGCAGTTTTCGGCTGCTGCTGAATGTCTGCTGCGGCAAAGCATCCGGGGGCGACGCCGGAACGTGCAAACCCAAAAGCGCACTGTCGTGTGGCTCTGCCATGCGCGTCTTGGTGTTTTCGTGGGCCAGCACGGTGGCGCCCGCCGCGTGCAAATTGGCGTTATTGTCGGTGTGGTCGAAATGCCAGTGGGTGTCGATCACGGTCTGCAGCGGCGCATTGCCCAGCCCATCAAGCGTTTTTTTCAACTTCGGCCAGGCCGGCATAAGAAATGTGTCGACCACGATTTTGCCATCGGGCCCGTTCAACACCACAACGTTTCCTCCAGGCCCGGAAAGCAACGTTAGCTGGTCCGCCAGCGGTTGCGATTGGATAGGCGCACCACCCATCTGCGCCCGCATCGCCGCCAGAGGGTCAGTTGAAGCCGTTGCCGCTTGCTGCCGAAGATCAGGAACGCCGGCGCTTAGAAGACTTGCTGGAAACAGTTGGGCCAGCAGGCCGCTTCCCGCGAACGCCGCAGAATTGCGCAACATTTCGCGCCGTGTACTTTGCCTTTCCAAAAACTTCGGGCTCATTTTCGTTCCGCCTTTCGAATGTGAACTACCCGCTTGTTGTCTTTGGTTGTTCTGCCGCGTACTCTAGCTGGGTTTCGGTTGTTCCGCTAACGGGAGAGTGGCGAGATATGTCGGAAAAGGGTCAATCTCGCAAATCC
>Ga0265762_1000109_pt1 | contig 12085 bp, 12 predicted proteins | sample NZIome_4_FD_200870 | JGI IMG/M metagenome (GOLD analysis project Ga0265762, IMG submission 200870) | Metatranscriptome of rhizosphere microbial communities from Maridalen valley, Oslo, Norway - NZI4 (Metagenome Metatranscriptome) | ecosystem: Host-associated > Plants > Roots > Rhizosphere > Soil...
CCCGGAACTCGTGCGGCAGGGCTAACATCTGGCCTGCATCCCGAGACCGGACAGCCCACTCAACCAGGGTTCGGTACTGGTCGAGCTTAACGATATTCCCCAGCCACTGCGTACCCGATGAGCTTGTAATCACGACCACGTTCGGCACATCGCATGGTCCAACACAGCCGCTGATAGTCAGCTGAACTCGCTTAAGCAGTCCCCGCTTCCGCCATTCACTTTTCAGCCATTCCACCGGAACTTCGGGCAAACCACGTTCCACATTGCCGCAACAGCAGCCTCGACAGATCGTGATCTGTCCGAAGACCAGGCGCTTCGTTTTCAATGGACAATCTCGATCCTCGTTCACCGCGTCTGATCCGTTCCCAGTTCTGGAAGCCACTTAATCCAACAGGCCATAGGGGGCGTCCATTTCAATCGGTTTCGGTGATCTGCGAGACCTTGAGAAAATTGCGGCAATGAAAGTCACCAAGCTCGCCAGAGCGATTCGGATTGCCCAAGTTCTGACTTTCCGATTCTGGATCACATGAGCAAGTGCACACTCGCAACTCAAATTCGCTCCAGTCCCGACTCATTGCCCGGATCCAGCCCCACGGGGCAACAATCTCGTGGAATTGAGGATGAATGCCAACTCTGAGGTCACGTGAATAAAGGCGGCCAACAGCGGATTCAGGAAGCCAAGGGCTGCCATTCCCACTCCTATGCTATCCACGACCAGAGTGCCCACAAAATTCTGCATGATGATCCCGCGACAGCGTCGAGCAAGCCGCAAAGTTGCGACTAGTTTCGAGAGATCGCTTCCGATCAAGATCACGTCCGCGCTCTCCCGAGCAACGTCCGTTCCCGATCCCATGGCGATGCCGACATTGGCTTCTACCAGGGCTGGAGCGTCGTTGATTCCGTCACCCACCATCGCGACATTACGACCTTTGCTACGCAGTTCAGTCACCCACTTCGCCTTCTGCTCCGGCAGCAGTCCTCCCACCGCTTCGTCCACTCCGAGATCGCGGCCAACCGACGAGGTTGCGGCTTGCGTGTCTCCGCTCAACAGAACAGTTTTCAACCCCATCTGTCGCATTGCCGCAACCGCATTCTTAGCTTCCGGCCGCAACACATCCGCAATTCGGATGCTGCCAAGAACTTGCCCCGCACGAGCGACGTAGACCTCCGACGCCCCGCCCGCGCCGTTACCACCTAGAGGCAAAACCCTCGCCATGCCATGTTCGACCAGGAGCGCCAGACTACCAACCAGGATCTCCTCGCCTTGATAACTCACCCTGACTCCCCTTCCGGGCGTATACGAGAATTCATCGGGTTCCTCAAGCGGAATGGCGAGTTCCGTCGCCCGCGCAACCACTGCCCTGGCGAGAGGATGTTCCGATTTGCGCTCCGCAATACTGGCGGCGGCTATGATTTGGTGCTCCGCGAAGCCATTGGCTGAAATGACTTCCCGGATTTGCGGTGTACCGAAAGTTAGCGTCCCAGTTTTGTCCAAGAGCACCGTGTCCACGGCAGACAACGCTTCCAGGTAGAGGCCGCCTTTAATGATGGCCCCCTGATGCGCCGCCCGGCCAATGGCTCCGAGGATTGCGAGTGGGGTTCCAGCCGCAATGCCGCATGCTCCGGCAACAATCACAACCGAAATGGTCGACCTGACATTGTGAGTAAGGATGAATGTGAGAACCGCAGCTCCCAGGGCGAAATACACAAGGTAGCCCGCCAGGCGATCCGCAGTTTTCTGAATCGGAGCCCGCGACTTCTCGGCGCGTTCGACAGCTTCAATGATTCTTCCGAACGTCGTGTCGCGTCCGAGTTTCTGAGCGCCGATTTCCAGAGCCCCAGATTGATTGATGGTTCCGGCGTAGACCGCATCTCCGGGTGTTTTCTCAACCGGCATGGCTTCGCCAGTGATTGCCGCTTGTTCAACGAACGAGCGGCCACCAAGCACGACGCCATCCACCGGGATGCGTCCACCCGGTTTCACGATCACCGTGTCACTAACCTGAACTTGGTCGGACGCAACCTCAATCACCTGATCATTGCGGCGGACTGCGACGGTTCGGGGGAGAAAATCGAGCAGACTCTGGATAGCCCGCCGGCCTCTGCCAACTGTGAGACCCTCCAACACTTCGGCGGCAAGGACGAAGCCGGTGATGACCAGAGCGGTGAAGAACTCTCCAATCGCCAAAGCCGAGAGAAGAGCGATGGTCATCGAAAGTTCCATCGTCATCTTTCGTTCAACGATGTTCTCGAAGGCTTCCTTGAAAATCGGATATCCGCCGATCAGGGTGGCCGCGATGCCGATTACGCTGATGTGCGGAAACGGCTCCCAAAGCCGAAACCATACCGCGACCGCAGCGATGAACACAAAAGCAATGCGGACCAGTTCAGCCCGCTTGACTCCATGCCCACCCTCGTCGTGCTCGGCGTCTTGGTCAGGCTCGTTGAACTCCCGGGCCCCCAACATCCCGGTTAGATGAGGAGGATTGGCTGGAAGCTTTTCAGTGGTAGGCGAAGTACTCATAGAGGCATATCCTCCATCGTGCGAAAGTGGCAATGCTGGTAAGGTTCGACCATCGCGAACACTTCATGTTCCCTAGCCCAGACCCTTCTGGGCGGCGGCACGAGAAGGGAAGCGGCGCAACAAACCGATTTCTCTTCAACTGGGATGATACATACCCCCATAGGTATAGTGCAAGTTTGAGCATGGTATCATTCCTTTGCGAATGAGTCATACAATCAAGAACAAACAGAAGCTGATTCTGCGGAGCAAGCGTATCCGTGGGCAATTTGAGGCGCTTGAGCGAGTCCTGGATGAGGGGCGGGATTGCTCGGAAGTGTTGCAAATCATCAGCGCCGCAAGAGGTGCAGTCAACAGCCTGATGACTGAGCTCCTGGAAGGCCACATCCGGCATCATGTGCTTGACCCAAAGCGGAGACCCAATTCGGAGCAGACGCTCGCGGCCGACGAGGTTATCGATATGGTGAAAACCTATCTCCGGTAGCTCGCCTCCGCACTCGAATCAACCTTGCTTGCACGACGCACGTCTGGATTGGTCCCGACAAACGTTAGGTTCAAACGCGCATGGGTTCACGGACCGTCGACTCAAAATCGTTGGCCATGCCAAGCAATCCAAGCGGGCTCGAGGCACCCGAAATCCGAGAACGATTCCAGCCGAACAGCTTTGCAAATGGTTCCGCGAAATGGACCGAGATCCGCACTAGGCTTCCGGTATTGCGGGGCAGCCGGGAAATTCCTTCAGGTAGGTATTGCCAATGTAGCCGAGGTATTTGATTCCGATTTCGCTGGTGAAGAATCCGTCCGCGGTGTACTTGCGCAGCATCGAGAAGAACTCGATACCAGGGCTGAGCCTGGGATCTTTGTCCACGTTCTTGCGGAACGCGATGAGATCCAGCACTTCTGTCTGCTGCCCCCGAGAACATTGCAGGAAGGTCTGCCCGTAGCGCTCCATGCAGGCGGCGTCAAGCCACATGATCCCGCCTCCGAGTTGAAGCTGGAGAGCCTTGTTCTCGCTGCTCAGCAAATCGATGAATTCGGGCGCGCCCGCTTCCACCGCGCCACCGCTTTCCTGGTCGGGAGGAATGATCGCATGGCACAAGGCTCGCAGTGTTTTGTACTGAGGCTCGGGGAAAAATTTAGGCGCGTATTCTCCGGAGGATGACGCCGCTCTATGCGCGCCCACCATGCGGTGAGCCTTTTCTGCGGTTGCGAGCGGAACCACCCGCAGCATGGACCCGGCCGCGGCAGTAAGGCCGAGCGACTTGATAAGGTCACGGCGCGAGATGGACATGAGTCGAGCTCCTTCGGTCCCCGTCAAGTTCCTGCTACTACAGATTGCCTCGTTTGGCTTGCTCCAGGAGATTTTCCGACGCCCTCCAGGATAGCGCCAGGATAGTAAGCGTCGGGTTCTTGTCAGGGCTGGTTACAAATGCGCCCGCATCGGTGACGAATAAATTTTTCACATCGTGGGCCTGGCCATACTTGTTCAGGACCGAGGTCTTGGGATTGTCGCCCATGCGCACCGTGCCTGATTCATGAATCGCCGTCCCCCCGTCGTAGAGGCCGTAAGGGGCTGGGCCGTCGGTAGCGACGTCGGTCGAGTAAGTGCCGCCCGCGGCTTCGACAATGGCGCGAAAAGTCTGCTGCATATCCTTCGCCATTTTCCTTTCGTTCTCTCCCGCACGGTAATGAAAACGCAGTACCGGAATGCCCCACTCATCAACCACACTGGGATCGATTTCGCAGTAGGTGTTTTCATTGGGAAGCATCTCTCCCAGTGCTTCCATGCCGATCGTAGCTCCATAAGAGCGGCGGCAGCTTTGCTTGAGGGAGGCGCCATAGCCTTCGACTCGGTCGCACACGTCGTCGAATTGTTCGACGACTGGCAGGAAACGGCCTCCGCCGGGTTCAATGTGATAGCCGCGCAGAAATTCGTTCTTGCGGTCGAATTTCCACCAAGGCATGTACACATGAGGCAGATAATTTCCGCCGCTGCCGTCGTGGTTGTGGGGCGGCATTTTTTCCAACTTGGGAAAGTATCCCGAACCCCAACTCCCTACGCTATCCATCAGGTTTCTCCCCACTACTCCCGACGAGTTGGCCAATCCTTGGGGGAACAGGGTGGAGCGCGAATTCAGCAGCAGACGGGCGGATTCGCACGTGCTGGCCGCGACTACAAAACTTCGGGCACGCACCTGCTTTTCCTGTTTTGTGGTCCGATCGATGTAGGAAACGGCTTCGGCCTTGACATCCTTGCCCACGACGATTTCCCGCGCCATCGCGTTGGTGATCACAGTCAGACGGCCCGTGGCCAGCGCTGGTGGAATCAATACCTGACTGGAGCTGAAGTTCGATGCCGACTTGCATCCTCGGCTGCATTGACCACAGTAGTGGCACGCCGGGCGTCCGTTCAGCGGCCGCGTGATGATGGCCATGCGCGCGGGCACGCAGAGAATATTCAGCTTGTCGCAGGCTTTTTTGAGGATCGTTTCGGTGCAACGGGGCTTGGGAGGCGGCTGAAAGATACCGTCGGGAGAACTCGGGATGTTTTCCTTGGTCCCGAAAACTCCGATGTAAGACTCGACCTTGTCGTAGTAAGGAGCCAGTTCCTCGTACCCGATCGGCCATTCGTCGCCCATGCCGTCTCGGGGTTTGAAGTCCATCGGAGAGAAGCGCAACGCCACTCTGCCCCAGTGATTGGTGCGCCCGCCGACGATCCGCGAACGGAACCAGCGAAACGTGGACCCGGGCGCCAACACATAGGGCTCGCCGTCAATTTCCCAGGAGCCGTTCGGCGCCATAAACTCGTCGGCCTCCTGGCCCCGTAGCTTACCGCCCACGCCCCCACCGCGGTGGGGGAGATCGTAAGGCCAAAGATGTTCCTTGAAATCCTTCGCCGGGTCCAGCGGCGGACCCGCTTCCAGCATCACGACGCTGACCCCGCCCTCGGTGAGCACCTTGGCCGCGGCGCCGCCGGCAGCGCCTGATCCGATGATGCAGACGTCATAAATCTTCGGCGAGCGAATCACCTGCAGCATCGATAATCTCCTTGGCAACAGATTGGTGATTATATCTTGGGGTTGCTGCGGCAGTTCCACGGATCCCCTGAAACTGATGATGTCGGAATCGACAGAAGAGATTCTCGGCGTATAGTCGGCCACTCTTACCTTGAGATCACGTCAGATTAATCGCGAGTTGCCGAGCCGATGTTCGAGCTTCCTAAGTAAAAGTTCTACCGCCAACCCACTTTTCATTCCCAGTCGCAGCCAGAAGATTCTGCGCCATAATACTATTTTAGAAATAGCTATTTGTGGTATACAATCCCGCTCGTGGCCAACCATCCTGAACACCGCGACTTGTTTGCTGGCGCTTTGGAACTCATGATCCTGCACTCGCTCCGCGTGAAGCCGATGCACGGATACGCACTGGTCAAACACATTAAGCTCGTTTCTGACGAGATGTTGCAGATAGAAGAGGGATCTCTATATCCGGCGCTACAGCGCATGTTGAGAGCAGGTCTGTTGGAATCCAAAGAGGGCATTTCCGCCAAAGGACGCCCCACCCGGATTTACCGTCTGACCAAAGCGGGCATCGAGCATCTCGAACGGGAAAGATCAGGCTTCGAAACAATGTTCGCTGGAATTACTCGTGTACTCGCTGTGGCGAAAGCTTAGGAGATTGCCATGGAATGGCTCAGACGACTATTGTTCCGGCGTCGTCGCTATCAGGATCTCTCGGTTTCGATTCAGGAGCATCTCGAAGAAAAAACCGATGAGTTGATGGAAGAGGGCATGACGCGCAAAGAAGCGATGCAAGCTGCAAGCCGTGCTTTTGGCAATGTAACGCTTATTGAAGAACGCAGCCGCGAAGAATGGGTTTGGCCCAAGTTGGAAGGCACATGGGCCGACCTGAAATATGCCCTGCGGCAGTCAGGCAAGCATCCTGGATTTGCCGTGACGGCCATCATGACCCTGACTCTGGGTATCGGAGCGAATGTCGTTGTCTTCGGCGTCCTAAACGCGCTTATTGTGCGCCCGCTGAATGTTTCAGATCCGCAGAGGCTGTATATCGTCGAGCACCAGCAACATGGCTATTACAGTCAGTCCTATCCGGACTACCTCGACTACCGCGACAGGAACAGCACTTTCAGCGACATGGTGGCCTACGATACGATCAGTGCCGCGCTCGGCACAGGCCAAACTGTGACCAAGAACTTCGGTTATCTGGCCTCCGGCAACTACTTCGATATGCTGGGCGTTCAGCCTGAACTGGGCCGCTTCTTCCATGCGAACGACGAGCCAGGAACGAACTCGGCTCCCTATATCGTGCTGAGCCACGACTTCTGGAGCGCCCGATTCAACCGCAACCCGCACATCGTTGGCGCCACGGTTGAGCTGAACAAACAACCCCTGACCGTAATCGGGGTTGCGCCAAAGGAGTTTCACGGAACTGAGATCTACTTCTGGCCAGACTTCTGGACTCCCATCACCAATGCGCCGCTGATCGGCTATAGCCGCCACTACTTGGAAAACCGAAGCACTCACAATCCTTTCGTCTTGGGGCGTTTGAAAGCCGGTGTCACACCGCAGCAGGCTGGCGATGACCTGAATTCCATCTGCCGACAGTTGGCCGAAGCGTATCCGACTGCGGACTACGGACTGGATGCCCGCCTCGTCAAACCAGGATTGATGGGAGATACGTTTGGTGATCCCGTCCGCGGCTTCCTCGCTGGAGTCATGGTCCTGGCATTGCTCGTTTTGCTGGCTGCCTGCGCGAATCTGGGCAGCATCTTTGCCGCACGCGCAGCCGACCGGAGCCGCGAGTTAGCGATCCGACTCGCGATTGGCGGCAGCCGCTGGGTCATTTTGCGGGGAGTGCTAGCCGAAGCGATTCTGGTTTCGCTCGCAGGGGGGCTAGCCGGGACGCTCCTGGCCAAGACCCTGTTGCAGGGCCTGAGTCGCTGGCAGCCCTTCGTAGAATTTCCCTTCCATGTCGTTGTGCTTCCCGATGCCAAGGTCTACCTTGTCGCGCTGCTGTTGTCTCTGGGCAGCGGCGTATTGTTCGGCTTATTGCCGGCACGGCAAATCGGAAGATCTGATGCTGTGCAAGTGATGAAAAGCGGCCCCGGCTCACAAACAACCCTCGGAGGGTTCGCATTGCGGGACTTGCTGCTCGGTGTTCAGATTGCCTTGTGCACGCTGCTTGTAACGGCTTCCCTTGTGGCGCTGCGCGGCATGGAGCGTTCTCTCCACGCGCCGCTTGGTTTTCAACCGCGAGGTGCAATGTTGGCCGGAACAGACCTGACGATGGCAGGCTATCGCGAGGAGCAGTTTCTGCCGGTCGAAAAGCGCATGTTGGAAGAGGCGGCCCTCATCCCTGGAGTCTCTGCTGTGGGCATCATCGACCGCACTCTGATGGGAGAAGGTTGTTGCGGAAGTGAAACTGTTTTCCCTGCGGACACCACCGACTTCCGAAAAGGGGTCTTCGATGCCCGCAATTTCTCAATTTCTCCAGGATATCTTGAAGCTTCGGGCACGCGGTTGCTTGCGGGGCGAGGTTTCACCTGGCATGACGATGCCGACTCGCCTCCTGTGGTACTGGTCAACGCAACATTTGTCCGCATGATGTTTGGGAACACGCCCGCCGTTGGGCAGCGTTTTCTGCTGTATAGAGGAACGCAGCCAAAAGAAGTTGTCGGCGTGGTGGAGGACGGCAAGTATCAATCGCTGACGGAAGACCCGCAACCCGCCATGTTTTTCCCCCTGCCACAGGAGATCAATGATAACTACACTGTGCTGGTTGTCCGCTCGGCTTTACCGCCAACCGAGATAGCCGCTGCACTCGATCGCACCCTTACCAGCATTGATCCGAACCTCCCGCTCACATTGCACAGCTGGCTGGATGCGCTTGATCTGGCACTGTTCCCGGCACGAGCGGCAACTGCCGCACTCGGCATTATGGGATTGCTGGCTGCCATGCTGGCGATCACCGGCGTCTTCGGAATGGCCACCTACAGCGTCTCGAAGCGAATGAAGGAACTTGGCATCCGTGTAGCTCTGGGCGCCGCGCGCGTGGAACTGATTCGCTCGGCTCTCGGCCGGTCAATGATTCTTCTGCTTTCTGGTTCCGTGGCGGGTCTGATGCTGGGAATGCTCGCAAGCCATTTGTTGGCGCAGATTGTCTATGAAGCAACGCCACGTGACCCATTGGTGCTGGGAGGAACGATGCTGACGATGACCATGCTAGGTTTGCTCGCCACATGGATTCCTGCACGACAGTCCCTGTCTATCGATCCCGCACGATTACTCCGCGAGGAGTGATCACGTTTTCAAAACCCGATAGATCCTGGGGACACAACCTGCGATGCGTGCCTAAAGGCCTTGGTGGAGCGATTCTGCTCAACAATAAGGTCAACCCGAGACCAGGACCGGAAGATCGCATTCAAGTCTTCAACTTCCGTCCACTCGCGCACAGCCTTTCCCGCGTTCCGTCTCAGCGAAAGGAATCTCGCCGCTTTCCTTTTCTTCCACGTTGCCAGCAGTACAGCGCAAGCCCCATGCCTCTTGGCTACGAATGCGGAGCCGCGTTCCGTCCTCTGCCGTAGGTTTCGCCGCTAGGGAACGCGCGGGCTTGTAGTCATGCACAGATCTCTCACCGCATTCACAACCGCGTCCGGGCGATCGTTGGGAATATCGTGTCCGCTATCCGGCACAATAGTTTGCTTTCCCTTCGTGGAGAGGTGAGCCAAGCGCGCTTGTAGCTCGTCTACCCAAATTCGGTGAAAGTCGTCGAAGTCCTGCTTGCTGAGACCGCTGCTCAGGATGGGATCGGAATTCTTGCCACCAGTTAGTACGACCAAGGGCTTATCTGCGATGTGACCCGCAGCACGCGCTTGTTGTGCGCTGGTCTTGATCATCTCCAGTTCGCTCGCTCTGGCTTGCAGATACTTCGACTGCAGGATCAAGTAGGAGTCGTCCCCAACGTCCCCTTCCAATCGTAAGGTCAGGCGGGCGACGCCGAGGTCGACAAAAAAAGGAGCCCACCTCGCCTGTTTCTTGTAGCGATTCAGCATCGACTCATAGATTCGTCCCCAAGCTGCAGGCAACAATTCGTACTGGTCTTCCTGCGTGGCATCCGCCAGCACAATTCCCACGACCTGATCAGGATATTCTCCATTGAACACTCGAACGGAATAGCCGCCGAAAGAACTGCCCACAAGCAAGTAGGGCGGCGCTTCACCAGCATGTTGTAAAAGGGCGTGCAGTTCGTGGGCAATTCGCGCGCTCGTGCGGGGCATCGGACCTGGGTCACTGCCCCCGTAGCCAGCACGGTCATACGAGCAGACACGTGAAAAGCGCGCAATCTCCGGTTGCACGTGCTTCCACTCGACCGAAACGTCACTGAGTCCGGCTTCGAGCACAACCGTTGGACTTCCCTGGCCGGTACAGCTGATTTTGAGCCGGTAGCCGCCGACATCTATCATCCGGCCGATTTCCGGGGAGCGGCGAGCCTCGGCGCGCGTTGCAATGGACTGATAGGTTGCGCCCGCGACGGCCAGTAGGAGCACGAGGCCAACGAGAACCAAAACGGCATCGCGCAGCAGACGAATCACTTTTCGACAGTCCTCAGTGCCATTCTAGCTGGCGAGACCTGGCGTCTACAGATGTTACGCCATTGAGACAATTGACGAGAACTTCTCGCACGTCTTGACGTCTTGAATCTGGGCGGTTTTTTCGCTGTCCGTCGTCCGGAAATCGCAAAAAGTCCTTGACGGCGGCTCCCGTTGACTGGTACATAATGTACCATGACACTGCGTACAGCATCCGGGGCCCCTGTTCGGCCTCCTCTTACGGACCTCGAAAACGAAGTGATGCAGGCGGTATGGGACGGAGGGACGTGCACCGTCGAAGCGGTACATCGGATCGTCTCCCGAAAACGCAACCTGAAAGAAACAACCACTCGTACCCTAATGCGCCGACTTGAACAGAAGGGCTACCTCAAACATGAGTCTGATGGGCGGGCCTACATCTATCGAGCGTTAGAACCAGCGCGCAGCCTCGCCGCACGTGCTGTGCGGCAAATCATCGACCGCTTCTGTCAGGGGTCAGTGGAGGAATTAGTCAGCGGGATGGTGGAAGCAAAGGTGCTGTACAAGGAAGACATCGACGAGTTGGAGAAATTCGTGCGCAGCCGGCGACCAGGAGGGAAGTAATGGAACACCTATTCTTAGAATGTACTGTCAGGGCAGCGCTGATCGTTGCAGCCGCAGCAGTGGTGCTGTCCATCATGCGGGTGAAAGCTGCGACGGCGAAGCATAGCATTTGGGCTGGTGTGGTTGCGATGATGTTATTACTGCCGATCTGGGCGGCTTGGGGACCAAGGGCGTCGCTACGCGTGCTGCCGCCTGTTAATCAGAGCAATGCAGACAAGGCAACAGCTCTGATTGAAATCTTTTCGACCGGTTCTGTGCGGTCAACTCCGGTTGTCCCCAAGCTAGCGGTTTTGTTAGGCGTTTACCTTTCAGGGCTGTGCTTGCTGCTGTTTCGGCTGGGGTTAGGCACCGTCCGGGCCCGCGGGTTGGTTCGCGACGCGGTCCTTCACGACGGTGTGTTCGCTAGCTTGTCATGCGCAGCGCCTGTGACCGTGGGATTTTTCCATCCGATTGTGATTTTTCCGGAGCAATGGCGGCAATGGCCTCAGGCGCAATTCGACGCCGTCTTAATTCACGAGTCTGAGCACGCCCGCTGCCGCCATACCTTCGTCCAGTGGCTTGCTCTGTTGAACCGGGCAGTATTCTGGTTTCACCCGGTCGCGTGGTGGTTGGAACGTCATCTCTCTTCTTTAGCCGAAGAAGCCTGCGACAATGTCGTGCTGGCGCATGGTTACGATCGACGAGCATATTCCGAATACCTCATCGACATGGCCCGCTCAGTTAAGAGGTCAGGAGCTCGGCTGAGGATTGCGGGCATGGCAATGCCCGGAAGTTCCTTAGAGCGACGTATCAGGCAGATACTCGAAGGCAGTTCGGTGCCGCGTATCTCGCGTGCGCGGATGGGATGTGTCTGCGTCGCTTGCGCGATTTCGAGCACCGCGGTTGCCGCTGGCACGCTCGATCACGCGCAGCCGAACTCTTCCGCGGGAAAAGCCATGATTCAGAGCGAGACCGGATCTGCCGCGCATCCCGCAACGAAATTCGTACTGGACGACCTCAGAATCGAAGGTGATGTTCATGACCGAGATGGAGTGAGGGGGCGGGTGCTCAAGGCGCGGAAGAGTCGAGAGTATGACAATAGCCAAGAACTGGCCGACGAAGCAGGCGAGCGCATAAGGGCGGACTTCCAGGAACGGGGATATTTTCAGGTTGTGGTCCACGCCCCTTCGGCGCAACCCCTTGGACTCACTGATGGGAAGCAGAGCATCTTCATCGTCGCTTCCGTTGCCGAGGGTGATCAGTTTCGGCTCCGAAGCATCTCTTTCCAAAGCGTCACGCCGGATCGCGCACTGGGTATGTCCGCGGCGACCCTCAGAGAGCAATTTCATCTTCGCGATGGAGACGTGTTCAAC
>Ga0265762_1000110_pt1 | contig 12081 bp, 8 predicted proteins | sample NZIome_4_FD_200870 | JGI IMG/M metagenome (GOLD analysis project Ga0265762, IMG submission 200870) | Metatranscriptome of rhizosphere microbial communities from Maridalen valley, Oslo, Norway - NZI4 (Metagenome Metatranscriptome) | ecosystem: Host-associated > Plants > Roots > Rhizosphere > Soil ...
GCAGAACCAAAAGAGCTAAACCAATCGCAGGACGGCTTCCCGGCATGGTTCCTCCCAAGCTGGCGCTTCGGCGAAGAAAGCGCTTCGAGAAAACGTTTACCAAACGAGGGTAATGTATACCTATTAGACGGTTCGGCTGTCAAGAACATTTTCGCCATTCAGGAATGTGTGCCGGGAGTTGTACCCCTACATAACGAACCCGCCCCTCTCCCCGCCGCCATCCGGATCAGGGCTCGAGAACAAGCTGCGAAACGCGCCAGGCTAGCCCGGCGCCCAACCTTTATTGGGAGAGATGCCTAGCCCCTCCCGCAAAGTAATCAAGCGGTTGGCTGCCAGGTTTTTGTAATGTTCGTGCAAGCCGTTCGGCCAGTAAACCTCGATATCAACGCTGCTCGTGCCGCCTAGACCGAAGTGCAAGCGGGAATCGTTCGACGAGTAGAAGCTGGATTGGCTGAGCACCGCCTGAGCCTGGACCTTGCCGCTGTAGTGCACCAATACTCGCGCTCCGATGGCGCTGCGGTTCGATTTGACTCCCTCCAACTTTACCTTGATCCAGTTCTGTTTTTGCTTGATGTCATTGCGCAGTAAAGACGGGGGTTCATTCAGATTGACGACCAGGATGTCGAGGTCCCCATCGTTGTCGAAATCTCCGAAGGCACAACCGCGACTGCAGTGAGCCTCGGTCACACCCGGCCCAGCCTCTGCGCCCAATTCTTCAAACGTGCGGTTGCCCAGATTTCGAAACACCGCGCGCGGAGTTTTGTTGGGATACTGCGGCAATTTGCGCTCGACCTCCGGATATACGCTGCCTGTAACCATGAACAGATCCGGGTATCCGTCGTTATCCAGATCGACGATGCCCGCGCCCCAGCAGATATTCCGGGTGTCGACTGCGAGGCGCGAAGATCGGGTCACGTCGTCGAAGTTGCCCTTTCCGTCATTGTGGTAAAGGCCGTTGGCGTCCTCGGCAAAGTGAGTCTTGAATAGATCTAGATGTCCGTCCAGATCGTAATCGCCCACCCCTACGCCCATACCCGCCTGCTCCATGCCGTCGTCGCTGAGCGCCACCCCGCGCACTACACCTTCTTCGCGGAACGTCCCATCATGGTTGTTCATGAAAAGGAAACTCGGGGTGGAATCACAGGCAACAAAGATGTCGGTCCAGCCGTCTTCGTCGAGATCGGCAGCGACAACCGTCATTCCATAGGACCCGGTTGCGCCCGCAATCCCCGCCTTCTGGCTCGCGTCCGTGAACGTCCCGTCACCGTTGTTGCGGTATAAAGAGTGCCTTCCGGGGGGCAATCCGCGTGGTCCACACTCCACCGGGACGCCTTTCCAATTGCAGTTTATGTTCTCGCCCGGCACCGGCGCGTGCTCCAAGGAGAAGCGCACGTAGTTGGAGACGAACAGGTCGAGGTGACCATCTCGATCGTAATCAAGGAAACTGCACCCGGCTCCCCACCGGGGTTGATCGTTCCACAGCCCGGCCGCTTTGGTGACATCGGTAAACGTTCCATCTCCATTGTTGCGATACAGGTGGTTTTGCCCGAAGCAGGTGCAGAAGATATCCTCAAACCCGTCGTTGTTGTAGTCCCCGATCGAAACACCCGAACCCCAGCCTACGGAATTCAGGCCGGCCTTCTCGGTGACATCTGTAAAGGTGCCGTCCCGGTTGTTCTTGTAAAGGCGGTTCGTCGCGCCCGGCGGATCTCCGCTTAAGCGTGTACCGGACAGAAGGAAAATATCCATCCATCCGTCGTTGTCGTAATCGATGAAGGCACATCCGCAACCCACCGCCTCGAGAATGTATTTCTTGTTTTCCACCCCGCCGTAGATCACCGGCGCCTGCAACCCGGCGGAAGACGCTACGTCCACGAAGTGAGCATAAAAGGGTCGCCCGGAGGGCGCCGCTCGAGCAACCGGCTGGACTGTGTGAGCAGCAACTCCTTGCGCCAGGAGCTGTGGAGTGGCGGCGAAGGCTGCCGAACCGAGGGAGAGTCGCACAAACGCGCGGCGGCTAAAAGTCAAGGCTGCGGTCTCTCCATGGTTGGGGATTTTTCTTCTACGAGCTTATACCGATTGCGTTCGGACTCTTCCTTGGTCCCTTCTATCCTGAGGGCGGCTAATCGCTTGAGCAGGTCGGGAATACCTTCCGTTTGTCCGCTCTTGCGCAGCGCCTGAATCAAGTGATAGAGCGCGGTCTGGTCCTTGGGGTCGCTGTTCAAAGCCTTACGGCTCTCGTCCACCGCCCGTGCGTTCTCTCCCGCCTCGAGGTAAAGTTTCGCCAGGACGTCGCGAGCAGCCGCTAATGAGGGACGAAGCGCAATGGCTTTTTCAGCGGACTTTACGGCTTCGTGAAATTCTGCGCTACCCGGGTCGGGACCGCGCTCGGTCAGAATCTGCGCCTGCAGATAAAGAAGAAATGGATCGTTGGGTTTCTTGGCCAACTTCGCTCGTACGGTCGAAAGTGCACGTTCCGGGTCATTCTGTTGCACGGCGGCAAGCCCCTCCGCCGCCGCGCCGACGGACTGTCCGGGATTAAGGGCATCAGCCACTTCGAAATCGGCCTCTGCTCTGTCATATTGCGCCAGCTGTACGTACAGCACCCCGCGTGCCACGTAAAGAGGCGCCGCTTTCGGCTCGGCTACAAGTCCGGCGTTAATCATGTCCACACCAACCTGAAACGACTGATGGTCAAGAGAAATATTGGCGAAGTCGAGGTAGAGATTAACGTTATGTGGATCCGACAGAATCGCCTGACGAAGAACGCGCACTGCCTCGGGAGTATTTCGGTCAGCCTCGTAGGCGGAAGCCGCCAGCGCGAGGACATCGGCGTCCGCGGTGTTTTGTTGCAATACCGGCTCGAGGGTCGCGATGGCATCTTTGGGATTCTGCGCCACCATCTGGGCGGACGCCAGGCGATAGCGAGCATAGATATCCGCGTTAGGCTGGGCCAGCGCACGAACGAATATCGCAATTGCTTTCTTGGTCTCTTTCAGTCTCATCAAGCAATCGCCGTACGCCTGGATGGCTTCCGGCTGGGAGTCCACCACCGAACCACCTTGCTCAAAGTGTGGGACCGCAGCGGCGCAGTCTCCGTGCCGGTAATCCAGTACAGCCAGCATGGCATGGCTCGTCGGGTCTGCAGGATGCAGTTTCAATATCTGTTCTAACCACGGAGCCGCTCCATTGCCACCCAAGTCGTACTCAATCTGCGCCGCTCCTTCCAACGCCGGCAAATAAACCGGCGAAATACGCAGCGCGTTCCGGAACGCATCTAGCGCTTCCTTTTTTTTCCCCTTTCCAGAGAGGGCGATCCCCCGGAGTGCCCAAAGTTGCGGATTCTTGGGTTCCTGCTCCAGATCTGGCTCGAGAAGTTGCAGTGCTTTGTCGAATTGCCCGGCTCGCAATGCAGAAGTAACTGGCTCGATTCGAGCTGCCGTCGTCTGCGCCGTGATGAAAGAGCAGGAGACAACCCAGGCCGCAAGAACACGAAACCCCGGAATGGGATACATTGCCATTAACGGTTTGGCCGCGTTCTTCGAGAAGGAAAGTTCTGGCGCGACATCTCGCCTGTAGTCCACGCAGAATTCATTGTCTCTTCTGTCGGTTCAGGAAGCATTTCGGCTTCCATCCCAGGCAGCGAATTTCGTCACCTTGCCACATCGTAGCAAAGGATTCCTCAGCGGAGAGGAAATCGTTTGCTCAACATTGCAAGGAAAATACCGTCCCACGCTCGCCTGGGTTTAGACACGTGACTCCCTCATCGCCCACGGAACTGTTAGACCCCCTACATCGAAGGCAGAACCCATGACCGGTTTGAAGACTCCAGCTGTCCTCTCTCACGCGGCGGCAGCTGCGCTGCTGTTGGTTTTCGCATTGCTTTGCTCCTCCGCCGGAGCACGGGGCCAGACCTTCATTTCGGTAAAGAAGCCCAGCACAACTTGAATACAGCGACGTTCGTCCCTGCCGTCTGTGATGATAAGGACTTTCTGGTGAATGCCCATCTAAGGGGGGCCAGGGTGAGTGTCCTTGACGCTCAGTGGGCGGGCTTCATTGAGACTGCTGTGGAAGTGAGCCTTCTTTTACTACTTTTTGCTGAGACCCAGAGAAACACTTGGGTCAGATTCACCATTTCGAATGGTTACATCAGAAATGCGCCGTGAACAGGCAGCAAGTCTCAACCTGTTAGGGCGCCATCGTTTTCGGAATTTCGGGAGTAGCCGATGGCCTGCGCTGAGTCGTATCCACCCCTGCGACGAACCAACCTCGTTTAATCTTTGCAACCACCATATAGAAATTCTGGCAATTAATGCGATCTCATGGCCCTGCCGGCGGACCGGCGACGCTTCGCGGCGGCTTCTAGCGTGTCCGCCTCACCGAAGATGGTTGCTCACGTAGAAGTTCTTGAGATCACGCCAGGTTACGCGATAGCTATTCTTCTCGCAACGCCTGCATGGGATCAACTTGGGTGGCACGCCGCGCCGGCACAAAGCAAGCCAGCAAGGCCGTAGCGAGCAAAACCATCGTCACGGCGCTAAACGCGGTGGCATCAATGGCCCCAACTTGATACCACATCCCGCGCATGACTCGGCCCACAGATATCGCACCGCCCAATCCGAGCGCGAGTCCTACCAAGGCCAGCGACATGCCTTCTCGCATGACTTGGGCGACTACGCGATCCTGTCCGGCCCCCAAAGCCATACGCAGTCCGATTTCGTGCGTTCGCTGCGCAACAGCGAACGACATAACCCCGTAGATCCCCAGAGCCGCTAAAACCAGAGCGATCGCTGCAAAGACTCCAAAAAGCAGGGCCCGGAAACGGTCCTGGGCTCTCGATTCGGCCAACAGTTCGTCCATCGTCCTCACGAAAGCCAGAGGAAGATTCGGGTCTACGGCCTGAACGGCTGCAGCTACGCTCTTGGTCAAAGTCTCGGGTTCGATTCGCGAGCGAACCGCGATCCCAGCTTGGGGCCACGGACTCTGCGCAAACGGCACAAGCATTTCCGGGAGGATTTCTTCCCGTAATCCCCGATCTGGTACGTCATGATAAATGCCGACAATCCGCCGCTCGATCGCGGTTCCGAACTTGGCGACACCCGGAGTCATTTGGGCGACGAGCAGTCGTTGCGTGAGCGGGTCAACCCCTGGTAAGTACTTCCTTACGAAGGTTTCGTTTACAACTGCTACCGGAACTGCGCCTTCACGATCCTGCTCGGTGAAGGAGCGACCCTTATCCATATGAATCCCGTAAGTCTGGAAATACGTCGGTGTGGCAGCACCAAACTGCGTCCCAGGTTGTGCTGAAGCGTCGTCGATATTCGGCCTTCCGGCAATCTGGAATTGGACGCCCATTCCAGCCCCGTACGGAGGTGTGCCCGTAGCGACAGAGGCGGATTCGATACCCGGAAGAGCCTGAACCTTGTCCAGAATTTGGCGATAAAAAGAATTGACCTGCTCAGCGCCCTTTAGTTGTCCGTCGGGAACGGGGAGCCCGCAGATTAGCAGATGATCGGTTGGAAACCCGACATCTGCATGAGCCAGATTCCACAAACTGTGGAGCGCAATTCCCCCTCCCGCCAACAAGGTAAGCGCGAGGGCAAACTCGATGACGACCAGGCTACGCCGCAGGACGTTCCCCCCGAAGACCAGGGATCGTCCGCCCTCCTTAAGAACTTCGTTCAGATCCAGGCGAGTTGCCTGCCAAGCGGGAGCGCAACCGAACAAAATCCCCGCCAGCACGGTCGCTCCAAACGTGAACAGCAGGACGGGTAGACTCAAGCGCACATCGGCTTCCGAGAGCAGCATGTTCGGAGGCATCATTGCCAGAATGACTTTGAGAAGACCCCACGCCAACGCAAGACCCAAAGCGCCACCGATAGAGGCCAGAGCCAAGCTTTCCAGCAGAAACTGACTGAAGATCCGCGCGCGGGACGCCCCAACGGAAGCTCGCACCGCAACTTCTCGTTTGCGCGAGGCGCCTCGGGCGAGCAGGAGATTAGCCACGTTGACACATGCAATCATCAGAACAAACCCCACTGCACCCATAAGAATCCACAAGCCCGCCCTCACGGAGGGGTCGAGAAAGTCATTTTTGAGTGGCTCAACGCTGACACCCCAGCCCTTGTTCGACTTCGGATAGACTTCCGCGATGTGGCGAGCTACGGCATCCATGTCCGCGTTACCCTGCGCAATCGTGACCCCCGTTCTTAACCGCCCCAAGACAACAAACCAACGAAAGTCATGATTTATTACGTCGGGAGCAAACACGAACGGGACGACAATTTGCCTCACAAGCCGATCCGGCTGCCCGGGGGGTTGTATTCCGATCACGGTGTAAAGTCTGCCGTCCAGGTGTATTTGCTTTCCAATGATGTTTGGGTCGCTCGCGAAGTAGCTTTGCCAGAGCTTGTGAGTGATGATGACGACGCGGTCTTTGCCCGGCGTCCCTTCCTCCTCCGAAAAGTAGCGCCCCATGAACGGACGATCACCAATCAGCTCGTCCAGAAAGCCCGGCGTAAGGTAATCGCCCTGAACCTGTTGTGGCTTGTCTCCTAGGGATAAATTGAAGGTGGCACCGCGCACAGCTCCCAAAACCTGGAAGACCTTACTCTCCTGCTTCCAATCCAGAAAATCCCCGGCGGAGACGAGGTTCTTACGTCCCCCGACACTCGGCCACAAAACGACCAGTTGCTCAGGATGCGGGTAGGGGAAATCCGCAATGATCTGCGCATAGAAGATGCTGTAAATTGCGGTATTTGCCCCGATACCGATCGCCAAGGCGAATAGAGCTGCGAACGTAAAGCCGGGCTTCCTGAGTAGCAGGCGGAAGCCGAAGCGAAGATCGCGCGAGATATTCCTCATTCATCACCTTTGGCGCGCCGCCCGAGTCGCATCAGTCGGCTCGATGCAGCGCGTGAAAAACTCTGGCTATGCAGACTCTAGAGGCTGCACTCACGTGACCAAGACACAGAATCAAGTAACTGGCTGACAAATCGAAGCGAGATCCGCGGCCGATATCGGTAGACGGGTGTCCCGATGTCCATTCTTGATCTCACCACGTCCAAAATCGAACACCTCGATGAGCTGTGCAGGCGAAGGTGAGGACTGTTAATAAGGGAACTGTGCCGACGAGATCAGCTGAATCAGCCTCGCCCTGGAAGACACCTGATGGAGTAGTGATGACCCCCAAGCCGACTTGATCGGCATAGGGGCCGGGGTCGCCGGCGGACCCCTGCCACACCACCGTGCGACCGGGTCCGTACACAGGCGTTCGAGTCAGTTACGCTAGCACTCATCAATCAACGTTGGAAGTCCGAGCGATTTGAAGTAGGGCCTTCAACCACCGCTCCCGGCTCGGCCTATCTGTTGCTCCGCCTTTCCACTCTGGAGTGCCTCACCAGGCGTAGGGCCCGGCCGGTGGCCGGGCAAAAACTGGAAAGGAACTCAATCCCATAACCGGCTGTTCTTGCTTAGCATTACGGGGAGTTCCTTGAAACAGGTAGTCGGTGATTGTGAAGATCACCGCATGAATACCCTATCTCGCCCCCTTGCCATTCAATAGTTCCCGTCGTCGCCGTATCTTAGAGCCGGCACTGCAAAGGCAAGGTAACCGGCGGGGAGATTATTGCGGGGGAAGGGTGATCCTACTTCTCGCCCGGTACAATCTGTACTTCGAATACTTGTGTTGCTCCTGGAAAAACCGTCCCCTAGACTCCATCTCCACGCGAACTACCTGGGGCAGCCACAATGTCAGGTCAAGCGCGGGTATGTGCACAGGGCCGAACCGGATACTGGCCGTTTGCCTTTGAATCGGAAACTCGGGCGGAGGAGCCAGGAGGTCAATGCGCAGCCGGACGACGCTGAAATCCGTTTGATCAATCCAAGCAACGCCCTGCAAGAACATCGGCACCGACTGGGTGTCAGTCAGAATTTGTCCAGGGGATTCAACTGAGCCGGGAATTTGGGCAAACCCGATGACCAGGGTATTGTGCCCGTCAGTTTTCTGCTCGTCCAAGTAGCGGAAGCGCGACTCCACTTGATTTGCCGAAGAGAAGACCACCCAGGCCGAAATAGACCCTTGCAAGTTTGGTGCTCCCGCACCCTGCACCGGCTGACCGTTCCCGCCGGTTCGATACTCTTGAACCGACAGCCTTCCTTCCGGAGCTGGATGAGTCAGAATTAGATAGCTGAAGGTTCTCTCGCTTCCCGAGTTCGATCCCACGGCGAAGCAGGCTGTACCGACGCAGCCCGGAATTACGCCCTGGTCCAAACTCCGACTAGTCTGGCTCACCGCCTCGTCTGAAATGAGGTCGGGCACTTTGGGGAGCAGTTCGTCAGCTCGTTTGCCAACCTTAGGGAGAAGATCTGATAGTGGCTCATCGAGGGAAGCAGCCTGCAATCCTCCCAACTCGTGCACCGCCTTCCTAAGCTCGGGCAGTGATTCGTCCATATAGGGGTGGGCGCCGGCATAAAACCTCTCTTGCTTCGCCTTGATCTCATCACCAGCCGGGGCTGGGGGACGGCTGGGCTTGGGCGTTTGCTATCTGCACATCGCACGCGTGTTTCCTCGTGGCATAGGTTACTGTTACTTCCTTCTCGGCTTGGTCCGCGGGAGTTCCCGGCCATGTACAACGCGCCAGGGATTACGGGCCGAGCCCTCGATATTGCTCGAGCCCCCGGGATCAAGGGCTCTCGCCGACTGCGTTCCCCCGTCGATGCCTGAACTATGATCTTGAAGGCGCAAGTGTTGGTGACAACAACATCTCACTAATGACGTTTCGACGTCTCAGCGCAAGACATCGCGGGTCGTACGAATGACTTGGATTTGCGCCCGGCTAATAACAACGGCCAGGCACGATACCAACGATAGGAGGAAGCTTTGGGCCGGATTCCGTAGCAGAACTGAAGGGCTACGGGGGATCAGTCTGGATGACTTCATGAGCACGCCTCCAGCGCGCTCGAAGAGAATTACTGTCAGAAAAACCTTGGGAAACCTCGAATCCGCTCGAACCTTACGGGGCCGATGGCTTTAACCCTCCCGCCAGCGCGGGCGGCTTGGTGAACATGGCATCATCGATCGGAATATTCTGCTCGATCGCTGTCAATTGCAGGGTTGAAATTTCAGCAGCCTGAGAAACCGTTCTGCGAAATGGAACTTCGACACCTTCGACGTTGCGGTAGTCGCCATAGTCTATTTGCGTGGGCACCAGGCCGAGGGGCGAATCAGCATAGCGCACCAGCCGCACCAGCAGCCCTGATTGCTCGTCGAAATAAAGCTTCACTGGCGGCCGCCCTTCCTGGGTGCCGGAAACAACGTAAGCTTCTCGATCGCCGATCTTTTCTGGATACTCTACGCGTACTTCCGCAAAGAGCCGCTTGATATGAAGCGGGAATTGCAGGTCTCGGTCGATCTGAGCCGCATCAAGGTCGGCAGTCTGCATCTCCCGCGCTGAGTGGCCCGGCGTAATCGACCAACCCTCGCGGCCATTGAATACGGCGACGCTGTCTCCCGTCGGCATGTGTCGGAGGAAAGCTTGCTTGTCCGGATCCTCATCGAAAATCTCGACGCTGGCCGATTGTCCCTCGGCAATCAAAGTGCCCTGTTCCCTTCGGCTGTTAACGCTTTCGATCGCAGCTTCTCCGCCGAGTGCTTGAATGTAACGATCGATGAGTTGGTCTGCAGTAGGCAGATCTGCGGTAAGCCTCTGAGCTTCGAGCCCCCCGCCCGCCTGCGGCTTCCGTGGTTCCTCGCCACTGACCATTGGTACGGCTTGCGGTTTGGGCAAACCCCTATGGCAGGAGTAGCACGTCACCTCCCGCAGCCCGGTGAAGCTTTCTTTGTCGATTGCAAAGACCATTCGCATCATCTCCCGCGCGATCTGTTTCGGCTTCTTGTCGTCTTGGTCGAAACGATCCGGCACGTGGCAGTAGCTGCATTCCACGCCGAGCGATGCGCTGATGAACCTCATAGCCGGGATTAATTTGTCGGAAGGAACTCCCTTCAGGACTTGGATGTTCTTAAAAACTGACTCGGCACTCTTGTCGGCGCTACGATTTGAGCCTTCCTCCGCTTTTTCGTGGGGAGCAGAATTGTTAGCCATGGCGGCGCTAAGCCTGCCGGAGATCTCGTCAGCCTTGGTCACATTTCCCTGTTGTTTGTAGAGTTCGATCAGCGGGAAGTCCGCCGGCAAATGCAATGGGTCGAGCACAACGGCACGCTCCAAATGAGCGACAGCCCGGTTGATGTCTCCGCCTTGCAGGTAGGCAGATGCCGCATTGGTCTCGTCCATAACTGAGTTCGGGTTCAGTTGCACGGCGCGCTCGAAGGCGAGTTCCGCCTCCGGCGTTTGCTTCGCCAAAAGCAGCGCGCTTCCTATGGAGGTGAAAAATTCGTCGTCGTTGGAGAATCGAGTTTGGACGTCCGTCAGCAGGCGATAGCCACGGATGACAAATGGCGGTGAACCGCGTTGCAGTCCCGCATTGATATAGGCAATACCCAGATTCCGTTTTTCGAGCTCAGGTGCCGGCTCGCGCCAGGCAGCAATGTCGTTTGCTTCCGGGAGCGGCGGTGATTCGGGATCGGGATGGCGCTGGATCCTGTGGTCGGTGAAGGCGGTGTGTCCGCCATCCTTGGCATCCCGCCGGGGCATGTGGCAGCCGATGCAATTGCTTTCCCTGTCAGGATGCGAAGCGGGGAGGCTTCCGGTGTGACAGGAAAGACATTTTGACCGGTAGAACTGGACCGGCTCAAGCGGCTTATTGTGCGGATCATGGCAGGTCCCGCACCACAGCCTGCCATCACTGCTGCGGGCGCACGTGCTCCTCGCGAGCTGCTCCACATGGCTGATAACTTTGAATTTAGCGCTATCCGCGCCCGGAGGCGACACATTGACGTAAGTGGTGAAAACGGCTTCCAATGGCTGCCCGGGCCGATAATCACTAAATTTCATGCCCGGATTGAGCACTCTGCCTACGCCCAGCAGATGGCACTGTTCGCAGATGCTATCGCGAGCGGCAGCTTCAAGCTTCGCGGGATTGACAATCGTGCCTGCCCGGGGATCGCCAAGGTGCTTTTCAGCTGATCCGTGACAGCGCTCACAGGTAATCGCCTCAGCGGAGAAGGCTGGCGAGTGATACCCGTTGGAGGTGCCGGAGATGTGCAATGCGGTACCCGCATGACAAAACAGACAGCCTTCGGCGACGGGCCGGGTGAAATCCGGATTTGGCAGGTTTTCGTAGCCCGGCGCCAAATCGTAAGCACCACGGCTCTTGTAGTATGCGACGGGGGATTGAAACAGATGCCCGCCGAGGTCCAGTAGATAGCCAGAGGCATGATTGCCGGATCCGATTACGTAATCGATGCGATATTTGGTTTCATCTCCAGCGCTCTGCAAACTCTGCCAATAGCCACTGGCGGACGAATGCATCGTGATCTTAGCGTCGGCGGTATCTACCGTGCCATCCGCTTCCCTGCCGGCGCGGCGCAGAGAGTGGGCCATCGCGGAACGTGCGTATCCCTCCACTTCAGCCGCATGGCAAAACTGACAGCGGCTGGCACCCGAGGGCTCCCTCATGGTTTCCGGCGTCGTAGCTTTGACGTCCGAGGGCGCCACACCGCGGTTACCCGATTGGCCGTGCCCGGAGAATCCAATTCCCAAGACCACGAGGAGCACACTGCCGAATCTTTGCGCTGCAGCTTTCGAGGACATGACGTAGGTCGACTTAGAATCTACGGGGAGAGAACATTTCACCTCGGTCGGTTTCTGGCCCCGGTCTCTGGGGAGAGAAAAGGAAATCGAGTCTTATTCTCGAACGAATGTCTGACGACCTTAGGCTCTCTTGCCCTCGTCTAGGTACGAAAGATTCGACCATGGAACATCGTAGTAAAGGATTACCGGACCGACTATGGTTCTCACGTCTGCGGTCTTTTTCCCGCGCCGAACCATCACCACCGAATAGCGATCCGCCTTCCCTTTCACGAGCACGGAATCGTTTACATTGGGAACGTACTTGCTAGCTTTTGCCATCGCGTATAGTTTGCCACATGCCCAACCAGATTGATACATCTCCCTACATCCC
>Ga0265762_1000111_pt1 | contig 12064 bp, 6 predicted proteins | sample NZIome_4_FD_200870 | JGI IMG/M metagenome (GOLD analysis project Ga0265762, IMG submission 200870) | Metatranscriptome of rhizosphere microbial communities from Maridalen valley, Oslo, Norway - NZI4 (Metagenome Metatranscriptome) | ecosystem: Host-associated > Plants > Roots > Rhizosphere > Soil ...
GTCGAGTCCAATGGCGTGATCGCGGGTATGGGTAGTGTTGTCCAGCGGCTGGAACGCGATGGCCTCAAAGGGCGTAGTGTCGCTGTTCTGATCGTAGGAGAAGCGGTAAAACAATTTGTAGTTCTTGCTGATCTGGTAATCCAATTTGGCGATGCCCTCGGCTTCGCGGAACGGGGCGGGGAGGGCGCCCGATTCTGACGCGAGGGGAGGACCTGCCAGGATGGGCTGCTGCCAGTCTTGCTTGGTACGCTCCGCATCAGCAAAGAAAAACAGTTTGTTCTTGATGATGGCACCCCTGAAGTTCCCCCCGAATTGATTCCTCTGGAAATATGTGTCCGATGCCCCGGGCAGATTGGAGTCGAGCGTCTGATCACGAAAACCATAGTACCCTTGCCCGTGGAAAGAATTGGTTCCTGATTTAGTGACAACGTTCACCGAGCCGGACGAGGTGAGCTCGGTGGACAAATCCAACATGGACTCACCGATGGAGAATTCCTGGATGGCACCTTGAGGAATATCTTGAGTCACCGTTCCCACCGTCTCGTCGCTGGTGTCGAGTCCGTCGACCTCTATGCGCGCCGTGCGGCCAAAGCGGCCTCCAATGGAAATCGACGAAAATCCTTTTTTTGTGGGATCGAACGTGCCGACGTCCTGAATCTGCACTCCCGGCTCTAGCTGGGCGAGGTCGAGGAAGTTTCGTCCATTGATGGGCAAGTTTTCAATTTGCTCGGTGCTCAGCACGCCCTGCACGGTGGCCTGTTCGGTGTTAACCTGCAAATCACTGGCTTGCACCTCGACCACTTGACTCGCTTGACCTAACTGAAGCTTGAAGTTGCCCGAGGTCGTGACCCCCACTTGAACTGAAACCGTGGTACTGAGCTTCTTGAAGCCTTGTGCCTCTACTTCCACCATGTAGTCACCGGGAGTGAGTGCACCCGAAGCAAAAGTGCCGGCAGAGGTGGTTATGGTCGTCAACGCCTTATTCGTCGCTTTGTCGGTGATTGCGACCTTAGCTCCGGCCACGATCGCACCCGTGGGATCAGTAATGGTTCCCTGGATGCTGCCAGTGGAGATGGTGGTTTGTGACTGGACAAAGGCAGGAACCAATAGAATGGAAAGACTGATCATCATCACGACGATGGACTGCTTGGCGTTGTCGGAGTCGCAGATTCTAAGCCACATGTTGTACCTGCCTTTTCAAAAGTGAGTCGGAACCCGGAACTCTGATGCCCGAAAAAAGACCAGGCCTCACAGAAAGCTCCCTTGTCTGTTCGGCCCAAAAGGATCTTCTGTGCAAGGTGAGGGCCACACGCAATTTGCTCACTTTGCGACCAGTTGTGCATGGAGGAGTCGGAAAGATATGAATTCCAGGATGAGCGCCGGCGTTCTCTGAACCGCCAATCGAGTTACTCACACCTGTTCCAATAAGTTTCGTTGCTATTTATTGCTCGATTACACCAATACATAGAGATCTCTCAGATTCTGAAGCGAATCAACCGCGGGGCAGAGTTCACAGAATGAGAGTGCTATGGGACAGCACTCGATAATGCGGGCGTATCCCGGGAGGGCTGAGCCGTCATTGGTGGTGGGACGCCTGCGTGATGTCGCATCGGGTTTGGGCGCTCTTGTCCCTCGGAATTTTTTGGCTGCGTGAGATGAACGCTTATATGGGCGCTTGCCCACCCGGGAAACGGCTCGAAGTCAGCCCGACGGCTCCGACGGCTCGGGCGAGGTGCATTTTCTATCGTGTTTCCGATAGAGTAGTGAGTTCCCATGCTTGATCTGAATTTCGTACGCGACCATCTGTATCGGATAGAAGAAATGCTGCGCCAGCGCGGCGCCGACCCGGCTGCGGTTTTGAAGGATTTCCGTGACGTCGATACGCGGCGCCGACAGGCCATCACCGAAGCGGAGACCCTGAAGGCGCAGCGCAACAAAGCTTCCGAAGATATTGCCAGGCTGAAAAAAGCGGGCCAGGACGCTGCGGCGGCTATCGCCGAAACCAAGGATCTGCGTGAGCAGATCCAGGCGCGAGAGAAGATAGCTGCCGATCTCGACGCGCGCCTCAAGGAAACACTCTCCGGGATTCCCAATCTGCCGCACGAAAGCGTGCCGGTGGGGCAGAGTGCGGAAGAGAACGTGGAAGCCCGACGCTGGGGAACGCCTCCGAAGTTTGACTTTACTCCCAAGCCGCATTGGGAGCTTGGAGCGGAGCTCGGAGTGCTCGATTTAGAACGGGCGGTGAAGCTCACGGGCGCGCGGTTTGCTGTTTATTGGGATTTGGGCGCAAAGCTGGAACGGGCGCTGGCGAACTTCATGCTCGATCTGCATACCCGCGAGCATGGATACACGGAGGTTCTGCCGCCTTACCTGGTGAATTCTGAATCCATGTACGGCACCGGGCAACTGCCCAAGTTTGCCGCCGACTTGTTTCGAGTTCCGCATGGAGACAGGGATCTGTGGCTGATTCCGACGGCGGAAGTGCCGGTTACGAATCTGTATCGGGATGAGGTTCTCGATGCAGATCGGTTGCCGATCTCACTTACGGCGTACACGCCCTGTTTTCGCAGCGAGGCGGGATCGTACGGGAAAGACGTGCGCGGCATCATCCGGCAGCATCAATTCCAGAAGGTGGAGCTGGTAAAGTTTGCCCGCCCGGAGAACTCGTATGAAGAGCACGAGAAACTGACGCGGAATGCGGAGACGGTGCTACAGAAGCTCGGCCTGCACTATCGTACGGTGAATTTGTGCACCGGGGATATGGGGCCCGCTTCAGCGAAGACCTATGACATTGAAGTCTGGTTGCCCGGGCAGCAATTGTTTCGTGAGATTTCTTCCTGCTCGAATTTTGAGTCGTACCAGGCGCGGCGTGCCAATATTCGATACCGTCCAGAGGGCAAGAACAAAACGGAATTCGTGCACACGCTGAACGGAAGCGGGTTGGCCGTAGGCCGCACTTGGGTGGCGATTGTAGAGAATTACCAGCAAGCGGACGGGAGCGTGATCATTCCGGAAGTCTTGCGGCCCTACATCGGGGCGGAGCGGATCACGGCAAAGACCTTCTAGCTGCTGGCCTGCAGAGTATGAGGCCATAGGTCAGAGGCCTTTATTTGCTAAGAAAGGACACGGTCACTAGACTTGCAACGTGTGGAAATCAGCACCGCGGCAGGCGCGCCGCCTCTACCGATGAGCGGGGTCTGGCCTACAATCCGAAGCTATATTTTCTGGCAGCATGAGCGTGGCACACTGCACTACGACATCATGGTCACGCTGATTCTGCTTTTCATCTTCTCCTCCCCCTATTGGATTAACTTCAACGATAAACCTGTCCCTCACGATCCGCATCTGACCGATGTAGTGGTAACGCCCGACGCCGAAGGTGGGCTGGTCTATGAGATTTCGGCTGCGGCAGTGTCGCCCGGCGACGAGGGTGCGATTCACGATCAGCTGTTACACATCATCGCGCCGATTTCCGGCGCAGTGACGATCCTCAAATACGAAACGGTTTCTAGTCCACGAGGTCAGGTACAGAGCTACCGGGTCTGGGTAAAACGACAATAGTGAGGGCAACCGGAATGATCTTGGTCGGCTTCCTCTGGATGGCGGTGTTGAGCTTGTCCTCGGCCGCGCAGGATAAGGCGCCCGTGACTCTCGAGAGCGTCCTAGAAACGATGGACCGAACCGCGACCAACTTCCAGACCGCACAAGCCGATTTCGTTTGGGATCAGTATCAGAAAGTTGTGGATGAAACCGATACGCAGAAAGGCACGGTTTACTATCGCCGCTCCGGCCAAGAAATTGAGATGATGGCCGACATCAAGGAGCCCGATCGCAAATTCGTGCTCTTCAAAGATGGCAAGCTTCAGGTGTACCAGCCCAGAATTGAGCAGGTGATTGAGTATTCGACGGGCGCGAACCACAGCGAGATCGAGGGCTATCTGGTTCTGGGCATCGGAGGCAGCGGGCAGGACTTGAAGAAGTCGTTCGATGTAAGTTTTCAGGGCGAAGAAACGATTGACAACATTGCGACCGCAAAACTGCAATTGATTCCGAAGAGCGAGAAAGTGCGGAATAATTATTTTAGCGAGGCATTTCTCTGGATCGACTTGAGCCGCGGCGTCTCTATCCAACAGAAGTTCATGCAGAGCCAGGGCGATTACCGAGTGGCGAAGTACTCGGCGGTCAATCTGCATGCCAAGATCGGCAACGACGTGTTTCGCCTGAAAACCACGAACAAGACGAAATTCGTGTCACCTCGTGGCTAAGTGGTTGAATCTGAAGCGCAAGAATGTTGTTCGGGAAAATGCACTCGGGCGCTATACTGCCTTGAGAATAGTGGGATTGAGTCCTCGCATGGCCAAAGTGTTCACGATTCCGGTTCCCCCCAAGTTGGGTCGTTCCACAAAGAGAGAACGTACGTCCGATCCTCGCTATGTTGACGGGCAGCGGTTGCTGGTCGAGGCCATGCGATACTTGGCGCAGAGCGACCCGGTGACCAATCGCCCGGCGATCGAATTGATCTCAGAGCACGTGCGCACGCGCTTCCGCATGAGCGATTCGCCGCTATCCTAAAGCTGATCCCCGCTTCTATAACCTAGAAAACGTAGCGCAGCATGAACTCCATCACCCGCGGATTGGAAAGCGTGGAGCTGAAGTTTCCAAAGCTGCTGCTGGCGGAAAGTTGATCGTTTCCGTTCAACTGCATGGTCCCGACGTCGAAGCGGGCGGAGTTGGTCACGTTGTACATCGACCAGCTGAACTTCACCAACTGGCTCTCTCTGATGGCCCAGTTTTTGGTCACGGTAGTGTCGATGCCGAACGTGCCGGGGCCGCGCAGGCCGTTCCGCAGTCCTCCCTCCCCAGGATAGGCGGGGCGGAAAAGATTGATTGCCGCGTTCGGATTGGTACCTGCATCGGTGATTCCTGGATCCTTGAATACGTTCGGGCCTGTACCGCCGCCAGATTGAGCAACGATGAAACTGCCGGTCTTAGGACGGGCGCTGCTGATTGGCACGGCTGGGGTTTCAAGATCGTAGTTGGTAGCCCACTCGGGACTGATCAAAGTGAACGGATATCCCGTGGAGTAGCGCCCAAGCCCGGACACCGTCCAGCCACCTACCACTGCGTTGACAGCCCGGTTGATGCCCCCGCCGAAATGCTTGCCGCGACCAAAAGGCAGTTCATAGACCCAGTTGGCGTTGAAGATCTGGGTGGTGTCGAAATCGGAAACGGCACGATTCTGCCGCGGGAACCACGAGTTGATGATCTGGCTGGCGAATCCGCCACCTTCAAAAGTACTGACTCGTTCGGCGTTGGAGCCGTCGTCAATGGACCTCGAATAGGTGTAATTCAAATCGAATGCCAAACCGCCCGAACGATGGCGCAGGCTGAACTGGCCGGCGCTGTAGGCGCTGTTGCCGATGCTCCGCCAGGCGTCCAGGGAAGAGAATTGCGGAGAGTAGTAATCGTACCCCTGGGTGAGGGCTCCCTGAATGGTGGCGCAGGCGGGGAAGCAGGTAGTGGCGTTGATCAATCCGGGTGAGTCGGCGAGCTCCAGGGCCGTCGTTTCGTTGCCAGCATAGTTGCAGAAGAGGTCATACATCGCCTGGGTGGCTGACAGCTGCGTTGCGGGGGAGATGGGGGCGGAGTTGGAACCGCAGGGCTGGATCAGCCCGCTCTGGTTAGGCGTTTCCAGAAGCACAGATCCAGCGGGTCCAGCGGCGGTCGGGAACAGATTCTGCCAATACTTCGAGCCAACGGTGGAGGGGTTGATGTTCTGGATTGCTGTCCCCGCGTAGTATTGCCTCGCCAGCGCCTGCGCAGCCTGGAAGTACGTCTGCCCTCCGACCGGATCTCTCAGGTTTGTTGGCTCCGCCAAATCCTCTTCCTGCATCAGGCGATGGGCAAAACGTCCGATGAAGGAAGCTTCAAAAACGAAGTTGGACGGCAGCTCGCGAGTGATGGAAAAGTCAATGACATGGGAGTAGGGAGTCTTCAGTCTGTTATCCAATCCCCAGGTAATGGCGAAGCCGCCCGGGGTAGCCGCGCCGGAGGGTGGGAAAACCGGGAATGGACCGGTCGGCGGCGCTCCGATCAGCGAGCACGGTGGTGTAGAACAGCCGTCAGCGCTTGAGGTCGGGATATTGTAGAGTCCCGAATAGCGCGCCGATCCGTCGACAGTTTGAATTCCGGCGGGATTGATTTCGGCTGTGGTCAAACCAAACGAGCCTTCGCGATCGAAGGTGTTGGTGATGCCTTCTCCGAAGTGATCAAAATAAATGCCGTAGCCGCCGCGAATCGAAGTCTTCCCTTGTCCACCCCACAGGCGTTTGGACCAGCCGCTGTCGCCCTGGGGAGAATAGGCAAAGGCAAAGCGCGGCGCGACGTCTTTGTAATCGTAGCCCCAGTATGGAGCCTTTCCGTTGGCCTGGCCTGATAGACCAAAACCGATCATTGGATCATAGACTTGGCCTTGCGATGCAGACAGGGCGCGTTGATTGAACCAGTCATGAAGACTGAGCGTGGGAGCGACCTGGGTTCCGGTGGTTTCATAAGGCGGCTGCAAGATTGAATAGCGCAGGCCGTAGGTAAACGTGAGGTTGGGTTTCATCCTCCACTGATCTTGCGCGTAGAACTCATACTCGTGATCGCGGAAATGGCGGGGAACCAGCACGCCCTGCGGGATTACGTTCAGGTTCTTATTCAACTCATAGTTGGCGTTGACCTGGGTAACAATTCCCACCAACGCCGCCATGTCGAAGTCGTAGTTGGCGCTAAACCCCGAGTCGACAGCAGGAAACCCGAAAGCCGCGGGATCCAGGCTGGTGCCGGTGTTCGAGATGCCGGAAAAATTCAGCCAATAGACGTTGGTCAAGGCGCTGAAGAAGTTCTGCGCATTCGATTCGCGCAGGTTGTCAATCTGACGGTAGTTTCCGCCGAACTGCAGGGTGTGACTGCCTTTTACTTTGGTGAAATCGTCGACAATGTTCTTTACCGGCACATGTGTGTTGGTGGTAGGAGTAAAGGCATAGATGGTGTCCATGCCGCGGAAGTCCACATAGGGCTGGGTCTGGAGGCCCTGGATGTTGACCAGCTGGCTGATGTAGCCGAAGTGAAAATTGTTGATCAGGGTGCTGCTCAACGTGGCGGTGTAGCCCACCGTGATGCCCTTGTTGTTGTCATGCTCGGTCTCCGACTGGGGATCGCCGGGAAACTCCTCGCCTCCGTCGCCGGTGATGGTGTAAGCCGTGCCAACGTTGCGCTCGGCTTGACGCTCGTTATCCATGATGCCCTTCACAAACAGGCGGTGATTTCCGTCTTTCGTCAGGTTGTAATCGATCTTGAGGACGTAGTCGTCCAGACCCGTCGGCAGGGGAGACGGGAAAGTAAAGCCCTCATAATTGAGACCATCACCTACCGTCTGGGTATTCGGGTGCGGATATAGATTGAAAATAGAGTTCGCGCTGGAGCTTGGATTGCCTTGCAGGTAGGCGATGAGCGGATTCGCCCCCGCTCCGAGTGGGCAGGTGCCGAGACCGCTGCAGTTAGGATCCATGCCCGCGATCTGGCTCGGAGACAGGGTATTCACCCCACTGCTGGGGCAGGTTGGATCTTCGGTGCAGGGATAGCTGATATTGCCGGTGCGCAGCCCCAAGCTGGGAACAACGCGGGTGACCTGGAGATCTTCGCGCTTGCGCTGACCCTCGTAGGCTGCAAAAAAGAAGAGGCGGTCCTTGATGATGGGGCCGCCGACATTCGCTCCAAACGTGTTGCGCAGCAAAAACGGAGCGGTATTGGGCTGGTTGCCCTGAATTTGAGCGGCCTTGTTGAACCAGTCATTCGCGGTGGTAAAGGTGGGGCGATTGTAGATGTAGAGCGAACCATGAAAGTGATTGGTGCCGCTCTTGGTCACTTCGGAAACCTGCCCGCCGGAAGAGCGGCCCGTATCCGCGTCGGAATTGCTGGTCGTGACCTTGAGTTCCTCCAGAGAATCGAGGGGAGCGCGGATCGCACCCGTGAACGCGGTGCCTTCGAGTTCGTCGTTGTTGTCGACGCCGTCGAGGGTGATATTGGTCTGGTCGCTGCGGGCTCCGTTCACGGCGCCGGCGCGGCTATCTGATTTGCTGTCGATATGACTGCTGTTGCCGGTGAATACGACTCCGGTCTGCAGGCTGAGAATGCCAGCGGGATCCCGGCCTTCGAAGGGAAGGTCCGCAATTTGGTCGGCCCCGAAAGCATGCCCCATGGTCGCATCCTGAGTGTTCACCAGCGGAGCGGTGCTGCTCACTTCTACCGTTACAGTTCCGCCGGCGACTTCCATATTCACGTTCAAAGTGGCGGGGGTAGCCACCTGAAGTTCCAGGCCGCTCTGCTTCATGGCGGCGAAGCCGGCGGCGTTGACAGTCAGGTCGTACTTCGCGGGAGGCAATTCGAGAAACTGGTAATTGCCTTGGCCATCGCTTTTGGTGGTGCGAACGAAGCCCGTCGCCGGGTTGCTGAGGATCACGGTCGCGGCGGAAACTACTGCGCCTTTAGCGTCGTAAACCGTGCCGCGCAGCGATGTGGTGGCAGTCTGGGCCCAGACCAGAGTGCTGAGAGCGAGGAACAATCCGACCGACACGATGATTACACGTGAGGCGAAACGCATTGTGAACTCCTCCCCCCGCGGGGGCGTTGCACTTCAAATTGTGTTTGCCCAGGAAGTTAGGGACTTGCGCGAGACCCTGGGAGACTGATGGGGCGCTATTGTGCAACTCCGGGGCCACAAACTGCAAGCTGAATCTTCAAGAGTTGCGGCAATCTGAAACGTTTGAATACGGCTTTTCACATATCGCGTTCCAGATTTAGAAGTTTGTTTATGCGGGGTTTCGATCCATGCCATGCGATTTGCCGATGAAGAGTGCGGCGGCCGCGACTATGACCACGGGATAGCATTCGAGCGTGTAGCGGGGCTCGGGATTCTCCAGAGTGCCGAGGAACAAGGAGCGCATGGCGAAGAACAGAAGCAGAAGGCCGATGCCATCAGCTTCTCGCCCGCGCACCAGTCCCGCGAGTGCCGCAACCATGTAGGACAGATTCATCAGGCCGAAGAGAATACTAACTGCTAGCCATCCGGGTTCGTCATTGAACTCCCACCAACGCGGGTCGGAGGGCAGCAATTCGGTGCGGGGGCGCAGCCACATATCGGCAATGCGGCGAGCGGGAAGCCATAGGTAATAACGGAACGGCGCGGACTGAATGCGGGCCGCCGCCAGCTCGGCAAAACGCGCATCGAGCTCGGAATTTACCTCGTGGTCCCGGTTGTAAGCGGCGAAAAGGCTCTCGGTCTCGCGGCGCTGCTGGTCCGAATCGAAGGCCCGGCGCGGCAGTTGTTTTAGGTTTATTTCGGAGCCGGGAACGTTCCAATAGACTTCCTCGACCGAGACGTACTCAGCGATCCAGGTTTTGGTCCAGCGATTGAATCCCACCATGACGGGTTCATCGGAATCGTTGGCGTAGCGGGGCGCGAGCGGCTCGAAACGGTCGAGGGTGTGGAGATTGCGCAGCGTCCAGGGAAGCAGCGGCGCGAGAGCGCTGACGACCAGAATAATTCCGGCGCGCAGAATGGGAAGCGGGTGGAGCGTTTCTGGTTTTTGTCCCAGGCTTGCCTGCAGAAAAAGTAGAAACAAAAATCCCCCGGTGGCAGCCAGCAAAATTCCGCCGTCGGGCCGCAACAGAATGCAAGCTCCGGTGGAGAGACCGCAGCCGATCCACCCCGCGGTGGATTTTGAGTTGGCTGGCTGCGAAAAGGATACGAGTCCATACCAGGCGAAATCCAGCGCCAGCACGGTGAAGAAGATTTCCAGCGTTTCGGTGAGGGCGGCGGCAGAATAGTTGGCCAGGAATGGACATACGGCGGCGAGCATGAACGCTGCTTTCGCCGCACGCTGGTTGAACAGCCGCAGCGCCAGATCCGCCAGCAGAAAGCAGGTTCCCAGATCGATGAAAACTTGCGTCAGCAGCACGGCGAAAAAGTTGCCCCAGCCGAAGATGGCAAAAATTGCCGCCAGAAACGCCGGGTAGCCGGGCAGCCGGGAGAGCGTCGGGACGACACGGCCGGAGTTGGTGATGCCGTAAACCCCATACTGCAGCCAGTTCATGGCGATATCGGCGTAGAGGCGGGAATCGTCGACGATGCCGGGAAAGTGAAGGACGAAGACGAGACGCAGCGCGACTGCCAATAATGTTCCCGCCAGGAAGAATCGAACATCCTTACGCAGCAGTTCGAGCACGATGAGAATATAGCGCGCCCCAGTCAACTTTGGCGGCGGGAAAGCGCATCTTACTCATTAATTGGTAGTTATCGGGTTGCCCCTGTGACTTCTCCAAAGAATTGACCACCCGCCGCCTGCAGCATACGATGATCGGTTAGCGATCCATGGCTGAACCTGTCTTTTACGACCCGCAACGCGCGCGCTGGAAGCGCCTGAGACGACTGGTGGACGTCCTGGTCGCGGCGCTCTCCGCGCTCATCCTCTTTTTCGTCTACACGACGCTGCGGGACGAGCCCCTGCCGGAATTGCTGTTCTCTCCGCAGAAGCGAGCTTTCAAGGCGCTCAAAGAAAACGAAAAAGACAAAGGACGCGATCGTCAGAAAAAGCTGGCCAGCCGCTCCCACCGGAAGTCGAAGTTGCCGGCGTCCGAGGTGAAGCTAAATCAGGAAGAAGGTATTCGGGCGGCGTTCTACGTTCCCTGGGATGCGGCCAGCTTTTCTTCTCTGCGCGGCTTCGCCCGCCAGATCGATTTGCTTTATCCCGACTGGCTGCACGTGCTCACTCCCGACGGACGCCTGCAGGGCGTGGACGACCAGACCAACAAATTTTTCGATGTGGTGCAGAACAACTCCGTGCGCCCGGTCGACGACCGCGTGATGCCGTTTGTTAAAGCGGAAGCCTCCACCATGGAAGTCTTCCCCATGGTCAACAATTTTGACGGTGCGAACTGGGTGGGAGAGGTCACGGGATTTCTGAATGATCCCGAGGCGCGGGCAAGTTTTCGCAAACAGGTAGGAATGTTTCTTTCCTCGGACCGCTTTGGCGGCCTCATGGTGGACTTCGAAGCCTTCCCCGATTCCGGGCAAGCGGGATATGTGGCGCTGCTGAACGAGCTTTCGTCGGACCTGCATGCGCGGGGGATGAAGCTGTACGTCAGCGTGCCGCCGCACAGCAAGGAATTCAACTACGCCGCCATCTCGGCGCCCGCCGATGGAGTGGTGGTCATGAATTATGACGAACACTATCCCGGAGCGTCATCGGGGCCGGTCGCTTCCCAGGACTGGTTCGTCGAGAACCTGAAATTCGCGGTAAGCGTGGTTCCCCGGGAAAAGCTGATCTGCGCCATTGCGAACTATGGTTATGACTGGGTGCTCAAACCGAAGACGGGAAAACTGCCGCCCGAGGTTCATGACAGTTCGGTCAGCGTACAGGAAGCCTGGCTGGCGGCGCGCGATTCCGATGAAGATGTAACCTTTGATGACGATGCACTGAATCCGCACTTCAGCTACCTCGACGAACGCAGCTTCCGCCACGACGTGTGGTTTCTCGATGCCGTGACCGCGTTGAATCACATGCGAGCCGCACAGACCTTGGGAATCCAGACTTTCGCGCTGTGGCGGTTGGGCGGTGAGGACCGGTCGTTATGGCGGGTGTGGGATGTTCCCGGCGATCCCGGCGCCGCGGATAAACTCAAAGATGTCCCTCCCGGCCAGGATGTGGACATGGAGGGCCGGGGTGAAATCCTCCGTATCGAGGACCTGCCAACCCACGGCATTCGCGACCTTACCATCGACGTAAACACGAAACTGATCACCGACGAAAATTTCCAGAACATGCCGGAACCTTTTCGCGTGGGGCGCTACGGCTACAGTCCCAATGAAGTGGTGCTCACTTTCGACGATGGCCCCGACCCGGAATGGACGCCCAAAATTCTCGACGTACTCAAACGCGAACACGCCACCGCCACATTTTTTCTGATCGGAATACAAACCGACAAGTTTCCCGGAATCGCGAAGCGGATCTACAACGAA
>Ga0265762_1000113_pt1 | contig 11985 bp, 10 predicted proteins | sample NZIome_4_FD_200870 | JGI IMG/M metagenome (GOLD analysis project Ga0265762, IMG submission 200870) | Metatranscriptome of rhizosphere microbial communities from Maridalen valley, Oslo, Norway - NZI4 (Metagenome Metatranscriptome) | ecosystem: Host-associated > Plants > Roots > Rhizosphere > Soil...
CAACATTGCAGACAGTAAATACAAGAGTCCAGCGGAACTGGAACGGAAACTAGTTCAAGCCGCAGGCAATAATTCAAACCTGCTGCTGAACATCGGCCCCATGCCCAACGGTGCGATCCAGCAGGATTTTGTCACGCGTCTCACCGCGGTAGGGGCGTGGCTCTCAAAATACGGCGACTCTATCTATGGCACTCGGGGAGGCCCCGTCGCTCCTGGTGAATGGGGAGTAACGACCCAAAAGGACAATAAGATATACGTGCACATTCTTAGCTGGCACGCTCCGCTGCTGGCGCTTCCGCCGATCCCAGGGAAAGTGGTGGAAGCTCATTCCATGCTCGACGCCTCTTCCGTCAACTTTTCGCAGAATGCGGACGGCCTTATTTTGAAAGTTCCACTGCCTAAAAACGATGAGGCCGATCGCGTCGTCGTTCTCACCTTGGCCAACTTACATTGAGCAAGGGAAACAAATTGATGTCGTTCGCCTCGGTGCTTGCTCGAATGAAGAACCGTGGGCTGTTTCTGGCTATTCTTTTTCTGCTGCCACTTCTGAGAGGGCAGAACAGCGCGAGCGTTCCGCCATTCCGCGATCCGGACCTCAGTCCGGAAGAACCGGCAGCCGATCTCGTGGGCAGCCTGACTTTGCAGGAAAAAGTGTTGCCGATGCGGAATTCTGTGCCCGCCATTGTGCCTCTGGATATTCCCGCCTATGACTGGTGGAATGAGGCGGGCGCTGCATGGTGGGCGCGTGCTGGGGGTGCCACCGTCTTTCCGCAGGCGATTGGCCTGGCGGCTACATGGGACGCAGACCTCGTGCACCGGATGTCCGATGTCATCTCTACCGACGCTCGGGTGAAATATAACGACGCCATTCGCCAGGGTGAATCCAGCCGCCATCATGGACTACATTCACGGAGCCGAATGTCGACATTTTTCGCGCCCCGCGAGCAACGCCTGCGCTTACGGGTTTCGGTTGGCATTCTGCTGCGCATAATGCGCATAATCTTGCATAGCGAGCAAGTAAGTGATCGATATGGCGAAATTCGATCACAAAATCCTTGACAATCTCTGGAGCCGATGCCATAAGTGGAATCCTCGATCTTAAGACTGCGGTCCGTCCAAGCACCGACTAATGAAGGAGTCCGCTATGAAACTACGTCGTCGCTGTTCGCAAAAACTTCCATTTGTGGCACTGCTTGCAGCATCACTGATCTCAAGCGGTACGGTCCTCGCCCAGAGCACGAACCGGCAAATCGGCACGCAGTTCACGGTGACGACCGATCCGCTGGTGCCGCGGCCGCCTGAGCAACCCTGTGTGGCGCCGCTTTTTAGCAATTACCAGTTCGCGCATTTTTCTGATGACTCTCAAACTTTCCAGTTCACGCCGCCGGAAAACTGTTCCGGCCCGTGGGAGAAAGTGGTGCTGGAAGCGGACTTCAGCGAGAACGCGGGGGCCCAGTTCGACCGGACGGCGATCATTTATCTGGGAAACCTGAACCTCTATTTCGGCACGACGCCGGAGCCGTTGTCGACCGTTACCAATACCTGGCATGTGGAGCGGGACATAACCGATTACAGCGCCGCGTTGTCCACCGCGCAGCAGGGCACGGTGATCCTGATCAACTGCACTACGGACTGCCCGCCCGGCAACACTTTGAATGGAGTCTTTACGGTAAACGCGCAGATCGAGTTCTATCCGGCGCAGAGGGGTCGGGGCAACGGCCAGCACGGCCAGGGTTGGGGTCAGGGAACGCCCGATCAAGTGCTTCCATTGGTGCAAACGAACAGCGGCGGCAGTGTAAGCCTGCCGGCTACGCTACAGCCGGGCGACCAGCTCTCGACCACGTTCACGCTGCCCACCAATACCGTACAGGCCTATCTCGACGTACTCACCGAAAACCAGTTCATCGACGAGACCTGGTGGGGCTGCTTCCCGAATAACCTGAACAGCATCAACGAGGTTTATGGATGCGGAAACACAAATTTCCGCGAGACTGAGGTCACGATTGACGGACAGCCGGCAGGCATCTCTCCCGTGTCACCCTGGGTCTTTACCGGAGACTTGCCGGACGTCTGGATGCCGATTCCGGGTGCCCAGACTCTCGATCTTGTGCCCTACCGCGTAAACCTTACTCCTTTCGCCGGCTTGCTGAGCAATGGCCAACCCCATACGGTCGCGTTGAGCGTTTTCAACGACGACAGCTATTTCTCGGTGGCGGCATCGCTCCTGCTCTACCTCGACCCGGGGACTGCGCAGGTCACCGGCGCGGTCACCAAGAACACACTGACCGACCCAAATCCCGTGGTCACCGAGGACCTGCAGGGGACTGCGACGGTCAAGGGAAGCATCGCCGTCCAATCCAACCGAAGTTTCACGATCGCAGGATATGTCAACACGTCCCATGGAAAGGTCACTACTTCAATCTCGCAGCGGCAAAACTTTTCCAGCACGGAGAAGATCGACTTCGATACCGCAAATTTCACGGTGCTTGACCAGAACACTTCGATTGACACGAGCCTTTCTTCCGAGACTATCGTATCGAGCTGGGCGGGGACAGTCGCGACTAATCAGCAATGGAGCTTCCCGTTCACGGTTCATTTCACCTTTCCCGTAACCAGCGCTCCATTCGGCCAGACCGAGGCGTTCACTCAGAAATACAACAGCAGCGAGCAGGTTTCGTTCGATGGGTTCCCCCTCTACTTCAGCTCGCTCACGAACGCGGTGAATGCCACCGACGTGAGTCCCACATCGAGTTCGCAAAATTACACGTTGTTCGATTCGGATGGCGTGTTCTATGACTGCAAAATCGCGTCCAAGAACGCCACTTTGACCTCAGTTGGTCAGGGGTGTAAGCAAGGCAAAAAATGAGCCGCTTGATCAAGGATTAACGAGCAGGTGCCTTTGCGCGTCTCTGATACGCGAACTGTATCTGTCAAGGACACGCTGGTAGCCGCATCTGAGCATTTGGATAGACGCGTGATCCGAATCATCACGATCGAGCGGGAATACGGCTCGGGAGCGGCTCAGATCGCAGAAAACTTGCTGTCCGACTGGGGTGGAAACTTTGGGACCAACTGCTCACACAAGAGATCGCCCGCCTCGCGCACTGTGAGAGATTCGCAGTTGAGAAACGTGAAGAGCGCCTGGACCCGCTCTGGATGAAGACCTTGAATTACCTGGAATCATCACGCCCGGGTATCCTGTAAGGTCGCCTCATTGCTTCCTGCACGATCTTTGGGAAAAACCGCGCGAAGGTAGCAGGCACTGGTCTGCCGTGCTTCTCCTTCGACTCTTCACGCGAAGTCATGCCGATCCCGGAGTTCCGGCAATGAACCTCCCGTCTCGCCCGGTTCGATCCGGATCGTAATGCCGGACCTCCTCGTGGTATGCCAGTATCGAGTAATATATGGCCCGGTCAAAGAACTGATTGAGCATCTGCTGTACCCCCAGCTCTCCAAAGAGTTTAAAGATGTTATCGACAAAAAACTCTTGTGGCAGGAAATGCCATAGATGATTGCGCGGATCACCAAGACCCATACCGACTGACATAGGCGGACCCCCCGCCAGGGGGCGGCGCGCCGCGCCGCAATCGTTCGGAACCGCTTCCCGATATCGTCTTTCTTCTTTCGCAGTAACCACTCTTCGAAGTTGCGGTCTACCTCAACCGTGCTGCCCAGCGCAACTCATCGCGCGGGATCTTCTTGAAGTCAGAAGTACGTTCGCAATGCCGCACCAGTTGAGTTGGCCCAAGGGCTGATTGCTCGGAATGTGTTTCGATGAGACGCACCAGTCTGAGACTCAACCTATGCTCTGCTCCTTTGACCTCCACTTGCAGGCGGGCGCAACCAAAGTTGTCTACGTTCCTTTTCACAATGGCGTCGAACGAGGAGCGCAGAGATAAATCTGCGACCGGTTCGTAACCCGAAAAGCTTTCCTTCCGGCAAACCGCATGACACTTCGGATTGGCTCATCGCGAGACCATAATTTCGCGAAAACCTCGAGCACTCAATTCATCCCGTCTTCTGTTTGATATGTATATCGTTACACGATATAATGTCATGGGACATTCGAAATATTCCTGCAATCGACGAGCACAATATGCTCGGCAAAAGCAGTGTTGTACGACCTAAACACCATGGAACAAATACTCACATCGGATGATTATCAGGTACTTGCTGAACTGCGCCATCAGATTCGTCTCTTCGTGCACTTCAGCGAGCAGGCAGCCCGCTCCGCGGGTCTCCATCCACGTCGGCGCATGTTGGCGCTGAGAGGGCTGCCGTCACATATTCACCCAAGCATCACGGAACTGACGAAGCGGCTTCAAGTCCGGCATCACAGCCCCGTGGAACTGGTGAATCGCCTTGTCCAAGCTGGATATGTGCGCCGCAGGCGAGGAGGCCAGGACCGGCGCGAAGTGCTGCTCTTACTCCCTCCAAAAGGGCGGGTATTGCGGGCGCTTTCGTTGCATCATCGCACAGCACTTCGCAACGCAGGTCCCGCCCTGATTGACGGGCTGCGGTGGTGATACGGGGAACAGGGAGTTCGGATCCAGTCGACGATGAGACTTGGAGGAACAAGAACCGGAGAACAGAATAAGCATGCGAGACGATAAAGGCGGGAAGGAAGTCACCACAGACTTGAGCGACAGCCACGACCCCAAGGATGCGATGTCCGGAGAACGGCTCGCAGTCACTCCGACGGGCGAGTTGGTCATTACTCCTCCCGCGCAGTTTCGGATGCTGCTGGTTTCGTTTCTAGCTGCCGGCATTGGGCTCGTCGCCGGCTGCATTGCCTTTCTCCTCTATAACCTTATAGGGCTCTTCACGAACATCTTCTTTTTTCACCGTTTCTCCACCAATTTCATCAGCCCACGCCTCAACCACCTGGGACCCTGGGTAATCGTCACGCCGGTAATCGGCGGCATCATTGTTGGGTTCATGGCAAAGTACGGCTCAGCAAAGATCAAAGGACATGGGATTCCGGAAGCCATGGAGGCGGTGCTCGCCAACCGCAGCCGTATCGAGCCCAAGGTTGCCATTCTGAAGCCGATCTCTGCGGCGATCGCAATTGGTACGGGCGGTCCGTTTGGCGCCGAAGGCCCGATTATACAAACCGGCGGTGCAGTGGGATCGCTCGTGGGGCAGGTTCTTCACACTACGGCGTCAGAGCGTAAGGTGCTGCTGGCTTGCGGCGCGGCGGCGGGAATGTCCGCTACGTTCAATACGCCCATTGCGGGAGTCATTCTCGCGATCGAACTTCTTCTCTTTGAATTCAAATCGCGTTCGTTTATTCCCCTGGTGGTTGCCAGCACCTTAGCGACCGCCGTCCATGTTCGACTGCTGGGCAGTGGGCCAATGTTTTCTGTTGTACCCGTCGACTTCGGAATTCCAAGGGCGCTGCCGTTCTACTTACTGCTGGGAGTCATCTGCGGACTGGCCGCGGTCGGGTTCAGTAAACTGCTGTACTGGGTGGAGGATCAGTTCGACAAGCTGCCCATCGACGAACTCTGGTGGCCGGCGATAGGGGCTCTGGGACTGGGCGTTATTGGATATTTTGTGCCTCGCGTCCTGGGTGTGGGGTACGACACGATCGGTGACATTCTAAACGCAAATCTCGCGCTGAAGTTGCTGCTGGTCATCATGGTAGCGAAGGCCGTGGCTCTAGTTGTCTCGCTGGGATCGGGGACGTCGGGAGGCTTACTGGCGCCGATGTTCATGTCGAGCGCAGCACTGGGTGGCGCTTACGCAATGGTGATCGATCGCGTGTATCCAGGCGCGCAGCTCGCTGCAGGCGCTTTTGCACTGGTGGCTATGGGGGCTGTGTTTGGGGCGGCATCCCGGGCCACGTTTACGTTCATCATTTTTGCATTCGAAATTACGCGCGATTACAACTCGGTGCTGCCGCTGATGCTGGTTAGCGTAATTGCGGATGGGATGGCGATGTGGCTCATGCCGAAGTCGTCGATTATGACAGAGAAGTTGGCGCGGCGCGGTATGCACATCCACATGGAGTACGAAACCGATGTGCTCCAGCAGGTATCGGTGGCAGAGATGATGGACCGTGAACTACCTGCGATTTCCAGCGACATGTCGGTGGGGGAACTAGCGGAGAGAATCGCGCGCCGCGACCCTGCGGTCGGCAAACACGAGGGACTGTTAATCCTCGACGCGAACCGGGACCTCCAAGGGGTCATTACGCGAAGCGACATCCTGCGAGCATTTGAAAAGGACAGCGAAGGCAGGATGAGTGTACTGGATGCGGGGTCGTGTGATCTTGTGGTGACGTACCCCGATGAATTGCTGCATGATGCTGCAGCAAAGATGCTTAGGCGCAATGTGGGTCGCTTGCCGGTCGTCGAACGCACGCGCTCGCAGCGAGTAGTGGGTTACCTGGGGCGCCAGGAAATTATGGCGGCTCGTCTGCGGCGACTGGATGACGAGCACGTGCGAGAGCCGGGTTGGGCGAGTCGTTTTTCCAGACGGCGTTCAGTGCCGTGATCGCAGGTTTAGTTCCCTCCGTCTTTCCAGAACTCAGAACTCCGTGCAGCTCTGCACCAAGGGGGTTAGGCTCTGGGGCAAGAAGCGGATTAGATGGACTCTGCCCCGTGGACATTCGTCACATGCGTCGGCGCACAACTCTGTCAGGCTTGTCTTCATAGGAATGTGCCATCAGCAGGCGCAAGAAAAGTTGAATGCAGAGCCCCGAGTCAAGCGCGGATGATTCTTCCCTGGTCGTAGGGCAAGAGCCATCGAATATTTAAAGTCTCTGATGGTGCTTTTTTAGCCGGAGCCGATAATCCCTGTACAAATTGGAGCCCAGGCGCACCACCTTTCCGATCCCACCGGTCTGTTGTCGGACTGTCACCGGCGCATCGAAATGTTTTTCGGAACTCTTGCGGGAGTTGCGTCCCTCATCGATCGCCCGTTGACCGAAGGGACCCGCGTCGCACTTGAATCCGCGCTGCGCTACTTCCGAGAGGCTGCGCCCAAGCACACAGCCGATGAAGAACAGTCTCTGTTTCCGCGCCTGCGTCAGATGCATCTTCCCGACGTAGACGCCGCGATTGAGAGGCTTGAGCTTCTCGAACAGGACCATCGGTTGGCCGGATCTTTGCATGCAGAAGTGGAGAATTTAGGACAGTGGTATCTCGAAGCAGGAAGGTTTGGAATCCAGTGGGGTCGAACCGTTCCGAAAAGCAACTGCCAGTCTCATTTCCATATACAAGCAGCACATCAGCATCGACGACGACTTGGTATTTCCTCTGGCCACGCGATTGTTGTCCTCCGCTGATAAGGCAGCCATCGCAGACGAAATGGCCCCCCGGACGAACCGACCAGCGGCAAATCCTGTTCGCCGAGAGGGACAATTAGAAATGGAAATGGGACTACCCGTCTTTCCGGTGGATCAATTCTTGTGGGGCAGAAACTGGGCGCTTCGCGTAGCGGTCTCCTTCACCAGAAAGCCCATCTTCGGGTGCGATGGCTCCAGATCGGGACTGATGCCGTACTCGCGCAGGGTCTCCGACGTGACCGGCCCGATCGACCCGACCAGCGTGCGGCGCAGTGCGCTTGCGGCTGCCTGATGCTGCCCCAGTTCATCCGCGAACCGGAACAGGTGATGCACTTGGACCGAAGACGTAAATAACACAACATCGAACTTTCCGAGAGCGAGATCGCGAATTGCCTCGCGCAGCGGTTCCGTATCCTCGGGCGGAGCCCACTTGTAGACGGGCACGGGAAACGTCTGCGCTCCCCGCTCCGCGAGTCCCGCATACAGTTCGCGGCTCGGTACTCCATGTTCCTGCACAGCCACGTGGGTGCCCTTCAGAGGGATGGTTTGCGCATTCTGGTCAAGAGCGCGCAGAATCTCGCGCCAAGTGTTAGGTTCTGGAACCGACAACGTGACCTTCACGCCGAACTCTCGCAAGACCGCTACCGGCTTGGGTCCTCGCGCTACCACTGCCAGCTTATTGAGAGCCGCGACCAGACGCTCCCGCGGACACGACGGCTCGATTGCCTGCGCCAGAGCGCGCGTGCCCACTCCCGTCATAAAAATCACGACTTGGAATTCGCCTTGGACCAAGCCCTTGGCGAACGCAGATTCCTCAGCATTCGGTCCCGACGGAACTTCGCGCGTCGAAGCCACCACGGTGGCCTGCCCGCCATGGTTCGCGATCAGCAAACCCATTTCACGCGACCGCCGGCTCTCAAGCGAGAGCACGCGCAGATTCCCGAACCCTTCACCGGTCATGGATGATTTCCCCTGCTACGACGGCGTGCGGCTAGTGTAGAACACGAGGGTACGAAGCGGGAAGTGAGGATTCGGGCCGATGCTCCCGCTGATGCCTGGCCGTGACGAACTTTATGATCTCTGAAGGCGCTGCCTGGGGCGAGCTGTGTGCGGCTTCGAGCATCTCAGCGACTCACTGCTTCGGAACAACCTAATCCGTCAGAGTCTCCTCGATTACTGCATCTCCGGCCGCGATGAATCCGCGAGCGGCGGGGTTAGACGACAGTGGCTGATCCGTCGCAGTGGCCTGTGGAAGCAACGCTGGCTTGTTGTGTTGCCCGGCAACTTCGGGATCGAGGCACTGAATCAGTTTGGCCACCACTTCAGGTAGGTTGTCATCAAGCGGAACGAATTCCATGACCTGTTTGCCCCTGGCGGCATTAGGACCGGTGCCGCCGCCCGTGTAAATGGCAACCGCATCTACTGTCTTGTCATCGACCCTCGCCTTGAATCCACGGAAGCCGATGTCCGCCGCCTGATGATTTCCACATCCCGCCGGGCAACCCGACCAGTGCAGGCTGACGGCACGCCCCACAGCCCCAAGCTTCTCGTCTAACCGGCGCGACAACTCCGCAGCCTGCCCCTTGGTATCGATCTGCGCTAAGTTGCAGTAATCCGTCCCCGTGCAGGCCACCGTCTTTCGGCGGAAACGACTGGGGTTCGGAGAAAGCTCCTCCAGTAAACTTTCTGCCAGCAGGGAATCCAGGCGGTCATCGTGAACATTCGCGAGAATGGCGTTCTGTCCAGTCGTTAGCCGGATCGCCCCGTTTCCATATTCCTCTGCGAGACGCGCCATCTCGTCCATCTGGTCCGGGTACAACCGTCCCATCGGCACGCACATACCCACCGACCGGTAACCGGGCTGTTTCTGTGGCGTGATTCCCAGATGATCGGAGTGATATTGACTGCGTACGTCCCGGCCTGCGGGTTCTAAGTAGTGATCCACTCGTCCTGCCAGCTCTTCTCGAACCCGAGGCAGGCCCCACTCTTCAATCAGGAATGCAAAGCGGCACTTCGAGCGTGCATCGCGCGGTCCATGATCGCGGAATATGCCGACCAGCCCAGCGACGAGTTCCGCCGCTTTCTGAATCCACACGAACACATTCAGCGGAGACGCAATCGTGAACCCGCCCGATCCCATCTTGCCGCCGACTAGCACATTGAACCCCACGCGATCCCGGCGCATCGCAGGCACCAGTGCGACGTCCTGCGACTCATCGTGCGTGCAATTCTCCGCGCAACTCGTAATGGCAATGTTGAATTTTCTGGGCAGGTTGGTGAACGCTGGGTTACCCCCCTTACCCACCAGGATTGCATCCAACTCCGCCACCACCAGCGACGCGTCAAACAACTCGTTCAGCGTGAGACCCGACAGCGCGCATCCATTGATTGCGCACATTGTCCATGCCCGTCTGCAGGGAATCGAGGTCAACGCCGCGAAGCTTCTCCCAGATTTCGGTCACGCTCCCTAACTCGAACCCCCGCAGTTGAATCTGTTGCCGGGTCGTGATGTCCAGCACGCAATTCCCCAGACGGCGCGAAAGGTCCGCGATCGCGCGCAGTTGACCGCCGCTGGTGAATCCGTTCGGCATCCGGACTCGCATCATGAACTTCCCGGGCGTGGGCTTGCGGAAGAAAACACCCACCCACTTCAGCAGGTCTTTTTCTGAAGTAGTCAGCGATTCGTAGCCCTGCCCGATCAGTCGAGGCAACTGCTCACGGACTCGAAGGCCGTCCCCGTCCACCGACGCTTTAGTCGCCTCCACCGCATTGCTGCCAGTCCGCATCGCCGTTCCCCGCTCCCGGCTATCCTGCTCGGCGTACAGAGCGATCCCGCCGCACCCTCGATTCCGAGGCTTTACACATAGCGAAGTCGCGCGCTTAACGGAAACGCAAAAAATCGATGGAGCAGATAGGCAAGAAGCGCGCTGCCTTGAAATGCCGGCAAACGGCCTGTTTCGCAGGTTGTGCGCGTGCCCCAGAGGGTTCTGCTGATGCGTCGGATCACTTCTTTGTATCGGCGTCGGCACAGCGGGCGCCACCGTTAACATTGTCCCGCGATGCGCTTCCGCTTTCGCAACTCCGGACCAGTGCTCCGCCCCCACAAGTCCCGAGTCGCTGCTGACAAGAGACTCGCCTGTGGGTAACTCTTCGTAATATACTAGTATCGTATTACGATATATTTTAAATGCGCTCAGCTTCGTCTCGAGGAAAGGACATCCTTTCCCCGAGTGGCTCGCATCCTTTTAAACGGAGGTTAAGGAGAATACCAAATGGTGGGCCTGAAACTGGTGCGCCTGATTGAGAGGAACTCCGAAACGTTGGCCCGAGGGCTGACCGAACACATTCGCAAGTCGGAATGTACCTCTGACTTCCGCAAGATCCCCCTCAGGACTTGCGACTGGCGGCGATAGAGGTTTATCGCAACCTGGGGGAATGGTTGCTGCAAAAGACCGAGCAAGATATCGAGGGCCGGTTCAGGGAAATCGGCACACGCCGAGCAGTCGAGGGCGTCGGCCTGCATCAATTCGTGTGGGCCTTGATGCTCACGCGTGATCATTTGTGGCATTTCCTCCAGCAGGAGGCTTTTGCCGACAATATCGTGGCGCTCCACGGTGAGTTGGAATTGCATCAGATGCTGATCCAGTTCTTCGATCGCGCCGTGTACTACGGGATAGTGGGGTACGAGGAGGTGCGGCAGCACAACAGCCCGAACAGCGATTTGGCAAAAGCTGAAGAACTGGCGGTTTCAATTGACCTGATGTCCGGGCGAAAGACGAAATTTAGGATGTGGGGGCCCGATCAGCTTCCTTGATGCCCGGTGGAGGGATTGGGCTCCCCCAGCATTTTCCCTCAAGCCAGCAACCAGGGCCGGTGGTCCGGCAATGTAACAGACAGGTCCCTGCAGGTGGGTCGGATGCCTGGATCTAGACAACATCTCTCGCGCCTGATTAGCCCTGTCTATCCCTTCCATTCCGGTCCTTTAGGCCCAGGTGTGGTCGTCTTCTTTGTGGAACTTACGTAATTCTTGGGGCGACTGCACGGGAACCCCGACAGTGCGGCCGAGCAATGCGTCGAGAGTTTCAACCCAGAGCATCTGGCTCGAAAACACCTTGCCGAAGTTGCGCGAGACCGATTCGGCGACCAAATTCAGGTCCAGAGGATGCCCGAGTTCGTGCTGCATCGAAGTGACCGGCTTCGAGCTGATTCCGCAAGGAATAATCAAGTCGAAATCGTTCAGGTCCGTGTTCACGTTGAGCGCGAACCCGTGCGAAGTGACGGAGCGTGAGATGTGGACGCCGATGGCGGCAATCTTGGCTTCTGAGGTTTCCTGATTCGTCCAAACACCCGTCAGGCCCGGACTCCGCTTCGTCGGGATCGCGAAGTCGGCACAGGTTCGGCACAACACCTCCTCCAGACAGCGCACAAACTCCACCGCACCCAGAGTCTTCCGTTTTTCATCCGCCGCAGCAAATCTCCGGAGATCAAAAATAGGATAGCCGACAATCTGACCCGGTCCATGAAAAGTGACATCACCGCCGCGGTCGCATGCGAAGAGCTCGACGCCGCGCTGCGCAAGGAGTTCGGGAGAGGCAATCACGTTAGAGGCTTTCGCATTGCGCCCCAGCGTGATGACCCGGGAGTGTTCTAGCAGAAGCAGCAGGTCGCCGATCTTCTCTTCTTTGCGCAGCGCG
>Ga0265762_1000114_pt1 | contig 11961 bp, 10 predicted proteins | sample NZIome_4_FD_200870 | JGI IMG/M metagenome (GOLD analysis project Ga0265762, IMG submission 200870) | Metatranscriptome of rhizosphere microbial communities from Maridalen valley, Oslo, Norway - NZI4 (Metagenome Metatranscriptome) | ecosystem: Host-associated > Plants > Roots > Rhizosphere > Soil...
CAAGTTGGGATTGGCGGGTTCTTCGAGCGGCGCATTCAGAGTGATCGACCAAACCATCAGAATAATGGTCACGATGATGGCGGCGAGGAATTCAATGCGGAGAAGAAACGGCCAGACGTGAACTTCCTTCTGCCAGCCCGCTTTGAACGGCCAGGTCTTGCGATGGTGGGTCTTGGCAAGAGCGGCATCGCCTTCGAGTTGCTCGATCAGTTCGTCATTGGCGTGCGCCTGCCTCCAAGCCAGATAGATGTAGAAGGCCAAGAGCGGAATCAAGCCCACGATCGGTACGTTGTCTGGAGCCGAGCAAATCTCCCAAAGTTGTCGCCAGTCCATAAGAGTTCTCGCGTCTGTTACTCAAACTTTGCCTTTGCGAACCGGGCCGAAGACCGGGGTGAGGAACCTGCTTTTTCTTTTTCTGGGCTACTCTCCCGCTGCCTTTGGTCCGCGGCGGGGTTTGTCGGCTTCGGCCGCCAGCATCACCGGCCCCGGACCGGAGATTCCACCGTCCTTCCGCACGCGCCAGAAATGCACAATCATCAGGATCGAAGCGACGATCGGAATGCCGATGCAGTGCCAGATATAGGAACGCAGCAGAGCGTTCGCATCCACGATCGATCCCCCCAGCAGGCCGAAGCGGACATCGTTGTAAGGCGTCATGCCGAGCATGGAACCGAATGGACCTTCATGTCCGAGCAGCGGAGTGGCTCGCGCCATGTTCGTGCCCACCGTCACAGCCCAGAATCCGAGTTGATCATCAGGCAGAAGATATCCGGTGAAGGAAAGCAGCAAAGTAAACACCAGCAGCAGCACGCCGATGTTCCAGTTGAATTCGCGCGGCTTTTTATAGGACCCGGTGAGAAATACGCGGAACATGTGCAGCCAGACGCCAATCACCATCAGGTGCGCGGCCCAGCGGTGCATATTGCGAAGAATTTTTCCGAAGGGGACATCGTGCTCCAGATAGAGCACATCGCGAAACGCCTGCACCTTGCTCGGGTGGTAGTAGAACATCAGCAGCACGCCGGTGTAGGTGAGGATGATGAACAGGAAAAAGGTAATTCCGCCCATGCCCCAGGTGTAACTGTAGCGCACTGCGTCGCGATTGATCTTTGCGGGATGTAAGTGCAGGAAGACGTTAGAGAGCACGCCCAGAGCCCGATTGCGCGGTGTGTCGTCGTGCTTGTGGCGAAAGATCGAGGTGTAGACCTGAGTTTTCGTGGGATCTTTCAGGCCCTCAATCTGCTCCTTCGCCTTGCTGGGAAAGTCGACCCTCATGGCCTGAATGTCTTCTTTGACCCGGTCGACTAGGCCCACTTTGCCGTTCTTGCCGTTCGGATTATTTTCGTCAGCCATCATTGCCTCGTGCTTGCTCTTAGAGCCGGCGGGACGCCGGCTCTCTTACACTCCAGTTAGAAATGCTCCGGGATCGTTGAATTTAGTGGGTTGTCCCTTGGGCCACTGATACAGCCGAGAGGTGTCCACGATGATCTGCCCATCGGGCGCGAGTTCTACGTGCGCGCGATCCATGGGACGGGGCGCCGGACCTTCGAAATTGATCCCTTCACTGTCGTAGCCGCTGCCGTGACAGGGACACTTGAACTTGTTCTCGCTTGGTTTCCAGTCAGGTGTACAGCCGAGATGGGTACAGCGCGCGTAGATCACAAACACTCGATCGGGTGTGCGATCGACCCAGATACGATATTTCTGCTGGAACTTGGTATCGACGCCGAGGGCGAACTCCGAGGGGTAACCGATCTTGAAAACAGAGTTGGGTTCGAAAAGAGTGCGCGGAAGAAAGAACCGGAAGAAGGCAAGAAACCAGGCGGTTAAGAAGGCAGTCACACCGACCCAAACCAGCCGACGCCGTCGGCGGTCGATATCCGTGTTCGACGGGCCGGCGGAGGAAAGTCCAGCGGACGCCGCTGCCTTCGAAGTTCCGACGGCCGGCGTGCCTACATATTTCGTGGCATCTACCGTGCTCCGGGGCGCGGGTTGCGCCGGATTCGGGTTCGGGCTCGGGTTTGGTGGTTCGCTTCCAGGAACCGTCATGGGTGCCCTCCTGCTTCTATAAGCTCGCTAGTCTCCTGCGGCCGCCAGCAACGCTGGCGCAGCCATCTGCCCTCCGGTCGCAGGAATCGGTTCGTGGGAACGCGCTCGATCGCTGAGGGCCTGGAACACCAACTGGGTCAGCGCCGCAATGAATTTTGGAGAATCGTTCAGGCCAGCGCTCATTTCAAAGTGCTGAATGCCCAGGCGGCCGGCCTCCTCGCGGCCCTCGTGATTGATCTCACCGAGCGTTTCCACATGGTCGGAAACAAAGGCCACAGGAACGATACAAACTTCGCCTACCTTTTCCGCAGCCAGGTCGCGTAGCGTGCGGTGCAGCGAAGGCTGCAGCCACTTGCTGGCGCCCACCTTGCTCTGGTAGCAGAGTCGGTGGCGATTCGACCATCTCCCGCGGGACATAAGAAGGCGCACGGTTTCCTCGATCTGCCGCTGGTAGGGATCGCCCTTGGCCACGATTGACATTGGGATGCTGTGTGCGCTGAAAACAAGCTCGGCTCGGGCCGGGACTGCGAAACGCGACAAAGCCTCGTCGACTTTCTCCACAACCGCGTCTAAATACATCGGATGCCGATAGAAGTGTCCGACGTTGTGTACGGGGATGGCATCGTGAAAGAGCCGCTGCCACTCGTTCAAGCTGCTGCCCGTAGTGGTAGAGGAATACTGCGGATACAGCGGCAGCAAAACCACCTCGTCGCATTGCGCTGCTTGCAGCTCTCGAATGGCTTCATAGGTGAAGGGATGCCAGTAGCGCATGGCGACAAAGCAGCGGGCATCGAGTCCCCGACTGATCAACTGTGCTTCCAGAGCCTGTGCCTGCCGCTCGGTGAAGCGGCGGATGGGGGAGCCTCCGCCGATGGTTGCGTAGTGATGCTGCACTTTACGGGCGCGGGTGGTTGAAATCAGTTTGGCTAGTGGTTTACGACCCAGGCGGGCAAAAGGAAAATCAATGATGTCGGGATCGCAGAAAAGGTTAAAAAGGAAAGGCTCTATCGCAGCCAGCGTATCAGGCCCGCCAAGCTGAAACAGAATCACCCCCACACGCCGTGTTGTGCGCGTCATCCCCCAGAATCCCCAGACGGTGGGGAATGTACTCCCATCTGAGATGAGAGTCAATGGCGGAGTTGCAAAAGGAAGGCAAAACTGAGGAACATACGAGACAACAGCGCCCGCTGCTTCCGCACATTTTTCCTTTATCATCAACCCGAAAAGACCAGCCAGACATGCCCGTCAGTTCTTCTTCATAACGCCCCTTCGCCTGGTTGACGAGGCCCCAAGCAAAGTGCAAAACAGTCCTAGCGAGCGGCGGTGGCCGTCACCTTCGCCTTGTCCATCTCTTCGATCACGGTGTCAGCGAATTCCGATGTTCCCGCCTGGCCGCCGATATCTTTTGTCAGCTTTTCGGGATGCCGGTATACCTTTTCGAGAGCGTTACGAATCTGCAACGATGCATCGAATTCGCCAAGATGGCGCAGCATCAACAGGCCGGAGCGCAGCAGCGCGGTCGGGTTCGCCAAATTCTTTCCGGCAATGTCGGGAGCGGAGCCGTGAACGGCCTCGAAAATCGCGCAATGATCGCCCAGGTTTGCGCTGGGAACGAATCCCAGGCCGCCGACAAACGCCGCGCACAAGTCGGAAATGATGTCGCCGTACAAGTTTTCCATCACCAGCATGTCGTACTGATAGGGATTCATCACCAACTGCATGCAGGTGTTGTCGACGATGTGTTCGCCGTAGGTGATTTCAGGGTATTGCTTGGCCACGCCACGGCAGCAGCGCAGGAAGAGCCCATCCGACAACTTCATGATGTTGGCTTTGTGGATGGCATGAATTTTCTTGCGCTGATTTTTGCGGGCGTACTCGAAGGCAAATTTGGCGATGCGAGTCGAGGCCTTTTCGGTGATGATCTTCAGGCTCTCCACCACCCCCGGCACGACTTCATGTTCTAGGCCGGAGTAAAGGCTCTCGGTGTTCTCGCGCACAATGATGAGATCCACGTCGGGATAACGGGTAGGAATGTGCGGCAAATTGCGAATTGGGCGGAAGTTAGCATAAAGCTCGAATTTCTGCCGCAGCGCCACGTTGATGCTCGAAAAGCCTCCACCCACGGGCGTTGTCACCGGCCCTTTCAAAGCCACGCGTGTGCGCTCGATCGATTCCAGCACTTCTTTCGGGATGTATTCGCCGTGCTTCTCGAAGGCATCGGCGCCAACCGCGAATGACTCCCAGTCGAACTTTACGCCCGTAGCCTCCAGAATCCGTACCGTCGCCTGCGTTACTTCGGGGCCGATGCCATCGCCGGGGATCAAAGTTACTTTATGATTCATCGTAGATTCCTTACATTTGAGCCAACGGGGGGACACCTCGAGGCTCAATTTATGCCTTTGGAGATTTCACCCGCGCCTCTCCAGCTTCTTTGGCTTTCACCAAATCTCTGAGTTCATTCATGAATTCGTTGACGTCCTTGAAATCCAAATAAACCGAGGCAAAGCGGACATAAGCCACTTTGTCGTAGCGACGAAGCCGGTTCATGATGAGTTCCCCCAGTTCGCTGGTTTTCCGCTCGCGTTCCTGGGACTCGATTACAAACGACTCCGCTTCGTTCACAATCTGTTCCAGCTTGCTGATGGGAACCGGACGCTTCTCGCAGGCGCGTAACAATCCGTTCAGAACTTTTTGACGATCGAACTTTTCCCGGCGGCCATCTTTTTTCACCACCATATAAGGGATCTCATCAATGCGCTCGTAGGTGGTGAAGCGTTTGCCGCACTTCAGGCACTCGCGCCGCCGGCGGATCGACTCCGCTTCTTTACTCTCGCGAGAATCCACTACTTTATCGTTGGCAAATCCGCAAAAGGGACATTTCATGGCGCTGCTGGCGATCGAAAACGATCTATCAGTTGAAGGCTTGTGGTTAACCCAGAATTGTAACAGGCACTCGAGGCCGAGCTCCGCCGCCTGCTGTATCCGCCTGCTAGTTAGCGATCGCTAGACAGGGGTGACCAGTTACGCCGCCGGGGGGCCGGTGAGCTCCGTTTCTTCGCTGCGGTGGCTTTCCTCTGACAACTTTCGTAAGGACAATCGCTCGTGATGCGCCAATATCAGACCGAGCGGTACCACGGCGGCGAAGGTGACGAGCCATAGCAAAATTCCGCAACTTGCGGCTATTTCTGGAGGCACGTCGAAGACGCTCGACAGCGCGGCAATGGTCGCCATCTGCGAGCCGCCGCCTACCGCGGGCAGCTGCAGCATGGAGCCGAGCATGCTTGCTCCCATCAGGATCAAGAGCTGCGACACAGGAATTTCCAGCGCCGCAACCCCGTAGGAGTGGGTGACTTCCTGATAGGCCAAAGCGATCATGTACCACATTCCGACCGAAACCAGGGTGAGCCAAAGCATGGAGAGGGGGCCATGAATGGTGTCCAGTCCGGCGCCAAACTCGCGTACTTTCTGCGCCAGCTTGTGGCCGAAATTGGCGGAGAGGTGCCCAAATCGTTCTTCTACCCATCGCGCCACCGCGTCGCCACTACGCCGGATGACGATTGCTCCGATCGCGAGCGCGACCACCACTCCGATCAGGAGAAAGCCGCCTTCGCGGAAGCGCTGGTAATACTCCGGATGGGGAATCGCAGGCAAAGCACTGGGCAGAAAAATCGCCAGCACCATCAGCACGGTAAAGGCGCCAACGTCGAAGATACGCTCCACCGCCCACGCCGCCAGCTGTGAAGAGAAGGGGAGCTCTGTCCGACGCGCAATCAAGTAGGGTCGAATAAATTCTCCCGCCCGCCCTAGCAGCGCGAGACCGGTGAACCCAATCAGCGTTGGGGAGACCAGGTCCATGACCTTCACCTGGGGGCGCACCGGTTTCAGAAAAATCTTCCAGCGCAGCGCCCGTAAAACGTATCCGATGTAAATCAATGCGATCGCATGCAACACGTGAATTTTCCGGATGCGTCCGGTCTGGGCCCAAAACGTGCCCCAATCAAACGTTTGCCAGTGGCGGTATTGCAAGTAAACCAGAGCGGCCAGGATCAGGAACACGACCGCGCTGGCCACGATGCGCTTTTTATCCATGAAGGGAAGAATCCTCGCGCCGCGACCCTCGCCACGCGAAGTGGAAACGGCACTCCCAAGGTAAATGAGTGTGCCCGGAGGGTCAAACAACGGACTTGCACGGGAAGCACGGTCGCAAAGCCGGTAAGTTAACTACTTTGTCTTTGCCAGTTCGATCGCGTTCCGAACGTGGCCCCCGGACTTCTTTAAGGCCGCCACGGCCCGAGCGCGAGAAACTCCTGCCACCAGCATCACGACCGCTACGGGCGTGCGCTCTCCAGAAGCCTTCAGGGCGCTGTGAGCAGCGGCGGAATCGGCTCCAGAAGCGCGCTCCAGGATGGCGATGGCGCGCTGGGTCAGCTTTTCGTTTTTCGGCACGACCTTGACCATGAGATTGCCATAAACATAACCCAGCCGACTCATGGCGGCGGTTGAAATCATGTTGAGCACCATCTTGTGAGCCGTAGCCGCTTTCATCCGCGAGGATCCGGCAAGAACCTCCGGCCCCACCTGAGTGATGATGGCGAAGTGAGCCGCGCGTTCCAGCGGGGAATTGGGATTGCAAGTGAGAGCGATGGTGCGGGCGCCGCGTTGCCGTGCGGTTTTAACCGCCGCCAGCGTGAAGGGTGTCCGGCCACTGGAAGCAATGCCCAGAACGACGTCGTGTTTGCCGGGTCTGCGGCGGGCTATTTCTTCGCGACCTTGCCTGGCGTCGTCCTCGCTGATTTCGGAATCGGAGGCTAAAGCCTTAGCGCCGCCGGCGATGATGAACTGGACTCGATCGGTGTTGAAGGTGGGGGGGCACTCGGCGGCATCCAGGGCGGCGATGCGGCCGCTGGTTCCAGCGCCGACGTAGATGAGCCGCCCACCCCGCCGCAAGGCAGCGACCACTAAATCGACCGTCTGCGCAATCTGCGGCAATACGCGGGCGACCGCTGCTGCCACAGTAGCGTCTTCTCGGTTGATGAGTCGCACAATCTCGAGAGCGGACTTGCAGTCGAGGTCGTAGGCCGCGTCATTGGGCTGTTCGGTGCGCAGGCGCCGGAGACTGAGCTGAGGCTTGCGAGTTGGCTTCAAGAGACGCGCCTTTCGGTGTGTGAGCGAGTGCTTATTCTAACTGCTTTCCATTTTGCTGTCGGTCGTCGGCCGCGTGGCGTCTTCGACCGGGGCGTAGTTTAAGTGGATTTTTGGATCGCGTCGATTACAGCATCGTGAAAAATGGGACGAATTTGTTTGATCGCCTGATTGGAACACTCGGGCCAGGTACGGTTGGTGAGCAGAGTGACCGAGAGTTTCCGGTCGGGATCGATCCACAGGGATGTTCCCGTGTAACCCAGGTGGCCGAACGATGCCGGGCCAAAATGTTTTCCGGATTGCGAGGCCGCGGAAGGAGTGTCCCACCCGAGTGCCCGGGATGTGCCTGCCGGCGCCGACTCGCGGCGCGTGAATAGCGCGATGGTTTCGGCACGGATCACTGAGTCTTCGGGGTTGAGCATAGTATGGGCAAATCTGGCGAGATCCGCGGCCGTGGAAAAAATTCCCGCGTGCCCGGCGACGCCACCGAGGACGCTAGCGTTTTCATCCTGCACTTCGCCTTGGATGATGCGCTGACGGAAGCTGCGGTCATCGGCTGTCGGCAGAATGCGCGCCCGGATTTCTTTCGCCGGATTGAATGCTGTGTTGACCATTCCCAGACGAGCAAAGATTTCGCGCTGGCAGAAATGATCGAGCGGCTCGCCGGCAAGACGCTCGAGGGCGACGCCGAGAAGGATGAAACCAATGTCGCTGTACTCGGCGCGCGACCCGGGATCGGCGGAGCACGGCATGGTAAAAGCCGCGGGCAGCAGCTGGTCGCGAGTCCGCGCCTTGAGAAACAGCTTTTCATGCGCCGGCAATCCGGAGGAATGGGAAAGCAGCATGCGCATGGTCACTCCCTGGCGGCGGGGATCTTTTTCGGCGTCGCGAATGAATTCTGGCAGGATGGCGGCGAGCGGCGCATCCAGATCCAGCAGGCCTCGTTGGTAAAGAAGCATCGCCATAGACGTCGTTCCAACCACCTTGGTGAGGGAGGCGAGATCGAAAACAGCGGTAGGAACAACCATGGACGAGTCGGCCTCGTAAGTGAAGCGGCCCAGGGCTTTGAGTCCGATCAGCCTGGCCTCCAGCGTGATCGCGACAGAGGCAGCGGGAAACGCCCGCTGAGCGATGGCTTCTTGCAAGATGGAGAAGGCGCAGGCGAAGCGGTCGTCTTGGTGTTCAAGAGCTTCGATCAGCGGGGATGCGTGATCCGGTGCAGTCATCGAGGAGTCCATGATATGGCATAGGCGGCACCCCCTTACTTGAGTTTCTTGAGTCATGGCGCCGATGTTGTGTAGAGTCAGAGCATCCTTCCGATTCAGTCAAACTCGCTCCGAGCTCCGCTGGGCCAGCGCTTTACTCCGCAAAAGACGTGGAAAGGCGGGGCCGGGAGGCTGGCTCTATTCATCGCAGCTGGCGGCATCATGGCCGCGACTGCGCTCGCGTCCTCGTCTTCCGTGGCCGCCAACAAGCCGGTGGCCGTGGTGCGTATGGTCGATGCAGACGCGGTTATTCAGCAGGCCATTCATGATCGGCAAGTTCCGGGAGCGGTTTTGATTGTGGGTCACAACGGCCATGTCATTTACCGGAAAGCCTATGGTTGGCGTGCCTTGGAGCCGCACCGCGAGGTCATGACGTGGGATACGATTTTCGACTTGGCCTCGCTGACCAAGGTGATCGTGACCACGACGGCAGTGATGCAGCTGGTCGAACAAGGCAAGATACGCCTGAATGACCCGGTGGCAAAATATCTGCCGGAGTTTGGGCAGAATGGAAAAGAAGACATCACGCTGCGGCAGTTGCTGACCCACTATTCCGGGCTGGAGCCGGATCTAGATTTAAAAACGATGTGGGAAGGAAAGGAGACGGCGTATGGGATGGCATTTGCGGTGAGGGGGCAGGACCCGCCCGGCGCGCGGTTCTCCTATAGCGATATTAACTTCATTGTGCTGGGCGCGCTGGTGGAGCGGGTTTCCGCCGAGACGCTTGAGGAGTATGCGACACGACATATTTTTTTGCCCCTGAAGATGACGCATACCCGCTTTGTTCCTCCCGCGGCGTGGCGGGCGAAAATAGCGCCCACCCAGTACGACGAGAATGAACACATGCTGCGCGGCGTGGTGCATGATCCGACCGCGCGCAGGATGGGCGGCGTGGCCGGGCATGCCGGCTTATTTTCAACCGCGGACGACTTGGCGAAATTTGCGCAAGCATTGCTGAACGGCGGAGATCGAATTCTATCGGCGCTCTCGGTGGAGAAGATGACGCGTCCGGAGCAGCCTCCAACCGCGCCTGTGCTACGGGGGTTTGGCTGGGATATCGATTCCCCGTTCTCGACCAACCGCGGAACGCTGCTGCCGGTGGGAGGGTACGGCCATACCGGATTCACGGGAACATCGATGTGGATCGATCCCACCACCCAGACCTACATCATTTTGCTGACGAATGCGGTGCATCCGCGGGGAAAAGAAAATGCGATCGCCCTGCGCTCCAAGGTGGCGACGGCGGTAGCGGCGGCGCTGCCTCTGACCAGCAGCGAGAAAGACTCGCTGCGCTGGCAGAGTATTACGGGCTACAACGAGGCGCAAAGCGCGGCACGGCACATGAGCGCCCGCAACGGCAACGTGAAGAACGGGATCGACGTGCTCGAGGAGCATGCCTTCGATATTCTGCAGGTTGCCGGCAGCAAAAAGCGCATTGGGCTGCTCACGAATCAGACCGGCGTGGATGCAGACGGTCAGCGCACGATTGAAGTGCTGGCGCATGCCCCGGGCGTCTCGCTGGACCGAATCTTCAGCCCCGAGCACGGAGTCACGGGAACGCTCGATACGACCGACCTGGGCAACTCCAAAGACGCGGCAACCGGCATCCTGGTCTACAGCGTGTATGGCGCGAAGGATGCGGCCCGGCGGCCGTCGCTCGACCTGATGAAGGATCTCGATGCAGTGATTATCGATATTCAGGATGCCGGTGTGCGCTTCTATACGTACGAGACCACGCTGGGATATTTTCTCGAGGCCGCCGGCCAGGCGGGAGTTGAAGTGATTGTGCTCGACCGTCCTGACCCGGTTACGGGAGCGTTTATGCAGGGCCCGGTATCGGACGCGGGACACGAAAGCTTTACAAATTATTGGACGGTGCCGGTGCGCCACGGAATGACTATGGGCGAACTGGCGAAGATGTTCAACCTGGAACGCCATATCAACGCCAAGTTGACCGTGGTGCCGATGGAAGGATGGCTGCGCGGCGACTGGTTTGATTCGACGGGACTTGCGTGGGTGAATCCCTCGCCGAACCTGCGCAGTGTGACCGAAGCGGGCTTGTATCCGGGCGTGGGACTGATCGAAGGAACCAATGTCTCGGTGGGGCGGGGAACGGATACTCCGTTCGAACTTGTGGGTGCGCCGTGGATCAAGAGTCGAGACCTGGCCGCGTATTTGAATGCGCGCGGGATCGCGGGAGTGCGGTTTGTTCCAGTAACGTTCACGCCATCCACCAGTAATTACCCGGGACAGAGGTGCGAGGGCGTGAATGTAGTTCTAACCGAACGAAATGCGCTCGACGGACCAGAGCTCGGAATTGAATTGGCGGCTGCCTTGAGAAAACTGTACCCCGCAGACTTTAAGATGGAACGGATGATGGAGTTATTGGCCAATCAGGCAGGTTACGATGCCCTGGTGGCAGGTGAGGATCCGCGACGGATCGCGCAGGACTGGCAGGAGGGCTTGGACAAATTCCAGCTGGTGCGGCAAAAGTATTTAATCTATAAGTGATTCCGAGCGGGTATCTGGGGAGCCGTATAAGAATGAAATTGATGCCGGGAAGGCTGGTTGTGCTCATCACCGTGGTCGCGATTTTGCCGATGTCGGCAAGCGGCCAACAAGAAAACTCGACGTCTTCCGCGCCGCACACGCAAGAGGCATCTTCCGCAGACCCATCGGCACAGCCCCTTTTGTACAAGAATACGAGGTACGGTTTCAGTTTCTCGTTGCCTCAAACCTGGAAGGGCTACGTGATTCTCACGGATAAGTGGGAAGGTGGGGATCCGGAAAAAGGCAGCGTGGAACACGGAGCCGTGATCTCCATCCGGCATCCTGAGTGGACGAAAGAGAAGCCGCGGCAGGATATTCCTATCATGATATTCACCGTCGCGCAGTGGGACTCAATCGAGCACGGCAGCCTTTCTGTGAGTGTCGCCTCGTTCGGTCCGGTCGAACTCGGACGCAACCGCAAGTACGTCTTTGCCCTTGCTCCACGCTCGATCAATAGCGACCTTACCGGGGTGGAAGAGGTGAACGAGATTCTGAAACACGACCCGCTCCGGCCCTTCTGGACGAAGTGACCGTCTCTCGCTTCGGATAACCCGAGACCGGGAAGGCGGCATCGTAGGGCTTGAGCGTGGTATCCTCGGGCTAAATTGCGGATTGGAGGTCTGGAATGCGTTTGGCGTGGACTTTCTTGCTGCTGTCGGGGATGGCTTTGGGGCAAACGGCGGACACCCCGAAGCCGGAAAGTCCGGCGTCCGATTCGCCGCCGGCGACGTTGGCAACAAGCCCGGCGCGAATTGCCGATCCGAGTACGATTACCATTCCCGCGGGTACCAGAATTCCTTTGTCGCTGAAGCAGGCGATTTCCACCAAGAATGCGCGCGAGGGAGACGCGGTTTACGCGGAAACGGCGTTCCCCTTTGTGGTCGCTGATCGCGTGGTCGTGCCTGCAGGGTCTTACGTTCAAGGCAAAATTGCGCACGTCGAGCGCGCGGGGCAC
>Ga0265762_1000115_pt1 | contig 11818 bp, 5 predicted proteins | sample NZIome_4_FD_200870 | JGI IMG/M metagenome (GOLD analysis project Ga0265762, IMG submission 200870) | Metatranscriptome of rhizosphere microbial communities from Maridalen valley, Oslo, Norway - NZI4 (Metagenome Metatranscriptome) | ecosystem: Host-associated > Plants > Roots > Rhizosphere > Soil ...
CGCTTATTTTCAACCGATTAGAGCGAATACTGGGAATCGGTAGTGGGGCTACTGTGAATCTGAACATGGGAAACATGGGGAGAGTGAGGTTGTAAATTTACGCGGGAAAGTGGCCTGGTGGTTCCTAATTGAAGATTTTTATTGAGACTGCCGATCTGACCTAGATGGCGATTGTGGTTGCAGGTGGTAGCATAGGGGATGAAACGGATCTATGGATGATTTCTCCATACCGGAGCGGATCGAATCGGTGGCTCCCACAGAGCCCACACGACGACATGGATTCTCTTCTGATCGGCGACGTCAGCGGAATCCGAATCCAGTTCAACCCGAGGTTCAGGACGACGACAGCAATCCGGTTGAGGACGACGAGGACTTGCATGAAGTTGATGAGATCGTCTGAGCGTGTCCGTTCGACCCAGGTTTGTCCAAAGAATTTTCCTGGATGGTCTTGGCGAGAAGGGAACTGAACTGGGTTCCATCTGGATGTTTCATCACCGGCTAGCTCCCGGCGCTTACCTGACGAGACCACTGCATCGCCTGCCAATAAAGCTCGGCAACGTCGTTCTCGCCGAGACCTAACTGCGCACTCAACCTACTCACAGCTTTCCAATTCCCGGATTCTCGGGCCAGCATCAGTTGATAGAAAGGGCGCAGACCGCTGGCCCCGCCCAGGAGCAACTCCTTGGTCTGTTGATCGACCGGCACGTTGTCGAGTACTTGTTGCATGGGAATCTGGAGAATCGTGTCCATCTTGGAGAGCATTCCCATCAGGAACAGATCGGAGCCTCCATGCTGGAGTTTGGGCGAGCACAACTCACAGAAACGGGCGCGAACCAGCGCAGCCAGCACCAAGTCGCTAGTTTTGTCCTGGCCGGCACCCAGTGTGGCCACCAGGCGAATCCAACGGCGCACTTCCCTTTCTCCGAGCATGGAAAACGCGTGCCTCACCGAGTGAATCTCGGCCCCGAATTCGAATGCTGCGGAGTTCAGATAGCGCAGCAAACGGTAGCACAGCGAGGCCTCGCCCTTGACCAGATTCTCGATCTCGCGCACGTCCAGTTCGGGTTGTGAAACCGCCGCCAGCATACGCAAGTAATTAAGCCGGTTGGCGGGAATTTCATGCGACGTAATGGTTTCCGGCCGGCAGAAAAAGTATCCCTGGAAGTACCGGAAATCGGCCTTTTTTGAGGCCATGAACTCCTCACGCGTCTCCACCTTCTCCGCCAGCATGCGGCAGCGCCAGGGGCCATACCGTTTCACCATGGCGGCGGCGTCCACCGTCGAGGTGGCTCTGAGGTCAACCTTTATGATGTCAGCAAGATCGGTCAGAACTTCCCGCGGATCGTTTACCGCGAAGTCGTCCAGGGCAATCATGTATCCCGCTTCCTTCAACCGGCGGCAAGCCGCCACCACGAATTCATCGGCAGGGACGGTTTCCAAGATCTCGGCGACGGTCTGGCCGGCGGGAAGCAACATGATGTAGTCCTTGAGCAGCACGTCGCGGGTGCAGTTCACAAAGGCCCGGCGCCCGTCGCAAAGTACGTCGATACCCACCAGCATGGAAGTGCTCAAGGCGCTGCGTGAGGCCGCATCCGCATCCGCACTGTGGAAAAAGTCCTCCATGCCGTCGCGAAACAGGAGTTCGTAACCGAAGACCTTCTCGTCTGCAGTAAGAATCGGTTGACGGGCGACAAATCTGGTCCCGGGTGTGAGTTCTGTTTCGTCTTGGTGTGGGCTGTGTGCTGGGGATGTACTCACGCTGCATCTATCGGCACAGCTCGCGCAAAATCTTAGCCCGAGGCACGTGCCGGTTAGAGCCGGATGAGGCAATGGAATTGCACGGGGCACCGAGGGATCGAGAGACACGCCCGCACCAGGAAATCCATTCTGGACGGTGTCACCGAAGGGCGGAGGTTCTATCTGGATCTGATGCAAAAGTGCATCATCAACAGCGTCTACGAGGATCCGAACCAGGGGTTTTGGTCGCCCACGGTTTTCGCCAGCCAAGCAAGAGATCTAGGCCGAGATTGGCCATTGAAGGCGCACCGCATGATTGGAAACCGGCGGATGTCGAACCTGCGGCAAATGACGGAATACGTGATTGCGAACAATATCCCCGGAGACTTTATTGAGACTGGAGTATGGAGAGGCGGAGCCTGCATTATGGCGCGGGCGATCATGAAGGCTTACGGTGTAACCGATCGCCGGGTGTGGGTGGCCGGTTCGTTCTGCGGTCTGCCCGCGCCCAATCCGAAATATGAGGCTGATGCAACCGACCAGCATCACTCATTTCCGGAATTGGCGTTGTCGTTCCGAGGAGGTGAAGTCGAACTCCTCCAAGTACGACTTGCTCGATGACCAGGTGGTGTTTCTGAAAGGATGGTTTGGGAAACCCTGCCCCATGCCGACATCCACCGCGTGTCGGTTCTGCGCCTCGACGGCGACATGTATGAAATCGACCACGGATGGCCTGACGAATCTGTACGATAAGGTCTCTGGCGGTGGGTTTGTGATGATTTTGGGGTGGTCGAAGGGTACAAACGGGCCGTAATGGACTTCCGGAAAGAGCGCGGAATTGAAGACCGGATCCAAGACATTGATGGGATTGGTGCGTTTTGGCACAAGTCGGCAGCCGCTGTGACCTGCTCCGTGGATTCAACCCTAGAGGCGGCCGCCTCAGCCGGGCAGTAGGTCGTTTTTGCCTGGGGATCCTAGCGATCGAGAGACAGGACCGCGTGAGAACACAGAAACACACGCGGGACGGTCTTAATCAGGCCTATGAGCCTCGGTTGGCCGTCGAAACTCCCGGGCGACCAAACCCCTCGTTGGGGTTCTCTTAGATCGTGTTGATGGCGCACCCATCTGCTACATCCTGATACAGCTTTCACAGAACTTGTGCTGACTAAAGGTTGCCCTCTACCACTGATACAAGAATGGTCAGACTTGCTCAGACGCAAAATCGCTTACGATCTACAATTTCACGGATTGGGGATCATGAGCAGGACGGCTCAGGCCAAAGGCGGCAGGCAATGAAGCGCCAACAATGCGATGGAGCTCGTGATACGAACGACGAGGTGGTCACAGCATTCATCCACAGTGTGATGGGTCACCCTTATACAATTCGACTGCATAGTGAACCGCCGTACTCTTCTTTCCTGCCTGGGCAAGCCACGAAGGTCTATCGAAAGCCCCCGAAGTCAATAGCGTCATCAGGCGGACTTAACCTCAGGTTGCTCCGAGGTTCTCAGCAATGCCGCGCTGGCGTTCGCGGGAAGTCCCCGCTTCTCCCCAAGAGTCGATCCGTACGGGCGCTGGCGGCTGTTTCGTCAAGCAAAAACGACTCTGACCGAGATGGCAGAGCCAGTGGAGTTAGGAACGTGAACCTCACGGCGCGGCGGCTTGGCCCCGGGCACAAGATCAGTAGGAACGACGCGGCGCCCAGAACCAGAGGAGAGTCTACGGATGCGAATAACAATTAGGACAAAGCTGTTCGGTTTGAGCCTCGCCAGCTTGGTGTTCGTGGCTGCTGTGAGCGCGACCGGATACTGGGGCATCACCTCGGTGAGCGGGACTACCGGCAGAGTGGCTGCCATTGGCGCAGCCATCCGGAATAATGCTGAGGCCGGCATGTACAACGATATGACCCGGGAGGATATCAATACAGTCTGTACGAAAAAAGATCAAGAGCAGCAAGACGCCATCGCTAACCTAGCCACGCACTCGGGACTGGTGGCCGACCGGGCCGCCGCAGCCAGAGCCTCGGTCGTAGATCCCGAGATACATAAGGCCCTGGATGGAGAAGTTGAGTTGGCGCGACAATACCAGGTCGCAACGGACGAGCTTGCTAAGGCGGTGGTTCGTGGCCGCTCTACGGCGGCAGAGCCGGTCGGCCACGGAATCGAGCTGCACAGCAGACTCCAGCAGCAACTCCAGGCCATGAATGATCAACTAGAACAGCGCGCCAAGGATGCCGAGCGGAGATCCAGCAGCAGAGCCACCCAAGCCACGCTCGCCATGTCGGTGATTTGTGGCGTATCGCTTGTGATTCTGTTCCTCGGCAGCTTTGTCTTGGTGCGAACAATCTCTCTGTCGCTTCGCCGACTAACCCAGATGATTCAGAATATCGCCGAGGGGGAGGGCGATGTCACCCGGCGACTCGAGGTGGCGAGCCAGTTTGGCAATGACGAACTGGGGGAGGTCAGCCGCTGCTTCAACTTGTTCATGGACAAGCTACAGGAAATCCTTCGCGGGGTGGTGAACCATACCAACCGACTTAGGGCGGCCAGTCAGCAACTGCTGGATACCAGCCATCAAATTACGACCAACTCCGGAGAAACCGCGGTCCAGGCCAACGCCGCCTCCCAAGTGACCCTGCAGGTCAGCCAGCATCTGCAGAGCCTCTCCTGCGGGGCCGGCGAAATGACGTCGACGATTCAGAGTATCGCCGCCAACGCCAATGAAGCTGCAATGGTGGCCTCCGCAGCGGTCAGCACAGCGCAGGCCGCCAATCGAACCGTCGCTAAGCTGGGCCAGTCCAGCGCGGAGATCGGAGTGGTGATCAAAGTCATTACTTCTATCGCGCAACAGACCAATCTGCTGGCCCTTAACGCGACCATAGAAGCCGCCCGCGCGGGAGAAGCCGGCAAAGGCTTCGCCGTGGTGGCCAATGAAGTGAAGGAACTTGCCAAACAAACGGCCAAGGCAACGGAAGACATCAGCCGCAAAATCACCACCATTCAGACCGATACCAGAGGCGCAGTGGAGGCGATTGAGTCTATCAGCAGCGTCATTGACCAGATCAATGACATTTCCGGAACCATCGCAGCCGCCGTCGAACAACAGAGCGCAACTACCAACGAGATGACGCGGAACGCCAGCGAAGCGGCTACTGGAGCGGGCAACATCTCGGCCAACATCGGGAGCGTAGCGCAGGCCGCCGACGGCACTTTGTTGCGCGCGCAAGAGTCACAAAAAGCGGCGGAGGAATTGGCTGGAATAGCGGTGCAGCTGAGCCGCCTGATGCGACACTTCAAGATTGAGCGGCGTGACCGGCGGATGGAAATATCCTTGCCCGTCCGCCTCATCGCGGTCGATATCAAAGGCCATCCTTCGGAGCAGGAAGTCACAACCGTAGACATCAGCCGGCAAGGAGCCTCATTGCGAGGCATAAAGGCAAGGCTTCGCTTGGGGGACAAGGTGTCTCTCGCCCGCCTGGGCAAGCGGGAACAGTTTCTAATCGCGTGGGCAGGAGCGGAAAACACTCCCGGAACTGGCCAGATCGGCGTCTCCGCAATCGATCCTGCTAGTTCTTTTTGGACTGATGTGATCGAAACGCAGTCTCGAGGCGAGCCGGTCAGCGCGGAGGAAACTTATTCCGATAAGATTCAGGCTAAACCCAAAGCAAAGGGGCACGTAGCCTAGGAACTTACGCCAGAGCGTCGGCTAGCGCGAAAGGCCCATCCTCATTCGGGTCGTCGAAGAACTCCGGTTAAGTCGGAGGCGGCGCAGTCCATGTGATCAATCCCGGCAGGAATGAACTGATCAAGTCCGGATGTTTCGGTAAGACTCGAATTGAGTAGCCGTGCAGCCCGGTTTTGGCCGACGGTTTCAAGACGGCTTGGAAGAGCTCACTGCCTGAGTCATCCCTTCCTGAGGGCTGCATCGCAATCGTCACTGGATTCGTGATTTCACCGGCGGCATCCACCGACCCTGAGACGACCTGGATGGCGACGTCCTCCGCAGTCAGCCCATTCAACGCGACTCGCGCCGACACAAGAACGTGGTCGCCCAAACGGATTTCCGAAACATCATTTTTCAGAGAATCAACACGGATCAGCGGCCACGCCGCTTCCACTTTGGTCAGCCAGTCGGCAAGGCTTCTTGCTCTGACCGATTCTTCGGCGCGAAGATTCAGGTAACGGCGGTGATTAACCAGATAGTACGATTCAGCGTATTGCTTGACCATGCGATGCATATTGAATTCCGGGCACAGCTTCGCAATCGATGTCTTCATGAGTCCGATCCATTTAGGCGGCATTCCGTCGGCGCGACGTTCATAAAAGGCGGGAACAATCTGGCGCTCCAGCAGTTCGTACAGGGCTTCGGCCTCAACCTGGTCCTGATAGGCAAGGTCCACGTAGGGCTCACCTCGACCAATCGCCCAGCCGACATCCGATCCGTTTTCCCCGTGAAGGCGCCACGCTTCATCCCACCATCCATCCAAGGTGCTGACATTGAGTACCCCGTTGGCCGTAGCTTTCATCCCGCTTGTGCCACTGGCTTCCATCGGCCGCAGAGGTGTATTAAGCCAAACATCAGATCCCTGCACCATGTAGCGAGCAATCGCCATATCGTAGTTTTCGAGGAACACCACCTTACGACGAAATTCCGGGCGGGCGGCCAAATTGATGATGGCTTGAATCAGCTGTTTTCCACCCGTGTCCTGAGGATGAGCCTTGCCGGCGAAGATAAGCTGCACCGGCCGCTGGGGATCGTTTAACAGGCGCGCAAGACGTTCTGGATCGCGAATGAGAAGGTTGGCACGTTTGTAGGCAGCAAAACGCCGTGCGAATCCGATGGTGAGCGCGTCCGGGTTCAGCACTTCGTCAGCATCGTCCAGCGCCGTTTGCGGAGCTCCGCGACCCGCCAGCTGAGCCCGTAGTCGCTGACGAGCATAGGCAACCAGCCGTTCTCTTCGTCGTTCGTGGGTTCTCCACAACTCCGCTGCCGGAATCGCTTCGGCCCTCTGCCAGAGTTTGGGATCGGCTGGTTCTTCGCGCCAGTTGGGACCAAGGTAGCGGTCGTAGAGCTGATTCATTTCGAACGAAACCCAACTGCGAAAGTGCACCCCGTTGGTGACATGTCCAATCGGCACCTCCGATTCCGGCACTCCCTTCCAGATCTCATTCCACATCCGGCGGGTCACAACCCCGTGAAGCTGACTTACCCCGTTGCTGAAGGAGGCAAGCCGGAGGGCGAGCACCGTCATGCAGAAATCCTCCTCATCATTGCTGGGATCTTTTCGGCCGAGGCCCAAAAACTCCGAACGGCTAATGCCAAGACGCCGGACGACGGTTGCGAAATAGCGGTCCATCAAGGCAGGCGGGAAATAGTCATGACCCGCCGCAACCGGGGTATGAGAAGTGAAGACCAGACTCGCCGATGCCAGCAAACGGGCTTCGCGAAAGGAAAGCCGATCGCGCTCCATCAAGCACAAGATTCGTTCTAGGCTTAGAAACGCAGAATGCCCCTCATTCATGTGGTAGACGGTCGGTTCTAAGCCCAGAGCTTCGAGCGCCCGATACCCCCCAATGCCCAGCAATATTTCTTGCTGGATCCGCATCTCCAAATCTCCACCGTAAAGATGGTGCGTGATCTTGCGATCTTCGGGACGGTTCTGCGGAATGTTCGTGTCCAGCAAATAGAGCTTCAGCCGTCCCACATCCACCGACCAGAGTTGGGCGGCGACTGGGCCTGCTGGCAATTCGACCTCGATCTTCACGTCGGGTATCAGTTGGATGGGTAAGTTGTAGAAGTCATTGTCTTCGAAAGCCTCCTGTTGCCATCCCGCGGTGTTTAGGTACTGACGAAAATATCCTTGCTGGTAGCCAAGACCCACGCCGACGAGGGGAAGTCCGAGATCACTGGCGGCCTTGAGATGATCGCCGGCCAGCACGCCCAGTCCTCCAGCAAAGATCGAGAGGCACTCGGTGATGCCAAATTCCGCTGAAAAATACGCCACCACCATCTGAGCTTCTTTGTGTTCTCTCCGGTACCACGTGCCTACTCCGGAGGTGTACCCGTCGAGCTTATCGACCACGCCCTTCAAATGCGCGAGGAATGAATCGTCGTGCGCGGCGGACTCCAGCACGGCCTGGTCCGCGCTGGCCAGCAGAAGAACGGGGTTGTGTCCGCTTGCCTCCCAAAGATCGCGGTCGAGGCGCAGGAACAGCTGCACGGCGCCGGCATCCCAAGACCAGCGCAAGTTGTGAGCAATTCGTAGTAACGGCTGCAATGCCTCCGGCAACAAAGGTCGGACTTTAAAGGTCGCAACGGGTTTCATGGGCTTGCCTCAAACTGTATCTTTACTTCACCAGCGACGTACCATTCCTGCGCTCCGATTGAGTGCGTTCTGCAACCCATCCGCGAGCTCCATCGATGTATGCTTCCTCGCTTCGCACTTGGCTGGGCCCCGCAATCCAATTGGGTGAAACTGTTCTCATTGAACGTGGGAAACGGACCGCGTCAACCAGTGCGAATCGCGTCGAGGTCAGTCCTATAAACATGATCTCGTCGCCGATTCCCTGCTCGCCCGGATCGATGAAAAGGGGGTCCGCTAAAGCCGTTGGAGAAATCTCGAAAATCCGAACGGATAGTCTCAGTCATTTGAACCGAAGAGGCAGATAGCAATGTCCGTAGCTGGAGTATGAACTTGGACCCGAGAGTACATTTTGCCCCGCGTTCGTTGCTGGCATGTTAAGCCGCGAGGCAAGGCCGCTTTTGTTCGATGAAACGAATGACTTCTTCTGCAAGGCGCTGGCTATGAACGTAGCCAGTGCTGAGCGACAGCGTCTTGGTGAAAGCGTTTGCTGTAGCCGGTGGTCTTGTGCCGGAGCCGGCAGAAGCTGACAGCGATAGGGTGCCGTTGAGCGTACGCTTCATGCCTGCAGTCGTAGAGACAGAGAGCAAATTCTGTGGCTGTTTCAGCGGCCACACTCATGGTGGCAAACATGATGGATGAACGATAAGGAATGGACGGCTCACTGCGCTGCTCAATATTGCACAGTTTCCGACAATACCTCCACTTTCCCACCATAAATATGGAGAGTTCCAGCATTGACACTGTTTTTACACTCAATTCAATTTGGGGAGACGCCTATCCTCCGGCGCGGGCAACCCGCTTTCGACATCTGTATCCGACACGCAGCCTATCCCTTGATGGGGAGTTGCCACGAAATCGATGTAGTGTGCCGATTACTCAACGAGGGTTCAATAAGTAAGCGTAGTTGATCACAATTGAACAGTTTTAAAGGTACCTCGCGCATATAGGTTAGCTTCGGGTCGATCCAGCGATTGAAACTACTATCCCCCGCGAAATGAAGTCTCTGTGACTGAGGGTGGTGGCAGGCAGACACTGCCCGCCGGAGGGCATTCGCAATCTGGATTAAGGAGCGCGCCTGCAGTGGACGACAGCGACATCGTCAAAGACTTTCTGGTCGAGAGCCACGAGAACCTGGATCGGCTGGACCGGGACTTGGTCGGTCTGGAGAAGAATCCGAACGACAAGGACGCCTTGGCTGGCGTGTTTCGCACCATTCACACGATCAAGGGCACGTGCGGGTTCTTGGCCTTCAACCGACTGGAAAAGGTCGCCCACGTTGGCGAGAACCTGCTGACGCGCTTGCGGGACGGTCTGCTCACACTCAATCCAGAGATTACAACGGCGCTGCTGGGTATGGTAGATGCGGTTCGCCAGATGCTAAAGGAGATTGAACTCACTGGCCAGGATGGTGCGGTCGATTACCCGGAACTGCGGGAAACTCTGACGCGGCTGCAGCAGGTGGGCTCAACCGCGGCCGGCGAGGACGTCGTCGGAGTTTCACCCCGGCAGGAGGAGATTCGATTGCCTGCGCCGAAGCGAGCGAAAGCTCCTGCGGCCAAGGTCAAAGCCCAGGAAGCGATCAGCAGTGTGCCTCTAGAACCCGTGCCGCTGGGCTGCGAGGAGCCAGCCAAGCACGAGAACTCAATGGTTATCCAGCAGGGCCCAGATTCCCGGCATCGCGACCCTGCGGCAGATACGATTCGAGTGGGCGTCCCCGTTCTGGACAAGTTGATGACTCTGGTGGGTGAGCTGGTGTTAGCCCGCAACCAGCTTCTGCAAATCTCAAACACAGTGGAAGGCACGAGCCTTCAGGCCGTCTCTCAGAGGATGAACCTGATTGCTACCGATTTGCAGGAACAGGTCATGAAGACCCGTATGCAACCCATCGGGAACATTTGGGGTCAGTTTCCGCGGACGGTACGCGATGTTGCAATCGGTTGTGGCAAAAAGGTGGGCATTGAAATGGAGGGCAGGGAAACCGAGCTCGACAAAACCATCATCGAGGCGATCAAAGATCCGCTGACTCATCTGGTGCGCAACTCCGTGGACCATGGCATCGAACTTCCCGAGGACCGTGTGAAAGCAGGAAAGAACCCGGTCGGCCGCCTGATTCTGCGTGCCTTTCACGAAGGCGGTCAGGTCAATATCGAGATCAGTGACGATGGCGCGGGCCTGAACGTGGAGCGTATCCGCAAAAAAGCGGTCGACCGCGGGGTGATCATCGCCGACCAGGCGGCCCGCATGACCGAAGGGGAAATCTTCAATTTGATTTTCCTTCCCGGGTTCTCCACCGCGGACAAGGTGACCAACGTATCCGGCCGCGGCGTTGGCATGGACGTGGTGAAAACAAACGTCGAAAGAATCGGGGGCACCGTAGACGTTCAGTCCGCCCTGGGCCGAGGCACCACGGTGCGGGTAAAGATTCCCTTGACTCTGGCCATCATCCCCGCACTGGTTGTGACGTGCGGCGGAGACCGCTACGCGATTCCGCAGGTAAGCTTGCGCGAACTGGTGCGGCTTGAGGCCGACGAGGTGGCGAAAGGTATCGAATTCGTCCATGGCGCGCCCGTCTATCGGCTGCGCGGAAGACTCCTGCCTCTTGTCTATCTCAATCGCGAGCTCAACCTCGCTGCCGATGCGCGCCCTGCCAACGAACAGGACGGTGCCGTCAACATCGTCGTGCTGCAAGCCGATGAACGGCAATTCGGACTCGTCGTAGACCAGATCAACGACACCGAAGAAATCGTAGTCAAGCCGTTGCGCAAACAGCTCAAGACCGTGAAGACGTTTGCCGGCTCGAGCATTATGGGGGACGGCAAAGTGGCCCTCATTCTGGATGTGCTCGGCCTGGCGCAACGCGCCGGCGTGGTTACCGAAACGCGGGACCGCGCACTGTCGGACAAGGCTACAGAAACGGCGACGACGGAGAGTGAGAAGCAAGCCTTCCTGCTTTTCGCCGGCATGGGCGATTCGCGCATGGCCATTCCGCTCAGTGCCTTGGCGCGGCTGGAAGAGTTCCCGGTGGCGCAAGTGGAGATGTCCGGCAAACAGTGGGTAACGCAGTACCGGGGCCAGATCCTGACCTTGCTTCGCCTGGTTACGGTCATGGAAGAACGGCGCAGCCGGCTTCGCGCGTTCGAAGTTCCACCCGCCCTCGACTCAGGACCTCTTCAGGTGTTGGTACTAAACTATGAAGGAAAATCCTTCGGCCTGGTCGTCGAGCAAATTCTGGACATCGTCGAGGACAAGGCGGACGTGAGATCGGCCGCGACCCGTCCGTCCGTCCTCTATTCGGTCGTGATCGGCAATCGCGTTACTGAATTACTCGATATTCCAGCCATTCTGCGCGGCTCAGAGTTAAGGCAGGCGACGATGCCGGAACCGGTGACAGGATCTCGCGAGGTTACGAACAAGACCGCCGCCAACACTTCACAGTTTTGCACGTTCTATCTGGACAAGATGCTGTTCGGAGTGGAATTGAAGGGAGTCCAGGAAGTCATCCGTTCGCTCGACATGACCCAGGTTCCACTGGCGCCGGGGGTGGTTAGCGGCCTCATTAACCTGCGCGGGCAAATCATCACCGCCGTGGATCTGCGGCGGCGACTGGAACTGGAACCCGGCCCGTCGGGCCTGAAGTCCATGAACGTGGTGGTGCGATCCGAGGACGGCGCAGTCAGCCTGTTGGTGGATGAAATCGGCGACGTGGTCGAGGTGGAC
>Ga0265762_1000116_pt1 | contig 11753 bp, 14 predicted proteins | sample NZIome_4_FD_200870 | JGI IMG/M metagenome (GOLD analysis project Ga0265762, IMG submission 200870) | Metatranscriptome of rhizosphere microbial communities from Maridalen valley, Oslo, Norway - NZI4 (Metagenome Metatranscriptome) | ecosystem: Host-associated > Plants > Roots > Rhizosphere > Soil...
CTGAGCTTAGTCTTATCTCTTTGTGCCTCGAAAGTCCACGTCGCCTCAAATTGGTGGGCAGGTTCATCTTTCTTGCCTCCCAACATGGTGTAGACAATTCGTTCCGGTTTCACAACCTCAAGGAATACGCTCTCACCCGGATAGTCAGTTCCATCGGGTCCGTGCATGGTTTGTACCGAGCGGCCGCCGGGCCGCACGTCCATTTCGCCGCACGTCCACTTCACGGATCGTGGTGGTGAAGCCGCGCGGTCCCCACCATCGCACCACCTGCTGGGGATCGGTTCAGGCATTTCATAGGAGTTCGCGCGGCGCATCAAAGAGCCGCGTAATTCATAATTTCTCTTATTTGGCAGCCTTCGCCACATACGCCTCCAGGCGTTCGAGACTCTGCGTCCAGCCCGCTTCCATGCCCTGTATATACTGCATGGCCCCAGGACTTGATTTGACAACCCGGGCGTGCATGGTGAGGGTCGTCTTGCCACCTTTTTCGGCGAAGGTCACCGTGGTTTCAACCTCGAAGAGGGAATTGCCCGCTTCGTCCAATGCCGAACTGGTGAATACCAGCCGCTCCGGCTCGACGATTTCCTGGAATGTTCCCTTCATCGGATAGATCCGGCCGTCGGGCCCACGCATGTCGACGTGGATGGCACCGCCCGTCCGCGCCTCCCACTCGCACCGCGGATTCGTGAATCCACGCGGCCCCCACCACTCGACCACGTGCTGGGGATCGGTCCACACCTCGAAGACCAGCCGCCGCGGCGCATCGAAGACGCGCGTGAACGCCACTTCCACACCCAGGCCATTTACTTCGGTTCTAGTGCTTGCGTTGCTCTGCGCCATGTTTCTTCTCCTTAGTTATCGCTCTTGTCCTTGTCCTTGCTCTTCAATTCGCGGCCTTTTAATTCGCGAAGATAGTCGTCCAAACGATCAAAGCTCTCTTCCCAGAAGCGGCGATAGTGTTCCGCCCAGTCGGCAACGGCCTTCAGTGGACCTGCCTCGAGCCGGCACGGCCTCCATTGCGCCTCGCGCCCGCGCGCGATCAGCCCTGCGCGCTCGAGCACCTTCAGGTGTTTCGAGATAGCCGGCAGGCTCATGTCGAAAGGTTCCGCCAGCTCCGTTACCGAGACGCCGCCGGAGACCAGCCGCGCGAGGATGGCGCGCCGCGTGGGATCGGCGAGGGCCGCGAAGGTCGTGCTGAGTCGATCCGAGGACATTTGTATTTAACCTATGGGTTAAATACAATACTGGGGTCGCCGTGTCAAGAGTTTTCGATTTATTCGACAAACACATTTTTCGCGGCAGGCGCAGTTCGGAGCGGGTTCTGGCGCTCACCCGGGTCATCCCACTCTGCTAACCTGTTGCGCTATGGAGCAAACTTCTTTCCCGCCGGCCCGCAGCTTTGCCAGTGACAACAACGCTGGTGTGCATCCTGAAGTCCTCGAGGCCATTGCCAGCGCCAATCGCGGCCATGTCGTTGCCTACGGAGACGATCCCTACACCCGTTCGGCGGTGAAGAAGTTTGAGGAGCATTTCGGAGGGGACATTGCAGTTTTCTTCACCTTCAATGGTACCGGAGCGAACGTTCTCGGCCTGCAAGCTCTGACCCGCTCCTTCCAGTCGGTCCTGTGCAGTGACTACGCTCACATCTACACCGACGAATGCGGAGCTCCGGAGAAGCACACCGGCTGCAAACTGATTCCCCTCGCGCAGCAGGACGGCAAGATTACGCTCGATTCCGTCCGCCATGCCTATCACGGTATCGGCGACGAACATCACTCGCAGCCGCGTGTGATTTCAATAACCCAATCTACCGAGATGGGAACGGTCTATCGCCCGGAAGAGATTCAGGCGCTTGCCCACTTTGCCCACGAGCGCGGCATGTTCCTGCACCTGGACGGCGCCCGCATCGCCAATGCCGCCGCATCCCTTGGCCAGAATCTTCGCCAGGCGACCCGCGATCTAGGCGTCGACGTGCTCTCATTTGGCGGCACCAAGAACGGAATCCTGGGCGGCGAAGCGGTCGTGTTTTTCGAGCCGCAGCTGAGCCAGGACTTTCTCTACCTGCGCAAGCAGAGTATGCAGTTGGCATCGAAGATGCGCTTCATTGCAGCTCAATTTGAAGCCCTGCTAACCAACGATCTCTGGCGGCGGAGCGCCGAACAGGCAAACCGCATGGCTCGCCTGCTCGAAAAAGAGGTCAGCCGCATCTCGGGGGTTAGAGTTGTCTGGGAAGTGGAAGCCAACGGCGTCTTCGCCCAGATCCCGCGCCACTCCATCGAAAAACTAAAGCAGCACTATTTTTTCTACATGTGGATCGAAGAGGAATCGATCGTGCGCTGGATGTGCTCGTTCGACACCACTGAGGAGGATATCGGGAAGTTTGTGGAGGTGGTCGCCGACGCCGTGAAGGGGTGACCGACGGTGCTCAAACTCGCGCTTAGCGATTGCATTTTGCCCGCTTTTTGACTAAATTGGCCCATCCCCCAAATGCGCAAGCATTCAACCGGATCGCTCTATCCCAGGAGTCGTTGATGAACCGGAAGTGGCTCAGCATCATCGCCCTCATCGCCACGTCGGCATTTCTGTTGAACGTGTCCAGCTGTGGGTACAATCAGCATTTGGTTTCGATTCAGGTCGTTCCCCCCGGCGCAACTTTTAACTCGGTGGGCTCGAGCATCGTATTCAAGGCGATGGGCACGTATGAGCATCCACCCCAGACCAAAGACATAACCGACATAGTGACGTGGTCCGTCGACTCCCAGAATCTGGTTACAATTACCAACACCAGCCTGGTGACCGCCGTCAGCATCTGCGGTAGCGGAAACTTGTATGCAAGCTATTACGACAGCCCAAACCAAGTCACCGGTTCTGCGTTTCTTACCGGCGGAGGCGCCGGTTCTGCCGCCTGCAATGAAGCCGTTCTCACAGTCGATATCGTGGGGTCGGGCAGTGTGGTTGATTCTACCCAGGTAATCAAGTGCCCCGGAACCTGTTCTTCTGACTATCCAATCGGCAGCACGATTGGACTGACGGCTACTGCAGGAGCGGGGGCGTCGCAAGTCGCTTGGACCAACTGCAGCTCTTTTGTGGGTAACACCTGTACGGTCGTGCTGAACGTTGACACCACCGTGACAGCAACCTTCAACTGAGAATTAACGAAACGTTTATTGCTCCGCCTCGTCCAGCAGCTTTCCCAGAGTGGCTTTGTGCTTGTTCGAGCCCTTCTTTTTGTGAGGAACCACCTTCGCCGCCGGAGGCGACCCGACTCGCTCCCGCGCCAACTCCTTCACCGCCTGCACCGCTTCAAACCTCTTTACCTTCTTCTTGCGCGCCATAACATACATGTTGCCATAGCTTTATCTACGGCAAAACTGCAATAATGACTCTGCGCAGTTTGCATCGCCTGGCCAAGCCTTCGGCAGCATAGACTTGGCCGGTCGGCGACCCAGGCTCGCGACTGACAACCGACCATGGAAGAACGTGATTTTTTTGACGAGCGCACTGAGAAGAAGCCAGCAACCTTAAATTGTCCCCACTGCCATCAGCCCGGCGAGTATGAAGTGACCTGGGTGGTTCGGACCAAGAAACGCCAGCTTGCCGGCCGCGCCGACGAACGGGACCGCGCCCGCTTTGCCAAGGCGCGCTCCTACATGCTCCGCAAAGACGACCTGATGGCCTGCAAGAACATACGCTGCCGGAAGCGTTTCGAAATCTCCGGCGTGCAGTCGGTCGTCTTTACCGAGTAGGGGCGGGGAGCGTGGTGGTCCCGGGCAATTTTTCATTCCCAGGCGCCCCTCTCCGGTCTCGGCGAAATTCAGCAGCGCCTGCTCTCGGTGGGCCGGAATTTCCACACGCCCGGTATCTCGCCAGTAACCGTTCTTCTCTTTCCTGGGGTCACAAGCCGCATGGGAGCGGCCCACATTTCCGTCGCCCCGTCGTTTATACTGACCAGTTTGCTCTGTGCTCCCCAAAGGCACAGGGTAAGGAGCGAGGTTTTGAAAATCCTGGTTTGCATGAAGCAGGTGCCGCAGAAAGATGCACCGCTCAAGCTCAACGAAACTGCCGCTTGGATCCGCGAAGACGTTTCCTATGAAGTCAACGAGCCTGACGCCTACGCTCTCGAAGAAGCGCTGCGCCAGAAAGAAAAGCACACGGGAGAGGTGGTGGTAATCACCGCGGGGCCGGCCCGCGCCCAGCAGGTGCTGCGGGAGGCTTTGGCCAAGGGCGCCGACCGCGCCATTCATCTCGACGACAACGCCTTCGTGGCACTCGACGCCTTCAACACCGCGAAGGCTTTCGCCGCCGCCATCAAAGATGAGAAATTCGATCTGATCTTCACCGGCCTGCAATCCGATGACTACGGCTACGCCCAAACCGGAGTCATCCTGGCTGAACTGCTGGGCTGGCCGCACGCCACCATCATCATGCAGATCGAGAAAAACGATGCCGGCATCCGCGTCAAGCGCGAGCTCGAAGCGGGATTCTTTCAGTTCGTCGACATGCCGTTGCCCGCCGTGCTCACCATTCAGTCCGGCATCAACAAGCTGCGCTACGCCACCCTGATCGGCATCAAGCAGGCAAAGAATAAGCCGCTGCGCAAGGTTTCGCTCGCGGAGGTACAGTCCGCCATCGGCGAGAATCTGCAGAAAATCGAACGGCTGTATGTTCCGCAGAAAACAAAGAAGACAGAACACATCGAAGGCTCGCCGTCGGAGATCGCCAAGAAACTAGTCGACAAACTGCGCAATGAACTGCGCGTGCTGTAGCGCCGGCGGCCCGCCGGCCCGTTCGTAAGCCAGGAGCTGGCAGCTAGAAGCTGACTTTATGCCCGATACCATTCTCGTAGTCGTCGAACAACGCGAAGGCAAAATCAACCGGGTGTCATGGGAGACGATCACCGCCGGCCAAGCCATCGCCGCCGCCACCGGCTGGACTCTGGAAGCCGCCGTCGTTGGTACCAGTGCCGCGTCGATCGCCGCCGAAGTGGCCGCCAAGAAATTGGCCAAGGTCTACGCCGTCGAATCGCCGAAGCTCGAGCCGTATACGCCCGACGCCTTCGCCTCGGCCCTCAAACAATTATTGACCGCCCAACCGCCCAAGCTCGTGCTGATGCCACACACCTATCAAGTGCGCGATTTTGTCCCCAAGTTGGCCACAGCCATGGGCGGCACCGTAATCAGCGACTGCATCGGCTTCAAGCACGAAAATGGCAAGCTGGTTTTCACCCGCCAGATGTTCCAGGGCAAGTTCGCCGCCGATGTCAGCTTTAACCGCGATGCCCCTTGGTTCGCAACCTTCCAGAATGGCGCGTTCCGCGCAGATAAGGCCGAAGCCGGTGCGGGCGCAGCTCCCGTTGAAACCGTGAAAGTCGAAATCGCGGACGGTGTAGTCCGCAATAAGCCGCAGGAAGTTTTCAAAGAGGCCAAACAAGCCGTCGATCTGACGCAGGCTGAAATCATTGTCTCGGTCGGTCGCGGCATCAAGGAACAGAAAAATATCGAGATCGCCAAACAACTCGCCGAAGCTCTCGGCGGAGACTTGGCCGCATCGCGTCCCATCTGCGACTCCGGCTGGCTGCCGATGGACCGCCAGATTGGCTCCTCGGGCCAAACCGTTGCCCCCAAACTTTATCTTGCTCTGGGCATCAGCGGCGCCATTCAGCACATCGTCGGCATGAAGGGTTCGCGGACGATCATCGCGGTTAACAAAGATTCCGAAGCGCCGATTTTCGAGATCGCCGACTACGCCATCGTCGGCAATCTTTTCGACATCGTCCCGCCACTCATCGAAGAAGTGAAGAAGGTGAAAGCCGGAAGCTGAATCGGTCACGAATGCCCGCGGATATCCAGGGATCAATCGCCGTTTTATCCAGGGCGATCCGGGAAAATCCGTGGCAAGGTTTTGTATGCTGATTTTCCGCAAACCGATCGCAGGTGTCGAACGCCCACAAATGCCGGCCGACGTCGTCATTGTCGGCGGCGGGCCCGCTGGCCTGGCCTGCGCCCTGCGCTTGTCGCAATTGATCGATCAGCACAACGCGGCGCACGCTGATTCGCAGTTCAGCAAAGAAAATATCTATGTCCTCGAAAAAGCGCGGGAGATCGGCCAGCACTGCCTGTCGGGGGCCTTGCTCGATCCACGTTCCCTGCGCGAACTGCTTCCGGGATTTGAAAAAGAAGCGCCGCTCGATGCCGAAGTCACCAAAGAAGCCGTCTACTTCCTCACCGAAAAGAGCAAGTTCAAGCTGCCCATCACCCCGCCGCCCTTGCGCGATCACGGCAACTACGTCATCTCGCTGAACCGCTTGGTGAAGTGGCTCGGCGGCAAGGTGGAAGAGACCGGCATCACCATCTTCACCGGATTCGCGGGAGCGGAACTTTTATTCGACGGCGATCGTGTCACCGGCGTTCAGACCGACGACAAGGGAGTGGACAAGGAAGGCCGTCAGAAATCCAACTTCGAGCCGGGCTACGATCTCAACGCCAAAATCACAATTCTCGCCGAAGGGCCGCGGGGATCGCTGACCAAGCAACTCATCGCGAAGTTCGATCTCGCCAAGGATCGGAACCCGCAGACCTACGGCGTCGGTGTGAAAGAACTCTGGGAAGTTCCGTCAGGCCGAGTCGCGCCGGGCGAAGTCATCTACACCATGGGGTGGCCGCTTACCACCAAAGAATATGGCGGAGCCTGGATCTACGGCGGCAAAGACAATATCGTCTCTCTCGGCTTCGTCACCGGACTCGACTATCCCGACCCGCGTCTCGATCCGCAGCGCGTCTTGCAGGAGTTCAAACAACATCCCCTGGTGGCCGGGCTCCTGGAGGGGGGCAAGATGATTCGCTACGGCGCCAAGTCCATGCCCTACGGAGGCTGGTGGGCGATTCCCCCGGTCGCGGGCAATGGATGGATGATCCTCGGCGACTCTGCCGGCTTCCTGAATTCCGCCCGCCTCAAGGGAATTCATCTCGCCATCAAGAGTGGGATGCTGGCCGCTGAAACGGCTTTCGAAGGGTTGAAGAAAGACGATTCGTCAGCTGCCGTGCTCGGTCAATACCAGAAGAAAGTCGAATCCAGCTGGATCAAAGCCGAACTCTGGAAAGTTCGCAACCTGCATCAGGGCTTCGAGCAAGGCATGTACGCCGGCCTGGTCCACACCGGGCTGCAGATGATCACGGGCGGACGCGGCCTGCGCAATCGTTATCCCGCAAGAGCCGGGCACGAGCACATGCGCAAGCTCGCGGAATTGCCCGCTGATGGTGGCCCGGAGGCCCATCTGCTCGGCCCCGCCAAAGGCGACGGCAAACTAACCTTCGACAAGCTCACCGACCTCTACCACTCCGGCACCAAACACGAAGAAGATCAGCCCGCGCATCTGGTCATTCACGACACCAACCTCTGCAACACCCGCTGCGTGAAAGAATTCGGTAGCCCTTGCCAGAATTTCTGCCCCGCCAACGTCTATGAAATGGTCGACGACGCCACCCAGCCGAATGGCAAACGCATCAGCCTCAATCCATCGAACTGCGTCCACTGCAAGACCTGCGACATTGCCGACCCGTATCAGATCATCACCTGGGTGCCACCGGAAGGCGGCGGCGGGCCGAACTATGACGGGATGTGAGAGCTGTCAAAGTCGATCGTCGATCCAGAAGGCAGCATAATGTCGCAACCACTACCGGCGCGCCTGTTTTCGATTGTCCTCGTTGCCGTCTCCGCTCTCGCCCAGCAACCCGCCCCGCCGTCGCCGCAGGCAGCACCTCCGATTCCCTCCACCGGTTACCCCGGTCTCGATCAATACCGCGCCTCGCGCCTCGCGATATACACCGATGATTTCGGCGAACTGAAACGCTACCGTGAAGCCAACGCTCCTCTGGCTCGACCAGCGGCCGAAGAGAATCGCGTCGTGTTCGTCGGCGACTCCATCACCGACTACTGGAAGCTGGCGGACTATTTTCCGGGCAAACCGTACGTCAATCGCGGCATCGATGGGCAGACCACGCCACAGATGCTGGTGCGCTTTCGTCAGGATGTAATCGATCTGCATCCCAAAGTGCTCGTCGTGCTGGCCGGAACCAACGATGTTGCCGGAGTTACCGGGCGCAGGAGCGATGAAGAGATCGAGGTGAACTACGCGTCCATGGCCGAGTTGGCGAGAACGCACAACATTCACGTGGTCTTTTCGTCTCTGCTTCCGGTGTACAACTACACCGCCGAGGCTAAGGAATCGTTTGCCTTGCGGCCGGCAGAGAGAATTCTGGTGCTGAATCACTGGCTCCGGGATTACTGCGCGAAGAATGGCTTCGTGTACCTCGATTATTTTCGGGCGCTGGTCGATGACCATGGCATGATGAAGCGCGCTTTGTCGGATGACGGGTTGCACCCCAATCCGGCCGGATATAGGGTCATGGCTCCGCTGGCGGAGAAGGCGATTGCGCTGGCGCTAGCGAGCCAACCGTAATGGCCTTGCCAGGATGGATCTCATGCGAAGCTTGGAGGTAAGTGTATGAAGTCGTCACGCGGTTGCTGGATGCTCGCGCTGGTCTTCGTTTTTGTTGCTGCTTCCACCTTCGCGCAGCAGTCCACGCCGCCCGGGCAACCGCCCATCCCCTCCACCGGCTTCGCCGGTCTTGATCAATACCGCGCCTCCCGCATCGCCGTTTTCACCGATGATTTCGGCCAGCTCTCCCGCTATGAGGACGCCAACGCCGCCCTCAAACCGCCAGCCCCGGGCGAGAGCCGCGTCGTCTTCTTCGGCGATTCCATCACCGACCTCTGGCATCTCGATGCGTATTTCCCCGGCAAGCCCTACATCAATCGCGGCATCGGCGGCCAGACCACGCCGCAGATGCTGGTTCGCTTCCGCCCGGACGTGATCGATCTTCATCCCAAAATCGTCATCATTCTTGCCGGCACCAACGACATCGCCGGCAACACCGGGCCTATGCGGCTTGAGGACATTGAAGCGAACTATGCCTCCATGGCCGAACTGGCCCAGGCGCACGCGATCAAGGTGATCTACTCGTCTGTGCTGCCGGTTCACAACTACACGCCCCAGTCACACGATTTGTTTGCCCAGCGCTCGCCCGAGAAGATTCTGGAACTGAATCGCTGGCTGAAAAACTACTGCGCGTCCTCGGACCGCTGCCTTTATCTCGATTACTTCAGCGCGGTGGTGGATGACAAAGGCCTTCTGAAGCACGACTTGGCCGACGATGGCCTCCATCCCAATGCGGCGGGATACAGAATCATGGCGGCGCTGGCGGAAACCGCGATCGAAAAGACGCTGGCCGAGGCCGCAAAACCGTGAAACCTTTTCGTTCTCTTCAAGCTCTATAATGAGGCAGTTCCCGAGGGTGCTCGGGGAAACCTACGCACCTCCCGCGATCCGCGAGGGTCGCATGGGAAAGGAAGCAGACGACGGGACCCGCCCGTTTCCTTTCCGGTTTGACTCTTAGGCATTCGCTCTCAGCTCCACGGAGCAGAAGCATCACGCCCATGAGCAAAGAGCTAAGAGCGGAGGGCTAAGAGCTAGAAGCTTGTTTCTCACCGACAAATTCGGCCGCGCCATCACCGACCTGCGGATCTCCATCACCGACCGCTGCAACTACAAGTGTGTTTACTGCCGAACCGGGAATGAAGGCGCTTTGTACGGTGATCTGCCCTTCGCCGATTATTTGCGCATGGCGCGGGTGCTAGTTGGAATGGGAGTAACCAAGATTCGTCTGACCGGCGGTGAACCGCTGTTGCGTTCGGGCGTAGTCGGTTTGGTTCGAGAGCTGTCCGACCTCCGCTCTCCCCAGGGCAGCAACGGCGGGGAACCGCTGGACATCGCGCTTACCACCAACGGCCACTTGCTTGCCGATCTCGCCCGGCCGCTGAAAGATGCCGGCCTGACTCGCGTGACGGTCTCGATGGATGCGGTCGATCCCGATCGCTTCGCCCGCATCACGCGCGTACCCAACGGATACGACCATGTGCTCGCCGGCATTCGGGCCGCGCGCCGCGCCGGGCTCTGGCCGCTGAAAGTGAACTGCGTGCTGATGCGCGGCTTCAACGAAGACCAGATCATTCCCTTCGGCATGTTCGCCCGCGAGGAAGGCGTGACCGTGCGCTTCATCGAATTCATGCCGCTCGAAGAAGGCCGAACCTGGTCGACCGAGACGGTGGTGACGCTCGATGAAATCCTGGCTCGCATGAGGGAGTATCGGCCGCTGGTCGAAATTCCGAGAAAGCGATCGGAAACCGCGCGTCGCTACCGCTTCGACGACGGCGTTGGCGAAATCGGCATCATCGCCCCGGTCTCCGATCCTTTCTGTGGACATTGCAGCCGCATCCGCATCACCAGCGATGGAAAAATCCGGACCTGCCTGTTCTCGGTCTGGGACCACGATCTGCACGCTCAGATGCGGCGCGGCGCCAGCGATGAAGAGCTAGCCGACTTCATCCGCACGGTCGTTGAGAAAAAAGAAGAACGCCACCACATCGGTGAGCCGGATTTTGTGCCCGCTTCAAGGACGATGGTGCATATCGGCGGCTAAGAAAAAGCGCCGTACAAGCGAACTGGCTGGCTACTGTTCCCGGAAGCAACCGGTGCCGATGCCAAGCGAGCAGGGCCGGGAAGGGCACGAGTTCCGCTCGTGCCGATGAATCTGCAGCAAGAAGTGGCTTCCGCCACCAAGCTTTGCCCCGCCAAAAGCGGAGCCCGCCGCAATGGTAAGATGCCACGTCATGCGGCCACTGGCGAAACAAATCCTTGCATTTTTGCTTCTGGTATTTTTGTTCTCCAGCCTGCCCTACTACCTCATGATCCACACCGGACACGTTGGCGCCGGAAATGGGATGGTGGTTTCTTTGGTGATGTGGTGTCCCGCATTCGCCGCGCTCGCTACCTGCGCGCTGTTCAGAATCGACCGGGCAACACTCGGCTGGAATTGGCGGCCCGCGCGCTACGTGGCCTGGGCCTATGTGATTCCCCTTCTCTATGCGCTGCCGGTTTACCTGGCCGCGTGGGCGGCAATTCGCGGATCGTTCGCATTCTGGGCATTCGCTACGCCCTTGGCGAAGGCTTTCGGATTTCCAGATTGGCCGCGCGCAACCGCACTGCTGCTGGCCATTCCCTGCTATGCGACGTTGGGGGTAATCAGCAGCACCGCCCGTGCTCTTGGGGAGGAGATCGGATGGCGTGGGTTTCTTCTTCCCCGCTTGGTCGAACAGACCGGCTTCACCTGGGGCTGCCTGCTCAGCGGAAGCATCTGGGCCATGTGGCACTATCCGGGGCTGTTGTTCGCAGGCTACAATGCCGGCACCAGACCGGCATTCGCCCTGACTTGCTTTACGCTCATGGTAATTGCCGACAGCTACATTCTGGGTTGGCTGCGGCTCAAGTCCGGCAGCCTCTGGACCGGCGCCATCCTGCACGCCAGCCACAATCTGTTCATCCAGGCGATTTTCGATCGCATGACCGCGCCGGTTGGCCGTGTGCTGTACGTCACCACTGAATTCGGCGCCGGATTAGTGTTGACGACCGGAGCCTGTGCTCTCTATCTGTGGACCAGGCGCAACGAGCTAGCCAAGACCGGTTAAGATCGGACGATGAGTCTGCCGTCGATCGTCGCGGTCGTGATCCTGTCTTGCGCAACATGCCAAGCGCAGAATGTCTCCTACCTCGGCTTCGACCGCAACGACTACCCCGGCGACGCCAATCTGAAAGCCTTGAGCCAATCTTTCTCCTACGCCGGCTACTGGCTCAACTA
>Ga0265762_1000117_pt1 | contig 11748 bp, 11 predicted proteins | sample NZIome_4_FD_200870 | JGI IMG/M metagenome (GOLD analysis project Ga0265762, IMG submission 200870) | Metatranscriptome of rhizosphere microbial communities from Maridalen valley, Oslo, Norway - NZI4 (Metagenome Metatranscriptome) | ecosystem: Host-associated > Plants > Roots > Rhizosphere > Soil...
GGGGACTCCCTTGCCGGCTCGCATTGTGTTCATCATCAACATGTATTTCATTTTTTCCGTCCTCCTTTGATTTCCGGGGCTGCTTTCCGCGCCATCGCAGGTTTGCCGGAATGCGCGCGGCATTCCCGGCATTCCGTCATTGGTGACATAGCTTGCTAATTACCCGCGAACCGCCGGACTTCAATCGGCATGTTCGTCGGTGCTCCTCCGGGCCCCGGCGCAGCCGAAATCCGGCCCGCTATGGCATAGGCGCGTTCTGGAGTGGCCACGTCAACGATCCAGTAGCCCAGCAAAAACTCCTTCGACTCGGGGAAAATACCGTCCGTGACCGGCATGCCATTTTTCACACCGCGCACAACCTTCGCTTCCGCGGGTTCGGCTAAGCCTTGTGTGGCCACAAACTCACCCGATCCGCTCAGTTCGTTATTGATACTCCGGAGGACGCCCATGCTCTTCTCAATATCCTCTTGTGACCAGGCGTGATAACTGTCAACGCCTGCCTTCGTGCTGGACATCAGCAAAATGTATTTCATGTATCTGGCTCCTATGTGGTTTGTTTACCCTAATGGCGTTTTGCCTAAGCCTTCTCGTCTGATTGAAACATCCATCGGACACCGAATTTGTCGTTGAGCGCTCCGTAGGTGCCGAAAAACTGATCCTTCAACGGGTCGGTTACTTCTGCGCCTTCTGAGAATTTTTCAAATAGAGCTTTCAATTCTTCGAATGTTCCCCCGCTCAGATAAAGGCAAACCGTGTTGCCGCGAATTGGAGTTCGGTCAGGCCGCAGCCAGTCCGATGCTGAAATCTCCACCTTGCCGTTTCTGAGCCGGGCATTGACGATTTTCTCCCACTGAGCGGCTGGCATGAAATCCTTGGCGGGAGAATCTTTAACCTTGGTCGCAGTCAGTTCTCCGCCAAAACAGGACTGGTAGAAATCCATGGCCTGCCGGCATTTGCCATCGAACAAGAGGTAAGGGGTCAAGGTGGTCATTTCATTTCCTCCCATTTTCTGCATCTTAGAGTCCGCCATCGAATGCGCAGGCAAAGCTCCCAACGCCGCAGCGGAGAGCGCGGAAGCGACGAAACGGCGACGAGATACTTCGGTGACTTTGCCCACTGTCATTCTCCTTTTCTGAAATATTTGCCAGATCCTAGTCTGCGTTTTCATAGGGTAGTCGAAGCCGTTCAGGCGTTCTCTACATCCCCGAAATGATTTTTTTATCAAGAATCAGACCTAAGCCTGTCGATTTTCATCACCCGGAACCGACATACGAGTGGAGGTTGGGAAATGACGACGGGCGATGTGGTAGTTGACGTCAGCCAGGACTGGGTTCTGGCCTGCGATGTACAGAGGCGCTTTATGCAGGGTCTGGGCTGGACCAGCGATTCGGTGGACTACAGCGCGCACTGCCGCCAAGTTCGAGCCCTCGGCGGCGATTGCTATGATTTCATGCCTCTTACAAACGACCGCCTGGCATTGGTCGTTGGCGATGCCTGCGGCAAAGGTGTCGCCGCGGCACTCATGATCGCCAATGTGCAGTCCTCACTTCGGACAGCGGCCTTATTCACGGGAAACGACCCCGCTACACTACTAAAGATAGTAAATCTCCAAGCGCATGCTTCGTCGCTTGCGGACCGTTATGCGACCGTGTTCTATGGCGTCCTCGATGGAGCGACGCGCACGCTACGGTACGTGAACGCCGGACACACTCCACCGATCGTTCTTCGGCGAAACGGTTCAATCGATACGCTGGAGACGGGCGGCGCACCGGTTGGTATGTTTCCTGATTCGAGCTATGAGGAGGGAGCGGTGCAGATTGATCCAGGCGATGTGGTCATCACCTACACCGACGGAATCACTGAAGCGGCAAACCAATCCCACGAGGAGTGGGGCGTTGAGCGCCTTTTAGAAGCGGCGGCCGCCTGGGCGCGACTAGGGACTGAGAATGCTGAACATCTCGTCCGGTCGATCTTCACCTCCATCGACAACTTCTCCAGAGGGTGCCAGACAGATGATGCGACATTAGCAGTTTTACGGGTGCTCTAGACCCCCATCTTGGTTAAGAACTGCCCATCACAATTCAGAGAAAGAAGAAAGGTTCAAAAATGAAGTTAGACAAGAAGTTCTCAGCCAAATTACAAAAGAGCTCCCAAAAGGGTGGTTGGACCTATGTCGTCTGGCCTAGTTCAGTCAAGTTCTTTGGAACCCGCGGCTTGGTGAAGGTCAGGGGCAAAATCGATCAGCACCCCTTTCGGAGTTCGTTCATGGCTCTGGGTGATGGCACACATAAACTGCCCGTACGGGCAGACATTCGCCAAGCGATTGGGAAGACCGTGGGTGACACAGTGACGATATCCTTGGAAGAACGGATCGAATAACTTCCTCCAACAAAGAAGAGGGAGTTGCTCGGCTCGCGATTGAGCGTGGCCACTGGCGCTTCAGAAGCTTTCGATGCTCCCTTGTGGCATCTTCGATGAGGCGGGCGCATGTGCGGTTGAACGATGTCCTCCCTCGTCTGTGCCCTTACCTCCCCAGCCTCCCCGAAAGGTTGCCCTCCCTTGTTCGGCTGGTTCACAGGTTGCAACGGCACAGTCCGACTTCTACAGCACGTGCATGTCCGCCGTGCGGTTTGTGGCCTTCGCGGACCGGCCTTGATCGTCAGACCAAGGCGTGTTGGAGATCGCTCGGTTCTCGTGCATGTTGTTTCTCAGCGTGCGCGGGTTCTCAGACTACGCAGGACCGACAGCCACTCGCGATTTGCGCGGCTGCCGTATTGCCTTCCTCCTACTCGGAATGGAGTCAGCACCCTGATCTACGGGCTTTCCGCAGCCCAGGGCACTCCGGTTTGCCCGTCATCCAGACAAAATGGGGAAAAAACTCTTACAAACAAGCTCAGATTGTAAATTTCTACGGCGCTGAGCGCCTTTCTAGCCGATGTGGTTGAGTTGCATGAACCTTGGACTTTCGGCTCCTGGTCTGTTCCAAGGGCAGCCGAAAAGTGATTCCCGGAGGCTCGATCGCGCGCTCCGTGCCATCACCTGTCGAAACGCGCCTCGGCGTTCCGCAACTCGGTGTCATCGGGGAAAACACGCCTGCCTTTTTGCAGAATCGATCGAGCCGATCTCATATCTCCAAGGACGACATACACTCCCGCGAGGGAGCGGAAAATCGTGGCGTCGGCATCGGGAAAGAAGCGCACTATCCATTCGAAATGCTGGCGCGCCAGAGAGAATCGCCCGGACTCTCGATAAAGCTCTCCCAGTTCGAGGTGGCAGGCGTAGCTGTAGGTATCCTTTCGGATTCCCGCAAGCAAAGCCGGCTCGGCCTCCGCGAGATTGGACATTTTCATCCATATCACCCCCAAACGGCAATATTCCGATGCGGGGACGTCCCCCATCAGGGACATTCGCTTCCGCTGAGCTTCGAGGGCATCCTGAAAGTCCTTGCGATCGGCCGCAAACTGCATTTCATCGTCGAGTGCGGGTAAAAAGTCGGGGTCGCGCTTTAGAATCTGGGAAACGTGGGATTGGGCGGCAACCTCGTCGCCGCTCCGGTGTTCGGCGACCGCGAGCCAGTGCATTGCCTGCGTCGAGCTCGGATCCGTCTGGACCGCCATTTCGAGGGCAGAGCAGGCCTCCGGGAGGTTGCCTTGCATCAGGGCAAACCGCCCCTTCGCAAGGTAACGCTCGGCAGACGCCGGTTGAGAATCGAGAGCCCGGAGAAAGCTCCTCGCGTTTGCGGTGTCATTGAGATCGAGTGCCGTCTCCGCGCCCGCATCGAGAGCACGCCCGACCTCTCCGGCCTCCAAATTCGGGGGCAGCGGCCCGGCATGAAACTCGTTAATGAGTTCTTGATTGGCGTCGGACAAGCCATGCATCAGCATGGTCTGCGGAGCATGGTATTCGAGCAGAGTGCGGTCGTCTGTGTTTAAGACGCTGGCCTCTCCCAGTTTTCGGACCGCCGCATCATCCAGCAAGTAGTAGGCGGCAAGGCCCTCGGGTTGGCGGACGTCGATGGTCTCGAAATCCTTACGGAGCGCCAGGTTTTGCCAGAGGGCGCGCAGGCGATGGAACTGGAAGGGCGCGCCGTCTGTACGCCCCAGCAGCAGCAGATCGGTTTCTTCGCCACGCCAGAGGGTGACGTCGACAAAGTGAGGGGCAAAGGTCGACATAATCATACGCAGGTCGGCCGGATCCAGAGAGTATGACTGCACCCACTGCACGAACATTCCGCCGGGCGCGAGCCGGCGCCGAGCCGCCGCGTAATACTCTTCCGTGAACAGAGTCGCAATTCCAGCGATCCAGGGATTCGAGGGCTCAGAAATGATCAGGTCATATTTCTGAGGGGAAGTCAGCAGAAAGTTGCGCGCGTCATCGAAAATGATGTGAACCCGGGGATCACGCAGAACGCCTCGATTGAGAGTCTCGAGGTAGGGGGCCGCATGTATTACGGCGGGCTCTATCTCCACACAATCAATTTGCTCTACATCCGGGTAGCGGGCCACTGCCGACGCCGTCATTCCGCTTCCGAAGCCCACGATGAGCACCCGCCGCGGCGCATGGTGAAACACAGCGCCCAAGTGGCCCAAGAGAAGTTGCGTGCGGGCGTCGCCCGTCGACGCGTCGACCTTGCCGTTGATGCGGAGGGACACGTTGGCGTCGGTGCGGACGACGGCCACCGAATCGTTCACGCCGTCTTCGGCAAACACCAAATCGGTGGTCGCCGCGACCTCCTCGAATGTGAGATGACGCTGGTGGGAATTCCCATAAAGCACGGCGGATAAGGACAAGAGCGACTGATTGTAGAAGAGTGAGGAGGAGCTCACGATCCCAGCCAGCAGAAAGCCGGCGAGGACCATGGCCAGAGGCAGGATGCGGGGTTGCAGCGACCGGAGTTGAAGCACCAAGGCGAGCAGAAGATTGACCGCAGCGGCGGCGGCAATCACGCGAAAACTGCCCAACCGGGGAACCAGCCAGAAGCCGGTGATCAGCGCTCCGGCGATGGCGCCAAACGTATTTGCGGCGTATGCCTTACCTACGGTTACGGAGCTTCCCCTTCGGGCTCGGTCGTCGTCGTGACCAAGCAAAACAATGACCAGCGGAAAATTGAAGCCGAAAATCACTGCGGTTGGCAGCACGGCGCAGGCGCTGGCGGCAAATTGTGCGAAAACCAAGCCGCTAAAACTCTGATCGGTCTCCCGCAACAGCACCGGAACGGCGGCCGCAATCCGCTGAAAAACAATCAACGAGGAAAGTGCAGCGATTCCGATTCCGATTTGTGCATAGGAGAACGTGGCGGCCGAGATTTGCCGAGAACCTGCGTAGAAGCGATGGAAGAAGGCGCTGCCCATTACGGCTCCCGCCAGGAAGGCGGCGAGCATAAGCGTGAATGCATAGGTGGAGCTGCCAATCGTGACCGCCAAAAGCCTTGTCCAGGCGATCTCGTAAGCAAAGGCGGTACAACCGACGACGGCAAACAGAGAGAGTAGGAGGCGGGGTGTGGCGGACTGGGGACCGCAAGGATCGGCAGACGCCTTTGCCGGCACGCCCTTCATGGGAGGCGCTCTATGGTTCTGCTTCGCGACCCAGAGCGCCAGCAAACCCGCGAGGGCGTTGACGGCGACGGCGCTAGCGATAGTGGACCGCAGCCCCCATGTGGGAAGCAAGACGAAGCCTGAAAGCAACGTTCCCGAAACCCCTCCTAGAGCATTCACCCAATACAGCTGACTCACGTACACGCCCAGGTCGGCGGAGTTTCGCACCAGGCCGTGCGCCACGATCGGAAGCGTGCCCCCCATCAGGAAGGTAGGAATGAATAGCACCACGCTCACGCCGATGAGCCGCAGCGCGAGTAGAGGGGCCTCGATGCCGTGAACGGCCGGATACGCCACTACGTAGAGCGAGCGCACCGCCCCCAGCCCAACTAGCGACAGAGCCCCGGCCGCGGCGATCAGAAATTCGACCTGCGCATACAGAGCAATAGGGTCGGCACGGCGTTCGGCCCAGTAACCGAGGCAAGCGCTGCCGGCCGCCAGACCCGCCATGAATACGGCCAGCACCACGGCGGCAGCATAGAGGGTGTGACCGAAGATCAAACCGAGGGCTTTCGCCCAAGCCACCTGGTAAACCAGACCCGCCGCCCCGGAGAGGAAGAAACAGCCCAGAATGCCGAGCCGGGCCTCGCTCGGAATGGATCTTTTCGTCATCGGCGAAGAGAAAGGGAGTTGGCTGATGGCAGCATATCAAGCTTCGACAGGAGAACGGGCGCGCGCTCAGCTCTTGCGGGGGAATGCCTGCATCCGGGAAGGCCGCCGACACTTGTTTTCATCCTTTTCGCAAAGCCCTCCGCTATTGCAGATCAGAACGAGCTTGATCCAGAGATTGTGGGCCAATTGTCCGGCCCAGTTGGAGACGAACGACCAGATGGCGGTCATACTCTCATCGATACAAAGCATGTAGGTTTTCGGCCCACAGTTCGTCAAGCAATAAAGACCTTGTTTAGCCAGGTTCACGTTGAGACAGGTTCCAGCCCCTGCTCAACATTGGCTTCAAAAACGCACGCAAAGAGGCGCCAAACTTGGTCACTCGAAAACGCTAGTGTCCGGGTTTAAGGTCGGTATAGAAGGCTTGGCGCCGCGTCCCAGCATCCTGCCATTCCCGGTCCCGGCCCTCCAGCATGTAGCGGAAGCGAACCTTCTGAGGGAAACTGGGAGCGGTGTAATCAATTTCGAGGTCGCGACTCAGGGCGGGGACGTTGACAAGTGATGTTCCGTCGAACGGTTTGCGGCCCGCCACAACGCCTTCTACATGGACCGGCGGCGGAAGCGCGTTCTCGTAGAGGTGGTCCGGATCCAGCACTTGTGCTGAGACGCCGGTTACGAACCACAATCGACCGTCCGACGCCTTAGAGGATGTCGGCTGCCAATCATGCCCGGTTCCAGCATGTGCCCCGTCCAGAGCGTCCAGAATCATGACGGACCCTGCAACGTGGGGATTCTCGAGCCACTTCGCCCACTCGGATTCTGCGATCCTGACCATGCCGCATCGCATATATATCCAAAGAGCACCGTGGTTATCCCTAATTGCGTTGAATGTCTAAGGGCAGGGCAAGCCATTGTCGCTGCTGAAGAGGGTCAGTTGCCCACCAAGAACAAGAAAAGTAAAAACTAAGAAACGGAGCAACGATGGAACTGACGTACCAAGCGCAAAAAAAAACCGAGATCAAATAAAGGAAGGCCGCACGGCCTTGACTTTTATGACCTTCTCATAGAAGGCCATCCCGCTCTATTCGTAAAGGCGCCTTACTGAACCACCCTCAAGGTTCGCCGCCAGCGTGTTTCGTCCAGGAAGTGGATTTGGACTGGGCATCCCTGCGACGTTCAGCGGAAGTCGGTGGTACGCCAAAGGATGATGCCGCACGTCGCGAGTAATGTCAGCATTGCGGCTCCAAGCACGGCTGTCCAAATGAAGCTGATACGGATGTGAGGCAATCTTGCCATGGCGGCAAGGATCGCGAAAAACGCCGTGGTGCCAACGATGAGCAGCCAGTCGACGAGCGTTCTTCGTGCGGGTGCGTTCGCATAGGCGCGGCCTTCCAGTCCGGCGCGGACGTACTCGCCTTCGACGTTATAGCGCTGGCGTTCGCGCTCCGCTGCCTCCTGAGACGACGCGTGCTCGCGTTCGGTAGCGGATGAGAGCGCGATTGCCACAGCTCCGAGCGCCATCAGAAGTGATCCGCCGGCGACGTGTGCGTACACAGCGCGGGTGCCGCCCTGCAATTCATGGAATACCAGAACGCCCCAGAGTAGTCCCCAAAGCTGATTCGTGTTCGAAAGCGGAATGCCGCGGCTGATGCCGACATACTTTGTTGCATATTGCTGGAATAGGTCTCCGATGACCCAGACGAAGCCACCAAGCATCAGCCAGAACAGAACATCGCGAGCACTCACGAGTTCGCGCCAAAGCGGGATGGCGCCGCGATAGCCGATGGCTAATAGAGTCATCGTCACCAATTCGCCGATGGTGAAAAATGTTATGAACGATAGAGGATTCATTCCGGTCAGATAGGCTTTCCGGTAGGGAATGTACATCGTTCCCCAAAGAACTCCGGCGCCCAAAGCCGCGAGCACGCCAAATGCGGCTTTGCCTGGCGCTGCCTGGTGCGACGACGCAAGTGCTAACAGCGTAGCGCCTGCGAACATCGAGATTGCGCCGCCGAGCACGCCCAGCCAGCGCTTCCATCCGGCGTAGTGCAACTCATTGAAGAGCAGAAATCCCCAGAAAATACCGAGCAAACTGTTTGTGTTCCACAGAGGGAAGGCGATGCTGAGGCCGACATCCCGGATGGCGTAAATGGTCAGCGTGTTGGCGACAGCCCACATGCATCCGGCGAGGATCGCCCAGATGACCAGATGTGGAGCCTGACGCACGTCGCTCCGCACATGCGATGTGCCGCGCACAAAGGCCGGGACGCTCCAGCGGGCGAGGAAAACTCCGCCGACCATGATTAGAGAAATGGTGAGCGGAGAAACATTCGGATTGACGAGCTTGATGGGAGCCTCAGCGCCGCCGAGCCAGGCTCCGGCGGCGAATCCGCAGAGAATCCCCATCGTCTGCAAACTTCGAAGTCGATGCCCAGAGGTGAAGGTGTCTGAAGGTGAGGTCGCAACGGCCTGCAGGGTACCAACAAGAGGCTTCAACGGAGGCGGTCCAGAAGGACGAAACCACCCAGCAACACACAGAGCGGAATCCAGAAGTGTACGTCAGTCATAATGGCGCGGAGAAGGCTGTGTTTGAGCGACTGATTATCGGGCATCCAGCTCCTCATGCAGTCATTCCTTAGGGTGCAGCACGACCGATGGTGCCGCACGGTCATGCTTCGGCAATACATCTTAGGGGCAGAATGAGGGATCGTCAACGGAGATCGTCGGGAGAGATCGTCGGGCTCGTCGGGCCGGCACATCTTCCTAAGAACCAGTACGCCGTCAGATTCACCTTATCCAGCCAGACGTGATACCTATCTCCGACCGCGTCGAGGTCCATCTGGAAGGCGGTAACTCTTAAAGCCTCCACGATTGCTGGAAAGGATCATTGATATTCAGCGGATGGACCGTGCCATTGATGGTCAGAGTGTGGTAGTGAACGTTGTTGCCATTCAAAAAAATACTCCGTCGAATGGGGGATCGTCGCATTCCATGGGTGGCATGGGGACTCGTACATCGTGATTACTCTTGTTGACGAGAACAAGGGGGAATGCTTCCGGAACTGCCGCTTGCAGTGCGACCCTCAAATTCGCCTTGCTCTTCTGTCAGCATTATCGAATGGGCGCACTGCGCGAACGCGGCTTGACCCACACCAACGAGAAGCGAAAGCGCGTTTCTTCGCCAAAATCCGAGTCAGTGAGCGCTTCTATCGCGATTTTGGGACAACTAAGACTGATAGACCGTCGTAATGACGACTTTCGCCCGGGCGTGTCCTTCTTCTGCGTAGGCGAGGGCATCGGCAGTTTCATCCAGCGGATAGCGTCGGTCGATCTCCGGGGTGAGCTTTCCAGCCTCGATAAGTCCGCAAAGGATCGTCAGGTCGTCTCTATTCATTTTAGCAATGAAGAATCTGAACTTCTGCCTCATGAACAGCGACCACGCGAATCCTTTGAACAATCGGATAAATACCGCCCGCAGTTCCTTAGGCGCTCCCGCCATGACACACTTCCCGCTCGGAGTCAAAACCCGCTTCATCGCTGACAAGGTGCGGTTCCCCACGTTATCCAGAAGCAGGTCGTAACGTTCGCGGTCCTGAGTGAAGTCATCGCGGGTATAGTCAATGATCCGGTCGGCACCGAGCGAGCGCACCAATTCGACATTCTTCGTGCTGCACACGCCAGTTACGTTAGCCCCAAGTGACTTCGCGATCTGCACCGCAAAGGTGCCGATTCCTCCCGCCGCGCCGTTTATCAAGACCTTCTGCCCCGGCTGAAGGTGTCCTTTGTCGCGAAGCCCCTGCAACGCGGTAAGCCCTGCAACCGGCACGGCAGCTGCTTGGTCGAAGCTCAAGCTCTCCGGCTTCCTGACTAACTTGGCTTCAGGAGCACACGCGTATTCGGCAAAGGCCCCTTTGCAGAGGCCGAACACGGCATCACCGACCTTGAACTGTGTCACAGCTCCTCCGACCGCCGCTACCTGACCAGCGACATCGACGCCGGGCCGTCGGCTCTTCATGCGCCAGTCCAGAGGATTAACGGAAGCCGCGCGAACCCGTATGACGACTTCGTTGTTCTTCGGGACCGGCTGTTCAAGGTCTTTCATTTCGAGGATCTTTCCGGTTTTGGCTTTGCTGTAAACGGCGGCTTTCATGTGGGCTGAGACCGTAGCCTTCGATATGCCCGATCCCGGTCTGACGAGTATCACAGAATCAGTCAATGCGCTATCGCAATCCCCAACAATCCTGATAGCGACTCATCCGTTCGAGCGATCCCCCCCAACAACTCGAAAATGCGGTAGAACTCAGCTTCGATACAGCCAGGGCGGGATTGGAGACAGAAGACTTGAGTTCAGCCGCGTTACTTTTGGGGGAAAACGAGCACTAACCGCAACTTGGTACGACGAGGAGAAAGTCGAGGGATTCGGCAAGGGGGTGGGTTAGAAAGTTCGGCTCTTAGGTGAGCGACTGCACTGTGGAACGGCTTACCGCTCAACCACTACTCGCCGCTGCAGATTTATCGCTGGGCCAGGGGCGACCATCAACCCCAAATTGAGAAAGCAATAGCGATTTGTAGAAGTCGCCAGAGCTGCCGGCCGGATACTGACGCTCGAGGATCTCTCCGGAAGAGAAGTCGCGAGAATTAGAGTCCGGATGCGCCCTTCGTTGCCCCCTCTGTAGTCGCCCCACGCCGGAGTCACAAGCCGGTCGATGCATTATGAAAAAGCGCCCTGTTTCGGAAGGGTCGATGAGGTGCCGCCTCCACTGCGCAGCACCGTGCAGGGCGTCGCTCCGCTACGGCGGCGCTGCAGATGGGGTACCGGGTGGGGCCAGCGAATCCGCATTGAACCTGCCAGGTTTGTGCCCTTCTTCTGATGGAGTCGATCGGTGCCTGGTTTGACATTGTGGATAATGTCTCTAGGCCAGGCTCGGAACTCATGAGATTCGCCACTCGTGCTACTACTACAAAGCCGGAGGGATTGCTTAAGTTAGGGGCCACGCACCGCAGTTCATCGGTTGTGACCAGGGTTTTCCACGTGTATCCAGATTTTTTCGTCCGATTGTGCCAGGCCTCATGGAGTTCTTTGCCAGATTATTGCTAAGCTCGGACTCGGGATATTGGAAGATTCGACAGAAGGATCCTTACTGGGGAGTGAGGTTAGTCAATGAAGATGGACGCTTGTAGGTTTTTGATTTCAGAGGCATGCCGAAGGGGCAAGTTCGGACGTTGCTGCGGCGGCCATTCTGCCTTTTCCTATTCCATGCCGCTTCGATCGCGGACAAAGGGGATGTGGCGACGTGCAGTTTGGCCTCCGCCTGTCGTTCTTATGGCGGCTCTGGTGGCTGGGCTGGGCTGTTCGAAAGAGACCCCGGCGTCCGCGAGCAAGGCTCCTGTCACAGATGATCCCGATGTTTTTTCGCTTGAGCATGCGGGAATATTTAAGACAATGAAGGCGGAAACGCGAGCGTTGTCGACCGAGCTGACAGCGAACGGCACGGTGACTCCGGATGTGACCCGGACGATCCACGTGACGTCGCTGGGCGGAGGAC
>Ga0265762_1000118_pt1 | contig 11743 bp, 10 predicted proteins | sample NZIome_4_FD_200870 | JGI IMG/M metagenome (GOLD analysis project Ga0265762, IMG submission 200870) | Metatranscriptome of rhizosphere microbial communities from Maridalen valley, Oslo, Norway - NZI4 (Metagenome Metatranscriptome) | ecosystem: Host-associated > Plants > Roots > Rhizosphere > Soil...
CCGCTTCGATGTGGCTCGCATGACCTTGCAAACCCTCATCAACACCTACCCGGACTCCGAATTTATCGCCCGCGCCAAACTGGCGGTCGGCGATTCCTGGTATGCCGAGGGCGGCACCGCTTCCCTGGCTCAGGCCGAACAGGAGTATCGCGACTTCGAGACTTTCTTTCCCAACATGCCCGAAGCCGCCGAAGCCCAGTTGAAGATCGCCAACATTCAGTACCAGCAGATGGAGAAAGCCGACCGCGACTATACCCACGCCAAGCGGGCCGAAGACGAATACCGCAATCTGATCATGCAGTATCCCGATAACCCCAAACTGGTAAAGGAAGGCAAAGAACGTCTGCTCGAAGTGCAGGAAGTCCTGGCCGAGCGCGAATTCGATATCGGAAAGTTCTACTTCTTTCGCCAGTCCTATCCCGCATCCATTGCCCGGCTCAAGACATTGGTGGAAAAGTACCCGCTCTACAGTAAGGCCGATGAAGCTCTTTTTCTGCTAGGCGAAAACTACGAAGGCCAGATCACGCAGATGCGCGCCCGCCTAACCTGCGTCAAAACCAGCCCTCACCCAGGCTGCGTCCCCGAGCAGGTCAAAGCCAACATGATTGAAGAATTAACCAAAGAGGCATCCGCAGCCTATTCGCAAATCATTACCAGATATCCCCTCATGGATCGCGAGGATGACGCCAAGAAGCGCTTGGCAGTGCTGCATCAGCCGATCCCCCGGCCGACCAAAGCAGCCGTGGCACAGAACCGCCGGGAGGAAGACAGCCGCCGCGAAGCCAGCACCTACGATCGCCTGATGAGCGTAGTAAAGAAGGGCCCTGATGTCGCGCAGGCCGCGAAAGTCGGTGAGCCCCCGCTCGTGGATCCAACCCCGATTGCAGCCAATCAAGAGGCTGGAGCAACCGCCATGAGAGCGATGGGAATGTCCCGCGGCAACAACCAAGCGAGCGTGGAAACGGTGAATGCCGGAACGCCCGCCGCCAATGAGCCAGCCCCGCGCTCCGATGCGCCACCCCCGCCGGCCGCGGATCCCTTTGCCCATGCCACAACCGCCAATGCGCCCGACCCGAACGAACTGACGCCCGCCCCGCCGGCCGTTGCCTCAAAGCCTGACCCCAACGAGCTGACCCCCGCCGCCGATGCCCAGACCGCGGCAGCGAGCAATCAACCTTTGCCGCCTCCCGTGCAGGTGAATGAGCTTCAGCAAAGCCAGCCGCCCAGCAGTTCTGCCAAGTCAGCAACCCCCTCCAATTCGCTGGCCAGTGATCAGGATGTCTCGAGCAGCAAGAAGAAGAAAAAGAAGGGCTTAAAGAAGATCATATCCTTCTAGCTGATGCTTCATGGTAGCTGGGTTCGGCATCTCCCTTCGGCCAACGCCGTGAAGGTTACGCCTGCTCACTAGACGCTGACCCCTAGTAACCGGGTAACCTCCCATCGGATCATTGACTTACGTTGTCGCTCAGGTTACCTTCGCGATATCTCCCCTCATAAGAGGAAAAATTTCCTTGGCCCGGAAGATACTGCTTGCCGACGACAGCGTGACCGCCCAGAACATGGGGCGCAAGATTCTTGCGGACGCAGGCTACGAGGTCATTACCGTCAACAACGGCTCCGCCGCGCTGAAGAAGATCGCCGAACTCAAGCCCGATCTCGTCATCCTCGATGTTTACATGCCGGGCTACAGCGGGCTGGAAGTCTGCCAGCGTCTCAAAGAATCGCAGGACTCGTGCCGCATTCCCGTGCTCCTCACCGTTGGCAAGCTGGAGCCTTTCAAGCCGGAAGAGGCGCAACGCGTCCGGGCCGAAGGTTTCATCGTTAAGCCGTTTGAGGCCAGCGAGTTGCTCAGCGCCCTATCCAAGTTGGAAGATAAGGTCGTGCCTCGGGCGGAAGCCTCCAAGCCTGGCCGCTTTGCCCGCGCCATCGCCGCTGCGGAGGAAGCCGGCCGCGGTGGTAGAAATGAGGTCTCGGCCGAAGACGATGGATGGAAGAGCCGGATTTCATTTCCTCAGCAGAAAACCGAGTCGGAGCAAAAAGAAAAAGAAAAAGACACCGACGCCGCTGCCTACTTTAACCCCATAAACCGGGACCTCCGCACCGTGGTCGAAACCCCCGCTGAACTGGCCGCCGCGAGGGCCGTCGAACAGGGACACAAGCTTCATCAGGCTCAGAAATCATCCGAAGCCAGCCTGGTTGTGGCCGCTTTAGTCCCCCCCGGCCTGCCCCAGGATGTGACCCCGGAAGAAGTGGCCGCAATCGCCGCCGCCGCGGCCCAGATACAGATGATCGGTGCCGTCTTGAAGGACGAGTCTTCTCCCGGCCGCGCAGAAGACGAAGCCGGCCATTTCGCGACCCCCGTGAAGGCGGAAGCCGCTTCGGAAAACAGGAAAACCGAAAACACGCAGGACGAGAAGGACAAGTCCGAAGAGCCGCAAGACGTGCCTGTAACCATGGCAGCCGCTGCGGAAGCACCTGGCTCCGCAAACAAGAGTGGTTCGCGCTGGACCGCCGTAGCGGTGGCGTTGGAAGCCGACGAGGCCACAATCTCGCTCGACCAGGAAATGCAGAAGGCATACACCGCTTTTGTGGCTGAGGAGACAGCCTCCGCCCCGGTAGCAGCCTTGCCCCAGGCCGCGCAACCCGAGATCTCTTCCGCACCCGAGGAAGCGGAATTCGCCGTTACCGCACTTTCAAATCCAGAGTCTGTCCCCGGAGCGCAATCGCAAGCGGCGGTAAGCTCTGAGGCCGGGCAAACTGAATCAGTACCAGGCGCACCACCCGCCATCGCAACCGTACCCTTTTCCGCGTCTGCCGAGACTGCGAGCGTTCCTGAGGCCGCCAGCGCATCCTTGCAGCCGACCGGGCCCGAAGTTGGTCCCGCGGATACCGCGGCGGTTGCGTCCCTGGTGACACAAGGTGAACAGACACACAACGAAGCCGCATCTCGAGAACAGGCACGTCCCGACCCCCCGCCGACGGCTGAGCCCGCTACCAGCGAACTCCCCGCCGACTTGGTCTCTTCTATCGTGGAGACTGCGGTCGCCAATTTTGCAAACCGTACACCAGAAGAGTCGCAACCCGCACTTCAGGCTGAACCCGCGGCACACGGGGCCGTAGCGTCGAGCCGCCCCGTTGCCTCCTTCACTCACGCGCCACACACCGCGGAAGGCGAGGGTGAGAATCGCAAAGAAGAATACAAGGAAGAATCCGAAGCCGTGAAGACCAGTGCGGCCGCCTGGGCGAGTTGGCGTCAAAGTCGCGACGCCGGTGAAGCCAAGCCTGTCGCGGTAGAGCCCTCTCGTCCGGAATCCGAAGAGTCCGCACCCGTTTCCACCGAGTCCGCTGCGATGGCCGTCGCGGCCGGCGCCGAACACACCGCGCAGGAGACTCCCGCTCCGTCATCTGAAAATTCGTCCGACATTGCCGGCATCGTCGACAGCGTGCTCGCCGACCTTCGCCCCAGGCTTATGGCAGAAATCTCCAGGAAAATGTCCGAGAAGAAGTAATCTCATCAGCCCCTGCTGATTTGAGGGAGCCTTACTTCATTGGGGGCAAAATTTGGCTGTCCCCCAGCCTCCCAGCCCCGTAGCCGGTTTTGGCTCTGTCTCGCCCGCGCGGCCCCGGGACTGTCGCGAGTGCTTCGTCGAGAGGGTGTGCGAGGGGATCAAATCGAGCACCCATCCCTACGCTGGCACCGACATATTTTGCGGAACCATGGACGAACTTGACCGCCGTATAAAGTCATTAGATTATTATGTGCGGTAGCGCACATTGGGCGATGCTTTCACGGGCGGACACAGCAAAGATCAGGGCTGAGCTTGTGGAATTGCAAAAAGCTCGCGACGATTGCACCGATAGCGGCATCCGGAAACTGATTGAGGCATGGATCCATGCTCAGAAAAAGAAGTTGGTTTCGGAAAAATGACGCCCGGCACGGGTTGCAGGCGGACGGGTGAGGCACATCGCCGCCGCCGAATCGACCGGCGCAGCTATGATACAGCCCGGCGCCGCCGCAGTTATTGCATACGGCAACGAAGCCGTGACCGAGGCTGGTGTTCGATCCGCGACCGAGCTTAGTTTTCTCCGCCCCCGGTTGTGCCCCCGATAAAAGTTTGGGCAATGTATCCCTGAAACTCATTCCGTCAGGGTTTGCTGGCGCGGGAATGGAAGCGATATTTCTCCGCTTTCCAGTCAACTCCTGGCAACCTGGATGACTTCGTTTCTCACCGCATAGGCCACTAACGTGGCGATCGAATGAAGGTTCAGCTTGTACATGAGGTTGGTTCGATGGGTGTCCGCCGTCTTCTCCGAGATGTTCAGAAGTACGGCGACATCCTTACATCTGTGGCCCTCAGCCAGGAGCCGCAACACCTCGCGTTCCCGAGGCGACAGTTGCCGTGCCTGGACTGCGATGGGACCAAGATTTCCTTTCCACCGGCCGCTTACAACGGTAGCGGGTGTTTGCATGCCCTGGATCCAGTGGGTCTGCTGCACAGCTTCCACCGCCGCCGTCAGTTCGTTGATTCCGTCGGACCTTAGAACCCACCCACGAACCCCCGCTTGCAAACAATCTCGGACCACGTTTTCTGAATCCGCGTCGGTGAGAATCAGTATTCTCTGTTCCGGATTGCCTCTCAGGATCTGGCGTACCCCGTTCACGCCGTTTAGACTCGGCAGGCAAACGTCCAGGAGAATAAGATCAGGGCTCAAATGCATGCACTTCTCTATCGCGTCCCGTCCGTCAGCCGCCTCACCACAAACCTGCCAACCTGGGTGAGAGCCGAGCACCGAGCGCAGACCCAGACGGAAGATTGGATGTTCGTCAGCCAGCAGAATACGAAATGCGTTCATACTTCCCCCAGTATTTAGCTGAAATTTATCAGAGCGATGCAATTCAATTCTGTACAGAATTGCTCACAGACAAACCTTGGCATCGATGAAGGATGTGAGTGTGCCCCTCCCCGTGTGCAGTTGACATTTTTCATTCGCCGCACCGTTGGCCATGCCCGGCTTCCACCGCCAGTCTTCGTCTGATTCTTCTGTCCTTCTTTGATCTCTAGCGAGCATCCAGGCGAAGCACCGCAGCCAGTGCGATGTGCAATATTGACCAGACCCATGGTTCCTCGAATGGCACAATGCAGACGCTACACGAGATCGTGTTTGTCTCTCTAGCCGCCCCCAGGAGGACATATGTGGATTGCAAAGCATTTGAGGCTGTCACATGCCTATTCGGAACTTGAAACATTAACCGCGGAACGCACCGCGGAGTTGCAAAAACTTACTCAGCGTCTGCTCAAACTGCAGGATGAGGAGAGACGAAAATTAGCGCGCGACTTGCACGACAGCACGGGCCAGACCCTGGCTGCGTTGAAAATAAGTCTGTCGCTGCTGCAGAAGAACTGCATGGATACCCCGGCTACGGCGGCGTTGGTTTCCGACGTTGTGCAACTGGCAGATCAGGCCATAGAAGAGATTCGAACCATGTCATACCTGCTGCATCCGCCATTATTGGATGAGGTGGGATTTACTTGCGCGGCCGAGTGGTATATCGAGGGATTTGCCAAGCGCAGCGGAATTAGCGTTCGAGTCGATATCGGGCATTCGCGCGTACGTCTCCCGAAAAATGTGGAGATCGCTCTCTTCCGCGTCTTGCAGGAGAGCTTGACCAATGTACATCGCCACTCCGGGGCTTCGGACGCGAGTATCCATTTTCAACACGAAGCTGACGCTGTGATTCTGGAGATACGCGATTTTGGAAAGGGAATACCCGAAGAGCGATTGCGGTTGCTTCATGGAGTCTCCGCCGAAATCGGCGTCGGTTTGGCTGGGATGCGCGAACGCCTGCACGAACTGAACGGAACGCTCGAAATAGAGTCCGATGGTCGCGGGACGAGCATGCGAGTCACGGTTCCGCTTTATGCCAGGTCGCGCTCGGTTCGACCGGGAACTCGCGCGGAAGCCTGTGCATCCGCGTGTGCCTGACCATAAGCAGGAGGTGGTTGGGGCTGGGGAGTGCCGTTTGGCTTCGAAAGTCGGGAGCTTATTGATCGCAGAAAGCCAGCAGCGTCCGATGAACCCGCAGTAGCTTGCCTTTATGTTCGTAATAAATGAAGCCCGATTTCTTGAACCGGTTCATGAAAAAGCAAATACGCGAACGCGTGGTCCCGACCATTTCTGCCAGGGTTTCATGGCTTATCGCCGGAACCGTGGTCTCGGCTGCTCCGCGCCCGTCATAGTGGGCGAGCAAGAGGAGGATCCGCGCTAGTCTCTTCTCGCTCGGATTGCAATGCTGATCTACTAGATCCTGCTGGTATCGAAGATTCCTGGCCAGAACGTATGCCCAAAACAGATTCGCCAACTTCACTTGCCGCGACAACGCGAGCATCATGGCCGTCTTCGTAATTCGGAGCAGGCTGCAATCCGTCATTGCGCTGGCAGACGCCACCCGGGTGCACCGGCCGGCGACGGAATCTTTGCCAACAAAATCCGCGTCACTCAGAATGTCGAGCGTTGCTTCTCTGCCCGTTCGCGACTTCACGCTGAGTTTTATACTGCCGCGTTGAACCACAAACAATGAATCAGCCGGATCTCCCTGAGCGTAGATTGTTTGTCCCTTCGTGAAGCAGATCAAGCTCCGGCCCGCTCCCGCAGTGGTAAGAAAGGTTTTCGGGTTGAAAGCATGTCTTTGCTTGGTCATCTGCCCGTCTACATTGAGCCACACAAAACCATGTTGCGATGTTCAATATTGCTCACGCGTGCCTAGGGCGAGTCACCCGTGCTCGTTTGACGCGGGCAGCGCCCCCTGAGACAGACCTTGCAGGGCGGTCAATTCTGCTCAGAACGAGCTGTTGCTTCCATCTACGCTGGCCTTAGGTTCCCTCTCCGGAGGCATCTATGCCAAGCCCCTTTTCAGCAACCATCTGCACACTCTGCCGCAAGGCCGTAGATTTGCGGAATGATCTAAACGCCGATGAGAACGGCCAACCTGTCCATGAGGACTGCTACGTGAGCCGTCTCGGCACACTCCGCCCCGACCAAACTTCCGCCGAACAACTCCTCGATATGCTCGCGGCTCAGTCGATGGCTCTTCGCTGTCTCAAGTGCGGCTTGCCTCTGCTGCATGCAGACGTAACCTTCTTATCGCAGAGCGGGAGGTCGTGGGTGATTTCCTTGCCCGTATGCGCGAAATGTAACCCCCATGTCGTTGCGCCTCGAGCCATGGACGCCTAATGCCACCCCGTGGCACGCGATTGCACCCTGCGTCACCATCAGGGGTATTCAGGATTTGCCCCGAGAGGTCCTCCCCCCTGACCCGTTCGGCATTACCCATTGAGGGTAAGTTGCCGAGAGTCGCGATCGCGCCAGGCTGCGCTGCGCACATCCGATAGTTGGGGAGTGAAGAGGGCGGGAGCTAGGTGGAAGGTGGGGCCCGGGATACCCCACACCTGGAAGAGGCGGATCAATAGTTGAGAATTACCTCCCTCGGCAGTTCGCCGCCGTAGCCGCATTGTGGAGTCAATCCAGAAGATAGATTGGTTACTTTCCAGCCCGGGCTGGTGTTCTGAACAAACTTGTCGTTGTAGAGCCCCTGGTCATAGAAATTGATTGAGCCATTGGCGGGGTAATCGCCGCACTGGGCTATGTTATAGACTTCCAGGACGCCACCAAAGGCCCAATTGAAGGTCTGCCCAAAGCTTGAGGTATTGAGCAGCTCAGACTCGGCTCCCGTTGTTACATCAAGGGTAAAGATGTCCCACGAAGCGCAGGACTTTGTTCCCGCGGCACACGTGTCGAACAGAACGCCTAAGATAAGATCTCCGGAATTGACTGGCTTCGGCGTGGCCTCGTAGGCAGTGCCGGTGACGCAGCAATTCCAGCTGGCGATGCCCCAGGCTGACGCATAATCGGAGTTCCACCCCAAGACAGGCTGGATGATGGTCACAACATCGCTATAGTCCTCCAGGCCATTAAACAGGTACACGGTCTGGCCGTCGTTGGTGCTCGGCGCCGGGGGAACGTTCCAGTAGGCATACATATAGCCATAGGAGGAAGTCGTGGTAGTGCCGGCATATTCAACCCAGGCATGGCTGATCGTGGGCTGATCAACGGCTTTCTCGTCCCCGGTAACTTTTGCTCCGTCACCTTTGTAATGTGGATAGGCGCACACGTGCATGTCGTCGGAGGTTCCATTCGCGTGCTGGATGACTTTTACATCTTGCCGCACAACATCTCCCTTAGCCAGGTGCCCGACGCAGCTGGGATGGAAGTAGCCGAAGGGCGTGATGACATAATCTGCGGGAACTGCCCCTGGGCGCTTTGCTCCAGCGGGGGTTAGAGCTTGGGCTGCGGTCAGGGCCGCAACCAGCAAGGTGATGGGAATCGAATTGAGAAGTGTGGACCTTGAGATACGAAACATCGTTTTGCTCTCCTGTGGGGACAAGGCTTTGGCACGCGATGCCTGCCGAGGGAGAGTTCATCGAGCGAATTCGCCCAGCCCGTCCACTCTCATAGTGCAGAGCCATGCGAATTCGTATCACGCATCACGGGAAAGAGACCCAGTCCTGAAAGACCCACCCCTGGGTGCGTTAACCGCTTTTGACTTTGGGCCGGGACCCCGCTCGCTCGCGGCGAAGGATTGGAACTTGAGCCCAACTGGGCGAATGAGCGGGGTTGAGAGACGGTGAATGAAATCGCCGGATACAACAGTTAACTTTCGCTTAGCCCGTCCGGACATAATTGCAACTGGGTTGTATGCCAGGAGCCCCAAACGATGACCGCCCCCAACGAAATTGTTCGACGGCGTCCGCTGAAACAGGCAGAGTGGTGCCAAAGACAAGGCTCGAGCCTCTACTCAACCCTGTTGTGCCATGCCGCAGAGGGATGTCCGGGCGGGGCGCGTGTGCTGTGCGGTGTTGCATGATCATTACCACGATCCGCCCGACTCGGCGCTCGCCGATGGTGTTCCTGGCGTGGCGACCGTGGTCTATCACGCCATCCAGTGGCAGTATTTGTCGAGTGTCGATGGTGCGCGCTTCGAGCAGGTGATGGCCGTAGCGGGAGAGGCCGCCATTCATAACCAGCCGCTTGCCGGGCTTCGTTTCGAGCCGGCCGGCAACGTTGCCGAAGTCCGCCTGCAACTTTGGCCCGGCAGCCAAGAGCGGTTGCTGGCCCGATCCGGCTTCCAGGGGAAGCCGGTGCAGTGGCCAGGAGCCGAGAACTAGAGACTCCAAACAGGGGACTGATTCTTGCACGAGCGGTCGCCGAACCGGACAGTATCCCAAATCCGGCCCAGTACGGATCGTCTCCGTGGGCGCTAAATCGCGATCCGCCCGGAATCGATGCCGGGTAGGGAGATCACTTCCCGCTAGGCGGCTTTCCCTATGCTCTGGTCAGGTTCGCCGCTGACCAACTCTTAACAAATTCTCCCAGCCGGTCCAGTGCGTCGGGAAATTTGTCGGTCATCGCCGCGAATCCAAGGCGAAAATGCGAGGGCGCATCCCAACAATCCCCGGGAGCGAGCAGGATGCCCTGTTCCGCAGCCGCTTGGCAAAAGGGGCGGCTGTTCTCTCCGCTGACCAGCCACGGGAAAGCGGTCACTCCCCCGCGAGGAGGAATCCAGCCAAGCGTGTCGCGATACTCGGACATGAAGGAGGCAAGCTGCCGAAGATTCCGAGTTGCGGTTTCCTGCGTTTTCCCGAGGACGATATTCCGGTGGCGCATTGCAATCTCCGCCAGCATTTCTCCGGCAGTATTGTTGGAAATGGAAAAATAGGTGCGCGCATTCCAGTAGAGTTCGCGACGCTTGGCGTCGTGCTCGATCATCCAACCGGTCCGCACTCCGGATAAAGGGAAAGCTTTCGAGAAATCATGGATGACGGTCGCATGCGGCAGACGGGAAGCCGATCTGGTCGCCGGTCCATGATAGATCGGGTGGTACACCTCATCGCTGACAAGTTGAATTTCACGAGACGACGTGAACTCGTGCAGCCTGTCGAGTTCCGCATCGCTAATGGTTGCGCCAGTCGGATTGTGGGGACTGTTGATCAGAATCAACCTGGTATTTCGATCCACCAGTCGCTTGATTTCCTCGAGATCGATACGGAATTCGTTCTCCTTCCGAACCGCGTAGTAGCGAGCCTCGATCCGGAGGGATTCGGGCAGGGCGGAAAAGGGCGGATAGCCTGGTCGAGGCAGGACAACGTTGGCTCCAGCTTCTGCGGCCAGCCACATCAGAATGAGGAGTGCCTCTGAGGCACCGGTTACAACTTGGACAGCGTCGTCATGAACCTCCTGCATTTCGGCGATGGCTGCCCGTAAACCCTCGGCTCCTGCTGGGCGGCTGTAATGCAAATCGTGATTCAGGAAGCGCTGCCGCTGCCCCTTACCAGCGAGGCTCAGGATCTCATTCAGGGTCCAGCGCGGTCCTTCGCTTGAGGCCAGGTTGAATTCGATCTCGTGCTCGTAGCTGTCCAGCCACATGTCCAGCAGGAAGGGTTTCAATTGCATGGCGCACCTCGACGCATTAGATCAGCCGATCGTCAGATCGGCCGCACAAAACTTTCACGCACTCGCTTTGGGATCGGCCCAGCGATTATCACCGGCCAACTTTCTTCGTCGGCCCAAAGTCAAAACCGGTTCTGAGGTGGCGGGTGGGGTGTAGGAATCTTCCCGGCCACTATAGCCATCCCCCTCGCTGGTTTGACGGGGTGGTATAGGCCGACGGCCAAAATGCTCCCTCCCCCGGCGGAGTGATCAAGTGTCGGGGCTGAGTCTCGGGGCGGGTCGGGCGGACAAGTGTGGAAAGCCAACCGCAGACCACGAAAAGCCCCGAGATGAAATTCTTGTTCCTATTCCGAGGATTGGACTTCCATGCTCTCGTTGACCCACATCTGCTCACCAGGGCACTTCCTTTTTCGCGTTGTCGCGTTTGGTACAGCTCGACACAGGTTGGGCGCAGCCCAAAGGGTGCTTTAGCTTTCCAGCCAACCCCCATCTGAGTGAGGAGCATCCATATGCCACTCGGGTTTTCAAATCGTGCTCAACTGGAGACTGATATGAACATGAATCGTGTTCTCGCAGCCGTCGTTATTATGTTTAGTCTGTTAGCGATTGGCAGCGTTGCCTTTGCAGTGGCGGCTAAAAAGCAAAACCATCACGACGGCCACCGACTGGTCGCTGCAAAGCTCAAAACTGACGGACACCACGACATCGAGAAGAGAGGACACTACGCCTCATCAGTTGATAGCAAAGGCGGAAAGATCGCCGCCTTCCACGTCGTGCATGACACCAAGGGAAATATTCCTGTAAAGAAATACAAGACCAATAAGAAAATGGTGCAGGTAACGAGTTTGCACCTGAGCTACGCATCGTTCGCTTTGCCCCAAGAGGACATGGGTACGGTGGAGATCGGTTATTCCTACATTGACGATGACGGGAACGAGGAAATCTACTGGTTCCCGGCAGAAGAGATTTTGGACCCCGATACCGGGGCGGTGTCGTACGTTCCACTGAACAGTTAAGGCAAACGAAGCGGGGCCGCTCCTTGGATGACAGAAAAATGGTACGGCCTCCGCTTTTCAACATCCTGTTCAATCATTGAGAACAGCCTAGGGCGATTTGCCGTACCGCACACGACGATCCGCAGACGCATGCTGCGAAGCTACGGCAGCCTAAGCCGGAGCTACGCAACTCGGATGCACGATCCCATCGCTCGTCCCTCAGACAGGCCTATGGCTCAAAC
>Ga0265762_1000121_pt1 | contig 11650 bp, 8 predicted proteins | sample NZIome_4_FD_200870 | JGI IMG/M metagenome (GOLD analysis project Ga0265762, IMG submission 200870) | Metatranscriptome of rhizosphere microbial communities from Maridalen valley, Oslo, Norway - NZI4 (Metagenome Metatranscriptome) | ecosystem: Host-associated > Plants > Roots > Rhizosphere > Soil ...
GTGGCCGACCCCCTGGTGCAGGTGGTTCAGCCCACGCCGGTGCGAGTAACGGTGATCATGGGAAAGAGTATGCCTGCAGGAAACGGGCATTGATCTTGTAGTTTCGCGATTGTCGTTTATCATCCTCGTTTGAGCATTCTAGGCTTCGCTTCGCGCTGCAGCGCTTGGCAGGAATGCGCACAAGCTATGAGCAATCAGGGCAGGCAGTTGTTTGGCACCGACGGAATCCGCGGGGTAGCAGGGGAATTTCCCTTGACCGCGGAAAGTACGTATTTGATCGGGCGCGCGCTCGGGCACGATCTGGCGCGCAACACGTCGAAGGCGAAGGCGGTGATGGGGCAGGACACGCGTGAATCGAGCGGGTGGATTGCCGACCGCGTGGCGGCGGGCATGGCGGCGGTGGGGGTTGACGTCGAGAGCGCGGGGGTGATCACTACGCCTGGGGTCGCCTATCTGGCGCGAACGCGCGGGTTTGCGGCGGGAGTAGTGATTTCGGCGTCGCATAATCCGTGGACGGATAACGGGATCAAAGTTTTTTCCGGGGTTGGATTCAAGCTGACCGATGAACGGGAGTTGGCGATTGAAAAAGAAATCTTCGCGCTGCTCGAGAGGCCGGGAGCGGTGGATGACACCGCGCTGAAGATTGCCGGGCCATCGCTGCCGGGAGAAACGGCACTGCGGAAGGCGTACATCGAGGCGCTGGCGGGAAGCCTGACCTCGGACTTGAGCGGGCTGCGGGTGCTGGTGGATTGCGCGAATGGGGCGGCGACGGCGGAGGCTCCGGAATTGTTTCGCAGTCTTGAAATCCAGACGACGTTCATCCGCACGACGCCCGATGGAAGAAATATTAATGACGGGTGCGGGGCGCTGCATCCGGAGACGTTAGGCAAAGCCATGGCGGAATCTGGGGGGAAATTTGATCTGGGGGTGACCTTTGATGGGGACGCGGACCGCGCTCTGTTTTGCGATGCCGGGGGCCGCGTGGTGAATGGAGATGGCGTGCTGCTGTTGACGGCGCGGGATCTCAAGGCTCGGGGAAAATTGTCGGGATCGACCGTGGTGGCGACGACGATGTCGAATATGGGGGTCGAGATCGCTTTGCAGAAGTCCGGCATTCGCATGTTGCGGGCGAATGTGGGCGATAAGTATGTGCTGGAAGAAATGTTGAAAACGGGCGCGACGCTGGGCGGGGAACAGTCGGGACACATTATTTTTCGCGACGGCGACGCCACCACGGGTGACGGCCTGTTGACGGCGTTGCGCGTGATGGATGTGATCGTACGCAGCGGGCACTCGCTGGCGGAACTGGTGGGCGATCTCAAGGTGTTTCCCCAGAAAATTCAGAATGTGCGGGTGCGGGAGAAGATTCCCTTTGCCCAGGTGCCGGAGATACAGCGGGCAATCGAAGCGGCGGAGCGCGAGTTGGATGGCAAGGGTCGGGTCGTGGTGCGATATTCCGGGACGGAGGCGCTGGCGCGGGTGATGGTGGAGGCCGAATCGGAAGACAGGATGCGGGCGCTGACCGCCGGGATTGCGGGGGAGATTCAGAAGAGGCTGTGGGCTTGAGGCGGCCCGCTGAGCCGGGCAGAGAACAGAGAAAAGACACTTGACTGAATCGCCGCTCACCTACTCGCGCTCGCCCGGCGAGGATCAGGTTTCACTCTCCGAGCTGGCATTGGTTTTTCTGAAGTTGGGGACCATCGCGTTCGGCGGGCCTGCGGCGCACATCGCGATGATGGAAGATGAGTTCGTCCGCAAACGGCGTTGGATTACCGAAGCAGATTTTCTCGACCGGATGGCCGCGGCAAGTCTGATTCCTGGGCCAAGCTCAACCGAAGTGGGCATTTTCGTCGGGCGTTCCCTGCGGGGATGGAGAGGTCTGATTGTTGCGGGTTGTGGTTTCACTATTCCGGCGGCGGTTTTAGTTTCCTTGATCGCCGCTGCATACGTGCATTTGGGGTCGCTGCCGCAGGCGGAAGGAGTCCTCCGAGCGATCAAGCCGGCGGTGATTGCCGTCATTCTGCAGGCGCTCTGGAAGCTGGGGAAAACGGCCGCGAAAACCTGGGCGCTGGCTGGGGTCGGTATCGCGTCGGCTGTTCTGAATTTTGCCGGCGTCAGCCCGCTGCTGGTGTTGGCCTTTGCCGGTGTCAGCTCCGGGATTGCAGAGTGGTGGCGGAAGAATGAACGCCATCCGGGCGCGCTCGGCGGGGTCGGTTTGACCAGGATGTTCGCACCGGTGAGTGCGACAGCGCTCGCGGTTGCCGCGGTGGCGCCGTTCCGCCTGGGACGTTTGTTCCTTTCCTTTCTGAAGATCGGTTCCGTCGTATTCGGAAGCGGGTATGTTCTGCTGGCATTCCTGCGAACCGAGTTTGTCGATCACCTGCATTGGTTGACGGAAAAACAACTTATCGATGCGGTGGCGGTCGGGCAGCTTACACCCGGGCCGGTGTTCACCACGGCGACCTTTATCGGCTATTTGGTAGGCCGCTTGCCGGGCGCACTGGTTGCGACGGTCGGGATTTTCCTGCCCGGTTTTGTGTTCGTCGCGATCAGCGGGCCTGTGATCCCGAAGATCCGGCGGTCGCCGGCGGCGGGAGCGGTGTTGGATGGGGTGGTGGTGGGATCACTGGCTTTGATCGCGGTGGTTGCTTGGCAACTGGGTAAGGCATCGATCAGAGATTGGCTCACGGTGTCGGTTCTGGTGGTCAGCACCATGGTGCTGCTGCGGTTCAAAGTTAATTCGGCGTGGTTGATTTTGGGGGCCGGGATGGTTGGCTGGATTGCCGCGAGTTAGCGGGCTGAATTGATGAATTTCAGATCACCCGAACGCGCTTCGCTGGCTCTGACATCGGGGGACGGGCAAAATCCCGGCCCGGTCTCTCCAAAGAACGCAGGGTGCACCTGGTTACTCCAAATCCCTCCAGTTGGGGCCCACCCCCATTTCCACGGACAGCGGGACGGCGAGAGCGTGAACTTTTTCCATCTGCTCGCCGACCAGGGACTCGATCGTGCCCACTTCTCTCTCGGGGACTTCGAAGACCAGTTCGTCGTGAACTTGCAGAGTCATCCGGGATTTCAGATCACGTTCCAGCAATGCGGCGTCGATGCGGATCATGGCCAGTTTGATCAGGTCGGCGGCGGTGCCTTGCAGCGGAGTGTTGACGGCGGTGCGTTCGGCAAAGCCTCGTTGATTTGCGTTCCTGCTGTTGATGTCGGGGATGGGGCGGACGCGGCCGTGGAGGGTTTTTACTTTGAGGTCGCGGCGGGCTTCCTCGAGCGTTTTGTCGATGAAGGCGCGGACGCCTCTGTACTTTTCAAAATAGCTGGCGATGAAGTGTTTGGCTTCCGCGGGCTCGATGCCGAGATTCTGCGACAGTCCGAAGGGCGAGAGGCCGTAGACGATGCCGAAGTTAACGACCTTGGCCGCGCGTCGATGCTCGGGCGTGACCATGAGCGGCGGAACCCCGAAGACTTGCGAGGCAGTGAGGGTGTGGATGTCGTCGCCGCGGCGGTAGGCTTCGACCAGCAGCGGATCGCGCGAGAAGTGGGCGAGCAGGCGGAGTTCGATCTGCGAATAATCGGCGGTGACGAGCACGTGGCCGGGCTCGGCGATGAAGGCGGCGCGAATGCCGCGTCCGAGCTCGGTGCGGATGGGGATGTTTTGCAGATTCGGATTGGCGGAAGAAAGGCGTCCGGTAGCCGTGCCGGTTTGGCCGAAGGTGGTGTGCAGGCGTCCGCTGGAGCGATGGATGAGCGCGGGCAGCGTATCGACGTAGGTGGACTTCAATTTCGTGAGCTGGCGATAGTCGAGGATCATGCGCGCGATGGGATGATCCTCGGCGAGAGTTTCGAGAACATCGACGGCGGTCGATATAACGCGGCCTTTGCCATACTTTACCGGCTTGGCCAGATTCATTTTGTTGAACAGAACGTCGCCGAGTTGCTTGGGCGAGCCAATGTTGAACTCCATGCCCGCGGCTTCGTAGATTTCTTTCGCCTTCACGCCGATCTCGCGCTCGAGTTCCGATGACATTTTGGCGAGCGCGGCGGTGTCGATCTTCACTCCGGCCTGCTCCATACGGGCGAGAACGGGGACGAGCGGAAGATCGATTTCGGCGTAGAGTTTGGTCAATCCAGCCTGTTTGACTTCTTCGCCGAGAGTCGAGGCGAGCCGGCCGGTGACATCGGCGGCTTCGGCGAGATCGCCGCTGAGTTTGAGATTGAACCGGCGCAGCGCGACATCGGCGAGGCGATGCGAGGAGTAGGTGGGGTCAAGCAGATAGGAATACAGCATGGGATCGTGCTCGACGCCTTGCAAATGCATGCCGAGGGGATCGAGCGCGTGGATGGCGGCTTTGTAATCGTGAACCGCTTTCGGCCTGGATTCCGTGGTCAGAATAGAACGGAGCTCGGCGGCAGCGGCGGATTCGAGGTTCACGACCGTGGCTGATCCCGCTGCGGCCGAGATGGCGATGCGGCGTGAAGCGGGCCCCGGCGCCGATGAGGGCGAGCCATCGGTGAGGGGCAACATCGCTGCCTGCGGCTCGTCGTCGGCTTCCTCGTCTTCGGTGAGCGATTCGCTCTGCTCCAGTTCGACCGCGATTGCGATCGTGCCTTCCGGAGCAAGAGAGTTGACGACGCCGGCGATATCGGCCGCGGACTGGGCCTCGGTGTAGTGCGTTTCGCTGACCTGAACCTGCGGCAAGATTTCCTTCAGCAGAGAAGTAAATTCGAGTTCGGTGAAGAGCTGGGCGAGCAGGTCGAGGTCGGGCTCGCCGGCGCGCATGGCTTCGACGTTGAACTCGACCGGGACATTGGTGTCGATGGTGGCCATGCTCTTGCTGAAGAGAATGATGTCGCGATTGTTGAGCAGAGATTCGCGATAGGTTTTCTTCTCGACTTCGGCGGCGCGGTCCAGGGCCTGCTCGACGGTGCCGAAGCGCTTGATGATTTCGACGGAGCCTTTATCGCCGATACCGGGCGCGCCGGGAATATTGTCAATGGTGTCGCCGCGCAGGGCCATGATATCGATGACGCGCTCGGGAGGGACACCGAGAATCTCTTCGACCTTGGCGGCATCGCAGATCAGGTTGTCTTTCGGAGGATTCAGAATCTGAACGTCCTGGTTGACGAGCTGCATCATGTCCTTGTCGCTGGAGACGACGTAGACGCAGTAGGACGCGGCGGCAGCTTTGCGGGCGAGAGTGCCGATGACATCGTCGGCCTCGAAGCCGGCGAGTTCGAGGATGGGGATGCGATAGGCTTCGAGGGCGCGGCGGATGTAGGGAATCTGCTGCGCCAGATCCTCGGGCATAGCGGCGCGGTTGGCCTTGTAACCTTTGTATTCGATTTCCGTGAAAGTCTGAGTTTTGATATCGAACTTGCGAACTTTGGTGATGGCTTCGGCCTGGGTGTCGCGAAACGTTTTGGCGGCGACATCGAAGACGGCTGCCAGATAGGCAGGAGAGAAATCGTCGCGCAGCTTGCGCAGCATGTTGACGAACACGTAGACCGCCGCGGTGGGAAGGCCAGCCTTGGTGGACATGGAGCGCTGGCGGGCCATGGCGTGGTAAGCGCGGAAGATGAACGACATGGTGTCGATCAGGAAAATGCGCTCTTTCGTGGATGGCGGCGCGGACTCGGAGGCTGCAGAAGGCGCGCCACTGGGCTTGGGTTCCGGGGATTTTGTGCGAGAGGGCAAGCCAGTAGTTTAACAGCCGATGCGGGCCGCCGAAGCGCGGGGTGCATAGTTCCCCCAGGCGCTGCGGCCGGGCCCCGCTGCGCTCGGCTGGCGCCCCCTGGGCAGCGCGGCTAAAAATCCATACGGAAGTCGGCTTGCACTACTTTTTTCCCGGCATGGCCGGCGCTGTTGCGAAAGACCAGATAGTACTGGACCGGCTTATCGAAAGTGGCGGGCAGGACGAAGGCGATGTCCTGTTCATGGGAAGAATCGACCGAGTAGACCACGTCTGAGGAATGGCCACCGGCGAAGTCCGCATATTGTTCGGCATTCATCAGGAGAAGATCAACATTCGCGCTGTCGTCGCTCGCCGGGCTTCCGGCCGGCTGCGTAAACGAGCGGTAACTTCCGTTCAGGTGCGGGCTGGCAGCGTGCGGCGGAACTTCAAAGGCAAATTTCGCGGCGGAAGTGATGGCGAAAGTTTTGTGCACGATGGCGCTACTGGTGCCCACGGGCGAGGCAGCCGCCGGTGGTTGCGCGTCCGGTGAATGCGCAGCTACCGCTTGCGAGGGCATGCCGGCGCGCGGCTTCGACGGCATAAAATGATTCTGATAATAAGATAGGCCACCCCAGAAAACGGCAATCCCCAGCAGCCCAGCCAACACGTTTTTCATGCCACCCTCTTCGCACCAACCTCGAGCCCAACCCTGTAAACTACCGCCGGCAAGCCCGGGGGACCAAGGGTCTTTTAACGGCGCGGGTTACGTTCGTTTTCCATATTGGGTGGTGTAATGAAGCTGGATTTCGCCGCACGTGCCTTGCTCGGCGGAGTAGACGACGCAGGTGTCAAAAGGACGGGAGTAGACGTGCAGACTTACGGCGCGCCGATTGAATGCGCGGGGATTGAAGACGCGGTGAACGGGTTCGAGTGGATCGACGGCGCAGGGGTGCGAGGCGTTCATCTCAACGATTTCGGTGGACCGGATGATGGCCTTGCCGAGAGCGATGTCCTGCCCTACGACATGAAAGTTCTCGACCAGCAACCGACCGACGGGTACAGCCATCCAGCAATTCTGATCGCGATGATTGTGCACGGAACTGGCCTGGCCGACTTCCCAGCAGATGGCCATCAATTCATAGAGGGGAGTTTTGTCGATGAGGTTGCGCGTGTAGTGCTGGCGATCCCAGGTGAGATAGGGAGCGAACGAGTCGGGGTCGAGCGCAGTATCCTGCAGAAATCTGCGGATTTGCTCGGTCTCATCGAAGGCGGCCTCGGGGAACTTGCGGAGTTCGGCGACGAAGCTCTCAATGGGAATTTGATTTACGGCGGTGGACATGGGCGGCTCCAGGAAAAGTATAGCGCAGGGGCTGGAGCAGACCACTGGGAAAAACTTTTTGACACAGGGGGGCACCGGGGCGGGAGCAGCATTCGGCAGGAGATCATTGATGAAAGACTATTCAATGAACATGCAGTCTCCATAGGAATAGAAACGATAGCGCGCGGAGAGCGCGTGTTGGTAGACGCGCAAAATGTTTTCCTTTCCGCCGAAGGCGCTGACCAGCATGAGCAAAGAAGACTGGGGCAAGTGGAAGTTCGTGAGCATGGCGCTGACTCCTTTGAATTCGAAGCCTGGATAGATGAACAGGTCTGCGGCCGCGGGGCCGGGGAGAATGGCTCCTGAGCCGATGCGAATCGCGTGTTCCAGAGTGCGGACGGTGGTGGTGCCGATGGCGATGATACGCCGTGATTCGCCGAGAGTCTGGTTGATGGCGGCCGCGGCGGCGGCGGAGATGGAATAGGGCTCAGAGTGGAGTTTGTGATCCTCGACGCGCTCGCCGCGGATGGGCTGAAAAGTCCCGAGGCCGACATGGAGAGTGATCTCGGTGGTTTCGATGCCGCGTTGCCGGATGCGCTCGAGAATTTCCCGCGTGAAGTGAAGTCCGGCAGTGGGGGCGGCGACCGAGCCGCGCGGATCGGCATAGACGGTTTGATAACGCTCGCGATCGCGAGATGAGTCGGCGCGGGAGATGTAGGGAGGGAGCGGGACGTGGCCTATGCGATCGAGGGCGGCGAAGAAATCTGCGACCGGCGCGAAGCGGATGCGGCGTTCGCCGAATTCCGCGCGAGCCAGAACTTCCGCTTGCAGTTCGTCACCGTCGCCGAAAAAGAGGTGCTCGCCGACGCCGATCTTGCGTCCGGGACGAACCAGGCATTCCCAGTCGTTGGGCTGGGGGGACAGCTGGCGGGTCAGCAGCACTTCGATGCGGCCGTGAAGAAAATCGGGGGCGCTGGGATGGTGAGGACGGACCGGTTGAGCGCGAGCGCCTGCGCGGCGGCCATAAAGCCGTGCAGGAAAGACGCGGGTGTTGTTGAACACGACGCGATCGCCGGGGCGCAATAAATCCGGCAAGTCGCGGAATGCAGAGTCAGACCACCTGCCGGTGGCGCGCTCGACGCGGAGCATGCGGGAGGCATCGCGAGCGGCAAGGGGTTCCTGGGCAATGAGTTCTTCGGGAAGATGAAAATGGAAGTCAGAAACCAACACGGGTTAAGATTACAGCAGGAGCGGATGCTTCGAAGCCCGGGCCAAGATATTCTGCCTGGTCTGGTAAATTTGTTTGTCGGTTTCGCGCAAGGTGCGATACTATGCGGGGGTTGTAGCTGCTGCCCTTTCGCCACTCCCCTGAAGAGAGTATTCCATGGCCATTGAACGGAAACACAGGGAAGAAATTGTTCGCTACGGCCGCATGCTGCACGAGCGCGGCTTCGTAGCGGCGATGGACGGGAACCTGTCCGTACGACTCGACCACGGCCGAATTCTGGTAACCCCCACCTGCGTGAGCAAGGGGGCGATGCGAGCCGGGGACATGGTGGTGGTGGACCAGGACGGCACGCGGGTGGCGGGCAGGCGGAATGTAACCAGCGAGATTGGGATGCATCTGCTGATCTATCGTACGCGCCCTGACGTGCAAGCAATCGTGCACGCGCACCCGCCCACCGCGACGGGATTCGCAGCCGCCGGAATGGCGCTGACCGAACCTCTGGTGTGTGAAGTGGTGATGGGATTGGGATGCATTCCGCTGGCGCGATACGGGACGCCGGGAACCTCCGAGCTGGCGCAAACTCTCGAGCCTTACGTGCCGCATTATGATGCCATCCTGATGTCGAATCACGGGGTGGTGGCCTACGGCGATACTATCGAGCACGCCTACATGAAGATGGAAACCGTGGAGCACTTTGCGCAGATTGCGCTGGTCACGCATTTGCTGGGACGGCAGCAGCCGCTGACCGGAATGGATATCGAGAAACTGATGCTGGCGCGAACCAAATACTTCGGCGGTAAAATGAACGCGCCGATGCCGATGGCGATGGCCGGGCCTCCCGAGAAAGCCAGCTAAAGGGAAACTGTCCGGTGCGGCGCCAGGCGGGACAGACTACACGACCGTCCCTAGGCAAGTTCCATGCCTTCCGGTTCTATTCATTTCTGAATTACTCCCCTCCGATGCGGAAGCGCATTCCGGCGCGGAAATTTGCCCGCAGCGCCGGGTAGCCCGTGACTTCCTCGTAGAAGTGATCGAGCACATTTTCAGCATTGGCGTAAAGGGTCACGCGGGAATTGACTTTGTACCAGCCGCCTGCGTTCAAAAGAAAATATCCGGGCGCGTGCGTGATGCCGAAACCGTCGAAGTCGGAATCGGGGCGCGGGCCCACAAAACTGCCTCCCAGATTTCCACCCCAGCGCGGGCCGAGGTAGGTAAGCAAGGTGGAGGCGGTGTGGCGAGGCCGGCGGAGAAGAGGATCGCCCTGGGCATAGGGAGGAGAACTGCCCGGCGGGGCCAGCAGAATCTGGGTGGAAGTGTAAGTGTAGGAGGTATTCCAGGAGAGGCGCTGAGTCAGCCGGCTCTGCAGTTCGGCTTCCGCGCCCTGAGCGAAAGATTTTTCCAGATTGATGTACTCGCCCACGAAAGTATTGGGGTTGACGGTGATGAATTCGATTTGATCGTGGAACAAGTTATTGAAATAGTTGGCGACGAAGATAAACCGGGTCAACAGGCTTTGCTGAAAACCGGCCTCGAAGGCGCGGTTGCGCTCGGCCTTCAGATTGAGATTGGGAAGCTGATACTGACTGCTGACGAAGCTTTCCTCGAAGCGCGGCTCCTTGATTCCGGTGGCATAGGAAAAGTTCAGCCGGGTTCCGGAAAACAACTGGCCGCCGCGGAGAACTTTCAGTCCGAGGGCGACACGCGGGACGCCGGCGTTGCCGAAGGTCGTGTTGTGCACGAAGCGTCCGCCGGCGATCACCGTGAGGCGTCCGAGGGTCAGGGCCTGTTGCGCATAGGCGGCTTCGTTCAGGCGCAGGCCGTGGCCACCGCTGGCAAAGTCGGCGGGGACGGGATCGTTGACCGAGCCGTTTTCGTCCTCGAACTCATAGCCGATTGTGGTTTCTGCCCAGTTGCGCTCAACATAATTGCCTTGGTAGTCGAAGCCGGCGCGGTTGACGTTGACTAAGGCCTCGAAGGGAGTGTTGAGCGTGCCGAAGGGAGTGTTCTCGGGTGAAATGCCGCTATCCAGGTTAGTGGTGTTCAAGTTGTATTCGAAGCCGGTGAAGTGGTGCGTCCAGTTGGATCCGGTTTTCACCGCGAGATCGAGGCTGGCGAGCAGGTTGCTCTGCCGGGAACGCGCCCCGAGGTCGGGAGAGAGGACGTAGGTTGTGCCCAAGACGTCAAACACGTTGTTTCCGTTGAAATCCCATGCCCCCGGCGTTCCCGTCACACTGTTGTCGTGGCGGGCGCGCAGGCGCAGGGAAATCTTGTCATCCAACAAGAAGCCCAGGTTCGCGCCTTCGAGAGAGTTGGAATAATCGTCGTTGGGGCCGGAGCCGCTGGTGTTGAACTGATTGCCGAAGACGTTGTAATCGAAGCGGCCGTGGGATCCGGCGAGAGAAGCGTAGCCGCTTTCCGTACCGTAGTTGCCGGCATCGGCGCCAAAGCGAAGTTCGGGAACGGGCGTGTTGCCGGTGCGAGTCCAAACCTGGACCACGCTGGTCATGGCATCGGAGCCATAGAGCGTGCTCTGCGCACCGCGCAGAAATTCCAAGCGATCGGCCTCGGCCAGCGAGAGTGTGCCGAAGTCAATGGTTCCCCCTGGCTCGGTTACGCTGACGCCGTCGACGATCACTTTGTTGTAGTTGGAATCGCCGCCGCGCACGAACAGTGATGACAAGCCGCCGCGCTGGCCGGCGGTGTTTACGACGGCGCCGGGAAGAAAGCGGAGGGCGTCATCGGCCGCGACCGGATTCATGACCTGTAACTGCTCGCCGCTAAGAACTTCGACGGCGGCGCCGGCGGAGCTGGCCTCGACCGGTGTGCGGGTCGCGGTTACTACCACGGTTTGCGATGTGGGAGCGAGGCGAAGCTGAATGGTGACGGAATCGGCGGAGTCGGAAACCGCGGTGCTATCGACCGCGAAGCCCGGTGCGAGAACGCGGACATGGTGAGGGCCGGCTGCCATTTCACGGAAGACGGCTAGGCCTTCGGCGGAGGTGAGCTCCACCTGCGGATGCGAGGCAGTTTTATCTTCGAGCAACAAGACCTGGGCGCCGGGTACGGCGGCGGATTGAGGGTCGACGACTTTGACCTTGAGGTCGGCAGCGGATGCGGCCGCGAGAGAAACGAAAAGCAAAAACCAAGCGCCGGAAGCGCGCATAACCATTCTCCTTTTCACGCGAAAGGGGTTGAGGTGGATGGTTTACGCCGGTCTCCTGGCTTTGCGAGTGAGGATGGCTGAGCTCGAGGTTTAGATTATCGGGTCCAGAGCATCCGGCTTCTTGCAGACGGCCTTCCCGGGAGTTGTCCCAGTGACCGGCTGCGATTTTCTCGCTTACAGTTGCGCGGCAGCGCGGGAATTGCACCCGCTTCCCTGTCTTCGCCACAAGGCAAAGACGCGCAAACCGAAGGACATTTCAAAGA
>Ga0265762_1000122_pt1 | contig 11627 bp, 15 predicted proteins | sample NZIome_4_FD_200870 | JGI IMG/M metagenome (GOLD analysis project Ga0265762, IMG submission 200870) | Metatranscriptome of rhizosphere microbial communities from Maridalen valley, Oslo, Norway - NZI4 (Metagenome Metatranscriptome) | ecosystem: Host-associated > Plants > Roots > Rhizosphere > Soil...
ACATCCTTGGTCATCTGCAGGCATACGGAGTAAACCCGCTTCTTATGTAACTGGAACAGCGTAGCAAACGCCTCCTGATCACCGTGCTGGGCGCGTCGAACGAGGCTGCGTTCGGAATTGTCTCGTTGGGGTTCAGTTGTCGTGAGGATCAGATCGGTCGCTGTAGCGGATATTACGCAAGTTGCCACGGTAGTCTCCTTCGATCGGCTGCGCTGGCGTCCAAAAAACTGCGGAATATTCAGCGTCAAAACGAGAGTAGCGGAGGGCCGACCAGCGTCCCATCAGGGTGCTCCTGTAATTGGAGGTCAGATTTGCTGTACCAGGAAACGGAATAGTTTGTGCAGGTTAGCGAAACTTTTGCTAGTAGGGGGTGTTGCCCTGGCTGGCTTTGGTCGAGAAATATGCGGCAAGCTCTGGGCTCCGGGTCCGGAGCCTGCCGCATATACTGGCTTAAAACCTTGGGGGAGTGCGCCTAATAGAGGCGGAATCCAACTTCCACGCTAATCTGCACGTTCACCGGCCTCCCGTCTTTCATCGCGGGTTGGAAGCGCCACTGTTTGACCGCTTCAACCGCCTTGGCGTCCAGCCCGAAGCCGAGACCGCGCACCACCCGTATGTCGCGCGGATGTCCCTGGTCATCGACGATAAGCCAGAGGATGCAGGTTCCCTGCGTCTTGGCGAGACGAGCCGGCTCGGTATATTCGGGATCCGGCGTGCTTACCGGTTCAGGCGCCGAAATTCCGCCGCCAACTTTGAACACTCCCCCGCCGATTCCGCCGCCACTGCCGGCTCCCACTCCTGCCCCGTGACCTACGCCAACTCCACCACCCGAGCCTGAGCCAATACCTGCCCCCGAGCCTGTTCCATTCGAAGGCGGCGCGGAGGGGAGCGGTGCAGCCGAGGGAATGCCCAAGTTTGGCATGTTGTTTTCGGCGAGGCGCACCTGCGGAGGAACCACCACCGTGGGCGCTACCGCGAGCTTTGGATGCGGGTTGCGCAGCACGATGCTGGGCGGCGTAATCTGCTCCATTGCCAGCTTTGGCAAACGTCCCTTGGGCGCCGGCAAGGCATCGTGATCACCGCCGCCTCCGCCGCCGCTCACGACTTTCTTGGCAACTGGAAGAGCATAGGAATCAGGCGACGGCGCGATCAACGTCACAGTTTCATGTTGCTCAACCTTCGGCACGACTTTGTGAGCGAGCATGGAACTACCCAGGATCATGGCCAACAAGGCCACGTGCACGGCTGCCGATCCTGCCAGACCGTTTGACCTGTAGTTGTTGTAATGCCCCCAGATCGCGTCCGGGCCGAGCGGCTGTTGCTGTCGGGTTCGGGGATTCATTTTCACAACCGGGGCGACACGATCACGAACAGCGTACGGCTCGCGGACAGAATAAGAAGTCTTAAGCCCTTCAAATGAGGACAGAGTCGATAGAGCGTGCGCGGAGTTCTGTGGACCTGGCTGGTTCGACATTGACGCTCCTAATAAATTGTCGGGAAATCGAAGTAGCGCTGTGGATTTCCGACCCAGGTATAGATGCCAGGAAGTAACCAGCGGTTTGCGGGAGGAGCCACTTAACTAGGCCCACGCCGAAGTATTTCTAGTTGCGTAAGTAATAAGAAACACGGCTCTACTTGGTTTACCTGATGCATGAAGTGCCGTCGGGATGCCACCGCGGGGCGACTACGAAATCAATACGAAAAACGGGATGATGCCACCTGCGCAAAAGTTTGCGGGCGGAGCTTCGATTCCCGGCCGACGAGCGGGTTGCGGCTTAGCGGAGGGGGATGAAAACCTGAGGGTCATCCCAGGAAGCTGGCGCCGACCGCTAGATTTCCGCCTGCCAGCGATTTTTCTGCAGACGAATAATCTCATAGCATTCGCAGGCGGTAGCTTCCAGCTTGGCTTTGCTCAGAATGGTTACATTTCCCCGAGTGTAGGAGATCATTCCCGCTCTCTGCAAAATGCCCGCGGCTACGCTGACGGTGGAACGCCGCGTTCCGAGCATTTGCGCCAGAAATTCTTGCGTCAAGGGAAGAGTCTTACCACCAATTCGATCATGACTCATCAGCAACCACCTCGCCAATCGCTCTTCAACGTCATGAAGGCGGTTGCAAGCGGCCAGCTGGGTGGATTGAATACCCAGTATCATCGAATAACGTTGCAACTGCCGCTCGAGCGTGGGGCAATGCGGCAGCAGATTGCGCAGGATCCCGACATCCACCCGGTAAGCCGTGCCATCGCCCTGAGTAATGATTCTCAAGGCGCTGGTCTTAAAACCAAAAATCACCGGTAGACCAACGAAGCCCTCCTTGCCGATGAGGCCTACCTCGACACTTTCTCCATCTGGCTGAACCGTCAGCACCGAACTCATTCCGTCGTTCAGAAAATATCCTGACTTGATGGCTTCGCCCGTCTCGTGCAGAACCTGATGAAGTCTCAGGCGGACAAATTCGAGGGAGGGAAACAGTTGCACCCACTCCGCGGGCGGAAGCCCGAGCAGGATGATATTTCCAACTTCGCTGCGGTCGTTTTCGCGTTTGCTAAATCGGACAGGGGCACCTCGAACAGATTGCACGGCCATGACCAGTTCCTTTCATCACACAGCGGAAAAAAACGCCGTCTGATTTCGCAGGAACCGTTAAGCCCGATAGGCCTCGGCGGCAGGTGCTAGAAGAGACAACTTAAGCCTATACGTTTCGGTACCCTCTGTATGTGTCATAACGCACACATTTGTGAAGCGTGTCGGACAGACAGATCTTCTCGAATTCCCTACTATCTCGGATTCCCCACGCTACTCCATGAGCATGAAAATACACGGTTTGAGAGTGTTCAACGACTCGCGCTTGGGGGCCAAACACAGATCCTGGCGCAGCCACTGCAGTTTGCCGTTCCGAGGAGTACACCTTGATCAAGACCACGCGCAGCGCACGCGTCAGATCCGACGGCGTAGAAGTCGATGGAAACAAACTCGACAATGGGCTTCTGCTCAACCTGCCGGAGAAAGAAGGCCGAGCGATCTACCCCCAGTTAGTGTTCCTCCCGTTGAGAACGCACGATGTCCTCAACGAAGCCGGGGCTGAGATTCGTTACGTCTACTTCATGAACAGTGGTTTGGCTTCCGTTTTGAACGTGATGGCGGACGGGAAAAGCGTGGAGGTCGGACTGACCGGCAAAGAAGGGTTTGTGGGATTGCCGTTGATCGTGGGCTTCGCCAGCAGTGCCTCGCGGGTGATTGTTCAGATTGAAGGCGCGGCATTCCGTCTGAGAGCCAGCGCACTCATTGAACTTTTGCGGAAGTGTCGCACGCTCGAGACACGTTTGCATCGCTACTCTCAGGACCTGGCCGCCCAGTCCGCTCAGGTAGCGGCATGCAACCGGCTACACGAAGTGGACGAACGACTGGCGCGGTGGCTACTGATGAGCCAGGACCGGATAGGATCGGATGTAGTTCCGCTGACGCAGGAATTCCTCGCGCACATGCTGGGCACACGGCGATCCAGCGTGACGGTGGCTGCTTCCATCCTGCAAAAGGCCGGGCTCATCAAATACACGCGCGGTCAATTGAACATAGTGAGTCGAAAAGGATTGGAAGAAGCCTCGTGCGAATGCTATTGTGCGCTGGTTCAGCAGGCCTCGCGGTGGAAGCAGGAGGCGGGCTGAACGGAAGTGCATCCCCAATTTCCCCGAAGCAAGCTTCGGCCTTCAGATTCCGCGCCCGCGCCGCGAGAGGTGAGTGACGAGGGAGAGGACGAACAGCACCATAAAAACAAAAAACAACAGCTTCGCCACGCCAGCCGCTACGACCGCCACACCAGTAAAGCCCAACACTGCTGCAATGAGGGCAATTACCAGGAATACCAACGTCCAGTAGAGCATCTCGCCTCCTAACGGTTCGATTACAAATTTGAACTAACTATAGGCACCCGGCAGGCTGGTAACGAATCCCGCGTGCTATGTATTTGGCGATTCCAGTTCCTGTAACTGGCTAGCGGAGCATGCGCTTAAGGAGGGAGCGGATGCCGGTTCTCCTGTTAAAGAGAACCGGCATCCGCTCGATGGGGGCATCTGTCGAGTAGAACTCAAAATTAATTCCGAGGCATCATCTTTGCCCATACTGTAAAGTTTGTATTTTTCGGGAGGGCCCCCGGTCGGAAGCGCTTACCTTGCCGGATCGAACTTCTAGGAATTAAGCAACCGATCTCCCCTACAGAAAACCTCGTATGGACGCTGAACCGCTTCATCTATACAACAAAATATGGTATCCGGCCCCCTCTGCCACAGGTCGGAATCAATGGTCTGCGCCACATACCAATCAACGCCGGTTGTTACCGCTTCGTCTTTCGAGGAGCTTATGAGGCGGGCAATGAGGCTTCTGGTGAATGCGGGCATGGTCCTGGGAATTAGTCTCACGGTCCTGGCGCAGGATGTCACCAACCCGAGTCCGGGACCTCCTTCGTCCAATATTCTCGGACCCCAACTGATTGCCTGGTCGGCACTGCAGAAGCCACAGCCCCTCGATCAGCCCGGGGCGGAGTCGGATCGGAGCCAAAGGCCCAGCCCTCAACGGGATCAGCCGGTAAGCCCTTCGGGGCAGCAGCGGCGGGCCTCACCCCCATCGCCTGGTACTGAGAAGAAAGACAAACCTCAAGGAAACAAATAAAACAAGGAAACAAATAAAATGAGGAGAACCGGGCGATGCCCTGTCCTCCTCTTTTGAACCACGATTATTCGCCTTAACGAGCCTTATCGGGCCCAGAGCTCTCCCGGCTTTTTTACAAACGGCCCGCCAAAAGCAGCACGAGTAAGACCACCACCACGAGTCCCAGTCCGCCGCTCGGATAGTAGCCCCAGCCTCGGCTGTAAGGCCACGCGGGCAGCGCACCAATCAACAACAGCACCAGCAGAACCACCAGAATCGTTGACATTTCCACCCTCCTATCAGAATTGTTTTGTCATAACTTTACTGGTTGAGACCCATGACCACGTTCGCGCGTTCCTGTTACTCCCCGTGATTCTCCGCCTGGACTGCATATTTCCTCACGGTAGCCTCGAACGCCCCGCTCCCCGCCGGCGGACGGACTTTACCGGTCAAGATTTCCTCAAACGGTACAAACTTTCCGTAAAGCAGATGCGTCTCGTCTTTGTCCTGCGTGACGGCGGAGCCACTGAGGTCCACTCCCGCAAAAAGTCCTCGTGCGCGGGAATAAGTCAACATCTCTGCTTTCATCTTCCAGTCTGTGTCGGCCCCAGCATCACGTCCCACGGGACCCGCCGCTGCCGAGGCATCGGCGCCGATTTTGAACTTGCTCGAGAGCAGCTGCTCCATACCCTGTTGGTTCGTGACAACCAGCACTATGTCGACGGCCTGTCCGCCTAACTGCAACCCCCAGCTGCCGCCCGTGATCGTGATCGGCGCAGGAGCGCTAAAGCGGCCGTTTTCCAGGCGGCAGACGGCGACGCCTTTACCATGGTTTCCGCCGAAGCCCACGGCAATTTTCACCATCGAAGGAATCACGGCGATGCACTTGGCGTCGTGCATCACTTTGTCGGGAATCGCTTTGTCGGGAGTCGACATAATTTCGTTGAGCACGTTGGCGGCATTATCGATTCGTTTTTGGATACTCGACTCGTTCTTGTCGTCATCCTGAGCCCAGGCCATGCCGGCGATCAGTAGGAAACTGGCACCGAGCACCAAGAGACATCTTGGCAGTGTCGAACTCTTTCTTCTCATAAGCGGACCTCTTCCGTGCTCGAAGTGAGCAACTGTTGTTAAATTTCGTACGACCACAACCCTAACTTTGGCCCCGCGCTTCTGCTATCCGGTTGACGCTGTACCCTGAACCCTCGGCTATCCCGATAAGCAGAGCGGTAATCCCAGCGCTATACAGCTGGTACAGCGCGGATCACGGGTGCTGTACCGGGTAACCCCTATTGACCAGCCCGGCTCAGGCAATCCCACCAAAAATAAGCGGGATTGTTGAGCATGGCCCCCTGGCTCGAAGACTAGAATCTCTTTTCGCTCATGCCGGCTTATGGGCTTCCGCCGAAGTTTCGCGAGAGGTTCGAACATCCTGAGCGCCGCGGGCTACGAGGACTTGCTTGGCACGGTCCGCTTGCTGTGGTGTTTCACAACGAACCGCAACCAGGATGCCCCCCTTCAGCAATTGACCTTCATATTTCTGGGCCTCGTACTCGGGAATTCCTAAGCCCACCAAACAACCGGCGAATCCACCCAACGCGCCGCCGATTCCAATTCCGGCCAGAGCGGCCAGCAGCGGACCGGCCGCAATGACCGGACCAATGCCGGGAATCGCCAGAGCGCCCGCGCCAACCAGCCAACCGAGCGCGCCTCCGACTGCCGCGCCTGATCCCAATCCCACTGCCGCTCCTTCCGGCGCCTTGGTACTACGGTCCGTCGCCAATTCCCCGGTCCGAACATTTTCCGGCAGCACGGAGATATCGGAGTTCGTAAATCTGGCGTCCTTCAGCGCCTTGACTGCAGATTCCACATTGGTTCGCGTCGAATAGACTCCAAATACGGAGCTTATTGTGGCCATCGCATCTCTCCCCTTTCAGCGCAGATTTTCTCCGCTTTTCAGATTGGCGCAGGGGACGGCAATCGCCAATCGGGCGAAAGCTCTAGATGATTGCCCCTCGATGAAGATCCTTAAGTCGGTGCGACGTAAAATCGCCATGCCGAGTGTCTCTGCTCACGGCCAAATGTATGCGTTGACCAGAAACCACGACATCACTCAAGGACCATCACCGCAGTCTTCGGAGACCCAGTGAGATTTCAGATAACGAGAGTGGCGATTTCTCTGGTCGTGACATTGCAGCGACAGCCTGACCCCAGTGGATCGGCGGCAGACGACGCATCAGATCGAGAAGGTTGAGGCATCGCGGTGCTTCAGCATGTATTCGTAGCGGCTCGGGCAGACTGACCCTGCACGTGTATTCGAAGCCAATCGACTCGGCGGTTCTGTTTGACGAGGTGAACCGATGTTGCACGCGGCGGCGAATGGAATACTAGAGCGCCAACGGATCGGTTCTTTGAAAGGCTCTGGTCAGGTAAAGAGCGGTTCGCTGACGCGGCAGGCAAGGGGCAAGGCAAGGGTCTCGAAAACCTTCATCGGCGGTTCGATTCCGCCCCGCACCTCCAGACGTCGTACGGGGTGGGGTTGAGCAGCTCTGCGTTTGCTAACCCGGAACGATACAATCTTCGAGTATCTGACCGAGGGCAGGGTCAGCGGGGTCTCCAAGCACATCGTCGCATTTCTCCCATGAGCGCTTCGCGCAAATCGGCAGACCCGCCTAGAGAAACCGCCCTGCATTCGGCTTCGAAGCCCGAACTGCAGCTGGCGAAACTGGCGAGGAGTTGCTACATGCGAGGCTGGCTGCTGGGCACCAGCGGCAACTTCAGTGCCGTCGTGAGCCGGGAGCCTTTTCGCCTGGCCATTACTTCCACGGGACTCGACAAAGGCGCTCTCACCGCTGATCAATTTGTGCGCGTCGACGCAAGCGGTTCTGTCGTGCATGGCAGGGGCAGGCCGTCGGCCGAAACTGCCTTGCATTTAGTTGTGGCACGCCTTTGCCGGGCCGGTACTATATTGCACACCCACTCGGTCTGGAGCACAATAGTTTCCGAACGTCACGCCAGGGAACGCGGCCTTTGGATAGAGGGTTATGAAATGTTGAAAGGGCTTAGAGGCGTGACCTCGCACCAACATCGCGAATGGCTACCCATTCTGGAAAACGATCAGGATATTCCGAAACTGGCGCGCCAGTTTGAGCGGCTCCTCGATGAACACCCTGGCGCCCACGGTTTTTTGTTGCGAAAGCACGGTCTCTATACGTGGGGCGAGAATCTCAGCGAAGCGAAACGGCATCTTGAAATACTGGAATTCCTCATGGAGGTTATTGGCCGAACAGCTTTCGCCGAACCTTCCATGGCACGAAGTTAAGCGGAGGCAGACGTTATGGCGATTGTCAGGATGCCCGACGAGAATCGGACCCTCCACGAAGTGGCGGATATTAAAGCCTATTTGGCAAGTATTCAGATCGATTACGAGCGTTGGGAGGTCCGGCAGCCGGTTGCGCCTGATGCTCCGCCCGAAGAGATCCTCGCTGTTTACTCCGCAGAGATACAGGCGCTCAAGGAGCGCGGGGGATATGTTACTGCGGATGTCATCGATGTCAGCCCTAAGACTCCGAATCTCGAGGCGATGCTAGCCAGGTTCAATCGTGAGCATTGGCACGACGAAGACGAGGTGCGTTTCATCATTCATGGTCGCGGTTTGTTTCATATCCACCCGTCTAAAGCACCACTGACGGCGGTCGAAGTGGAAGCGGGCGACCTGATTCGCGTACCCCGCGGCACCAGGCACTGGTTTGACTTGTGCGGAGACCGGACAATCCGCGCCATTCGCTTGTTCGAGGATGCTTCCGGCTGGACGCCGCACTATACCGAGAGTGGCGTCGATCGCGGCTACGAGCCCGTTTGCTGGGGGCCATCGTATCTCGCGTCATCGCCCGTTCTGTCGGCCAAGACTGGGTTCCGGTCCTGAGGATCGTCGTGCTGCGAGAGCCGGTCCACACCATACTCTTGGACATCGAAGGCACGACGACTCCCCTCGCGTTTGTGCACCACACGCTTTTCCCCTACGCTCGGTCGCACATCGCAGACTTTCTGGAGCAACATCGCGCGTCCCCAGACGTGCGCGCCGACTTAGCTGGCTTGCGGCAAGAATATCTGGCGGACGTGAAGGCGGCTCTCAACCCGCCAGCTCTCGGTTACGACTCGCCGCCATCACAACTGGAATCGACCGTCGCTTACATTGAATGGCTCATGGCGCGTGATCGGAAGTCCACAGCGTTGAAGTCGCTGCAGGGGAAGATCTGGGAGGAGGGGTATCAGAGCAGCACGTTGCTCGCTCCAGTTTTTGATGACGTCCCCTGTGCTTTCGATCGTTGGTCGAGACAGAACCGCACTATCGCCATCTTTTCTTCCGGGAGTGTGCTCGGGCAGCAACTGCTTTTCTCCCACACCACCGCAGGCGACCTAACGCCCTATATTTCCGCATACTTCGACACGACGACGGGCGCCAAGATCGATGCCAGCAGCTATGAACAAGTTGCGGTCCGCCTGGAGCGGTCGACCCATGACATGGCCTTCATCTCTGACGTCACCGCGGAACTCGATGCTGCCAGCAGCGCTGGCCTACAGGTTTTGCTGTGCGAGCGAACCGGGAATCGTCTTCAGCCGCCAGGTCCATACACCCGCATCAGTGATTTCAGGGCCATCTTTTCTTGAAGGGCCAGCTCTTGAAGGACCAGCACGTAAGCGGACACGGCCTCGCATTGCCGGAAGCCGGAAAAGCTGCCCTCAGCTACGCCCGCCGCATTCGGGCGCTCGATGACAACTTTTGCTGATTACTCTTGTGGCCATCTTTGTCTACCGTGGTGCGGATATCATGGCGCAGATGGCTGTCCCCGACGTCCCCCAGAACTTGATCGGCGATAACGCCTGCGCCCCGACAAGCGGCTGGTTCGAAAACTTCCGGAGGTGTGGTCGTTAGGTGTGAGCGTCAGGCCGAGAACTTCCGCGGGATGCTCCAACTCGCCTCGTCTCTGATTCTACTGAGGCATTTATGAGATGAGTTCAAGTCTTCTGCGGAAGATGAGAAGAAGCTTCGGCGTCGAAATCAACCACCAGCTTTCAGTCTGAGGCGTATACATCCGCGACCGGAATTGAATCTCGCGAGACGGACCGGCTAGGAATGCTGAGTTCTACCACCGTTCCCGGAGGAGCATTTCGCAATCGCAATTCTCCGCCCAGTTCCCGGGCGCGCTGCTTCATGCCGCCGATGCCGACGCCCACGCTATCGGGGCGCATTTCGGCAATCTTCTTCCCAATTCCCCGGCCATCGTCTTTCACCGAGACCTCTATCATTCCGTTCGTGTGGCTCAGAGTAATCCAAACCTTGTGTGCTTCGGAATGGCGGAACACGTTGGTTAGGGCTTCCTGAACAATTCGGAAGACCGCAGTCTCCACCTCAGTGGCCAGTCTCGGGAAATCGCGAGGGTGAACCTCCAAAGAGGTGTCGATGCCACTCCGCTTCGTAAGCCCGTCCACGTACCAGGACAAAGCCGAGAGCAAGCCGACTTCATCGAGCAACGGCGGGTGCAAGAGATGAGACATGGTACGGACCTGCTGAATGGCGCGATCAATGATGCTGCTTGCCTGCGCCCACGATTCATCGTCAGGTTGCGATGATTTTTGCAGAAGGATCTTGTCCAGCACCATTTTCGCAACTGCCAGCTCTTGCCCCAGGCCGTCATGCAAATCGCGGGCGATTCGCCTCCGCTCCTGATCCTGCAGCGTCATGAGGCGGACCGAGAGGCGCTGTAATTCGTTGGTTCTGCTATCCACCATCTTTTCCAGTTCGGCGGCGTTGTCACGAATCGATTGCTCCAGCAATTTACTGTCGTGAATATCGGAACAAGTTCCATACCACCGGGCGATTTGCCCGTGTGGGTTTCGAATGGGAACAGCTCGCGACCGGAACCAGCGATGGACGCCATCTCTGGACCGCAAACGATATTCTGATTCATAGCTGCTCCCGGACTGAATCGACTGCGCCCAGCCCGCCGTGACCCGTTCGACGTCATCGGGATGAACATATTCTAGCCAGCTGAGGCCGCGGCCAGGAACCGCAGCACTGCCCGTGTAGTCATGAAACCGCTCACTCACGTATTCATAACAGCCATCTCCCTGGCTGCTGAAAATTACATCCGGAGCGGTGCTGACAATGGCGTCAAGTTCTTGATTCTTGCCGACCAACTGCATGTTGAGGTGCAGCAGCAATTCAGCTTTGCTGGCCAACTCTTCCGTGCGCTCGAGCACCCGTTGCTCGAGTTCACGATTCAGAGTTTCGAGCTGACGCGTCTTGCGGTGCAAGTCGGCGAACACTCTGACTTTCGCCCGCAAGAGTTCCGGAACGACCGGGACCGAGATGTAATCGACTGCCCCGTGCTCGTATCCTTTGAGCTGGTCCAGATCGGTGAGATGAACGGCGGACACGAAGATGATCGCGGTTCGCTGAAAACGTGGGTGCTGCCGAATCATGGCCGCCAGTTGAAAGCCATCGAGCTCTGGCATGCTCACATCCATCAACACCACGGCCACTTCATTCTTGAGAAGAATCTCGAGAGCTTCTTTCGCGGAGTTGGCCTTGATGAGGTTTTCCCCGAGACCACCGAGCATCACCTCATAGCTGAGCAGCTTGCCGGGCTGATCATCCACCATGAGAATATTTACTCTCTCGTCTTGGCCCATTCGTTTTCCCCGCCCCGCTCGGCACTGATTACCGCATTGCGATCCTACCGGTGAAGCCACATGCGCAACGATGAAAGCAACTGTTCGGTGTTGACGGGCTTCGCCAAATACTCGGAAGCTCCCGCTTCGAGACACTTCTCCCGATCCCCCTTCATCGCTTTTGCGGTCAGAGCAATGATGGGCAGGCGCCGGAAGGAAGCATTCTGACGGATCACCTGCATGGTTTCGTAGCCGTCCATCTCGGGCATCATGATATCCATCAGAACGATCGCAATATCCGGTGTCGAT
>Ga0265762_1000123_pt1 | contig 11626 bp, 13 predicted proteins | sample NZIome_4_FD_200870 | JGI IMG/M metagenome (GOLD analysis project Ga0265762, IMG submission 200870) | Metatranscriptome of rhizosphere microbial communities from Maridalen valley, Oslo, Norway - NZI4 (Metagenome Metatranscriptome) | ecosystem: Host-associated > Plants > Roots > Rhizosphere > Soil...
CGAGCGAAAACTTCAATGCCATCTGGTCGAGCATCTGATTCAGGAAGTCGACATCGTCCGCGGGCTCAGACCTGGTTTCGTCATTGCGCCCCTGTCCGCCCGACTGGCCTCCACCGGGGTATCCACCACCACCACCGCCCCCTCCGGGGTAGCCTCCGCCTCCGCCGCCCGGATAGCCTCCGCCTCCGCCACGGCGGCCACGTCCCGGACTCCTCATCGCGGGCTGTTGCACTGGCGGACGCACGCCCACATTCCAGCGGCCGTGCAGCGCGCTGGGGTAGACGGCGATGATGCCGTCCTTGTCCGCCAACTGGGCGAAGCGGGTCAGGCGCTCCATGTCGTCGGTATCCTGATTCATGCCATGCAGTAGGATTACCACGGGATATTTCTGCTTGGCATCGTAACCCCGCGGCAGGCGGACCAGGTAGGTGCGATCGACGTCGCTAACCGTTACTTTTTCCTTCGTTTCCTGGGCCCGGGTGCCCGGAGTGACGAACAACATCGCCAGGCAGGCTGCCACGGCGGAGGCGGCCCGCGTTTTCGCGCAACGCTTGAATCTCATGGAGTCTCCCTTAGGTGACCCGGCACAGCCCCAGGCACTACTCTACACCGCTTGGAAGCTTCGCGGCGCCCCTGGGTTGGCTGAAGAACCGTCGGGCGAGGGTTGATGATGGATTGATTTGGATATGGATATGGATCGGTGGAGCGGTAATGTGCGCGCGGCTTCGTGGGAACTATCCTGCGGCGCCCTGCGTATTCTCTTGTGACATCAGCACGCGCGCCCACGGCGCGACTGGAAGGGGAATTACCATGGACGGACTCACCGGTCTGGTGGCAGTAATCATGATTTTCGGGATGCCTACCGCAGTGTTGGGAATGTACAGTTTTTACCGTGTGCGCAAGCTGCGCACCGAGGAAAGGCTGGCCGCGATCAGCCGGGGAGTAAGTGTCCCCATGGAACCGGAACTTGCGGAAGCTGCGCGGTCACGACGGTCGGGCATTTTGCTGATCGCCGCCGCGGTGGGCTACACGATTACATTTTCATTGATCGCGCGGGTCGAGCCGGATGCCTGGGTCGCGGCCGCGTTTGGGGCCATTCCCTTTACGCTGGGGCTGGGGTTCTTTTTGGATTCGGCGCTGATTCGGCGGGATGCTCATCCTTCGTAGGCAAGTCGGTGACGAATGCACGTTGCGACTCCTGGAAAAGTCGCAGCCGGGCTTGAGCTGCGAAGGATCCTTCGACTACGCATCTGCTTTCGCGTTGCGAAAGCAGATGCTCGGCTCGGGATGACAACCGGAAAAGACCGGATAATGAGCTGGCACTTTTCCGATCACTCGCCGGCCAGGAATTTGTATTGTGCTTCTGTGAGGGGTACTACACTCAGCCTGCCCTGGCGCACCAGCGGAGATTCGGCGAAGAGCTTGTGAGCTTTCACTTCGGCCAGCGTTACGGGTTTCGAAATCGGCTTGCCGGCTCTTATCTTCACTTGCGGATTCTTCGGGTCAGTGGCGTCGACTGAGACCACGCTGGCCGTGCCCACGGCGCTTTTTTCGTCTCCGGTGTGGTAGATCACCAGGCGTTCACCGGGCTTCATCGCACGCAGATTTTTTAAGGCTACGGGATTGGATACTCCGTCCCAGATCGTGGTTTTCTCGCGCTCCAGCTGGGTGAACGAATAGACCGACGGTTCTGTTTTCAATAAGTAGTCCATAGCCCTCCAATTGCAGTTTCCCGGCTCAGGGCTTCCCTAGTTGGGCTTTTGATTCTTGTCGGGGGGCGGCGCATCCTGTTTCGGCGGTGTGCTGGAGTCCTTGCCGGTTCCGTAAATCGAATACTGACTCTGCGGGCGCTTCAATTTGATGGTGAAATCCATCTTCGGCTTGTTGATGTCGAAGTCTTCGCCGTAGGTCTGGTACCCGGGGGCGAGGACCTGGACGCGCAATTTTCCGTAGGGGATTCCGTCAAAGCTCGACTTCCCTTCCGCGTCGGTCTTCAGTTCCATGCCGCCCTTGCCTTGTTTTCCATTTCCGCCGACGGGATGCATGATGACGCTGGCGCTGCGCAGTGGCTTTCCGCTGTCGTCTTTCAGCACCTGGAAACTTAAGAACGACGTGGGACCTTCTTCATCCTGCTGCGCCGCTGCCGCTCGTGTTACTGCCAGCGTTGCGAGCACCACTCCCGCCGCTACGATTCCCGCCGCCCAGGTTTTCCTCATGATGAGCATTTTATGCAGGGTGAGCCTCTCCTGTCATCTGGAGGGAATAATTTGGTTGCGGCAAAGAACCCGTCGAGCTTCGCTCGACCAGACAGCCGAGAGCTCGCCCTGAGCGAAGTCGAAGGGGCTGCCCTCCCCACATGAGGATCTTTGCCGGGACTCAGAGCGGAACAGCGGGGGGGCCGGGGGGTGATTTAGGGTCAACCCGGCGCCCGCAGGCCTACCGAATACTTTTCTCGAGCGAGCTATTTTTCCCAGATGATCTGGGCCTTCTTATCGAGCGCGTGCGCTTTGCGGGCCGCGCGGGCGAGGTCGCCTAGGGGCACCGGGGGCGGACCGACGGGACCGAACTCCCAGAGCGGACGCTCGCCCTGGGCATAGGAGTAGTCGGAATGCTCCAGGAGATTCTGGGACTGAGCCATGTCGTGCTGATAGGCGTGCAGGACGTGGTCGGCAATCTGAGTTCCGCTTGGCTGGTTGTTCAGCACGGGAGCATTCTGCCCAAAGGCTGCGGTGGCGCAAATCAGGAACATCACACACAGGGTCATTTTCATTTTGTAAGGTCCTTACGCCCTCGAAGTCTTGATGCCGAGAGAGAAGTTACCGGGAGTGACTATGGCGTGTTACCACGCCTCTACCAAGGGTAGAAGCAAACTCGATGCCAAATGCGGAGACAGGAGGAACTCGGTTTACGGGAGGTATTTGCCGGTGAGGAGCAATTGTTTGCACACTTGTGGAAGAGAGGACTGGGCGTGGGAACGGCAGTAAGAGCTTCTAACCGCAAAGGCTGCAAAGAAAAGCTCGCGAAGGACGCAAAGGCGATGAACCTTGTTTGGAAGGTCTTTAGTTATACCAGTTATGTGGGTTCTTCCGAGCGCGATACTATTCTGCGGCGACGCTGTCGTCTTTCTTCTTTACTCGCACTACGGTGATTTTGGCAAAACCTTCCTCGAAAGTGGGGGCTTTTAGTTTGGCGGCCATGCGGCGCATGACGTCTTCGGGAACGACAAGGTCGCGGCGCTGATGGCGCTCGATGCAGACTTCAAGAGGCACGTCAAAGAAGATGGCGTGAACTTCGTAGTTGTAGTCTTTGGCGAGCTTGACCCAGTGCTGGCGCTCCTGGGGGGTGAGGTTGGTGGCGTCAACGTAATTCGTGGGGCGTTTGGCGATGAGGCGTGCCTTGAGCATGGAGCGCAGGTTGGAGAAGACGAGGTCCTGAAAGCGCTGCTCGCGCACGTCGTCGAAGAGCAGCGAACGAATCATGTCGCTGGACAGCGGGGCCACGTTGTGACGCTTGAACCAGGAACTCTTGCCGGAACCGGGCAGCCCGATAGCGAGAACAACAATGCCCTTCGGTGCGCGTTGCGTGACAGTGGTCGATGCGGGCGGCCTCGGCGACTGTGGCAAGGGAGACACGGGGGCGACGGTGGGCTCGCCGAAATCCAGAGAATCGTCCGTTTGTGGAGGAACCGAGGGAGTGATTCCTTTGGGGGTGAAGGCTTGAGCAACGGCTTGTTCGCGTCCACGGCCTGCGCTGCGACCGCGTCCGCCACGACGCCGGCGACCACGGGCGCGGGGTGCGGCTTCGCCGGGTGCGGGAGGGTCGATGGCGTGAGGGACCTGGTACGGAACATCGGCGGATGGCGTATCCGCGGACGAGGCGTCGAGGGCTGGAGCATCAACGGGCGGTGCAGGAGCAGAGCGAACGGAACGAGAACGGGGACGGGACCGGGATTCCGGTCGAGGCTCAGACTCGCGGGCGGCGGGAGGGGCGGACTCCCTGCTGCTTTCTTTTTCTGCGCCGGGATCGGCGGGCGGTTGCTCGGCGTCGAAATATGCGGGCTGCAGGGGTGGAGGAGCCGGCTGGTCAGACGACTCGGCAGGCTTTTTCTTGCGGCGCTGAAAACGATCGCGCATCCATTTACGCATGTCAGGCTTGTAACACAGATGCGGCGGCGGGAGCAATGGTTCGCGGTCGTGTCTCGCGGTCGTGTCCTGAATTCGTAACCACAGACGATACTTGGGACCCCTGGTAGAACCGCGACGCTACTGGCTACCGTTTGAGCGGCCTGACCCCGAGATTCAACTTCCCAGTTAGAATTAAGGAATGGCAAGCCAGATTCCCGATTCCATTCGCGGGCAAAAGTATATTTCGCTTACTACCTTTCGCAAGAACGGCGTCGGCGTAGCGACGGCAGTTTGGTTCGGCGAAGAGGACGGAAAGCTTTACGTGATGACACGGAGCGATATGGGAAAGACCAAGCGGATTCGGAATAATCCGCAGGCGAAAGTAGCGCCGTGCACAATTAGCGGGAAAGTTACCGGAAATGAGGTCGCGGCCACGGCGCGGCTGTTGCCGGCGGAGGAACACGCGCGAGCGCGGAAGGCCATCGATCGCAAATATTGGATGACGCGGCTGCCGCTGGTCTGGATGCGCTCGGATACGTATATCGAGTTGCGGTTTGGGTGAGCGGGACGGTTTGGCAATGGAACCTCTGGTTGGGTCCAGCCGCAGGCCATACCAGGGCGACAGTGGGGTGGAAGCTCCCTTGGAGGCGGACCGGCGTGCAGGCTGGTACGGGTTCTTCGCTTCGCTCAGAATGAAAAACTGTATTTCCGAGAGAGTGAAGCCATGGCAAGCGCTGACGGTCTACTTGTCAGTGATCCCGCGCACGGAGTGACGTGACTCGAAAACCGGCTGCTGAACAAGGTGCGGCGGCGATTTACGGCGGTTCCGATTCCCTGCTAACATCATTTGTTTGTGCTTCGCGGTCGTGCGGACTCTGAGCCTGCTGTCATACTGGATAAGCAAATCGGCAATCATATTCAACGGAGGAACTATGGCAATCAAAGTTGGTATTAACGGATTTGGGCGAATCGGGCGCAACGTTTTTCGTACCGCGCTGCAGGATCCCGGGCTGGAGTTCGTGGCGGTCAATGATCTTACCGATCCGAAGACGCTGGCGCATCTGCTGAAATACGATTCGATTCTGGGCAACCTGCCGAACAAGATTTCCGCTGGGGCGGACAGCATCACGGTGGACGGCAAGACGATTAAGGTGTTCAAAGAAAGAGATCCTGGTGCACTGCCCTGGGAGTCGGTGGGGGCGCAGGTGGTGATCGAATCGACGGGACACTTCACCGATGCGAACGATGCGAAAAAGCATTTGCGCGGGACGGTGAAGAAGGTGATCATTTCGGCTCCGGCGAAGAATGAGGACATCACGCTGGTGCTGGGAGTGAACCACGAGAAATATGATGGCGCGAAGCATCACATTATTTCCAACGCGTCTTGCACCACGAACTGCCTGGCGCCGGTGGCCAAGGTGCTGCAGGACGAATTCAAGATCGTCAGCGGGACCATGACGACGATTCATTCCTACACCAACGATCAGGTGATTCTGGATTTTCCGCATAAGGACTTGCGACGGGCGCGAGCGGCGGCCATTAATATGATTCCCACGTCCACGGGCGCGGCCAAGGCGCTGAAGCTGGTGATACCGGAATTGGCGGGGAAGTTGGACGGCTTCGCCATGCGCGTGCCCACCCCGAACGTTTCCGTGGTTGATCTGGTTGCATGGGTAGAGAAAAAGACGACCAAGGAAGAAGTGAATGCGGCGCTGAAAAAGGCGTCGGAGTCGGGGCCGCTGAAGGGGTATCTGGGTTTCGAGGAGCACGAACTGGTGTCGTCGGATTTCAAAGGCGACTCGCGGTCGTCGATTGTGGATGCGCCCATGACCCTGGTGGTGGCGGGAAATTGCGTGAAGGTGATCTCCTGGTATGACAATGAGTGGGGATACTCGTGCCGTGTGCGGGATTTGATCCATTACATTGCGGGTAAGGGCCTGTAGGAATTCGCGGACCCATTCTAACCTCGCAAAGAACGCGAGGTTAGGATGGGCTACCCGTCGCACATCTAATCTGCCTTCCAAAGGACAACCAGCCATGTCCAAACTTTCCATTCGTGATCTTCCGCTCAGCGGGAACCGTATATTCATGCGGGTCGATTTTAATGTGCCGCTCGAAGATGGGCGGGTGATGGACGATACCCGTATTCGCGAGACGCTACCGACCATTGAGTACGCGCTGCGGCATGGCGCACGGCTGATTCTGGCTTCGCACCTGGGACGACCGAAGGGCAGACCGAATCTTAAGATGAGCCTGAAACCGGTGGCGGAGCGGTTACGCATGCTGCTCGATAAAGAACTGGCGAGGGGTGAGAACGTGGGATTCTGCCCGGATTGCGTGGGGCCGGAGGCGGAAGAAGTGGCGACGCAGCTGGAGATGGGGCAGACGCTGCTGCTGGAGAATTTGCGTTTTCACGCGGAAGAAGAAGCGAATGACGAGAAATTTGCCAAGCAGCTGGCGGCGCTTGCTCCCTACTACGTGAATGACGCTTTTGGGTCGGCGCATCGAGCGCATGCTTCGACGGTGGGGATTACGAAGTTTGTGCAGAAGTCGGCGGCCGGGCTGCTGATGGAGAAAGAATTAAAGTATTTGGGCAAGACGCTGGAACATCCGGAAGAGCCGTTCGTCGCAATTCTGGGTGGCGCCAAAGTGAGCGACAAGATCGGTGTGATTCAGAACCTGATGAAGAAGGTGGATTCGCTGATCATCGGCGGAGGGATGGCGTATACGTTTCTCAAGGCGCAGGGGCAGGAGATCGGCAAGTCGCTGCTGGAGGCGGATAAGATCGGGCTGGCGCGGGAATTGCTCGATGAAGCGAAAAAACGAAGCTTGAAAATCCTGTTGCCGGTGGATCATGTAGTTGCCAGCAAGCCGGAGATCAATGCGGTGGTGCAGCAGATCGGCGAAGGCCAGCCGATTCCGGCAGATAAGATGGCGCTGGATATCGGGCCCAAGACGATCGAACTGTTCTCGGAAGAAATTTCGCGAGCGCGGACGATCTTGTGGAACGGTCCGATGGGAGTGTTTGAGGTCCCAGGGTTTTCCAAAGGCACGTTCAAGATTGCGCATGCGGTGGCGGAAAATGTTGGCGCGATTTCGATTGTGGGCGGCGGCGATTCGGTGGCCGCAGCGCATGCCGCGGGTGTGGCCGAGAAGATCACCCACATTTCGACCGGAGGCGGCGCGTCGCTGGAATTTCTGGAAGGAAAGAAGCTGCCGGGAGTTGAGGCGCTGACGGATAAGAAGTGAAAGCTTTGGACGCCGCCACGCAAAACTCCACCATGCGACTCGTGCTCGACCGGGGCAAAGCGATTGAGATTCATGGTCCCGCCGATCTCACCGAAGAAACCACCGACGCGATTGTGAATGCAGCGAACTCCTATCTCTTGGGTGGCGGCGGAGTCGATGGTGCCATTCATCACGCCGGGGGCTCTGCCATTCTTGCCGAGTGTCGCGCAATCGTGAGCAAAATCGGAACGCTACAGGCTGGCAAGGCGGTCATCACCACGGGCGGACGGCTCTCGGCGAAGCATGTCATTCACACCGTCGGCCCCGTCTATCGCGCAGGCGAACGCGGCGTAGCCGAGGTCTTGGCCAGCTGCCATCGCGAATCGGTCCGTTTAGCCGACGATCATGCGCTTGCCTCCCTGGCATTTCCTGCGATCTCGACGGGGGCGTACGGATATCCAGTGGCCGAAGCGGCTCCAATCGCGATTTCTGCGACGCTCGATGCTCTCGCGTCCGCGAAGCACGTAACTCTGTGTCGGTTCGTGCTCTTCGACGTCTCGACGGTTCGCGCCTATCAGCGAGCGGCCCAAAAACTTGAACGGCCGAACACCACTTCCCCATTCAGAATCCAAAAGGCTCAGTCATGAGAACAAAAGTAATCGCCGCCAACTGGAAGATGTATAAGACGCCCGATCAGACTCGCGACTTTTTTCGCGATTTTCTACCGCTCGTGGCGGGGCATACGCGCGACGAGATTGTGGTGTGCCCTCCGTATATCGATCTGGCGGACGCGATGGAGGCAGCGAAGGGGTCGAACGTCGCCATTGGTGGGCAGAACGTTCACTGGAAGGAAGAAGGAGCTTTCACGGGCGAGATTTCTGCTGCCATGTTGCTCGCCCTGGGTGTAAAGCACGTCATTGTCGGACACTCGGAGCGGCGGCAGTATTTTGGGGAAACCGATGACACGGTGAATCTTCGCTTGAAAGCCGCGCTGGAGGCCGGGCTCACGCCGATCTGCTGTGTGGGCGAAGTCTTGGAAGAACGCGAAGCGGGATTGACAGACGATGTGTTGCGGAGGCAATGCGTGCGGGCCTTTCACGCTGTTTCGGCGAAGAAGGCGGCCAAGCTTGTTGTGGCATATGAGCCGGTCTGGGCGATCGGCACGGGAAAGACGGCCACTCCGGAAATTGCGGCGGAGGCGCATGCGGTGATCCGCCGCGAAGTTACTGAGATTTTTGGCGACGAGTTTGCCGGCAAGTTGCGCATTCTTTACGGGGGATCGGTGAAGCCGGAGAACGCGGCGACGCTGATGGCGCAGGAAGAGATCGACGGCGCGCTCGTAGGCGGAGCATCGTTGGATGCGAAATCGTTTGCGGCGATTGTGAAGTATTAGGGACTTCGGTGGGGTCAGTGTGAATGGGCGGGAATCGATGAGCACGAGATCCCCTTCGACTTCGCTCAGGGTAGCCCTCCGCTACGCCTGAGGAACGGCTGCGCTTAGGATGGTAACGCTGACTTATGGCGTGTTATTTCCTTCCGATCGCCATGATGTGGGAACTCGCGCCCAGCACGGACGGTTCGCGTTCTACTTTTCTCACCGCTGCGAGCAGATGCTCGCGTTGCGCGGGATCGGCCCAGAGGCGGTCGAAATCGCGCGCAAGCCAGCCCGGTCCTTCGATGGCGACTAACTCCACCAACTGAAATCCAGCGGCGAGTACATCTCGCGAGAGTTCCCCGGGGCGATGAAAGAACGCGTCGGTGAAATACACCGGATTGGTGGTTGGATTACGGTGCTGGCCTTCTTCCAAGTCGCGGGCGAGAATCGGGGCGAAAACGGGATCGGCGAAAAAACCGTGGGCCAGAGAATCGAACAGCGAGGCGAAGTGGCTGATGGCCGCTCCCCAGAGCAAGCCGCCGGGACGAAGCACGCGGCGCGCCTCGCGGAGAGCGGCGAGGCGGTCGTCGCGATTGGTGAGGTGATAGAGAGGGCCGAGAAGCAGAACCGCTTCGGTGGTGGAATCGGCGTGCGGAAGGCAGCGCGCGTCGCCGATTTCGGCGGAAGCCAGTGGATGTGTGGGTTGGCGGGCTGAGGCCGCTCGTGCTTGCCCGACATGTTTGGGTACGGGGTCGATCACGTGGACCTGGTATCCAAGCGACGCGAGCCAGCAGGCGTACGCGCCGGCTCCGCCGCCAGCGTCGATCACGGTGATCGGCGGAGGTGGCAAATGACGCAGGATCAGTTCCTGAGTGCGGGCGCGCTCGAGTTGAAACCACCCGGTGCGCAGGCGCGAGGCTTCGTCGGCGTCTTCATAGTGACGAACGATTTCGGCGGACTCGTTGTTGGTCATGATCGCCTGGGCTCGGTGATGCCGAGCGTGCTATGGAAGTTTACCTGATTGACGGAGATGGGCAGGCTTGCTAGCGGACGGCACTGTTGTGCAGAACCGACGGCACCCGGAGCTTTTCCGCGGGAACTTTCTAGCGGCGATGGCGATAAAACGATCGCCGGCTGGTTTACTCTAGTGTGCGTGTCAGAAACGAGCTTGTCGTCGGGATCGTTCGAACAACTGGCCCTGCCCCACTGCGAACGGCTCTATAATTTTGCTTGCTGGCTTACGCAGGACCGGCAAGAAGCCGAGGACCTGGTGCAGGAAACGTATGCCAAGGCGCTGCAAGGATTCTCTTCTTTCCGGCAGGGAACAAACTTTCGAGCCTGGATCTACAAGATTTTGCGGAACACGTTTCTGACCTCCCGCACCGGGCTGAAGGCAACTGCTACTATGCCGATCGATATCGAGGGCGAAGAGGAGGTCCTCCCCACCACGAAAGAAACGCCGGAGAGCATTTTGTTGCAACGCTCGGATTGGCAACGGGTGCAGCAGGCGATGGAGCAACTGCCCGTCGCCTATCGCGAGGTGCTGCTGCTCTGTGAGGTGGAGGAGATGTCGTATCAGGAAATCACGGCCACGCTTGGCATCCCGATCGGCACGGTTATGTCCCGTTTATCCCGTGCAAGAAAAATGTTACGTGAAGGCTTACGCCCAGAGCCCCAAGAAGGATGACATTCACGGTGAACCATGGATTGTGACTCCTGGAAAGCAGAACTCGATACCTACCTGGACGGTGAGCTTCCGGAGGAGGCGATGCGCGCCTTCGACGCTCACGTGCGCCGCTGCCCTTCTTGCTCGGCGGATGCCCTTACGCGCGTACAAGTGAAGCGGGCGATTCAGGTTGCGGGAAAACGTTTTACTCCCAGTGCTGACTTTCGGAGACGGATTCAGAAGAGCATTGCCCCCTCGCCACAGCGCAGCTTCGGTCTGCGATGGACGTTGGCGGCGGCGACCGCCGTCGTTCTGGTCGTGGGGTGGTTAGCTGCAAGCTATATGGTATCTCGATCGGGCAGAGACCAGATTTACAGCGAGATTGCAGATTTGCACGTTGCGACACTGGCCAGTTCATCGCCGGTGGATGTAGTCTCCACGGATCGGCACACGGTGAAACCCTGGTTCCAGGGAAGGATCCCATTCGCGTTCAATTTACCGGAACTCCAAAACACCGAGTTCTCGCTGCTTGGAGGCCGGATGGCCTATCTTGACCAAACGCCGGGTGCGCATCTGATCTACGATGTACGAAAGCATCATATTTCCGTGCTCGTTTTTCAGGAACGATCGATGAAATTGTCAGCCAGCTGGGGCGAGAATGTTCTCTCCCCGAAGAACTCGCCGTTCAACATGGAAACGTGGAGCCAAAGCGGGCTTCGCTATTTCGTGATCGGCGACGCCAATGCAACGGACATTGATAATCTGGCGAAATTGTTTAAGGCCGCGTCATAGATTTGTGGGCCAGTAATCTTCTCTGACGATGCACGGTGAGCAATCCAAAACTTTACTAAGAACCATGAAACGGAGCCGGCAATGACCCAGCGACTGATCGATGCGCCGTCGTGGCATGCGCTGCAGGCGCACCACGACAAGATCAAGGAAGTACAACTTCGGCGGCTGTTTGCCGATGATTCCGGCCGCGGCCAGCGATTGGTTGCCGAGGGCGCCGGCCTTTACCTGGACTACTCGAAGAACCGAATTACTGATGAAACGATTCAGCTGCTGCTCCAGTTAGCCAAAGAGCGAGGTGTGGCTGAGCGTCGCGACGCCATGTTTCGCGGCGAGAAGATCAACATCACGGAAAACCGGGCTGTGCTGCACGTTGCCCTGCGCGCTCCAAAAGGCACGCAGATCAAGGTGGAAGGTGTAGACGTGGTTCCGGAGGTACACGCG
>Ga0265762_1000124_pt1 | contig 11608 bp, 8 predicted proteins | sample NZIome_4_FD_200870 | JGI IMG/M metagenome (GOLD analysis project Ga0265762, IMG submission 200870) | Metatranscriptome of rhizosphere microbial communities from Maridalen valley, Oslo, Norway - NZI4 (Metagenome Metatranscriptome) | ecosystem: Host-associated > Plants > Roots > Rhizosphere > Soil ...
ACTTGCGCCGGCTGCGCAGGCTAAGCTGTTGCGAGTCTTGCAAAACCGGCAGGTGCAGCGCGTGGGCTCGCTGACTCCTAAGGATATCGATGTGCGAGTGATCGCTGCTACCCATCGCAAACTAAAAACCATGATCCGTGAAGGTCAATTTCGCGAGGATCTATACTATCGGCTTACCGTCGTGGAAATTGCGCTACCCGTGCTCGCAAGCCGCCGCGAAGATCTTCCATTGCTGGAAAGATACTTTATTGAAAAATTCTCCGCCGAATACAACAAACCGATCTCCGGGCTGGTGCGAAGGGTGCAGACTCGTTTAGCAGCTTATCCGTGGCCGGGAAATGTCCGGGAACTCGAGAATGTGATCGGCAATGCCTGCATAATGACGAACGGAAATCTGATCGATATTGGCGATCTTCCGGAAAAGCTGCAGGGCTCGCTCACTGACGTCCCGCTAGGAGACGAGGATTCTCTCTCCCTCCACGAACTGCAACGCCGTCATGTTCTACGCGTGTTGGAGAGTGTGGGCGGCAATAAAGCCCGAGCGGCGGAAGTCTTGGGCATCGGCCGTGCCACCATCTATGAACTCCTGTCGAGAATGAAGATTGTCGAGCGCAAGAAAGGAACCGCATAACCGCTGAGCAGTGCGTCGCCCTCGCTATCTTTGGCCTGTTCTAGCTAGAGTCCACCGTCACGGTCCCACGGAGGAATAATTACGCATGCTCCGTGCCTCTACCTGCAAGCGGTCTAGGTTGTCAGGTAAGCAGACCATTAGTGCTGCGCCTCGGCGGTTTTGTCCGGAATCCAGATTTAGCTAGACAGCGGAGAGGGATCGAAATCAGAGAGAAGCGTAGCAGCGCGGTTGGTTATCGACAATTTTACTGACAGGAGGTAAGTAAAGAGTACAATATGACTTGGGGGCCTACGTTAGCCAGAAACCTTTCTGGCCGTATCTGTCTAGCTTGACATTCTGCAGCTGAATTTTGCCCGGAAAGTCTGGTTCCGGTTCGGACCGGCTTCGGGCGTGGTTTGTCATGACTTCGGCCGGTGCAACGATGGCGGTATTCTACGACCCCGTTCAGGTTGGGCTCTCTGTGTTAGCGGCTGTGTCCGCATCGTATGCCACATTCGACCTAGCGGGTCGCGTAACAGCTGCAAGGGGTTCGGTTCGCTTTGCGTGGTTCGCGGGTGGGGCTGGCGCAATGGGCATCGGCATCTGGTCGATGCACTTTACAGCCATGCTCGCTTTTCGCTTGCCCATCGCAGCGGCCTACGACTGGCCTGCCGTTCTCCTGTCGCTGCTAACAGGTATATTGTCTTCCGCGCTCGCACTCTATATCGCCATCCGCCACAAACTGAGTTTGACCCGCGCTTTGGTCAGCGGCCTGGCCGTGGGCCTCGGCATCGCAGCCCTCGATTACATCGGTATGGCTTCCATGAGGATGGCTGCCACAACGCAGTTTGCTCCGCTTCTTCTGATCCTTTCCATTTTGCTCGCAATAGCGTTTTGGCTGGTCGCCCCATCCCTTCCCTTCGATCTTCGAGTGGAGACTCGCGGAACGATTGGACGGAAGATTGGCAGCTGGTTGGTCTTGGCCATAGCCATGTGCGCGATGCATTACGCGGGCATGGCTTCTGGCAGCTTTACCTCCGCTTGCGTCTCGACCGACTTGGCCGAGGGGTTCAGCCTCTCCACCCTGGATTCCCTCGGAGTTGGCACGGTCACCTTGATAATTCTGAGCCTGGCAATTCTCATCGGCGCGATATCCCGTCGACGGGCGGCACAAGCAGAAGACCTGCAACGTCGGGTCATTGAGCGGACCCAGGAGCTGACAGACCTGAATGAGAAGCTGGCGGCCAGTGAAGATCGATTTCGCAGGGTCGTGGAGACCCAGCCCGAAGCAATCTTTGTACTGAGCCAGAAGCAAATCGTCTATATCAATCCTGCGGGAATGAAGTTGTTGGGAGGACAGCGAGAGGAGCAGTTCATCGGCAAGGACATTTCCGAGATTGTTCATCCGGACTCCCTTGGTTCGGTAAAGGAGAGGATGCGGGAGTCTCGGCGAACCGGAGTTGCCAATCCTTCAACGGAGCATACTCTCCTCTGTCTCGATGGCTCAACTGTAGAGGTCGAGTCGGACTCAATTCCCATTACATGGAAAGGACTATCTGCCACCGAGGCGATCGCCCGCGATATCACGGAACGCAAACGAGTGGAGGCAAGGCTCCGGGATTATGAACGGGTCGTGGAAGGTCTGGAAGAAATGATCGTGGTTGTCGACCGCGAATACCGCTACCTGATTGCAAATCGAGCTTTCCTCGCCTATCGAGGTTTAAACCGTGATGAAGTTATCGGGCATTCCGTAGCCGAAACCTTGAAGCCGGGCTTGTTCGAAACAATCGTCAAGGCCAAGTTAGATGAGTGCTTCCAGGGATCAGCGGTCGAACACAACACGACCTATGAATACCCCGTGATTGGTGAACGGGATTTATCTATCTCGTGTCTTCCAATTGAAAGTCACGGTCGTATTGACCGGGTCGCCTGTATTTTGCACGACATCACAGAGCGCAAGCGTGCGGAACAATCGCTGCGGAAATCGCAGGCCGAACTGATGCGCATGACGCGAGCTGCAACTATGGGTGAGTTGACAACCACCATTGCGCATGAGATCAACCAACCCCTCACCGCGGTGGTGGCTGACGTAAGCGCATCGTTGCGCTGGCTCGCTCAGCAACCACCTGATCTCGAAGAGACGAGGAGTGCCCTGGCGATGGCCGTTCGTGAGGCGAATCGGGCCAGCGATGTAGTCGGGAGAATTCGTGCCCAGTTGAAGAAAACACCGCCTCAAATGCGGAAGCAGAATATAGTCCCCGTCATTCTCGATGCATTAGAGATGCTCCGCTCCGAGCTTCAGGGAGGGGGTATCGTCTTAAACACCGAATTGGCGATGAATACTCCACTCGTGCTCGGAGACCCAGTACAGTTGCGGCAACTAATGCTGAACCTGATAATGAACGCCATCGATGCCATGAACGACGTGGGGGACCGTCCTCGGGAACTGCTGGTTCGATCGTCTGCACACGCAGACGGTGTGTTGGTCCAGGTGCAAGACACAGGGGAAGGACTCGATCCCGAGGCGGTGCACAGAATCTTCGAACCGTTCTTCACCACCAAGGCGGAGGGTATCGGAATGGGATTGGCGATCAGCCGTTCGATCGTAGAAACCCACGGAGGCCGTTTGTGGGCGACGGCTAATTCGCCTTATGGTGCGGTTTTTCAATTTGTATTGCAGCAGGCGGAGGATCGAGGGTACTGAATATGGCAGATCCACGTCCCATGGTGTTTGTCATCGATGACGATGCATCAGTGCGAGATGCCCTCAAGAGGCTAATCCGTTCTATGGGTCTGCAAGTTGAACTCTTTGCCTCGGCTCAGGACTTCATGCAACGGCAACGGCAGCGGCCGGAGGTGCCGAGTTGCCTGGTGCTCGATGTCAGGCTGCCCGGGACCAGCGGAATTGAGTTGCAGCGTCAATTGAACCGCGCGAACATACGAATCCCTCTCATCTTCATCACCGCGCATGGTGATATTCGGATGTCGGTTCTGGCCATGAGGGCGGGAGCAGTTGAGTTCCTGACCAAGCCATTCCGGGATCAGGATCTGCTGGACTCAATCGACATCGCTTTGGAACGGGATCGGGTGAGACTCGATCTGGAGGCACAAGATGCTGCGCTGCGGGAACGCTTCGACTCATTGACGCCGCGGGAGCAGGAAGTCCTCATGATGGTAGTCTCTGGACTGCTCAATAAGGAGATTGGGTATAAAATTGGGATTGCTGAAAACACCGTCAAGGTTCATCGCAGCCGTGCCATGGACAAAATGCAAGCGCGGTCTCTCGCTGACTTGGTGAGAATGGTCGAAAAGCTCAAGGTCCGTGATGAAAAAGCTTCGTAAACTGAAGCATTGCAAGGCGGTTGCCTCCTGGTCCCGGAAGAGCTAGCTGGTAGATGACTGAGCCTTGGCCGGAATGTTAGGTTTTCTTGCTGCTCTTGCGGACAGAGAGTTCCGTGATGGGCCTTGGCCACTGACACTACTAAGATTAAGCTAAGCTTGGGAACTTACACCGCCTCTACCTCCACCTAAGCACTACAGACATACTCCTTTCTGTTAGTTGTGCCAACTTATGCACAATTGATTTGCTCGCCGGCCCGGACTAGCTTCATGACTGTCTTGAGGCAACTCGGTTCGCACAGCAGCAACCGCATGAACGGCAAACGTTCGGCCGGTGACATGATATCGAGGGGTGCACACTGGCTGGCGCGAAGCATTCCGTTCGAGCTGACAGCTTTCCCCCCACAGGCTCACGGAATGCGACGTGCCCTCGGCAAAGATGGTTGCGACCAGCGAGAACAAATCTTTCTCTATTCCAACTGCGACCCGAGGATGGGTCGATAGCCAAACAGCTCGTCATACTCGGTCGGAAGCCGGGCACCCCGAAGACGATCGGCGGATCGACAGGGGAAAAAGTGGTAACGAATGACTATCACTCGCGGACCTTACTCCGCAGAGATTGACCCAATCCATATCATCGGGCGGAAACATGCCGAGTACCGGGTTGTGGTATCCAGATACGGCATGCCGGTCTACGACAATTGCGAGGTGGAACTCGAGGAAGCGATGCGTGTGGCCAAGGCATACATCGATTGGGAATTGGATAATCGCACTGCTAACCGAGCAACGGCATACGCGAACGACGGGTGAATCGGAGATTGCGACCGGAGTCTGCTCGATAGCGGACAGAAGGAGAGGTAGCGATATGTTCACACGAATAGTGGAATGCAAAGCGAAGCCGGGCAAGCGAGAAGAGCTTGCTACCAAAATACGCAACGAAGTCTTGGCTATCCTGCAGAGACAATCAGGTTTTGTCGACTTGATTACGCTCGAGGATAACTCCGATAAAGAGCGCTTCGTCTGTCTCAGCTTCTGGCATACTCGGGAGGCTGCGGAACAATATCATCGCAACTGCTACGAAGGGATCACCAACATGCTCGCCTCGAGTCTTGGTTCAAATCCCGAAGTCCATACTTTCCAGGTCGACGATTCAACGGTTCACCGGATCACCGCCAGTAAGGCGGCCTGATTTTATTCTGGTCGCTGCATGTAGGAATCGCTCCAGCCTAACCTTTAGCGGGATGGTTGGTTTCACCAGATAGCCGCAGGGCAGAGGGGGCCGCCGAGCAGCTATCGGATTCTCAGCGTGGCCGACCGCGGTTTTTGCAGTTGTGTCGTTGCACTTGAGAGACAGTGACGTCTCAAAGGGGAGAAGAGCGTACAAGTTCCACCATCGTTCAGATGTTTTCCGGATTCCCTCGCGACTGCGGTATCGCCACCTTCGCAGCGCTGACCCGGAACCTCAGGAGTAGCAGATCTCAGGACTCATCGCCACGCCGACCGTGGATCCAAGTGAATCAATCAGAATCTTGATGCTGGAGAACAATCCAGCCGACGCCGACCTGTGCATCCGGATGCTGAACCATGCAGGCCTGAAGGCTGAGGTGGACGTGACTGGGAGCGTGCAGCAATTTATTCAGTGGGCGGGCACTCGCGACTATGACGTCGTCCTCTCAGACTTCGGCACACCTGACGGGAGTGGACTAGATGCGCTGCATAGTCTTCGGTTGCTGGGCAAGCAGATACCTTTCATTCTGGTAACTGGCAGCATTGACGATGAACAGGCGATCGAGTGTATTAGACAAGGAGCGAGTGACTACCTGCTGAAAGACAATCCTCGGCGTCTTCCTGTCGCTGTCCGCCGGGCTCTGGATGAACACAGGACGCGCCAGGCACGGGATCGAGCGGAGGACGTACTGCGCGATTCCGAAGGACAGTATAGGCGGCTGTTTAATGCCAACCCTGTGCCCCTATGGGTGTATAAGCGAGAGACGTTGCGGTTTCTTATAGTTAATGACGCCGCGATCCGGCACTACGGGTACACCCTCGCTGAGTTCCTTTCGATGTCCGCGCAAGACCTCCGCCCTCGGCAAGATATGGAACGATCTCCCGCCGTGATCGGTCCAGACCTGAAGTCCGGCTGCACGCGTGAGTTGTGCAAGCACCAAAAGAAAGATGGATCCATCATTGACGTGGAAATCAGTTCGCAATCAATCATTTTTCATGCTGCGGAAGCAGTGCTCCTTCTGGCAAACGATGTCACCGAGAAGCGGCGCTCCGAGGAACGCCTGGTGGATAGCGAAGCACGGTTGAAAGAGGCGCAACGAACCCTACACATTGGAAGCTGGCAGTATCTGCCAGATGGCCGGGTGAATTGGTCCGATGAGATGTTTGAGTTGCACCGGCTACCGAGTGATGTGCCGCTGACCTATGAGGCGACCTTGTCGGTGGTCCATCCGCAGGACCGAGACCGCAGCCGCGAAACCTTAGGGAAACAGCTCGAATCCAACGCCCAAGATTTCCAAAATGAATACCGCGTGGTTTGGCCTGACGGCCAGACCCGGAATATGTTCTCTCAGGCCCAGATTCGCCGCGACCATGCCGGGCGCGTGCGTGAGGTCATCGGCACTGTGCAGGACGTGACGGAGCGTAAACAGACAGAAGGGAGGCTGCAGGAGTACGCGAGGGTAGTGGAAGCCCTGGAGGAAATGATCCTGGTGGTGGATCGCGAGTACCACTATTTGATCGCCAATCGGGAGTTTTTAAACTTTCGCGGCATGTCTCCCGAACACGTGTTGGGGCATTCTGTGGAAGAAGTCGTCGGCAAAGATGTCTTCGAAGAATCGGTCAAGGAAAAGATGGATGAATGCTTCCTCGGCAATGTGGTGCGATACGAAATGAGTTATAACTTTCCGCAGTTGGGCAAGCGGGACTTGGCTGTGTCCTATTACCCCATCGAGGGTCCAACTGGAGTTGATCGAATCGCCTGTGTCTTGCAGGACATCACGGATCGAAAATTGTCCGAAGATGCGTTTCACAAATCGGAAGAGAGGTTCAGCAAGGCGTTTTGCAACAGCCCGCTTGCAACCACGATCTCTACCCAGGCCGAAGGTCGGTATTTGGACGTAAACGATGCCTTCCTGAATCTGCTCGGATATAAGCGTCAGGACGTAATTGGCCATACTGCCGACGAATTGCGCTTTTGGGCCGAGCCTCTAGAGCGCATGGATTGGGTGCGCCAGGTAAAAGAAAACAAACGCGTGGCAAAATGTAATACAAAATACAGAAATACCAAGGGAGAAATTCGAGAAGTGGAAGTGTGGATGGAGTCGATCGACTTGGACGGACAACCCTGTTTGCTGGTAATCAACCGCGACATCACAGAAATCCAGCAACTCGAGGCACAGTTCCGCCAGGCTCAAAAAATGGAAGCAGTCGGGCGTTTAGCGGGCGGGGTGGCGCATGATTTTAACAACGTATTGGGCATCATTATTGGCTACAGCGACCTCTCGCTCGAGCTGGTCGGTCGGGAGAGCCTGCAGCACCGATACTTGTCGGAGACTAAAAAGGCGGCGCAACGGGCAGCATCGCTTACGCAGCAACTGCTGGCGTTCAGCCGAAGGCAGGTGGTGTTCCCCAAGATCTTGGATTTGAACGAAGTGATACGGAACGCGACGAACATGTTCCTGCGCTTGGTCGGTGAGGATATTGCGGTTGAGTTCCGGCCAACCACCCCGCTCGGCAGCATCAAGGCCGACCCGGGTCATATTGAACAAGTCTTGATGAATCTGGTGGTGAATGCACGAGACGCAATGCCGACCGGGGGCAAAATCGTCATTGAAACCACACAAGGTGAACTAGACGAGGAATGCGTCTCCCGGCACGCGGGCGCCCCCCCCGGAGATTACGTTAGCCTGGTGGTAAGCGACACGGGCTGCGGCATGAATGAGAACGTCAAATCCCAAATTTTTGAACCTTTCTTCACTACCAAGCCTCTCGGGCTCGGAACGGGTCTCGGGCTCTCGACCGTGTACGGGATTGTGAAGCAGAGCGAGGGCTACATCCTTGTGCACAGCGAACCAGGCAAGGGCACAACCTTTAAGATTTATTTTCCGAGATCGGGCGCAAAGCCGGAGACTTTGTTGTGGCCCCATGAGGCAGCCGAACCTCCTCGAGGGTCAGAAACGATATTGCTGGTCGAAGATGATGAGCCTCTGCGTGAAGTTGCAGGTAAACTGCTGCGAAATGGCGGTTACCGGGTGATCGAAGCGAAAGACCCGCAAGAGGCGCTAAGCATCGTGGTGGCTGGCGAACCGAAAATCGATTTGCTCTTGACAGACGTAATCATGCCCGGAAAAGGTGGGGCTGACCTGGTGAAGGAGGCCAGGGAAGTCGATCCCGAAATTCGCTCGCTATTCATGTCGGGATACGCCGGAGGTCTGATCGGACAACAGGGAGTGTTAATGCCAGAATCCTCTTTTCTGGGAAAACCCTTTACTAGAAGATCGTTGCTGACTAAGGTTTACTCTGCTCTGCACGTCGAATACCCAAAACAGCAATAACATCAGCCTGCCTTCTCCGGTCACTGAGGGTGTCTTGAGATCGAATCCGCGCCACCTCGCCTTTCTCATCCCGGATGGTGCTGGTGATGGGCTCCAGAACCCGCCAACTGCCGTCCTTGTGGCGAATGCGGTACTCCAGCTTTTTCCCTTATGCCCGTGCTGCGCGCCTCTCGTGCCGCTTTCCAGCACTTTGGATCGATCGTCGAGCTGGATCTGCTCAAAGGCAGATGTTCCGCCCAGTTCTGCTGCGGAATAACCCCGGGTTCTCTTGCTTGCGGGACTGTTGTAAAGCCTCCGCCCCTTCCCGTCCACCAGTGCAATCATGTCGGCGGTATTTTCCTTGACGATTTGGAACAGTGCTCTTCGCGCTGCTTCGGCATGCGACGGATCCATTAAACACGGACCTGATGGTAGACCACCATGATTGCGACCACGACGAGGGCGAAGCATAACTGAGCGAGTGCCATCGCCAGATCCCAGCAGGACAACTTTTTGAGATAGCGACCGCCGCCATATTGGTCTACGCGCTTCTGCAACTATTGGTGGGCATGGAACTCAACCGGCTGAGGGAAGACGGTGCACCCAGTGTTCATCCCGCATCGTCAATGTCCTCGGGCCGCCAAGGACGCTCCCAACCTTATTTCCATTTCAAGTCGTTCTTACTGCCAAACCCCATGCCTCACACCGACTGTACAAGGCTTGTGCGGCCGGGGCACGATGAGTGCGCTATATTTCAACGACCCAACCGCATGGTTTCCTGTTTGCCGCGGGCAGAAACGATGGACTCTCTCAATCAGGAGGGTAAGCACGCTCTTTCTGGTAACGCAAAGAAGAAGGTCGAGCCTTTGTCGGGTTGGGACTCGACCCAGATCCTGCCGCCCAGCCGCTGCAAGACTTTCTTGCAAATAGCCAATCCGATTCCAGTGCCCTCGAACTCATTTCGCCCATGCAACCGCTGGAAAATGATAAAAATCTTATCAAAGTACTGAGGGTCGATCCCGAGGCCATTGTCGCGCACGGAAAAGATCCATTCGTGGTCACTGTTTTTCGTGGAGGACACGTGCACGCGAGGGACTTCGGCGCTGCGGTACTTGATTGCGTTCCCGACGAGGTTCTGAAACACCTGAGTCAACTGCGTTTCATCCGTGGTGATGGCTGGCAGTGCATCGTGAGTCACAACCGCACCGCTTTGGTGGATCGCCGCTCGGAGATTTGCAAGAGCTTCTTTCAAAGCGTTCTCGGAGGAAATTTCGCGCAGCACCTTTCCATTTGTTCCTGCGCGCGAGTAGGCCAGCAGATCCTGAATCAACCCCTTCATGTGGTTGCACCCGTCTACAGCAAAGGCAATAAATTCATCGGCATCGGAGTCTAGACGCCCTTTGTAGCGCTTGGCCAGTAGGTCTGTATAACTGGCCACCATTCGCAGCGGCTCCTGAAGATCATGGGATGAGACATAGGCAAATTGCTGCAGGTCCTCATTGGAACGCTTTAGTTCCGCGACAGTCTCCGTCAGATGCTTTTCCGCTTCCTTGCTGGCGTTGATGTCGGTGTTCGTGCCGAACCAGCGCATTACCTTGCCCTGCGAATCGCGGATCGCAACCGCCCGCGAGAGGAACCAGCGGAAGTTGCCATCCCGGCCGCGGAGGAGGAATGTGTCTTCCCAGACCTCGCCGTTCTGAAAGCATCGGCTGATCTTCTCCACAACCCCTTGCACGTGGTCTGGATGAAAGACCTTTTGCCAACCCTGACCGGCCATCTCCTCCAAGGTGGTGCCAGAGTAGTCAAACCAGCGTTGGTTGTACCAAAAGATAGAGCCTTTCTCATCGGCCATCCAGACTAGCTGAGAAATGTTATTCGCCAGGTTGCGGAAGCGCTCCTCTCCTTCGCGCAGAGCGACCTCGGCGAGACCGCGAGCAGCAATGTCACGACAAACGATCCAGCCCGATGCCACGGCGATCAGCACTCCCAGCACGGTTCCTACAAGCAGGACGAGTTTTGTCTGGTCCAAGCGCTGCTTCGCCTCCACATTGCGTAGCAACAACAATCGCAGCTCTTCGTCCTGCATCGCGCTGACGATCCCTGAATAATCAGTGGTGATTTGCTGGCTTCGCCCGCTTCCTATGGCATCCGCTGCGGCTAGTACAGCCTTGGTTCGGCGCAGAGTAATGATCAGGTCTCCGAGCTGGATCTTCTGAGCCATCAGCGCTTCCAGACCCGGAAGCTCAAGCTGTTGCGTCGGGTTATCCTTCGTCAAGCTGCGAACGGCTGTCTCGTCGTTTTTTGCACTTAAAATGCTGGCCCGGTAGGACTCGATATAGGATTCTTCACCTGTCCATACGAATCCACGATCGCTAGATTCGATCCTGGCCATGTCGGCGGCAAAATTATGGAGGGTCTCAAGTACCTCGTGGGTATGCCTCACCCATCGGTCGCTTTCATCGGACATCAGGATGGTGCGATAGGAAAACGTACCGACGACGAGTAAGATCACAACGGCGGATGCAAACGCGAGTTGCACCGTCCTTCTCAGCATTGTTTCTCCGTCTGAATCTTCAGCAGGACGGTTGGAACGTCTCGATTTACGATGACACGCAACTGAAGTAGCTGGTATTCCAGCTACTGATTATTAAACTGTAGTCTCCGCTTTGTAATTTCAACTAAGACCTGTTGGTCAGCAACCAATGCGCTCAAAGCCGGGTGCTGTGGCGCCTGACACTGTTAGACCATCAAGATTGCGGCCGCGCCGAGCGCCAACCATTTCCAGTCGATCATTCATGGATCACGTATCGCACTCGCCACAGAATTGCCGAGTAGCTTTGCGCCGCTCGCCGGCCAAAACCGACTGCACCCTGGGGAAGCAAGACATAGGCTCCGATACTTCCTGCGCATCCAAAGCGGAAACCCTGCCTCGCGTACGAGAAAGACCTTACCGTGGTCTTCGGCCGTCCACCTTGGCGCCCCTCCAGTGAGAAACGGATCTTCGACTAGGTTCCGTCCGTTCCAATCGAGTTGATTTGTTCGTGAGGTTTTTCCGGCAGGGCAAAGTAGAAAGTTGAGCCCTTTTGGAGTTGCGATTCGACCCAGATCCTACCGCCCA
>Ga0265762_1000125_pt1 | contig 11573 bp, 7 predicted proteins | sample NZIome_4_FD_200870 | JGI IMG/M metagenome (GOLD analysis project Ga0265762, IMG submission 200870) | Metatranscriptome of rhizosphere microbial communities from Maridalen valley, Oslo, Norway - NZI4 (Metagenome Metatranscriptome) | ecosystem: Host-associated > Plants > Roots > Rhizosphere > Soil ...
CAGAAAGTATTCGGTGACAGATCCCAGGGGAGCTATTATGAGCGACGTGATTGTGTGGATCGCTATATGAGGTACGAACGTCGGCCCCGTCAACGGGAACCGTTTGGCCAGGCCAATCACAAGCGGTGTGTACGCCGCCCATACGCACCAGTAGACAAGTTCGAGCGCACCCACGATCACCCAGCTGACGTGGATACCCTGTACCTTCACCAGCACGATCCTGCGCACGGCAAACAACAGTCCTACAATCGTCCACGCACACAGGATCAAAATCCATCTTGTGCGTCCCATATCTGGTGTGGACTGCAGCAATGGGTGTGTCGACCCCTCCGGCACGGATTATAGCTGAACCTTCGAAGGAGACATCACTGAGGACAGGACCGGCGAGAGCGCCAAGTTCTCTCGGCAAAGCAATTTCACCGGTCCGCAAAACCGGGCAACTCCACAACCATCGCGGCTGCAGAAGGGCCTTTGTCTACCGTGATTGGGGAGAAAGGTAAGGAGCTCAAGACTCCACGTGCTGCCATCCCAATGTAACGAAGCGTTTGAAACGGTAAGGTACAAAGTCTTTGGCCGCCAACCGCCCAGACGTTTGTGCTGGATACCGCTGCCACATTTCGAATTCCGGTTTTGCCCTGTGAACGGATCCGTGGCAACAGTACTTGACGGCCAACTCTCACCGCTTGTCTCATTTCGGACGCCGCATGTCACTTTTCCTGCGAACATTGGTTCTTCGCAGCATATGTTCCGTGGGCAGGAGCAACGTACTGGCGTTGGGATGACGCTGTATGGTCCGAGCAACTGGGCCAGGCAACGGCGGAAGGAGATCCCGCGATTACCGCTTCGGTTGGCCGCTCTGCGCAACAAGTCACCGAAAAATGAGGATAACCATGAACAGAACTCTCGTAATTCCCGCTGTGCTTTTACTAGCCGCGTGGGCGGCTGCACAAACAACGCCTTCACAGATGAAGAACCCGGTCAGCACCGCCCTAAGGGACATCCTGCCCGGCCGGCAGAAAAACACCGTTGCAGCCGTCGAAGCCATGCCTGCCGACAAGTTCAACTACAAACCCACTGCCGACCAGATGACGTTCGGCCACCTCGTCGCCCACATGGCCGAAACCAATTACCTCCTGTGCAGCAAGGCCGCCGCCGTCCCGGCTCCCAAGGACGAGGAAGTAAAAGACACGGACTCGAAAGACAAGCTGGTGGCCGGGCTCAGGGCCTCGTTTGATTTCTGCTCCGACGCGCTGACGAAAATGGACGACTCAAAACTGGCCGAGACCACGGAAATCTTCCCCGGACGCCAGGGTTCGCGTGCCTGGGCCAGCCTGATCCTAGCCGGTACTTGGGCCGACCACTACGCCGAAGCCGCAATGTATCTGCGCTTGATCGGTGTGTTGCCGCCTACCGCCAAGAAGTAAGAGTGAGGGTGGAACGGCCGCCGGGCGCCCTCGTCCGTCCAAGTCGCCTCAAAAGGGTCTGTCTGAACCAAGCCCCAAGGTTCACCATTCAGGCCTCGAAGTCTGGCAGTTGTGCAAAATTGATGGGCAGTGGAAGATCTTGTCCGTTGTCTGGACGATCGATAGTCACAGCTGACAGGCAACAGCGCTCCAGAGAACAAGGCGAGCTTATGCCTGGTGATTGCGCCCGACCGCTGAAGAAGGAAAAGCGGATGGTGATTTCTGCGCCGTCCGCACTAAACGAATCTCTAACGTTTTAACCGTTCCCAGCGTCAAAATGTTGGGCAGTTGCGGACAGACGGTCGAGCAATGGAGGGCCTATGAAAAGTGTCTTCCACTTCCTGCTGTTGTGTTCGTTGGCGCATGGAGCAGTTTACCCAACGGGTCAGCTGAATGCACACGTGTATGGCGATTTCGCGTATGCCCGTGGGCTGGCCGTGATAAGGAGTCATGACGGAAAACCCCCATTGAAAAGTCGCTTTACGGATATTCTTGTCTATCGCGATGGGCGCTGGCAGTGTGCAGCGGGCCATGAATCGCATTTTCCTCAAGGGCGCTAGACTAGCAGGCACGCATTGAGCAGAGAAATCAGGTCATCTCGCTCGACCTTCTGAGGCGGGGGCTGCGCGGGCGGCATGGGCGCCGGCGCCAAACTGGCGCATGGACTCGGCAACCTCCTGGCAGATTGAGGGTAGGAGGGATCGCTCAGCAATAGCTCGCTTTTCGGAACGTCGCAACGAACTCTAATCGGGTTTGCGGCGTTCCGCAGCCATCAGCATTCCAGAAATTAGAACGCCATTTTCTTGAGTTCTCCGGTGACATCGGTAGTTATTCATTTCTGCCTAGGTTTTGGCGCGCGCCCGACATGGGCTTGACGGTTGCACAAATCGTTGTACAACAGCAAGCCTACGCTGCCCAATGAAGCCAACGATTGCCGACAACCGCACACCTAACGCCTGATTCTGCGTGGGCCAGCGGGTGACCTCCCGCCTGTCACGGCAGAGGTCGCGAGTTCGAGTCTCGTCGTCCCCGCCATATTCTTCAAGCACCACTGAAACTGGCATGAAAACAAAACCCGGCTCAAAAAATCGAAACCCGTGATCGAGATCGCGGTAGGAACAGTGATCTGCTGACGGCCCCCCGCGCAGACGCGGACGGGTGCTGATTGCAAAAGTGAAGTCCCAAGAAAGCGGGGTTCTATCTACCAGTAGTAAGATGCGACGACCTCTGGAGAGGCTGGAGAATTAGCAATTACCCTTACATGTATCACAAACTGAAGATTCTTTTTTTGCCAGCCATTAGGTGCGCCCTGCAGAACTTTAGCCAGCAGTCCGGGATTGGTGATTAATTCCGCCGCTGCCTGGGTCCCGTACTGCTCACACCCGCTTACCAGCATCATCATTTCATTCGTCTGGGGATAAAACGCACGCGAGATGATCGCGTAATCGTCATCAGTATGGAAATCCTGGCTGAGATGATGTGGATACCACTCGGTGGGCTTCCCGTTGTCCGTGATTATGCCATTCTCATCGTCAATGAAGAAGCGGAAGTCCTTCGTCATCTCTTTCCACTGATTGCTGGAATAGCCGATTAAGATAGCAGGAGCGTTGTGCAAATCCTCAAAAGAAACAGCATTTCCGATCTTTACGGTGAAAGGATGCCCCCTGCGCCCCAGGAGTCCGGAAATCCAGGAAGCTGCAACTAGATCTCCTCCACCGACGTATTGGTCGGTCAATAAAGTGAAATCCTTTACGGCCGGGGGGCGAGTGGGCATGTAAACTTGCCCGTACGCTGCCGCTAAAACTACTGGAGACGGGCTTTGTAACAGCGGTGCCCAAAATTGATCGAGCACGGCAGGAGAAGGCCGTAACTCGAACCAGGATCCAGTGCAGAGGGCAATGGCACTCAACACCGCGAAAATCGTCCCCCATATTCGCCAACTTCTCTGGGTCCGAAGTTTCCCTTGATTTTTCCACTTCGGAGCGACATCTTCGGTAGCAGAGACGAGATTCCCAGTAGAAAGAGCCGCACTTGACTCAGGCTCATCAGCTGGGCGTTTGCAAAAGGTCGGAACGTAACTACCGACGGGCAATTCGATACACACTGCGGCATTTTTCCCCCCGTCAGCATGATAAAGCGCTAGCCTCTTCCGAACCTCGCTCGCCTTCATCCGAACGATTCCGTCTTCATTCGTATCATAAGTATTCGCCCGTCCGAAGACAGCCACACCAATCGTTCGTTCCTTCAGGCCATGTGGCAGACCAGCGAGTGTTTGTTCTACAACGTATTCAAGGAAATCTTGACAACGTTTGCTTCCGTGAAATTGAGGGCTTTGGAAAATGTGGCCCAGTTCGAGGCGAACCGCGTCCGCTTCGGCATCCGAAGTCGAGTGAGCCTTTTCTTTGACTTCTCCAACCAAATCAACAATGGGGGGTTGGACGTCTTGTGGCATGGGGCGAAATACCGGCGGCGATCCTAGCACATTTTTAGCAGTGGTTAGCGCTACTTCGCTGAAAATGCAAAATTTGTTCACAAGTCATATCGGGATACAGTCGCCTGCGATACGGTTCGCTACTTCACAGGGTTGTGCGGGATGTGCTCCTCTCTTCGTTCAATTCCTTCGGCTATTTATGTGGCCGCGCACCCGACGAGTGGCGGGGGATGGATGGGTGGGAGTGGATGGTTCGAAGCCGATCGGTAGTGAATTAAGGGGAGCAGCGATGAGACCACTGATCGGATTGCGTTTTGGATTGGGAATTCTCCTGGCGCTGAGTTTGGCGCCGAATTTCGTGGCTCAGGTCGCCGGACGAGGCTCGTTGAGCGGTTTGGTTACGGATCGCTCCGGGGCGGCCGTCGCGGGCGCTGCGGTGACGCTCACCGACATCGATACCGGTGTTGCCGTGTCAGGACGAACCTCGACTGGAGGACTGTATTCATTTCTCAGCCTGGTTCCCGGCACCTACCAGCTCACGGTCGAGCGTCCAGGTTTCAAGACGTCGGTCCAGAACAAGATCACGATAGCTGTCGACGCGGAGCAGCAAGTAAACATGTCGCTGGAGCTAGGTGTCGTGAGCGAGAAAGTGACCGTTTCGGCTGCGCCAGACATCGTCGCCACAACCAGCAGCACTACCGGGCAAGTCATTCCCTCCGCGGTTATCGACCGGACACCCCTGTTGACCCGCGACATATTTGGCCTGGTCCAACTTGTCCCCGGCGTCGTACCCCAGGACGGCAACCCCACCTCGCTTGATTCGGAACGTAATCAGGTTTCGAACTTCACTATAATGGAGCGCCGCAGGGTACGGTCTACTACATGCTGGACGGCAGTCCGCTGACCATCGGAGAGAACAACCAAGGCGTCGTAATTCCAGCGATGGAACCCCCGCTTGATTCTGTGGAAGAGTTCCAAATGGAGACCAATGTCACTCCAGCGAGCGTTCAGACGGGTGCGGCCGGAGTCATCAGTCTCGTCAGCAAAAGCGGCACCAATAAGCTTCATGGCGACGTTTTCGGCTTCGCGCGGCCCGATGCCCTCGTCTCCAATGACTATTTCGACAGAGCCGCCGGCCAGCCTGTTCCGGACTTCCATCGTTACCAGTGGGGCGGCTCCCTCGGTGGCCCGATCAAGAGGGACAAAGTTTTCTTCTTCGCCGACTACGAGGGCACACAACAGGCCAGCCTAGCCACCACGACAACGACGGTGCCCACGGCAGCGGAAAAGCTTGGCGACTTCTCCGGGGATCCTGGACTTACCATTTACAATCCCCACCCCTCGACGTGGGCTGCCGGCCCGAACCCCTGCATCGCTCCGTCCACTATCTGCCCACAGCCGTTTGCAGGAAATAAGATCCCAACGGGAATGATTAACCCGATTGCCGCAAAGTATCTTCAATACTGGCCAGCGCCTAACTTTCCCAGCAGCGGTACTTACCACCCTCTCAACTTTTTCGGTTCCGGGTCCAACCCTGAGGCCGACGAACGATTCGATGTCCGTCTGGACGACAATCTGAAATCGAACCAACATCTCTTTGGACGGGTTTCTGTGGCGCGTGAACACGATAGCGGCCCAAACTTTTTCAAGAATCTGTTCTACCCCGCCAGCGCGCATTTCAACCATGACGGCAACATAATGGTGGGCTACGACCCGACCATCTCGGCGAACACCGTGCTGCAGTTGCGCGGCTCCGTGACTCGACATTACGAAAACGGCGGACCGCTGGCTCAGGCTGGCTTCGACCAGACAACACTCGGCTTCCCGGCATCACTGGCCGCCTCCTCGACTTACCCATCCATTCCATACATGGATATCACCGGAAATGGAGCCGTCGCCCCGCTGGGGAGCCCTACCTTTTCGTTTTTCAAATTCGCTACCACCAACTACGACTTCAGTACGACACTTAACACTGTGAAGGGGAGGCACCAACTCAGCCTGGGATGGGACTTTCAGATCTTCTACATGAATGTTGGCCAGACTCTTGACCCTGCTGGCGCTTACCAGTTTGCTCCCGATGCCACCAGTTCGAGCGTCCCCGCCGCCGACGGCGACGCCTTTGCATCCTTCCTCCTCGGCATCGGCTCGCTAGACCAGGGGCAGCCGAACTGGACGACCGATGTGTTCGGCGCCAATAGCAACCGTTATGACGCACTCTTTATTCAGGACAACTGGCACGCGACAGACAAGCTGACCATTAATGCCGGCTTGCGGTGGGATTTGTTCCTGGGAGCGACCGAGCGCTACAACCGCGTGGAGTACTTCGACCCCACACTGGGGTACACAGTAAATGGGGTTAACCTGACCGGCGGCGAAGTCTTCTCCAACGGTTCGCACCGGAGCGCCTTTCTTGCAAACTGGCGCGACTTCGCACCCCGCGTCGGCGTGACTTACCAGTTCTTGAAAAATGCCGTGGTGCGCGGCGGCTTCGGGATCTCCTATGGACCTAGCGTGCATATGGCTGAGATCAATCAATTCAACGACGACGGGTATCTAGCGGAGACAACTTGGCTGGGAGCTTCGTTGGATGCCACCGGCAATTATCTGATTCCAGGAAATTCGCTTTCGAATCCCTTTCCGAGCGGCATCCTGGAGCCAACCAAGAGCAGTCTGGGTGCCGCCACAAACCTGGGGAATGGCGTGAACAGCTTATTCCATTCCCAGCCCGAGCTGACTACGTACAACTTCAACTTTGGCCTCCCATACCAGTTTCCCCGCCAGGTGATCTTGTCGGTCGCCTGGGTCGGCAGCCGCGGGCTGCACCTGCCCTTCAGCAACCAGGGCAATACCGATTCCAACTCGCTTTCTCTGGGCACCATCGCACAGTATCAGAACAATCTGCTCAACCTGGTCTCATATCCCTACGCTCCTGCGATTACGGACCCCACCGCGCCATGGTTCGGCGCAACGCAAGTACCGCAGTGGGTGATGCTCGAGAAATTCCCCCAGTTCTCTTATGGCATGAGTCCCAACAGTGTTGGAGGTGGAAGTGGAGTTCTGGAGTGGGCTCCCTTTGGGGATTCCATCTATCATTCGCTGCAAGCCAAACTCGAGAAGCGGCTGACCCAACACTTCACCACGCTCGCGTCGTTTACCTGGGGCAAGCTAATCACCGACGATAATGCCGGCTCGCTCGCGTTTAATGGTAACAACTTCGCCCAGGCGCAGGACATCGACAATTTAAAGCTGGAACGGAACGTCAGCACCCAAGACATCCCCTTCTACTTTTCCTGGTTGCTGTCCTACGATCTACCGATTGGCGAGGGACGCGCGGTACGCCTGCGCGGCTGGGTTAATCAAGCCTTGGGTGGCTGGACGGTGACGGGTGTTGCCGCCCTTAGCGACGGGCAGCCGATCGCCACCCCCAACGGCACGGGTGACATCTGGTTCAATCAACGGCCCGATATAGTTGGCAACTGCGGTAGCGGAGCGCCCAGAATCGTTGCGGAATGGTTCAACTACACTTGCTTGGCGCAGCCGGCAAGCCAATATTTGCCGGGGACGGCACCGTCGATATTACCCGGCATTCGCGCCGACGGCGCACACAATCTGGATCTCTCCGTCGCCAAGCATTTCAAGATAGCTGAGCACGACGACCTTCAGTTGCGAATCTCCGCCTATAACTTCACCAATTCGATCCAGTTCGGATATCCGAATGTGCTTTGGGTTCCGCCCACGTCCGGCACACAGCCTACACCTGCTCAGATGCAAGGCTTCGGCCAAATCACCAACCAGGCAAATACCCCGCGTCAATTAAGTTTGGAAGCGCGGTTCAAGTTCTAGGAGTGCAGCAGACGGGAATCGTGCGGCGGGATCACAGATAGAGAATGCTCCCGAGGACCCTCGCGGTCATTGTCTTAACAGGTTTGATACAAGCTTCCCAACCAGACGCTCTTGGCGCAACGCCGATAAAAAGGCAGAAGGAAAGTTAGTCATGATCCACGATCCCAATGACTCAACAATTGGTGGCACCCAATCTCTCGGTGCACAGCCGGAGTCGGCGACTAGCGACGATTCCGGGCATGTCAACGAGGCGAGCAGGGAGAGTAGAGCGACTACTTCGCGCCGGAGTTTTTTGGAAGCCTCGGCCGGTGCGGCTGCGCTGGCCTTGATCCGTCCATCGTCCATGATGGCGGGCGCACTTCTTTCCCAGACAACTGCTTCCCCGGCTGGAAGCCCCGCCCTGTTGCGAGTTCAGGCGGCGCCGGACCAAGTGGCCAATTCCTTCGACCCCGATCAGGCCCTCGGCAGTTCGATGGACATTCAGTCGCGCGAGTCGATTGAGAAGATCTACACACCAGAGGTCGTTCGGACCTGCCTCTCCGCTGGCTGGGGTCCAATTACATATCGTCTCCATACTCCGGAGACGATCGACTATTGGCACTGGAATCCCAAGGGCCGCTGGAGCGACGAGGCAAACCAGCGCGGATATTTTGTGGGCAGCGACGAATTGGGTGAACCCATTCGCCATTCTTTTGGCTACAGTCTGCCCCACCGCGGTTGCACGCACAATGGCGGTACCGAGCGTGGCTATTCGCGCCTGACGGATGGTGATCCGCACACTTTCTGGAAGAGCAACCCTTACTTGGCGAATGGGTTCACCCACGAAGCAGACTCTTTGCATCCGCAATGGATCGTCGTTGACCTGGGCGAATACCATGGCGTGAACGCGATGCGCATCGACTGGTGCGAACCAAGCGCTCGCGAGTACGAAATGCAGTATTGGGTCGGTGCCGATCCCATGAACTGGGAAGAGCCGGCCATGGACTCCACGGGCCAAGGCGGCGAATATCTTCCTGTCGCCAATCAGGCCATGGGCAACTGGCTTCGCTTCCCCCAGGGCGCTGTTCACGAAGGTAAAGGTGGTAGCGTAACGCTAAGACTTGCGGACGATCTGATTTCAACGCGTTGGGTTCGCGTCGTGATGACGCAATCGTCCAACCAGCCAGGCCCGCACGGAAACGATGACGTGCGACACCGAGTGGGATACGCGATCTATGAAGTTTACTTGGGCAGATTGGAGGCCGATGGCAAGTTTGCAGATTTCGTGAGACACGCGCCCGACGGTCGCAAACAGACGGCTACGTATTGCTCTTCTACCGACCCATGGCACAGCGCTGCAGACCTGAGTCCGCACGGAGACCAGACCGGCTGGGACCTCTTCTACACCAGCGGCATCACCAACGGTCTACCCGCGCTGACAACCGTTCCTCTGATCTACAGCGTTCCCGAAGATGCCGCCGCGATGGTCGTTTATCTGAAAAAGCGCGGGTATCCTGTCAGCTGGGTGGAAATGGACGAAGAAGCCGATGGGCAATACTACATGCCTGAGGACTACGCCACACTCTATATTCAATTTGCCGACGCCATGCTGAAAGTCGATCCCACCCTTAAGGGTAAATTGGGCGGCCCTGTGTTCCAGGGCATTAATCAGGACGTCTCGCTCTGGCCCGATGCGCGCGGAATCAAGTCCTGGTTCGGCCGCTTCTACGAGTATCTGAAGTCGCACAATCGCCAAGAGGACCTGTCATTCGTTTCTTTTGAAATTTATCCCTACGAAGCCTGCGCCATTAAATGGGACGATTTGTACCGCAATCGCGAACTGACTCGCAAGACTCTGCAGGCGTTCTGGGATGACGGGCTGCCGAAAAACATTCCGCTGATGAACACCGAAAGCAATCTTTCCGGTTCGCTGTCGGGCTACATGTCCGATATTTTTTCGGCGCTTTGGTTGGCCGACAACGTGGGCAGCTTCTTCGCCGAGGGAGGCGCGCTTTACATTCATTCACCTATTGAACCGAGTGTCATCGAGCACGGCTGCAAGGGCTGGGCCATCTGGAGCAATGTGCTATGCGACCATAATTTCAAGATCAAAAGCTACACGGCTTTTTATCATGCGGGCCGGATGATCAACGAGGAATGGGTGGCGCATCGCAGCGGCGTCCACAACCTTTTCCGAGTGATCGGTGGGATTGAGGACAGTGCCGGTAACGCGCTTGTAACCAGCTACGCGGTGCGACGCCCGGACGGTCAGTGGGCGATGCTGCTCGTCAACAAGGACAAGGAAAATGCCCACGCCATTCGCATCGCCTTCGAAGACAACGGCCGGACAGGATATTTTTCCGGCCCCTTGCGCATGGTCACTTTCGGCAGCGAACAATATGTCTGGCATGGCGAAAACGCCGATGCCCACGCCGACCCCAACCTGCCGCCCGTAGTCTCTTCGATTGCCGCCTCCAGGGAGGGAGCGATTACGCTACCGAAGGCCTCAGTTACAGTCTTGAGGGGCACGGTCGAGGGTGATACTGTCTAGGCTACCTCAATCCTGCGTAGACAAAGAGACAAAAGTAACGGTGATAATAGTTTCCGCCTCCGACCGCTCAATTACAGGGTCAAGGCCTAGGCCAGTCATCGTATTCGAGGTGACATCGTAGCGTACGAGCTTAAGACCAGTAGCGGCCTTCTTCATGTGAATACTTCCACGGCGTTCCTCTGATCAAACACATGACACAGACCAGCCTGCCCCAGCCGTCAGCGCCGAAAACTGACTTCTCCATGCTACGACTCTACGGGCATCCACTCGCGCTGCTGATCGTGCCCACGTTGTAATACGTCTCTGTCGCAAGCACGCCGCTCGGAACGTTGATCAGTCCATTCGGCGCGCCCAGAATCGTGTTGGAGTGGACGTTCTTGCCGGCAGTGCAATCGAAGTCAATCGCGTTGCCCAGAGTGCCAGCCTGAGTGATGGTGTTGCCCGTGACCGCCGCAACGGATGAGCCTACCCAGACCGCGGCGGATGTCGATCTGCCATTGCCGCTGTTATAAATCGTGTTCGAGGTTACAGACGCGCCGCTGGTTGAGATTCCCCGAAGCGCAGCGCCGACGATCGTGTTCCCGGAGACAGAACCCTTGGCGATACTTATGCCAAAAAATGACCCGGGCATCAGATTGCCGCTCACTGAGGCAGTCGCTCCGGGGCCTATCTGAATTCCCGACAGAGCGGCGTAGGCCGTCAGGTAGTTCCCCTTAATCGTCGCCGTGAGTTCGGAGGACTGGGCGTTGGTTTCCGCTTCGATTCCGGTATTATCGAAACCTTGCAGATTGCTGTTTTCCAGGGTCACGGAAGGTTTCGCGCTTCCGCCTTCCAACCAGACTCCGATACCGTTATGGGCCCCGAACTGATTCTGGGTCGTAAGGTGATTCATGGTGCCGGCAGAGTTCAGGTAAAAGACACCCGCGACGAAGTCGGATTGCGGGACGCTGTTGTTTGTTCCGTCGACGGTCAGATTGCTCAGATTGACCTCACCGGAGGCAATCCCGACCAGCACCTGCGCAAACACGATATTGCCAAATCCATCGATTTGCCCGCGGCTAAGCCCACCCGAAGGCACGGCAATCGTGGCCCCTGCAGAAGCGCCGTCCGAAATTCCTTCCAGCGTCACCGGAATATCAATTACGAGTTGCTCGGGGTAGGTGCCCGGACAAACCTCGACCACGTTGGGTGCCGGGGTAGCGGCCAGCGCGGCGCTGATGCTCTGAAATGTGCTCGAAAGCGGAAAAGTTGGCTTGCAACTGCCTACCAGATACGTCACCGTAGCCGATGCCTGCGCCACTAACGC
>Ga0265762_1000126_pt1 | contig 11566 bp, 9 predicted proteins | sample NZIome_4_FD_200870 | JGI IMG/M metagenome (GOLD analysis project Ga0265762, IMG submission 200870) | Metatranscriptome of rhizosphere microbial communities from Maridalen valley, Oslo, Norway - NZI4 (Metagenome Metatranscriptome) | ecosystem: Host-associated > Plants > Roots > Rhizosphere > Soil ...
ACGCCATCCTTCCAACGGATACATCTCGGTTGCCTTTCCCGTGGCAGACGGTATGGAAATAAGCTGCTGGACGGCTGGTGGAGCATCCCGCGAGGAAGGTGCATTGTGATTACCGGAGCCGGGAATTCGCTATCAACCGCTGCTCGTTCCGAGCTCTCGCGCCGTCCGATTCGTCCCGTTAGTCCACTTCGATTGTTGAATGGATGCGTTCACTGGATCAGCGCGATCGTGCTGGTTTACGCCTTCATCAGCAATGGCGAAACAACGGGCGCGCTGACACACCCAGTTGCGATGAGAGGAGAAGTGAAATTGGGCCTCGTTGTCGGCCTCATTTTTCTTATCCGGTTTATCTGGCTGCGAAGCTGGCGCTCCGGCGGCGGCCGATGGGTCGGGCCGTCTGTTCGAATGCGGCAATCCAAAATCAGGCGAATAACTGATTGGGGTATCTATATCGGGGTGGCCGCTTCCGTGGTTTCGGGGCTTCTGATCGCATACCTTCGGCCAGGCGCCGAGCTGATTCCTGAGGTCAGAGGGTTTACGACCAGCAGCGCAGCTCTGAACGCTACGATTGACGCCCACGCGTTCATTTCAGACGCCTTGGAATGGTTATGCGGTGTTCACGCCGTGCATATGCTCTGGCAGTGGCTTATAAGAGGAACGCACTGGGGCACAATTGCAGGGGGTTGGGTGGAGCGAGCCGCATCTGCTGTAGGCCACGTGGTTGCCTCCCATGGTATAGGAAAAAGCTTTCGTCCTGTAGAGCAACGTATTAAGACGAGAATCCTCGACAGCGGAAAAGGGCATCATGAGTAAGACCTGGTTCATTACCAGCGCCTCTGCGGGTCTCGGCTGTTTGCGCCTAACATCTGGCATAAGCGGCAACCCGGCCCGGGCTATTATTCTGAAATGTGACTGAAAAGCCAGATACACACTCCACGACCCCGCTTCGCAGGGGTTTTCTCCGATCCTTTGTTCGATGGCTTGTGATCGGTATGGTGCTTGTCTGGTCGCTTGCTGCGCTGGTCCTTCTGGCCACCCGGTGGGTCGACCCACCATCCACCGCGGTGCACATCCAGCGCCGGTTGCAGGCCTGGATTCACAGCGCTCCTTATCACGAACGCTACAAATTTATTCCGCTCAACCAAGTCTCTCCCGATCTGCAGCACGCTGTAGTCGCCGCGGAGGACGCTCGCTTCTACCAGCACCACGGGTTCGATTGGCACGAGATCCAAATCGCTGCCGAAGACGGTTTGGAAGACGGTCGCACTCGCGGAGCTTCCACCATTACGCAGCAACTTGTGAAGAACCTGTTTTTCGGAACGGGCCGCTCGGTCCTCCGCAAGGGTGCGGAGTTCACGCTGGTACCGGTGGCCGAATTCGTCCTTGGCAAGCGGCGCATTCTGGAGATTTATCTCAACGTGGTTGAGTGGGGCCCGGGTATCTATGGCGCAGAGTCGGCGTGTCGTTACTACGACGGAACCGCGGCCCGGAATATCAACCGGGAACAGGCGGCACGGCTCGCCGCGATTCTGCCAGCTCCCCTGAAGCGACGGCCCGAGCGCATGAACAACTACAGCGTCCTAATCCTTGAGCGGATGCGCCAGATGAATTGGTAATCGCGCGCCGCATTTCATCAATAAATGCTGTCGGTATGGTCTCTCCGTTTGGTCCTGGGCGAATGGTCGGGATTGGGAGACGCGGTAATCCGTTCCTCACTGCTTATTTTGGCCATATCCGCAATGCCGTGTCAGAAAGGCGAAGCAGATGCTCGCGGTTTGCGCCGTAGATCGCCCGCATGGTCATGCCCTGAAACAGGGCAGTGACAAATCGGGCAAGATCGGCGGCATCCCCGTCGTTGGAGAATCACCTGGCTCGTTCAAACCGCCGACGCAGCGCGTCCTGCTCCTTGACTCTCAGGGCGATACGCTTTCTATGGATCGGCTCACCTTCCACACCACCGGCCGAGGCCGCCTGGATTGGCATACAGCCGCGCCGGGGGTGTCCCTCAGTAAGACACTCCACTGTCCGGCCCAGGACACGGTCCACAACGGCAAACGCCTTCGGCTCGTTGAGAGCGTCATGCACGATTGCAACGGGTCCTGCCAGATATCGTGCCAGAGCTACTTCGCCGGCGAAAAGTCGGTCGGACGCATGTACGTCGAGTCTATTTTTTCCACCAGCTTGTTGGCCTGTTCGGATTTGATCACTTCTTGAAACTCTGGATCTGCCATCATCGCGTCCCAGTTCTTTTTCGCTTCCTCCCGGCTGGGATGAACCAAGATATCGACGAATGTATTCTCCCAATCAGGAGCACCTTCGGGTATCCAGTCACCCACGACCTTCAGATCGTGTTTGGCGAGCAGCTTTGAAGTCGTGTCGCGAAACCGCGACTCCAGCATCGGCAGTTTGCCGGGAACAACATGATAAACGCGAAGCTCGAAGACGCGATTGCTGTCGGCTTTGACTTGTTGTAGCTGGGCCAGTCTGACTGTGGCGAGCGACCCAGCCGCGAAGCAAACCAGACCGGTGCCAAAAACGCTCCAACGGTTCAATTTCCAAACTTTGGTTTTCATGGTTACCTTTCTGTGGCAAATCTCTAGTCCGCGATGGGCGGGATGGTCCCGCGCACATTTACGTGACAGTTCCTGGTTGCTTTAGGCGTCCAAACAGTGCCGGCGGGATGATCACCGCCAGAGGACCGAGTGTGAGAAATATTACAGAGAGTACGTTCTTCAATCTCGCGTCGTACGATCATTCCATGAGCGGTACCATCCAGGCGCGCCAAGGCGAGCAAGTTTATGTTCTCCAGCGATCCGGGAAGTTGTCCCTGGCTCATTTATTCTATAATATAGAACAAATAGAACGGAGAGGTCAAGCGCCAGGTCTGGTGCGCCCGGCTTCGGTAACACCTTCAGTACGTTTACGATGACCTTTGAAAACCTGTAGGGGGCTCAAGCACATCGAAGCTAAGGTCACCGTCGCTCAATGGCTCACCGCTTTTCTGGTGGTCGTAATGATGCTCCAGCGCCACACGCGATTCTTTCCATTTCCGGAAGGTGCGCCAGCTCACGGTGCAAGCTTTGCCTGTCACCCCAACTAACTCCAGTGTCCACGCGGAATGGGTCTCGTCGACGACATCTCCAGGAATCGGCGTTTGCCGGACGGATATTGACACACCACCGACCTCGGCCATTGCATGAAGTGGGACTAGGAAGCCGAAAACAAGTGAGCGCACGCCTGCTTTTCCGTGAATCGGCTCTTCCGTCGTTTCGCTGCTTCCCTCGACATCGTCGGCATAAAACGCGTCGAAGATCTCCAGATATTCTTCATAGCTTCGGGTGATGTCCGCATGAACGATGGCCGCGTTTAGGGTACGCTCTGCGATCCGTGATTGTGTGTACGGATCGGGGTGAAACTGATCGGCTGAGAAGAAACCACGTTGACCAGTCATTGAATATTCTGCGAAGTCTAAGCCTTCGGACTTCCTTTCGCTCACACTGTTGATGAACAAAGGGACCGGTCGGTCGCACAACTTGTGCGCTAGATCGCCATGCGTGCGAAGCATCGCTACCAGTCTCAACAAAGTATGGTTCAACGGTGCTACCACGAACTGGCCTCGCCATCTAACGAAGCGATCGAAGTTTCAGCGGGCGGCTTTGACAGACCGGTTATGCAGGCCTAGTCCGCGATGGCTTCTAAATCAAGCGGGTAGTTTCTGAGCCGCGCGAGCATGATGCAAATAGGACCAAACGGTCGCAGTATGCATCGAAACGAACTGGGACGAAACGGGTGACGGGGGATCGTCGTTCAGTTGAATCTTCCGATGAACGCCGCGGCCATGCAGAGGCACATCCATGTGGATAGTCAGATTAGCTCTTAATCGCCCATATACGTTCGTTGTTCTTGCGATCCTCATTCTCCTGCTGAGTCCGGCCGTCATTCTTCGGACCCCCACCGACGTCTTCCCGAATATTGACATCCCGGTGATTTCCGCCGCCTGGACGTACACCGGACTCAATCCCGAGGATCTGGAAACCCGGTTGACCACTCCTTTCGAGAAGGGCCTCACCACGCTGGTGGACAACATTGAGCACATTGAATCGACGACGTACAACGGAACTGCGGTCGTAAAGATCTATCTTCAACCTGGCGCCAGCGTGGACCGAGCGAACTCGCAGGTGGTAGCACTTTCCGGCTTCATTCTGCGAAGTCTTCCTCCGGCTACCCAGCCGCCGGAGATCATCAACTTCAGCGCTTCTAGTGTCCCGGTTCTTCAGCTGGGTGTCTCCGGACCGGGACTATCGGAACAGCAGCTTAACGATCTCTCGCTCAACTTCTTGCGCACTCAGCTTATAACGGTGCCCGGCGCCGTCATTCCTTTACCGTACGGCGGCAAGCCGCGGCAGGTCATGATCAATATGGATCAAAACCTGATGCAGGCCAAAAATGTTTCGCCCAGCGACGTTTTGAATTCGGTCAATGCGCAAAGCCTAATCTTGCCGTCCGGCACGGCAAAGATCGCCGAAAGCGAACTGGACGTTCGCGTGAACGTCACTCCTCGCACGGTTTCGGAGCTTGGTGATCTTCCCATCAAGCAAGTCGGAGCGAAAACGATCTATCTGAGAGACGTAGCGCGGGTAAGCGATGGGTTTGGCCTTCAAACCAACGTGGTACGGCAAGATGGCCACCGTGGTGTGCTGCTCAGCGTTATCAAGGCTGGAACTGCATCGACTCTGGATGTCGTGTCGGGGATTCGAAACATCTTACCCCGCGCCGCGTTGACTTTGCCGCCGCAGTTGAAAGTCACCGCCCTCGCGGACCAGTCCCTGTTTGTGCGGAGCGCGATCGACGGTGTGGTTCGCGAAGCGGTCATTGCCGCTGCGCTCACCGGCGTCATGATTCTGCTCTTCATCGGCAGTTGGCGAAGTACGCTCATCATCGCCATCTCGATTCCGTTGTCGATCCTGAGTTCGATTTTGGTGCTGAGTGCTCTGCACGAGACGATCAACCTCATGACTCTGGGCGGATTAGCCCTGGCAGTTGGGATTTTAGTGGACGATGCCACGGTCGAGATCGAGAACATCAACCGCATCCTCGAAGAAGGTCACGAGACCGAAATCCGGCAGGCCATTCTGGATGGCGCCCAGCAGATCGCCGTGCCTGCACTCGTATCGACACTGTGCATCTGCATCGTTTTCATGCCGTTGTTTTACTTGGCGGAGTAGCACGATATCTGTTGGTTCCGCTGGCGGAGGCGGTGGTCTTCGCGATGCTCGCTTCCTACCTTCTTTCGAGAACGCTGGTGCCAACGCTAGTCATGTACATGCTCAAACTCAATGAGGGCCGCGAGGAGCCTCAAAATTTGTTCGTGCGTTTTCAGAGGAGATTCGAGAAAGGCTTTGAACGGCTTCGCGACTCTTATCGACGTGTCCTGACGCGATGTGTCGAAGCCCGGCGGGTCTTCATTCCAGCGTTTCTCGCGATTTGTCTCTGTGCTTTTCTTCTGGTTCCTTGGCTGGGCCAGGACTTCTTTCCGGAGTCTGATGCAGGCCAATTCATCCTCCATATTCGCGCGAAGACAGGCTCCCGCATTGAGGAGACCGCGCGCTTATCGGATCTGGTCGAAGACACGATTCGCGAGAAAGTTCCGCCGGCGGAGCTGGACAACATTCTCGACAACATCGGGCTGCCGTACAGCCCATACAATACGATGCATTCGACGTCGGGAGTTATTGGCGCGAACGATGTCGACGTGCTCGTCTCGCTCCGCGAGAATCACAGGGCCACGGCTGACTACGTCCGCGAGTTGCGCGAAGAGCTGCCGCGGGAGTTTCCTGGTGTGAGTTTCTATTTTCTTCCTGCAGACATCGTGACCCAGATCCTGAACTTCGGTCTCCCCGCGCCCATTGACGTCCAGATCGAAGGCGCGAATGTAGAGGCCAGCCACGAAATCGCCGAGAAGATCCTGACCGAATTGCACCAGGTTTCGGGTCTTTCGGACTTGCATATCCAGCAGCCACTCGACTATCCGAGCCTCGACATAAACGTGGACCGAACCAAAGCATCGCAGGCGGGCTACACGGAGCGGGACGTGGCTTCAAGCATTCTGAATTCGCTTAGTGGGAGCTTCCAGATAACCCCGATGTTCTTTGTCAATTGGAACAACGGCGTGGCCTACAACTTGGTCACGCAGACGCCGCAATATCGTCTTCAAACGGTCAAGGATGTGGAGAACATTCCTATCGCGGGCGGCACCAAAGGCAATCCCGAAATTCTTGCTGACGTGGCTTCGATGCAGCGCTCTCGCGAAATGGCCATCGTCTCCCATTACAACATTCGTCGTGTGGTCGATATTTACGGGGCGGTTCAGGATCGCGATCTCGGGGCGGTCAGCAGGGACGTGCAACGGATCGTCGATGTCAATCGAAAATCACTGCCCCGCGGAACATTTATTACGATTCGCGGTCAGGTGGAAACCATGCGCAGTTCGTATCTCGGTTTAATCATCGGATTGGGTTTCGCCATCGTACTCGTCTACATGCTGATCGTCGTGAATTTCCAGTCCTGGCTCGACCCCTTCATCATTATTACCGCTCTGCCGGCTGCCATGGCTGGCATCGTTCTTTTTCTGTTTTTCACGCACACAACCCTGAGTGTTCCGGCGCTGATGGGCGCTCTTATGTGCGTCGGGGTTGCGACGGCCAACAGCATTCTCGTGATTTCGTTCGCGAAGGAAAGACTACAAATCCACTGCGATTCAGTTAAGGCCGCAATCGAAGCGGGTGTCACTCGTTTCCGTCCGGTCATCATGACGGCGCTTGCCATGATGATCGGGATGGTGCCCATGGCGCTTGGTCTCGGCGAGGGAGGTGAGCAAAACGCTCCTCTGGGACGCGCGGTCATCGGAGGCCTGCTTTGCGCCACCGTGGCAACTCTGGTGTTTGTCCCATCTGTCTTCGCAGTGTTTCATGGACGCAAGTCGGGAACGGAGAGGCTCTAGCCATGACGACAAATGAAACAAAAACTCTTGCAGTCGCCGCGGAACTGACTGGAAACCATCCAGATTCGAACAATTCAGGTCCAAACAGCCAAGGACGTGCATTCCGCAAGCGAGCAATCGCGGTTGCCGCGATCCTTGTAGCGTGTGCGGCCTCCGCGATTATCTCCGGGTTGCACACCCGGCTGGCTGCTGAAACCAGACTGCGAACGAGCGCGCAGGCTTCGGCGATTCCTTATGTGGATGTGGTCTTTCCCAAAGCGAGTGCAGACGCCGACGAGATCGCACTGCCCGGGAGTACGTCAGCCTTCAACGATACTCCCATATACGCGCGGACGAGCGGCTATGTTAAACAGTGGTACGTAGACATAGGCGCAGGCGTAAAAAAAGGCCAACTTCTCGCGACGATTGAAACCCCGGAACTTGACCAACAACTGCAACAGGCACGGGCCGACCTGGAAAATGCTGAAGCGAATCTCCAGTTGGCGAAAATCACGTCTGCGCGCTGGCAGCATCTGCTTGAGACCGATTCTGTTTCGCACCAGGAAACGGACCAGGCCGTCAGCGATCTACACTCGAAACAGGCTCTGGTGAATTCAGGTAAAGCCAACGTCGAACGCCTAGAACAGCTCCAAGCCTTTGAGCGCGTTACCGCTCCCTTCGATGGTGTGGTTACAGCCCGCAATACGGACATCGGGGCTTTAGTGCAGGCCGGCGACAATTCGGGAGCGAAAGAGTTGTTTCACATGGCAGCCATTCAGACGCTGCGTGTCTATGTTGCAGTGCCCGAAATCTACGCCGCATTTGTGAAGAACGGAGAACAAGCGAAGCTCACGCTCGACGCATTTCCGGGCGAAACGCTAACCGGCACTATCGTGCGCAACGCCGATGCGATTGATGCGACCTCTCGCACGCTGAATGTCGAGGTCGACGTTCCCAATCCAACGGGGCGCCTGCTGCCCGGTGCCTATGCCTTTGTGCATCTCCGCGTCCCCTCCCATCCCGGCTCGGTCACCATCCCGTCAAACGCATTGCTCTTCCGCGCCGAGGGATTGCGGGTAGGGGTTGTTCGTAACGGTCATGTCGAACTCACTCCTATTTCAATTGGACAGGATTATGGCAGCACGGTCGAGGTGATCTCCGGACTATCTGCGCGCGATACGGTGATCGTGAACCCGTCCGACTCGCTTGCAAATGGATCCGCTGTGCAGCTGGTTGCGAAGAAGGGTAACGGAGCAAGGCAATGAGAACAAAACGCTATAGCCTTGTTCTCGTGAGTGCCATTGGATTTCTCATGTCAGGTTGCATGGTTGGTCCTAGATACGTCAAACCTACCGTTCCCGCGACCCCGAACTTTGAAGAGACAGAAGCGCTGAAAGAGGGAGACGGATGGAAGGTCGCGGAACCAGACGCCGATTTTATCCGCGGAAAGTGGTGGGAGCTCTATGGCGACCCAACGTTGAACCAGATCGAAGACCAGGTGGACTCGTCGAACCAAGACCTTAAGATCGCTGAGGCAAGTCTACGTCAAGCGCGGGCAGCGATTCGCTTCAATCGCGCCTCGGAAGCACCGACCATTGGAAGTTCTCCCAGCATCTCCGACATTCGCGTTTCCGCGAACCAACCTTATTTTCCGTCCAGTTCAGTGAACAATGGCAGCGGCGATTTCATTCTTCCTCTTGACCTCTCGTATGAGATCGACCTGTGGGGGCGTGTTCGTCGCAGCGTTGCAGCTGCCCGGCAGCAGGCCCAGGCAAGCGCGGCTGACTTGCAAACGGCTCGCTTGAGCCTCCACGCTGAAGTTGCGATCGATCACTTCGAGGTCCGGAGCGCCGACGCCCAGGAGAGACTTCTGAACGACACCGTCAAGGCCTATACCGAGGCGTTGCGTCTGACGCAAAATCGCTTCGAGGGCGGGGCGGCGCCGAAATCAGACGTCGCGCAGGCGCAGACGCAGCTTCAGGCCGCCCAAGTGCTCGCATCCGAGATTACCGTCAAACGCGCACAGTACGAGCATGCTCTGGCCATTCTTATCGGAAGACCTCCGGCGGCATTCCATCTTGCTGTTTCTCCCCTGAACCTTGTGGGGCCCGTGCTGCCCAGCGTTCCCGTTACTCTGCCAGCGCGGCTTCTTGAGCGTCGTCCAGATATTGCTGCAGCGGAACGTCGCATGGCGTCCGCCAACGAACAAATCGGCATTGCCAAGGCGGCCTATTATCCGACTCTCAATCTGGCTGCGAGTGCAGGACTAGAGGGATCTTCGATTTTGAATTGGCTTACCTGGCCTAGCCGTTTCTGGGCTGTGGGGCCAGAATTGGGTGAGACGCTCTTCGACGCTGGGCGACGCCGAGCCACTACTGAATCGGCCCGCGCAGGATATGACGCCGCTGTGGCTGGCTATCGGCGAACTATCCTCGATGCGTTCCAGCAAGTCGAGGATAACTTGGTAGTTCTGCGCGTCCTCAGCACTGAGTCGATGCAACAACGGCAGGCCACCAGTGCTGCGGAAGAATCGCTCAAGCTGTTTCAGAACCGCTATGCCGGGGGCGTCGACACATACCTGCAAGTGGTCACATCGCAGACAACCGCCCTGGCGAATGAGAGAAATGACATCGACATTCTGAGGCGACGCCTCGAGGCGAACGTGCTTTTGATCAAGGCCATGGGTGGCGGCTGGGACGTGTCGAATTTGCCCCAGTCATAGAGAGGCTTATTTCAATCGCCAGGGTGGTTCTTGAATGACGATAGCGCATGATCACCGAGACTCTCACATCGCTCTGGAGTGGTCCTTGCCAAGCGAAGTGACTGCGATTTCTCCCTTCGTAGACAAACTCATGCTCTTGCTCAGGAATTGCGGCTGTGTTTGTGAAGGCGTGAGCGACGTTGAGATCGCGTTGCGGGAAGCCCTGGCAAACGCGATCGTTCACGGAAATCATGAGGATCGTCGAAAACAGGTACATGTTATCTGCCGCTGCGAGCCTGAAGAAGTGTCAATCGCTGTAAAGGACGAAGGGAACGGCTTTGACATTGATACTGTCCCGGACCCCACAGCGCCGGAAAACGTCGGGTCGGTTCACGGCCGTGGCATCCACGTGATGAAAGCGTTAATGGATGAAGTTCGCTTTGAGGAAGGCGGAGTCGTTGTTCATATGAGAAAGAGCGCCAGCGAAGCTCCAAAGCTGCCTGCCAAGGATCCGCAGGAGAACGAGACAAATTAGGTTCCGGTTATTTGAGAGCCAGAGTTATCTGCCCTAAGTGGTAGGACATGTGGTTGGTTCGACTCATCAGAACAGCCAATCGGTTCCAGTTCGGATCATTAGTTAGCTAGTCTTCCTCGGAAACTGCGTTGTGCCGCTGCAACCATTCACGCGGAAAGAGTTGCAGACTGCGGGAGTAATTTTCCGTTCACTCCGTCCCAATATTTTCTGGCTCTGAGCAAGAATCTGTGAAAAGCGCGGGTTTGCGGGGATTTTGAGTGCTGGATTCTAGTGCTTTGCTGCCACCCGTTATACTGATTTGCCGCCACCTCGGCCCGACCGACAAGGTGGTTAATCTGCCATCCGGCACGAAGGGCCGCTTCAGCTGTAATCCTGTTTACTCAGGAGTTATTGATGAGTGGGCACGATACGGCCTGAACTCATGAATGCTTGCTTAGATTGGACGCCATGCATCTCCATCGATGCCGCTTGGCTGCTCTGGTGATCCCATCGGGCGGTATGTTCGAGTTTAGAGCTCTCCTCTTCGTACCGGATTCGGGAGGCATCTAATTGAGCGGCAATATCGGTGTGCACGGCGCCAGTCGCGCATACGACAAGTCGTGCGATCAGCTATTGATGAGAACGGAGACCTCGAACATGAAGCCTAATGAACCTAGCCGCACAGCCCTGATGATCGCCCGACAACGAGCTGCTCATCAGGTGCTCGATCATGGCTCAATCCTCTATGACCCATTTGCCATGAGGATTCTGTGTGAAGATGAAAAGGACGTGCTTCAATTTGCGAACCAACACCCCTTGGCCAGCATCGGACGTCTGCTTACCACCGCGCGAAGCCGGATTGCGGAAGATGCTTTGTCAAGAGCTGTCGAAAGAGGGGTTCGGCAGATCGTCATCCTTGGCGCCGGACTCGACACTTTCGCCCTCCGGAATCCCCATGCCGCACGACAGATCCGTATCTATGAGGTGGACCACCCCGCGACGCAGATATCGAAACGCCAGCGCCTGGCCGAAGTTCAAATCGCACTTCCGCCATGGCTTATTCTCGTGCCAGTCGATTTCGAGCGGGACGATGTGGGAGAGAAGCTCGTCGCCGCTGGCTTTCAACAGAACTCGCCCGCGTTTTTCACTTGGCTCGGGGTTGTGCCGTATCTGACACAGGCCGCAATCGGCCGCACTCTGGACTACATGTCGTCAATCCAGAACTCGGAGGTGATATTCGACTACATGGAACCTCCCGAGGCATTCTCAGAAGAGCTACGGCAATTAGAAAAGCAGCGGGCCGAACAGCTCGAGAAAATTGGTGAGCGTTCAGCCAGCCGTTTCGAGCCGGCTGGCATTGCAGCAATTCTTC
>Ga0265762_1000127_pt1 | contig 11556 bp, 6 predicted proteins | sample NZIome_4_FD_200870 | JGI IMG/M metagenome (GOLD analysis project Ga0265762, IMG submission 200870) | Metatranscriptome of rhizosphere microbial communities from Maridalen valley, Oslo, Norway - NZI4 (Metagenome Metatranscriptome) | ecosystem: Host-associated > Plants > Roots > Rhizosphere > Soil ...
CTGGTGCCATCCACCACGGTGACGGTGTTGCCTTGCTGGTTGACCACGTAGATTCGGTTGGTGACAGGATTGATTCCCATCGCAGTCGGCAGACTTCCCGCGGCGAGTGTGACCACCTGATGGGTCGTTCCGTCCATGGCTGCAATGTTCGAATTGCCGGCGGTGTACACCTGGTTGGTAAGCGGATTGACAGCAATCGTGTTGATTAGTCCCCCAGTCACCACTGGGGTCAGCGTGTTGGTCGCGCCATCGACGATGACGATTTGACCAAGATGATCCCCCACATAGATTTGGTCACTGACCGGGTCTACGGTCAGCGAGAGCGGAGTAGCAATCGGCAGGGTTGCCGTGACAGAGTTAGTTGTCCCATCAATCACCGTGACTGACTGCGAAGAATAATTACCAACATAGATCCTGTTGGTTACCGGGTTAATCGCCACCGCCACCGGAAGCGTTCCGACCGGAACCGTCGAAGTGTGGTTGTTGGTTCCGTTGATCACGGTTACGGTGCCATCGCCTTGGTTGACCACATAAATCTCATTGCTCTGCGGGTTGACTGCCACGGCGTAGGGATATTGACCAGCAGCCACAGTGGTCGTGCTGGTGCCGTTGATGACGGTGACGTTGTTGCTGCCGGAGTTGGCCACGTACACTTTGCCGGTGTTCGGGTTGACGGCTATGGCCAGCGGACCTGTACCTGCGGCTACGGTCGATGTAGTGCCCGTTCCAGTGATGATTGTGACATTGTTGCCAGCGTAATTGGCCACGTAGGTTTTGTCGTTATTCGGGTTTTCAGCCAGGGCAACCGGGGATGTCCCCACAGTCACTGTAGTGATGGCGTTGGTCGCCCCGCTGATGACACTCACCGTGTTGTCGGTTTTGTTGGCCACGTAAAGCGTGTCGGTCACCGGGTTGACGGCAATCGCTGTCGGCGATTGGCCGGTGCTGAGCGTGGCGGTAACGGTTTGGGCTTGCGTGCCGAGAACCGGCAGCAGCAAGCAGAGAACAAGCAGGATCTGCTTTCGCAGGCCGCGAGACAGGGTGTCGTTGTTGTGCATAGGTTGCTCCTTAATTGTTATTGATAGAGAGCTGCGTACTGCGGTCTACCATCGGTGTAGCCTTTGCTTACCCCGGGCTTCCTGGCGGTCGAATTTCCCTCTATCAAGTAAGGCGTTGTTTTGCGTTCGATTCCCTCATGCCGTTGCGGGTTCTTGGACGGATCAGAAAACACAGGAGATCCTCGCCTCTGGCGTCGCCGCGGAGCTTGGACGATGCCCAGGACAATGCCCTGGCAGTAGCAAAAGAGAGGTGAGGTATAATTTGCCGAATCGCGCCTCCGATGCCGGGGTTGGCGGGCACGATTCGCGGAAAGCTCCTTCCTTTGCCTGTGCTTCTTGAGGAAGCCTTCAACTCACTGTGGGGAGATGCCGACGAATGTCTTCAGAACGGCAGTTGGTAACCCAACTTCTACAGCAATGGAGCGGCGGCAGCAAAGAAGCGCTTGACGAGCTGATACCCGTGGTCTACGAGCAGCTTCGCAAACTGGCCTCGAACTGCTTGCGGGCCGAGCGCCCCGATCACACTCTACGTGCCACGGCTCTGGTTCATGAAGCTTATCTCCGTTTGGTGGACGCCGATGTAGCCTGGGAAGATCGGGTCCACTTCTATGCGGTTTCTGCACGTCTCCTGCGGCGCATTCTGGTGGATCACGCGCGTGCCCACAACCGCCAGAAACGCGGCGCGGGAGCGGAAAAAATTACTCTGGACGAGGCTATCCTGGTCGGACACGGCGCAGATGCGGGAATCGTGGACCTGGATGAAGCTCTCCAGCGTCTTGCAAAACACGATACGCGCAAGAGCGAGGTCATCGAGTTGCTCTTCTTCGGTGGGCTCACCTATGACGAGACCGCTGCTGCGCTCCATATCTCCGCTGCAACCGTGCATCGCGAATTAGCCATGGCGAAGGCTTGGCTGCACCACGAATTGTCGGACGACCGGGCGTAGGCGGAAGCATCCATGGCATCGGCCACCGACAGCGATCATTGGAACCGTCTCGAGAAGCTGTTCTATCAGGCCCTCGATCTGGAACCCACTGCTCGCATCGCCTTTCTAAACCAAGCCTGCGGCGACAATGCAAGCCTGCGCAAGGAAGTCGAGTCGCTGCTGAAATCTTCCGACAAAACTTTCGGCTTCCTCCAAAAGCCGATCGAAGAAGCCGTCCACCACCTCAATTCAATAAGTCACGGCCAACGGGTCGGACCCTATCAACTCACCGGCCTGCTGGGCGAGGGTGGAATGGGAAAGGTCTACTTGGCCACGCGTGCCGATCACCTCTACGAGCAAGAAGTCGCCATCAAGCTGATGCACGCAGGAGCTAAATCTCAGGGTCTGCTTCTGCGTTTCACCACCGAAAGACAGATTCTTGCGAATCTCAACCACCCCAATATCGCACGGCTGCTGGATGGAGGAGTGACGGAGGAAGAATCGCCATATCTGGTCATGGAATATGTCAAAGGGGTTTCCATTGATCGCTACTGCCGCGAACGCTCCCTCGGTATCAAAGACCGGCTGCAGCTATTCCGTACCGTTTGTACCGCAGTTGAGTATGCCCATAAGAACTTGGTTGTCCATCGCGACATCAAACCGGCGAACATTCTGGTCACTCAAGAGGGCATGCCGAAGCTGCTCGACTTTGGAATCGCCAAGCTGCTGAGCCTCGACCCAGATGAACAAGCGCTGACGCGAACAACGGATCGGATGATGACGCCTGAGTATGCCAGTCCGGAGCAGGTGCGCGGCGATCCGATCACCACTTCGACCGACGTTTATGCCTTGGGTGTACTGCTATACGAACTCCTGGCAGGAAAGCGGCCGTTCCGTCTGGGAACCAAGAGCCCTCTCGAAGTGGTAGAGGTCATCTGCGGGCAGGATCCGGAACCACCGAGCGCCGTTACTCGCGGCGGCACCGAACCTGACAGTCATCGCATTGCAAAGGAAATCAGTGGTGACCTCGACAATATCGTCCTTATGGCGATGCGGAAGGAGCCGGCACGCCGGTATATCTCAGTTTCCGCTCTTTCGGCAGACATCCAGGCCCATGCCCAAGGCTATCCGGTGAGTGCGCGTACGGATACCTGGGCCTATCGCTCCGGCAAATTCATGGGACGGCATCGAGCGGCAGTGACAGCCACTGCATGTGTTGCCTTAGCCCTGGTCGCCTTCAGTATCGGCATGGGTCTGCTTGCACGCCGTGCCACTCGTGAACGGCTCACGGCCGAGCGCGAAGCCCAGTTCCTCAACAGCATTTTCCAGGCTTCGACTCCTCTGCAAGCCCGGGGAAAGCAGGTAAGCGCCCGAGAACTACTCGACAATGGCGCGAAGAGAATTGATGGTGAACTGGCTGATGAGCCTGTCCTGCAAGCTAGCATGCTCGAAAATATCGGCCACGCTTATATTGCCCTGGGCGTGTATGACCAAGCAGAGTCTCTGTTCCGTCGGGCCTACGATTTGCGCACGAAGACATCCGGCCGGAATTCCGCGGAAGCCGCAGACAGCCTCGACGGGTTGGCCACAACATTGCGGCTGGAGAGTAAGTATCAGCAAGCGGAGCCACTGTTTCGGCAGTCTCTGACCCTGCGGAAGAAACAATTTGGGAACGATAACGCTCTCGTGGCGCAGAGCATGAGTAATTTGGGAGAGTGTCTGTATTGGGAAAGCCGTTGGGCGGAAGCGGAACCGCTTCTCCGGAAGGCGCTGGCGACCAAACGCCAGCTGCATGACGATTCGGATAACGGAACCGAAAACTTTTTGGCGCTGGTGTTGGAGCGCAAAGGAGACTATCAAGAGGCCGCACAGCTATTGCGTGAGGCGCTTGAGATTAGCCGCCGGGTGGAAGGAACAGATGGTCCGGAATACGTCGTCGCCCTGCATAATCTGGCGGGCACGCTGATTGATGCCGGCGATCTTTCGGGTGCAGAAACCATGGAGCGGCAGTCGCTCGAAATCCGCCGCCGTATTCTGGGGGAATGGCATCCTGAGGTGTATTACTCCCTTAACAATCTTGGCTGGATCTTGTTGCAGAAGGGAGAGTGGCAAGCTGCCGAGCCGTTCCTGCGCGATAACCTGACTTTGGTACATAAGAACTTCGGAGAGAACAGCTCAAAGACTGCTGTAGCTCTGAAAAACTGGGGGCTCGACTTACAAGAAAGAGGAAACTATACAAAGGCAGAACAGACTTTTAAGTCGGCGCTGGATATCGCGACCAGAGTCGCGGGAGAAAAGAGTTGGTACGTGGCTCGAATCCTATCCAGTCTGGGGCAACTGGAGTTTGACCGGGGACGGTACGACAAGGCCGAAAGCTACGCAGGGCAAGCCCTCGACCTTAGCCGCCAACTTGGGGGCGAGGACAGCCCAGACGTCGCCGCTGCGCTCATCGACGTAGCTGAAGCCCGCGTCTTCCAAGGTGATCCGAGAGGCGCAGAATCGATGCTGCGGCGAGCTCTCGAGATTCGGGAGAAGAAGTTCAACCCCGGGAATCCGGCGGTCGTCTACGCCGAAGTTAGGTTTGGCGAAGACCTCACCTTGGAAGGAAAACCGGACTCCGCAGAACTCATTTTGCGCAATGCTCTGAGATCCGCTCGATCCCAACCATTTCGGTTATTGCCCTGGCAGATTGCAGAGGCTGAGAGCGCGCTGGGTGCATGTCTGGCTGCAAAGAACCGTTCACCGGAGGCGGAGAAACTGCTTCACGAAAGTGAACTCGATCTGAAAAAGGATCCGCGACCGGCTTTTCGATACCCGGCGAACGCCCGGGCTACGCTATTCCGTGCAAAACCCGTTCCAAGCAAGTAAGACTAATGCTAAGCATTTCGATAGCCGAAGAGGCTCGGCCGCAGTGCCTTCGTGTTGGACCATAGGTCCGGGTGCTGCTTGGAGCGTCGAGGCCGGCGAACATACCGGTTTTCACCTTTCAGCCAACACGGCAAAAAACGAGGGGATACAGGTGGACACTCCGACCGTGGATTTTTCCCACATGACTACAGCGACAATCATTGGCTCGGGACCTAATGGACTCTGCGCTGCTATTGTTCTCGCCGCCGCAGGGAGCGATATAAAGGTCTTGGGGCTGAACAGCCGCATAGACGGAGCATGCGCGACAGCCGAGACTAGGCTGTCTGGATGTCGTCAAGACTTGGGATCCTCCGCCTATCCAATGGGATTTGCGAGTCCTTTCTTTCGGTCATTGCCTGTTTCGATCCCTTGGATAATCCCTCCCGCTCAACGCGCACATCCTCTTGACGATGGAACAGCCGGGCTGCTCGAACATTCGATTGAGGAAACCGTCGCTACGCTCGATTCATGCGACCGTCCTGTTCAATCAGACCTGACTACCAAGGAACTGGCGAAACACTACTAGGAGCTCTGGGGGTAGTGCGATTGAGCTGGCTACTTTTTCGCCAGCTCCCAAAATTTTTCTGTGGAAATCTCCGGATCGGACTGAGAAAATCTTCGTGTGCGCGCCAGGGGAAAAGGATGCTAGGGACGCTTTTCGCGCCGAAGTCGGAGATGCGTTCGTGACTGCGCCGGACTGGATCTACCAGCTTAACGGTCTTCTACGGCCCTAGCTTCGCGATGTTCTCGTATTTCTGTCGGGCTTTTTGAAAGATCGCGAGCACCGCCTGCTGCTCAGTTTTGGTATTCCACGTCGTGCTGCTCTGCGCCGCGGTGATCAGCCGTCCCATCCATGCCACGAAATACGCTGCATCCTCGGTGTTGCGCAGCGGGGTGCCAGCTATGTCCACATAAACCGGACTGGTTGTCGCATACGGGTACAGATCTAGAATCGGGTACTCGGCCTTGTCACTGAACGTGCGCAGAATGCACCAGCCACTGCTTTCAAGCGGCAACTTGCCTTCGACGTAAGCGCTTGTGCGATTTGCACTGAGGTCTAGTTCGCGCGCCACTTTCCCGTTGCAGACGATCTGCAGATGATCCACTGGGACAATGGACCCAAGAGCCGCCTTAAAAAAGACATCCTGTTTCTTGTCGAGATGGACCTCTCCGCCTGGCGTCTCCCCTCCGAGTTCAAAGCGCAGCAATGGCCCGTTCGTTGCGAAAGTCCGTCCTGCTTTGATGGACTGGAGCCACGGCTCAAGCTTCAATGATCCAGCGGGAACTTCCGCATACACGCGGTTCAACCCAATCGGCCCTCGCAGCGAGGCGTAGTTCCCCATGAAATCTGTTCCGGCAGCGGTCGGCAGCCGGAAACCGCAGTTCAGCAACTTGTACCAAACCTCTGCCGTGGATTTATGGTCGGAAAAGCCGACAACCTCGATGTAATCCACTTTCCCAAGGGCCACATCAGCCGGCAGTTCAAAGGTGACAGCGTCTTTCGACGGATTCGGGTACGCTGTCCAGCGGATGAACATACCCCACCAGCGCTCCTTGTTCGTGCGCCAGATCAGCCACGTTGGCATTTGCCGGAAACAAACTGGCCGCCTCCGTGTTCGGGTACCCGGCATATCCCGGCAAGATCAGATTCTGCATCAAGTTCAGAAGCCCGAGATGACCCCAGTAGCTGGTGTGAAACTCCTGCGCGTGCTGCAGCAAGCGATCCCCGTTGGAAGCCGCATCAAGCTTCGGCGAAAAGTACGCGATATCCGGGAAGCGCTGTTCTTTATTGACGACCAGATTTTCAATGATCGACAGATTCTCGGCGGCGGCCTGCTCAATCAGATGCGATGGTGTATTACGATACGTGCCCGCATAGTTCATGTGGACATGAGCATCCCCACTGACCCACCGCGTGTCAGGGCTCTTCCACTCGATTTGCCGAAGCGGAACCGTGGCTTCCAAGGTTTTGCCCGCCAGAACATCTAAGGTTAGTTCTTCGAACCGGTATTCGAAGCCGCGCATCACGCCTACGTGCACTCTTCCGATTGGAACCGTGACCTCAGAGATTCCCTTGGTGTTAAAGTAGTGCGCCTCAAACGGACGCTCCTTGCGGTCGAAACTGTCGTCCGCTTCCATCCACTCATCATCCGGTGCATACGCCCGACCGTCTTCCGCCGTAACGAAGACTCGCGCCGCCACCGGCGTCCCGCTGCGATCGGTCACTCGCAGAAGCAATTTCCCCATCGGCGTCAAGTACTTTCGCTCGCGAACGATAATCTCGTTCTGCGCACCTCCCGGAATCGTTTGTATCGACAACGACGTATTGCCGGTGTGGTTCGAAATAAACGCAATCTTTGATCCGTCCGGAGACCATCGCGGATTGATATTGTCGTAATCTCCATACGAAATCGGAAACGGATCGCCACCCTCCTCCGGCATCACCCAAAGCTGGTGCCACGACCGTCCCAAATATGACGCGTACACCATGCGCTTGCCATCTGGCGAAAGGTCAGGGCGGGCTTTCCAGGTTGTCTCCTCATAGTGGATTTCATGGGCTGGCGCGTCGGACCGCGCCTTCATCCGCCAGAAGCCCCCAGTACCGTGAACGTGCCCTCGATTCGAAATGAAGAGGATCTCGGACCCATCACGCGACCACACCGGGCTGATCTCATGGTCCACCTTGCTGTAGTAATAGCGAGGAAGTGAACTGACGTTTTCCGGAGTGAGTTGCTGGACGTCCCTCAGTTCGCCATTCTCGAGTCTTCCTGCAAAGATGTGGAAGTGACCTTTGAAGGAAGTTGAAACAAACGCCAGCCGCTTACCGTCGGGTGAGAACCGCGGCTCGAGGTTAACCGCGCTGCCAGACGTGAGTTGTCGCGTCCGCCCATCGTGCAAGTCGAGCAACCATAGCTCCATGGCATCGTGGTCGTAACGTGAAAAAGCGACCCAGCGCCCATCCGACGACCAGTCCGGCTGATAGTCATAGCCGGGACCTGCGGTCAGTTGCTCGGCGATCGTGCTGTTCACATCCTGCCGCCATAGCGATCCGGCCATGGAGTAAATCAGCGTCCGGGAATCCGGAGACCAGGCCGCCGCGCTTGGTCCCGTAGTGAGCTGAGGCAGGTACATCTCGCGATAGTAATAAGCGTGCGGGAGGTCAATCTGCTTGAGTACCGGCTCACGCTGCGCCACGCAATTCACGCACCATAAAAAAACAAAGATGAAAAGCCGAATCAGTCGGAATCGGAACACAGGTTCCTCCGCAAATTCAGAAAACGGGACCGATTATACAGTCCCGAACCGAATCAGCAATTTCCCTGACGATCGGGATAATGGGCAGCACTACCTGCGAGAGGTGCTTTGCGTCGTAAAATACGCGAATGTGCGCCCTTTTCGTCTCGACACTGTTCACCTCCGATTTTCCACTCTGGAGGCTGCGAGAAAAGTTCGGCGTGAAGCTTGCGGAGATTTGTATGCGGATCCCGTGTCCCTCCAGAAACAGGTGGCTCTTACTCCGAAGAGCAAGAAGAACTCGGAACGAATCCGGAACTCGGAGATTTAATGCCCGGCACCGGCGGCTTTCGAAAAATGCGCTGGGCGGATGCGCGGCGCGGTAAGGATCGCAGAGGTGGGTTGCGAATTATCTATTACCACTTCAAGTCGGATCATCGGAATTCCTGATGACGGTTTTCGATAAAGACGAAGCGTCAGACCTGAATCCGAAGGAGAAGAAGGCTCTAAAGCACGCAATTGAGGGCGAATTGGAGCGCGACGCTAGGCGGGGTCGACCGAGGGGATCACGGAGGTTATGCTGATGGCGAGTTGATGGAAGGCGCGGCTGCAATGAAGAGCCGCGAGGGCAAGCTTACACTGCCCAGCTGCAAGGTGGCTGCGGCACCGCTCCCCAAAGTTGATTCCCAGCTGATCCGAGACACTCGAAAGCGGCTGCGCTGTTTGCGAGCAGTGTTCGCACGCAGACTGCGCATCAATGAAAGAACTTGGAAAACTGAGAACAAGGCCGTGCGAAGCCGAATCCTCGGGCGGCGGCTCTCGTCCTTGTCCGTCGATACCCAGATACGCCCACCGCCTTTGCTCTGATCCAGATAAACTAATCGCGCAATGACAAGGTCGGGAGTTACGTTTCGTGCGGCGGTGCACAGTGATCTGGATATTCTGTTGCCGCTGATGCACTGTTTGCAGCAGGACGATCCGTGGTCCGTTCCCTTCCACGAAGAAAGGGTTCGCGACACCGTGCGCGAGTTGCTGGCTAGTCCATCTGCCGGGTGCGCCTTCTTGATTTTCCAAGATGAGCTTTGCATAGGATATCTGGTGTTGTCGTTCGACTTCAGCATCGAGTACGGCGGTAAGAACGCTTGGATCGACGAGTTGTTCGTGCAGCGTGAGTACCGTGGCAGTGGGGTTGGCTCAAGGGCGATAGATTTTGCTATCCAGACTACCCGTCAATTCGGGGCGACGGTTCTGCATCTGGAGGTCAACAGGGGAAATCCTGCCATCGATCTGTACCGCCGATTTGGCTTCGAAGACCACGACCGTCGCCTGTTGTCGAAACGCATTCTCTAACGGACTGTCGCTGAGAATCTCATGACGCCTGAATGGTCGGCAAACAAGGCGGTAACGACTTGCTTACTCTCTGGAAAGACGCCGACCCCGACATCCCATCCTCAAGCAAGCCAAAGCCGAGTATGCGAGGTTGCGATAGGCTGCCTTGAAAAGGTCGCGGTTCCTGCCGATAATCACATTCGCCCATGCCGCGAAGCACGATTGACTTCGACACAGTGAGGAGGATCGGCTTAACGCTGCCGGGCGTCGAGGCAAGCACAGCATGGGGCGCCCCCGCGCTCAAGGTTCGCGGAAAACTGCTGGCGTGCGACCTTCGTTGGCCGGTCTTCAGGTGATACTCAGTGGCCAGTTTTGGGTGATCGCTCAGGCTGGGTCACCATAATTGCGGGAACTTCCTGCTGCTTGACCAGGTTGTTGTAGGCCGCGACGTCGGTCGCGACAATCGCCTCCCATTTCGTTAGTTGTTCATCGACGGCGTGGGTGAGCAGGTCGAACACCTCATAGGACTGTTTCGTCGGCGCCGAATCTGCGCTTCCCACGACGCCACTCAGCGCGACCAGATCATTGTTCAACCGAACCGGAAAATTGAGCACGTCCTGGCCGCTCTTGGCTTTGGTCTGGATGAGCGCTTCCTCCACCACAGTCATCTTTTTATCCAGCGCTTTCCCTGCGTCGTCAATCGTGTTCTCACGGGGATCATTCTTCAGCCGCTTGTTGACGGCACTGATTTGGTCCCGCAGGTCTCGAATCTGGATGATCGCGTCGTCGGTCTGCGTGACCTTGTCCCGAATCTTGAGCAACAGATCGAATTGCTTGGCGAGATCCTCCTGGCTGACATTCACCCGCGGGTCGGCTTTGATCTCCAGGGGCGCGGTGTAACTCTTGCCCAGCACCGTCAGTCGCACCTGGTATGTACCGGGTAGAGCCACCGGACCCTCCGTGCCTCCGCCCCAAAGCGGCGCACGTGGCACCTTGGTAGCTCCCTCATAGCGTAAATCCCATACAAAGCGGTTCAGACCCGTGTCGGCAGGCAAATTGTCTGCGCCCCGGTCGCGCTCGAAGGGGTTTTCCTCGTCTCCCGCAGGCTCCTCTTTCTTAGGGAATTTGCGAATCACTTTCCCGGAAGAGTCGAGCACTTCCAGCGTAATCTTCGGTGCTTCCTCTTTCTTCTCTCCTTCCTTCTTCTCTCCTTCGCCCTTGCCAGCCTCGGTCTTCGCCGGTGACTCCGGTGAGGATGAGGTCGAAACCGCAGCGTCTTTCTTTTCCGGCTTCTTGAGCGAAGTCTTCAACCAGTAATCAATGACCGCCCCTGCAGGCGGATTCTTCCCCACATTCCCTTGCCGGCCAAAACCCGACTCCCTAAATACCGTATGATTGGCCGGCGCCGGCGCAAAAAGGTGCGCATCCTGCTTGGGGACCGATTCGTCGTACTGCTCCAACGCTGTAATGTCATCGAGTACCCAGAAACTCCTGCCGTGCGTCGCCACCACAAGATCGTTGTTCCCGTTGTTGCTCTTGATGACCAGGTCGTTCACCGGCGTAGTCGGGAGATTGATTTGCAGCGCCTGCCATTGCTCACCCTCATCGAACGAAACATAGACCCCTTGTTCCGTTCCGGCGAAAAGCAGTCCCGGACGCTTCGGATCGACCCGGACGGCGTGCACGTAATCATTCGCCGGAATTCCCGCAACCAGTTTCGTCCAGGACTTTCCGAAATCGGTGGTCTTGTACACATACGGGGCGAAGTCATCCGCCTTGTGCCGTTCGACGGCGAGATACGCGGTACCGGCATCGCGCGGAGAAGCCTCAATCATGCTGACTGTGCCCCATTCCGGCATTTCCTTGGGAGTGACATTCTCCCACTTCTGGCCGCCATCGCGGGTCAGTTGCACCAGCCCGTCATCGGTCCCCACCCAGATCAAGTCCTTTTGTACCGGCGACTCCACCACCGAAAAGATCGTGTCGTACACTTCAACACCCGTGTTGTCTTTCGTGATCGGCCCACCGGAAGCGGCCTGCTTCGATTTGTCGTTGCGCGTCAGGTCGGGGCTGATGATTGTCCAACTCATTCCTCCATCTGCC
>Ga0265762_1000132_pt1 | contig 11261 bp, 9 predicted proteins | sample NZIome_4_FD_200870 | JGI IMG/M metagenome (GOLD analysis project Ga0265762, IMG submission 200870) | Metatranscriptome of rhizosphere microbial communities from Maridalen valley, Oslo, Norway - NZI4 (Metagenome Metatranscriptome) | ecosystem: Host-associated > Plants > Roots > Rhizosphere > Soil ...
GCGACAACAGCTATATCGTCACCCTACCGGGACGTGGATATCAGTTTGTTTCACAAGTGCAGATCATTGCTGCAGACAACTTAGCTGTCATCCCGGACGCAGCCACCGCCGCCCGGGGTTCGAGCGGGGTGATTTTTCAGCAGCAGACAATCCGGACCGGTGTCATCACGACGGAAGCGCAACTGAGCTCCCGCGCAGGGGCGTTGCCAGCAGCTTCCGCGGTTCGGATTCCGCAGCTCTGGCAGATTGCGATTCCCCTCCTGCTGATCGCGTCAGTTGTGGGGGGCGGGCTCTATTATCGTTCGCGTCAAGGCAAGCGCCTGACCGAGAAGGACACCATCGTTCTCGCCGACTTCGTCAACCGCACCGGCGATGCGATCTTCGACGACACGCTGAAAACAGCGCTCAACATTTCCCTGCGGCAGTCGCCTTTCCTGAACGTGCTCCCAGACAGCCAAGTCGCGAAGACATTGCAGCTGATGACCCGTCCCGCCGGCACGAAACTCGCGCCCGAAGTGGCTCGTGAGCTTTGCCAGCGGTCCGGTAGCAAAGCCTACCTTGCCGGAGCGATCGGCAGCCTGGGCAGCCAATATGTGCTGGGGCTGAAAGCGGTCAATTGCCAGAGCGGGGACACGCTGGCCGAGGAGCAGGTGACGGCGACGGCCAAAGAGAAGGTGCTGGATGTGCTCGGAGAGGCGGCATCGAAGCTGCGCAGCGAGCTGGGTGAATCGCTCGCGACTGTGCAGAAGTTTGACGTTCCACTGGCTGAGGCCACCACGTCCTCGCTCGAAGCTCTGAAAGCGTTCAGCCTAGGCGGTAAGGCGTATTACGAAAAAGGCGTGGCTCAAGCCCTGCTTTACCATCAGCGTGCCATCGCGCTCGATCCGAATTTTGCCATGGCTTACAGGGCAGTGGGATTGGACTACGCCCACCTCGGTGAGACTGGGCGGACCAGCGAGTACGTCGCCAAAGCATTCCAGTTGCGGGAACATGCGAGCGAAAGGGAAAAGCTGGCCATCACTGCCAACTACTACCACAATGTAACCAGAGAACTCGATAAAGCGGCCCAAGTATATCGGGACCAGATCGAGAGCTACCCGCAGGAACTAGCGGCATACAACGGTTTGGGCCTGGAGTATGCCGCACAGGGGCAGTATGAGAAAGCCGCGGCGATCGCCAAGCAAGGCCGGGCCCTTGCGCCGGACATCCCAACTTGGAACGAAAATCTCTCCACCGCTACTCTGGCCCTGCAGCGTTTCGACGAAATGCAGCAAATCAGCGACGATGCGCGGGCGCGAAAATCACCCGATGTGATATTGCACGCCGCTACCTATGCTCTAGCCTTTGTCCGGTCGGATTCCGCGGGGATGGCGGAAGAGCAACAGTGGTTTGCCAGCCAGCGCGGATTAGAGAACTTTGGACTGACGCTTCTATCCGACACTGAGGCCTATGGCGGTCATCTAGCCAAGGCTCGAGAACTGACCAGGCAGTCTCTGGACTTGGCTGTACAAAGCGACAACAAAGAAAGTGCGGCGATCGAGCTGGCCATTGCCGCTCAACGGGAAGTGGCTTACGGCAATTCTGCAGAAGCTCGGCAGTCAGCGCCAGCGGCTTTGAAGCTGTCTCCCGCGAGTCAGGGCGCCGAGAGCGAAGCCGCGCTTGCTTTTGCCATGGCGGGCGACACGAAACGCGCCGAATCCCTGGCCCAGGACTTGGGGAAACGCTTCCCGCTGGACACGCAGGTGCAGTCGCTCTGGCTGCCTGTGATTCGAGCGCAGGTGGCGCTGGACCAAAACAACCCAGCTTCCGCTCTGAACGCTCTGCAGGCTTCCTCGCTCATTGAATTGGGCAACATTCCGTTCGTTAGCAATATTTCCTGCCTCTATCCTACGTACGTGCGCGGACAAGCATATCTGGCGGCCGGACAAAGCACGGCCGCCGCCGCCGAGTTTCAGAAGATTCTCGACCACAGCGGCATCGTCTGGAACTGCTGGACTGGAGCGTTAGCTCATCTGGGTGTAGCTCGTGCGAACGCGCGGCAGTCGCGAACCTCGCAGGGTGCAGATGCCAACGCCGCCCGCGTCCGGGCACTCGCCGCCTATCAGGATTTCCTCGTCCTCTGGAAAGACGCCGATCCTGGTATCCCCGTCCTGAAGGAAGCCAAGGCGGAGTACGCGAAGCTGCAGTGACAGAAACAGAGGAACCAAAGCTGACGGGCGTGAGGGTTGGTTGTGTTAGACGCACTTAGGGTTGAGCAGCCTTCCCAAACCTATAGGTAAGGCTCACGCTGGCATAGGAAGGAATCCGAACCCCGACGACCTCCTGGATATCGGAGGGATTGCACGAGGACGCAGGTTGGGTGTCCTGACAGAAGTTCTCCGTTGTCTGGCCGGTGTATCCACGGGCGATCAGAAAATTCACGCCGGCGGTCAGGCGCTTATTCATGAAGGGGCGCATCACCGCACCACGGAACTCCTTCACCGAAGTTCCGGTGCATTCGGCATTCAGGTTCGCGGGGTTGCACTCCGTGCCCAAAGGCTTGGTGCCAACATATTCGAATTCCCCTCGCGCCTGCAGACGAAACGGGAGCTTCTGAATCGTACCCAGCAAATCAAAGATTGTCCGGGGCGCCTCTGGCGTGGGTTGTCCCGAATCAAGGTCGCGCGCATCTGCCTTGGAAAATGTAGCCAACAATGAGCCTTGGCTGAAGTTCCGGCGCACCGCGACCGTCATACATCGTAGCCGGCTCGGTCCCTCGTTAAATTGCAACCCGGTGTCCGGATCAATTTTCGCCAATTCTGCGCTACTCGTGACATGGCTGAGAGTAAGCTTCACGTCGGTTTTGTGGATGGTCTTGCTGGCGACGATCTGATATGAATGCGCGGTGGCCACCGAACTGCCCATAGTAGTTCCGGTGCCGATCCGGGGATCTTCCGTAAAGAAAGATTGGCCAAAGCTCAGAGAAATGAGCGGAACATACCACCACTGCCTGGGAAGAAACGACACAGTCGCTTTCGGCGAATTCACTCCCACCCACTTTTGAAACGAATTCTGCGAGAAGAGCAAGTCGTCGTTGTCGACGTCAATCTCATCGCGGCGCCAGCCGAGATAATAGCGGAAGTAACGGGCAAGGGCGCCTTCGACCGCTACGTAGGGTGTGTACGGTGTAATGGTCACATTATTTCCGTCCACCGGAGTGAACGAGCCGTAGTAATTGGGAGCGTTGGGACGGAAGAACCCATAATGATCTAAGTCGTCGCGCCGTGGCGCTTCGCGCTCGTAGTCAAAACCCGCCAGTAACGACAAATACTCAGCAATCTTGTTCACATAATTCGCACTCCCGCCGGCAACCGTGCGGAACTCGCTTTGCCGGATCAGCCCCTGTCCGAAATCCGAAAACAGAGACAGATTGTAAGTACGAAGAAATCCGGAGAGCTGCAGTTGCTGGCTTCCGCTGAGTTGCCAGACATCGTTCGCAGCTACAAGCGCGGTATGGGTCTGATCTTTCTGGCGCGGGTCGATGGTGTCGCCGTAGTTCGAAAAGTTGCTGTCATATTGATTTTCGGCGAATATCGGAACCAGTCCCGGAACGTAAGAGAATCCGTAATAGCCAACCCCAAACAGACTGATCCGGTGCTGGCCGATGCGAAGCAATCGCCCTCCATTGAATTTGTACTGTTGACGGTGCTCCAGACGATCCAGGAATCCATTCCCATACGAGCCCTCAAAGGCCATCCACGATTCCGGGCTGGAACTCAACCCCGCTACCACGTCGAGGTCGCGTTCGTCCCCGGTCAGCGTGATGAAAGGATCAAGGCGAGAGCGCAGTCCGTACGTGGCCGCCAGATTGACGGAGTGATTTCCTTCGCGAACGTTGAAGGCTCCCCCATCGATCTGAACACTTTCCAGAACTTCCGGAATAAATATGTTGGGGTCGGAATAGCCATTCCCATGGGCGTTGGCCGACAGATTATTGGGCACGAGGTAGGTGCCTACCGCGATGTACTGCGCAATGGGCTCGCCATGATCCCCCGCCACGCCGGGGGCAAAATACTGTGGCGCTTTGATGCCGCTGGAAGCGGTTTCGATGGGATATCCGGGGATCGAAACCGGCGCACCCGGTCGACCAGGATTTGCGTCCAGCAGATCCTGATGCACGAAAACTTTCTCGCCAGGATCGGGCGAGAGAACGTCAGACTCGTTGACGTCCGCGGTGACCGTAATGTTCTCGTTCCGGGACGCGACCTGGCTCACGCTGATCGTAATCTCAGGATTGCCGCCTGGGCGGACGGCAAGCGGACGGCCCACCGAGCGAAATCCCGGAGCATCGATCTGGATCGTAAAATCGCCGGACGAAATAACCTTCAACAGGAATTGCCCATCACCTCCCGACTTCGTCTGGGAAACAACTCGATCGTGGCTGAGCAGTTGGACCGAGGCGTTCGGTATGGCATTTCCCTGGGAATCGGTGACATGGCCCTTCAGAATGATTTCTTGCCCAAACAAAGCAAAGGGCGCGAACAAGAGTAGCCAGACGACAAACTTGAGGGTTGCACCCATCTCAAGAAATGTAGCACCGCGTCGGGGATGAGCGCCGGATTAACTGTCCGCAAGAAATTCCAGATTCCGCCGCCGCTCAATAACCGTCAACATCGATTGACAGCCTTGGCGAAGTCCTGCGGTGCTTCCTGAGGCAGATTCTGCCCGACGCCGCCCTTGATGATTCAGTTCGCACATTTGCCTGAGAATTTGTTGGCACAGGCACCGGCATCCGGATGTAGTGCTCCATTGGCCTCAGCTTCAAGGGTAATGGTAGGCACCGGGATGACTGGTCCTTGGGCAAGTCGCCTTTCCAGATCGTCATATTTCGGCTCGCCTTCAGCGAGGCCTGCCGCCAGCGGTAATTATCAAGGCGATGATGTCGAGAGCAACCACCGATTGCTGGCCGTTGCGGAAGGTTTCATCAGACAGAACGCGCGTCGCCCCATGGCCCCACAGATACGGTACGACTACCCGATAGCCCTTGCGGGGTGACAGCCAGCGCCTCGTAGAACGTTTTGTCGGAAACATGCGAAGCATCCACCAACATCCCAGGCGGTGCATCTCGCGCACATCTTCTCCGCCAAAGTCCGTCAAACCGTTGTGCTCGGGGCCCCCCGTCGACGAATCGTCCAGTTGTGGTTGCGCGAATGTGCAGAGTCATCGACCGTATCCCCAGCTGGTAATACATCCGCAGCACCCGCAGATCGCCGTCGATCGCGTATGCCCGCCCTCGACCGTTAGAAACACGGCGATCGTGTGCGCCTTCACGATCCGCCTGATATCGGCGGCCGGCGGCGCCAGTTCGATCTGGTTCTTGTGCCTATCCAGCACCGATTGCATCGCATCCCGCAGAGCCAGCGTCCTGCGCACCGCTTCCGCGCCGGAAAAATACACGGGAACCCACGGACGCGAAAAATGGAGCGTGCATCCCGCCTTCGCGCAGCCGTGCAACGCCGACCTGACCCAGATCCCACCGTTTGCCGAGGTCCTCTCTCATCACCAGCACGCGCTGAACAGTATCGATGTGGCAGTCGATCCCGATCACCTCCGCGGCCAGCTTCCGCGCTGGCGCAGGGATCTGTTTTGCCTCTAGGCGTTCCGGGATGACTTTCATGCTGGAAACTCCCTTCTATTGTCAACGGAAAGTGAACGGTCTGCCGCTACCAGCGGCCGGCGTGAGCACCACCATCCACGTGAAGCACTTCTCCGGTGACTCGACCTGCTTGCGCCAGATAGAGAACAGCGTCGACCACATCTTTTACGCGTACGATTTTCCCCATGGGCAGCAATTTCTGAAGAGAGTCCTTGGGATCGTCTTGGTGCATGGGTGTGTCTACCACGCCCGGGGCTACAGCGTTGAAGCGAATCCCTTGTTTTGCATACTCGATCGCGAGACTCCGAATCACGGTATTCAAGCCACCCTTCGTAATCATCGAGACGGAGGCGTTTACGCCGGCGATCGGCTGATCTGCAAGCGACGCGGTGATGCTCACAACGTTTCCCGATTTCTGTTTCAGCATCTGTTTCACCGTAAGCTGAGCGATGTAAATGAATCCCAGCAGGTTGATGGAGACCAGGGCATTGAAGTCTTCGGTAGTAAACTCCGTGAACGGCTTGGTGCGTAAGATTCCCGCGTTAGTCACCAAAACATCGATGGTTCCGAAGTGCTTGATCGCAGCTTCTACAGTTTTGGCAGCGGTCTCCTGTTTAGCGATATCGCCATCGACGAGAACCAAGCCGGGTAAGGCAGTCAACGTTTGGCTGACATTACGCGATGTTGCGACGACGTTATAACCCTCGTCCCGGAAGGCCTCGACCAAACCTGCACCAATGCCCTGCGATGCTCCCGTGACGATTGCTGTTTTCTTGTCTGACATGGGTACCTCTTTGTGGGCAAGTTCGGATCCAATAGACGTATCCGACACCCTCGAGAGCGGCCTCAGCCAACGCGCCGTTCTAGCGAGGTTCGAGGTGAAGAAGCGACGAAGTCTCGAACCAGTGCGGCGATTTCATGGGCAGCCGTGTCCAATGCGAAGTGCCCGGCGTCGAGGACGTGAACTTGAGCGTTCGGCACATCCTTGCGATAGCGCTCCGGCTCGCCGGGATCAAACGAGAGATCGTACTTACCCCAGATCACCAGCAGGCGCGGCTGCTTCTCCCGCATCCATGCCTGCCATTTCGGATAATCTTCCACATTGGTCCGATAGTCGTAGAACAGGTCGCTTTGAATCTCGGCCTGGCCGGGCTGATTGAGAAAATAAAATTCGTCGGTCCACAAATCAGGATCGTATCGATCTACCTTCGGATCGTTTCCGAGATGGCGCGTACGCGTCGTCGCCAGCGACAGTAGATTTGTTCGAAGCGCGCTCTCGTTCGGAGCGCGATCGGCCCAAAAGGCCCGCCGTGTTGCCCAGTTCGCACCCAGGCCTTCGTTGTGCGCGACAGCATCCTGAACAATGAGAGCCTCTACGCGCTCCGGGTGCGCAAGGACCATGCGAAAACCCACCGGCCCGCCGTAGTCCTGCATGTACAGCGTGTAGCGCGAGAGCCCGAGCTCTTCGGTGAAATGATTCATGATTTCGGCACAGTGATCGAACGTATAGGCGAATTTTTTGGGGTCCGGCCAGTCGCTGTGTCCAAAGCCCGGGTAATCGGGCGCGACCAGGTGATAGCGATCGGAAAGCCGGGAGAACAGCGGCTCGAACATTCGCGAGGAAGAAGGTAATCCGTGGAGCAAGAGAATCGTTGGCGCATCCTTCGGGCCCGTGTCGCGATAGAAAATCGAGAGTCCGTCAACTTGCACCGTGCGATAAAAGACAGATTGCGACATGGGTATCTGGATCCTTTCTTGACCTTGGAGATCGCCGGTGGCAAGGCCGATTAAGCACAGCAGCCCGAGTTTCCTTGCGACTGTTATGAGCTTCATGCTTTCCTAAATCCTGGACGGCGGGACCTAAAACCACCTTCGCGACGAATCGCAGGAATGGAATTGATCCACACTCCCGAAGCCGCCGGCGATTTTGACGGGGGTTCGGCGCATCCGTTAAGCCGACCTCGTTAGAGAGGTAAGAGACTGTGGCCCTTCCGATTTCGCCGCTCCCTGACGCTCAGGCCGCCTCAGCGATCGGGTTCTCCTCGAACAGTTGAGCCACCAGAGCGGAATCGAGATACGCCCGGACCTCAACGATCTTGTCGCCGCTGAACCGGCAAAGCCAACAATACCGGTTGTCGAACCTGAGGCCATTTTTCGCGGTAGCAAAGGAATGCAGTTCAACTACCGCCCATTCCCCACTCGTCAGCGCATGCTCCACGTGAAGTTGCGTGCCGTGTGGCAAAACCTTGTTTAGCTTTTCGAAAGTGTGAACGAGAAAATCCTCTTTGCTGTGGTAATGACCAGCCAGCGGATGAGTTCCCTCGACAGTCCAGTCGACATCGTCTGCCACGTGAGTGAAGAACGCGCCGCCGTCGCCAGTCTCAAGATTCTTGAAAACTTCGCGAACCCGCATAAGCTCTACTGCCATTTTGATCTCCTTGACTTTCGGCCACGCTTACATCGTCAGAACGACGCGGAACTCTGCCTTGCCGCTCAACATGCGTGCGTAGGCCTCGGCCGCTTTTTCGAGCGGATAGGTTTCAGTCATCGGACGCACACCGCTAAGTTCGGCGAAACGCAATGTATCCTCGGAATCGGCCGGTGTTCCCGCGGCCCAGCCTTGAATGGTTTTACTTCCGCTAATGAGCTGGACCGGAGTGACCTCAATGGGATCGAATGTCGCACCGATCACCATGAGTTCGCCGTTCGGCCCGAGACCGTCGATCAGCTGCGACATCGCTTTCGAACTTGGAGCGGTAGCCAGAATCACCTGTGCGCCGCCCAGTTTTTGCAATTCTTCCGCTGCGTTGGTCGCCTGGCTGTCGATATAAACGTTGGCTCCGAGTTTCTTGGCGAGCACGGCGTTTTCAGAACCGCGCCCGATCGCCGCGACCTTATAACCGAACTTGTTCGCGAATTGAATTCCCAGGTGACCCAACCCGCCGATACCGAGGACCGCAACCAGATCACCCGGCAGCGCGCCACTGTGCCGCAAGGCGTTGTAGGTGGTGATTCCCGCGCAGAGCAACGGTCCGGCGTCGACATCACTTAGAGTCTCCGGGATCGACACCAGCGCCTCCACGGGGGCAACCATGTATTGCTGATATCCACCGTCGTAGCTGATGCCACAAATTTTCAGGTTCCGGCAGTTGCGAAAATCTCCGCGCCGGCATTCGCGACACGTGTTGTCCTGGCCGCCGTGCCAGCCGACACCGACCCGCTGTCCCTTCTGCCACGCAGAAACCCCGGCTCCCAGCTCATCGATGACGCCCGCAACTTCATGCCCGGGAACGCGGGGATACTGGATTCCGGGCCAATAGCCTTCTTTGGTGAGCACGTCACTGTGGCAAACACCGCAGGCTTGCACCTTGATGCGCACCTGTCCGGCATCCGGATCAGGAATCTCGCGCTCGACGATCTCAAAATCTCCTCCGGGCTTGGAGATTTGCACCGACTTCATCTGTGTCATCTTCATTGGTACCACCGTGGCTCGGCTCGTCGCCATAAATCCTCCTACGAATTTTCTTCCCATTGATATTGGTAGTCTATCTCGCCAGGATTTTCTTCTGCTTCCTCTCTATTGCTGCTTTATCTCATGTCTCCCTAATCCCTCACCTCGAAAATGACTTCCAGTTCGACGGGGGTTCCGAGCGGAAGGCTTGCGACGCCATACACCAAGCGGCAGGGGTTCTTGTCTTTGCCGAAGACGTCCTGCAGCAACTCCGAAGCAGCGTCGGCGATTTTCGGTTGATCACGGACGTCTCCCGACGTGGCGACCGACACTCCGAGCCGGACGATCCGCGTGACCTTGTCGAGCGATCCCAAGTGTTGCCGCGCGACGGCGAGGACGTTGAGAGCAGCCAGATGAGCCGCTTGGCGCCCCGCTTCTACATCGAGTTCCGCGCCGATGCGCCCGATGAACTTAGACCCACGACCTTCCGTGGCCAACATCCCGGTCAGAAAAAGCAAATTGCCTGTCTGCACAGCTTCTGCGTAGGTGCCGAACGGCTGAGGCGGCGCCGGGAGCTTGATGCCAAGCTCTCTCAGCCGCCGCTCGGCGCTGGCCGGTAAAGGGCTTTCGGGGGCTTGTGGCTGCGCTGTCGAATTTGCCTTCATTGATCTCTCTCCGTCCGATTGAAACGATGTTGGCGGCGTGGGCCTTGCGAGAGGATGGTGAGTTTTTCAACCAGCACCATCACGCCACATGGGCGATGGGTGCGGTTTCAACGTTGGTCACAATATTGATGTTGCCGTGCGTGGCTTTGGAATATGGGCACTCCAGGTGGGCGCCGTCCACCAATGCCTGGGCGAGTTCGCCTTCCATGCCTGGCATGGTGACATTGAGGCGAGCTTGAAGGAGGTAACCCCCACCGGTTGTGCCCAAGTCCACTTCGGCATCAACGGCGAGCTCAGCCGGTAGCTTGACTCTTTTCCTGGCAGCCACGATCTTCATCGCCGACAGGAAGCAAGCCGACCAACCAACGGCGAACAACTGCTCGGGGTTGGTGCCGGTGCCAGGAGTGCCAGGAACCGATAACTTGACCTCCAGGCGGCCATCGGAAGTGCGGGATGCTCCTCCGTCCCGGCCGCCCGTGGTGTGCGCTTTCGCGGTGTAGATCACTTTCTCAATTTGGGTTAGGGCTTGCTCTTTTTCGAGTGGGCTCATGGTATGTTCTCCTTCGCGACCATTCGTTGTTTCCGCTTCCGTTTAGAGGTGATTCACAGTTGCGAGTAGGCCAGAAGTTTTAAGACAAATCCGTTCGAGCATGGTATCCGATCGAAACCTTCGCGTCAGTCGGCACGACGGGCGCGTTCGTAGTTTTCTTCTTCGGTCCGCGTGATTTTGAAGTTTCGCACTTGGGCCGCGAGCACACATCACGAGATGCAGTGTTTTCTTGCTACCACGGAAGGCTTGCGAATCCATACCACGTTTGAGGTAGGGCGACCCTGAGGGACCGGGTTTGAAGCCGGTTCGTCTTCCACGCGGCATGGGAGACACGAAAATAAAACGCATCATGATGACAGTGGACTGCCGCAACCGCTTGCTGCATTTAGGGTTGCAAGTGCTTGAAAGAACGGTGGAGATGACGGGACTCGGAATCCGTCCGACTTACAACCCGGCCCCGACTCCAAATCACCCAGGCCACGTCAACACGGATCTTGCCTGGGCCCATTTTATTATATGCCTTGACAAGCATATGCCCTGTGGAGTATATCAACCAAATGGAATCTGTCTTCGAAGTCATTGCGGAGCCGAACCGCCGCGCGATATTGAGCCTCCTCGTCTCGTCCCAACAGTCGGTGGGAGAGATCGAGCGTCAGCTTCGTATGCCGCAGCCGACCGTGTCAAAGCACCTGCGAGTGCTGCGCCAGGCTGGTTTCGTCGAATCCACGGTCGACGCACAGCGCCGTCTCTACCGGCTGAAACCTGAACCATTTGAGGAGCTGGACGCCTGGCTGGATCAGTTCCGCCGGTTCTGGTCCGCTCACGTAGATGCTCTCGAACGCCACCTCGACCGCATGGATCACATGGATCGGGCATCAACACCAACAAAGAAGAAAGGTAAGAAAAAGACGGCGCGGCCCAACCGCGAACGTCACAAAGGAGAAAAGAAATGAAAATCAA
>Ga0265762_1000133_pt1 | contig 11173 bp, 8 predicted proteins | sample NZIome_4_FD_200870 | JGI IMG/M metagenome (GOLD analysis project Ga0265762, IMG submission 200870) | Metatranscriptome of rhizosphere microbial communities from Maridalen valley, Oslo, Norway - NZI4 (Metagenome Metatranscriptome) | ecosystem: Host-associated > Plants > Roots > Rhizosphere > Soil ...
AACCAGTTTCGGACCTTCGTCGGGTCGTGCTCATCCATGTAGAAGAAGTGCGTCATCACTGGCTTCACTACTGATTTGGTTTTGTCATCCGGCGTCATCGTAACCGTACCGCGGAAGACCTTCAACGAGCCACCGTCCCAATATTCGACAACATCGTGCAGGGCAGTAAAGCCGGTATCGATAAAGGCACGTAGATTCTCACGAATTTGCTCGCGTCCATGCCAATCCGCTACACCAAGGTTGCAAGTGGCGTCCTCGGTAAAACAGTCAAAGCCTTCGCCGAAGGTTTTGTCATCAATTTCCTTCCAGAAAGCGAGCAGCCATTGCGGCGGCTCCATTTTCGTCATGGTTCGGGTTGTCACTTCCTTCTTTTCTTGTATTAGGGTCGTCATTTTGCTTCTCCTCATATCAGGCGTCTGGCGCCTTCAACACCCAATATGGGCCGGATTGGACACGGCCGCAATTACGTCTGAAGTAATAATAGTGTGGGGAGACGGAAGGTCGCGTGCACTCAGAAATAGCCTGGGTTTCTTCCCGCTGCATCCCGAGGAATACCCTCGGGAGTTGGCCAGAAACGTGCCTGAAGGAGATTAATGGCGATCTCCTCGGAGCCGACTTGTTGCCCACGTCGTTGAGATTTTATTCCGTGACATACCTTCGGCTAGCCCGTGATCCGAGAAATAATTGGCAAGCTGATCCCGTGTCAATCTCCGCGTCTGCTGCGGTCGCGAATTCCTGGTTCCAGAAATTTGGCTCGCCGTCCGCTTCAGCGTTCTTGATCTGTCTTCTTTCCAATGTTCCTGCTTTTTTCTAATGTTCCTGCTTCATGGTTTGGAGAATCGGCTCTAAGAAGCGTCCGTATTTCATGAGGGTTTCTTCATCGCTGTGGGCAATCGCTGTGCTTACAGCTCTCGCAGTGGCAGGTGTCACGATTTCGAATCGGCCGACAAAGACGCGTACGATCTGTCCGGGTGCTGGATCGATCGTGAGAGGCAAGACGCCGTCAATGAACGCGCGCGGCACGATGTAGACCAGGCGACTGCCTTCTTCGAACCAGGAGTCCTTCCAAGTCTCGACCATGGCGTGGGCTTCGTCTCGATATAGACCCTGACCGACGAGAATCTCTTCCAGATCGCCGTAGAGAGAGTCTGCGCTTCCGGTCAGCATCGGAGGGTCCACGGTCGTCTCCTCGTTTAGCGCACCGGTTAAACGATAGCCGACTCGTTCGCCCCGGCGCTCAAAAAGAATGGCGTTTGGAATCTCGTCGCCGCTAAGACTTTTTACTACAAGCTTTCCGTCGGAGGTCAATTTGGCGGAAAGCGGCAACGGGCTGGCGGAAACTCCTCGATAAAAAAGGAATTTTTCTTGCTGCTCCCCGGTGCTGGTCGGGACGCGGAGCGGCGAGGAGGCGGTCTCGCGAGCAGCATAGTAGCGGTTCGGCTGCCCGTCGCGCGGGAACTCGCCGGCCGGATTCGGAGAGACGGTGACGTGATTCCAGGTAATGCTTCCATCCGCCGATAACTGACTCAGGCTGGTATTGCGCGCGACTCCGCCCGGCTGAACACGATCTGTGCGGGGATACCACTCGGTGATGAGCCCCTTGAGGAAGGACACCATCACCGATACCGTCACGTCGCGCCGAGAATAAAAGTAGAGCACTGGTGTCTCCATGCGAATGGTGCCGCGCAGCCCCAGCTTGAAGTTGACTCCGTCGATATGCTCCACGAACGGGGGCAGATCGGTAGGCGGCGGGAATCGTGGCAAGCCCAGGGGCGACCATTCTGCCGCTCGACCGTCCTTACCTGCAATCGCCGTAAACGTTCCCCACTCGTGGACGGTGAGGTCAGGAACCGTTTGCGGCTTGTCTGCGGTCCAGCCCGCGAGCGAGAACACCAACAGCCCGAACGCTAACAAACGGGCAAGCCATGATCTGACTTCCGCCTGCATACGAGACTTCCCATTCGCCGGGTTCATGGTTGAAGCCTTCCCGCAGGGGCGGCGACGAGAAGTTCGGAGATTGTCTGGCGGTCGAAGTTGGAGGCTAGGTTCTGAGCGAGAAGAGGATCGTTCTTTGCTCCTGCGATTGCCTTTTGGACGTGATCGCGGTGAGCGCTGTCGGGGGTTGGCAGGGTAATCAGGGCAGCCGCGAATTCCATTTCTGGATCCGACCCGCGCAAACCGATTGCCTTTCTTACCCAGCTATATCCGTCCAAGCCGGCTGCGGGGTTAGGCTCGCCCCTACCCATCCATTGCTTGTAAGCCTCGGCCAGATAGCCGATGTCGAACCACGCGAGAGCATCTGGGCGACCGGCGGCGTCTGAGCTAACCGCACGCGCTTGAAGCCGAGTGATCAGCTCCTTCGCCACTTGTGAATCTTGGCGAGCATAGATCGTGGCCCGACGAAGGGTCTCCATGCGCACTAAGACGGGGGTGGGTGAATCAAGAAGTGCCAGCATGTCTCGGCTGAGGTTCTTCAGGTCATAGTCCGTGCTTCCTCTGTGGTTGAAGTCGACCCAGGGCAGCGACTTGGCTTGCCCGATTTCGATGGGATGGCAGATAAGAGGTGGTCCGGCTTGCGCAAAGGTTGTGAACCCAAGCAGAACGGCCACGGTGCTGATCGCGAGGCGTGAAAAGGCATGTGCATTCATGTTCTGAATTCTCCCGGGTGGCTGATTCAACCCACGTTTCAAAAGACGCCGAGAGCAAGAGGAGTGTTAACCAACCTGCCCGGCCCACCCGGGAAAAACTGGAGGTTTGATTGCGAGGGGATACTTCGAGATCACTTTTCGCGAACTGGGGTGGCGGTTCCCGCCCAAGAGCGCTCCCAATGGCGCCAAACCGAGATGTCGTCGAACCCAAGTTGGTTCCACCACAGGTCCAGCATGGGCCGATCGAGTCGCAAGATCCCTTCCTTCGAAATATTCGCAGGAGGAGGCACGAGCTGTCTCAAGCGGTCGTAGACAAGGATTCTCTGTTCGTCGTCGACGCGCGCCAGAAGATGCCACAGCGTGAGAGCATCGCGGTTGCGAGCCTCGCCCACAACGATCGCCACATCGTGTCCGCGTTGCCGCGGTGTCCCGTCCTCAAAATCGAATCTCGCCAAAGCGCCGCGGAACTCTGCGGACGCATCCTCAAAGTACGGCGTGCCCGGACCGACCTTCGGCCTGGTCGCGCAAGCTGCACCTGCCGGGATGAAGGACTCATGGCCATTCAGCTTGAATCCTACCCACCCGAGGGACGTGCGCACCATGCCCGCGCCCAAATCGTCCACCTGCAACGTGTATGCGCAACCCAGGTCCACCGTTACAGCCGATGGGGTGTCAACCACGAATTGACCAGGAGGCGCCCAGATATAGGCATGAATCGTTCCCCGATCCAGAGCAATCCGCTTTAGCCCGGAGCCCATGCTCAGCAAGCGCAGGCGTGTGCTCGGGTCCACCTGGATCTTGCCGGTATCGTCCGATCGAAGGCTGGCCCGTGACTGACTGTCGGTCTCAAGCATTTGGCCAATGCCGAGACGACCCGTTTCTGCCTTCGTGCTGATTGTTTTTCTGTCGATTCGGGGTGTCCCTTGCACGCTGGACACATCCCAACCCGCCACACCAGTTGGAGCGGGCTTCACTCTGTACTCCAGAAATATCAGCGCAGCGATTGCTGCTACAGCAACCACTGCCGTAGCCAGAGCCGGAAACAGGCGGATTCTCGAGGGAAACAATGTCCATGGTCGTTCGCGCACCACCTCCGGAAAGACCGGAGTGGAAGAGTCATGGCGAAACTTCCCGAGTAACGTTTCCAGATGCTGGATCTCAGGATCAGGCTCGCCAGATCCATCCCACAAATAGTCGTCACGCTTGGTTGGCGGCCTGTTTTGGCTTCGATCGTTCCCCGTGTCCATGACTACGACTTCTCCTGTTCTGGCCCACCGCATCTCCGATCCGGACTGAGCTTCGCGCGCAGCTGCTCCATGCCGCGATGCAAATTGACGCGCACCGATCCGTGTGTCATACCAGTGCGAGCCGCTATTTCGGGACCGGTCATTCCTTCCACAAGCCGCAAAATCAACGTCTCCCGATACGTATCGGGCAGACTCATGACCGCTTCGAGGACCGCTGCGGCCGATCCTTCATGATCCCCGACGGACACTCCGCCTTTGATTTCATGGTCAGACGCATCATCGGTCAGTGCTTCCTCTGGTAGCAATCGACGATGGTAGTCATTCGCTAGGTTGCGAGCGATCGCTGCCAGCCATGCTCCAAAGCTGGCCGCTTCCCGCAACGTTGACAGCCGGCGAAGTGCCCTGATGAAGACATCCTGAACGAGGTCATCGACCTCGCCAACGGGGACCTTCGCCAGCAAAACTCCGTGGACCATGCGAGCGTAGCGCTCGTAGAGCCGCCCAAAGGCTGCCCGGTCGCCATCCCGCGCCGCCGCCACCCACGTCGCGTCCTCGGAGACTTCCGACGCGAACTCCTCCCTCACAGGCCCGGGTCCTAAGCCTGACGCGAGCAGGTCACCTCTATTGCCGGACCTGGCCATGCGCGCAAAATCCCCAAAGGATAATAGACGTTCCTAGAGCAGGAAGTGTTAACAACTCCGGCTGGTCGGCCGATCCGAAGCTATCCAGAACGGGCTTCGAGAACAGCAATGGAGATCTCCTCGACCCCGGCTTCTCGCGAAGGAACTGGGCTCAGGATCCGATCCAAGTTTCGACTTCAAAGTCCATGGGATTTACTTCTTCGGACCCGGATGAAGAGAGCATCACTCGGTGGTGTAGTTGATTTCCATTCGGCGGACCTGAAAGCTGGACACGTACAAAACCAGCAGCGACACGAAGACGATTCCGAGGATGGCGACCGGCGCCGATACCGGATCCGGATTCGAGACGAGCAGCGCCAGCAGGGGCGGCGTGCCCGGAGGGGTAGGGATATCCACCGGACAGAGAGATTTCAAATAGTAGATGACGCTGAATTTCTTGAGCAATGCGGGCAGGAACGGATTGATTGCCTCCCAAACCAAAATTGCTGCCGCGGGAAGGATAGGATTCCGAAACAACATCCCGGCGGCCAGGAAAAAGGCTCCGTAGCCCAGGCAGGCCAGCGCGGTGACACCTAGATACGCCGCAATCTGTGCCAGGCCGTGATGCTGGTAGAAGTAGAGTTCCCGGGCGTTCGAACTGAATTGGCCGGTAAAGATAATGATCTGAAGCACTTCGCTGGTGACGAAAATGGCGCAGGTGGCCAGCAACCCGGCCAGGAACTTTCCCACCATCAACACATCGCGGCGAACGGGCGCGAGAAAGTAAAAATGGAGCGTCTTGTCGAGGATCTCTCCGCGGAACAGATTCATGAAGATGCCCAGACAGCCAAAGAAGATCACCAGGCGAAGATAGAAAAACTGGAATACCCCGGCGAAAACCACGGAATCGTCGGCCAGGGAGTACCCCTGGATGTTGACGCTATCGGCTTTTCCATCGTTAAAACGGATGAACAGGCTATTGAATCCGTCGGAGTACTGGTATTGCTCGTGACGGACGGTCTCGAATTCGCCGGAATCGAGCCGCCTCCGCTGGTTCCAGCGAAAGCGCTCGGGCGGCTTCCCCAGCAGCGCGATTACTTCCTCGCTCGTCATGCCCGGCCTGACTGCGTGCAGATCCTGTTCGCTCAATTGTTTCTCGCTCTGAGCGGCGATTTGGCTGTTTCGTGCCCGCAACCTGGAGGCCATGACAAAGTGAGCCATGAAGAGCAGGAGCGGCAATAGCGCCAAGATGTAGATCCAAAGTCCCCGCCGCGCGAATAAAGTTTTCTTCATTTCCAGGCGGATGACGGACTTGATCTGTGCCCACCAGAGGCTGATCATCGCACCACCTCGTCGCTGCCGATCAGATACTCATAGACAGAATTCACATCGTCGTCGGCAGGGGCGACGGATTCGATCTCGATCCCGTTCGAGGCAATGTTATTCAACATCAGGTAGAAGCCGTCCGCGTCGCGCGTTTTGACCAGCAGGCCACGCTCGTCATCGTGGATGCGCACCTCGATGGTGCGCACGCTCGCCATCATCTTCGACGCAAGATCCCGTGGCCGGTCGCAGCGAATAAGAATCTGAGCGGGATGTTCGTGGATTTCGTCGCGCAGGCTATGGATTTTTCCCTCGCCGACCACGTAGCCGTTGCTCAGCAGGATTACTTGATCCGAGATGGCGTCGACTTCGTGAAGAATGTGGCTGGAGATAATCACGTAAGAACCGCTCTCCGCCACCGAGCGAAACAGAGCAATCATCTCCGCTCGAGCCAGGGGATCGAGCCCGTTCAGCGGTTCGTCGAGGACCAGAACTCGCGGGTTGTGACTTAGAGCCTGGGCGAGCCGGATGCGCTGCCGCATTCCCTTGCTGTAACCCGCGACGTTGCGGAAGGCCGCATCGGTGAGCCTCACTCGCTCGATTGCGCGCCAGGCCATCTGTTCCGCAGCCTCAGCGTCGCGTCCCCCCAGTCGCAGATACGAATACACAAACTGAAATCCTGTCAGTCCTTTGGGGAAAGAGTCAAACTGGGTACTGTACCCGAGAATCTGGAAGAGTTTCTCCGGCGCGTCCGGGTCGATGCCAAGAATCCGTACTGTCCCGCGGGTCGGGCGGACCAACCCGGTCATCAAGTTCATCAGCGTGGTTTTTCCCGATCCATTCGGTCCGACCAGGCTGGTTACGCCTGGGAGGATCGAGAGGCTGACGCGGTTCACTCCCAGGATCTCGCCGTAGAATTTCGAGACCTCCTCGAAGGCGATGCGATCGCTCACTTGATCACCTCGAAGGCCCGTATCTTCCGTATGAGCAGGGCGAGGCAAATCCCGCAATATGCGAGTAACGCCACCCACGCTTGCGGAGCAGAGATCGCACCTTCCACATCCATGCGAAATAACGAGGTCCAAACCATTCCCATCAGGTAGACGATGTTGAGGAAGTAGCCGGACTCGGTGCGCAATACGGCATTGACGGCGTGCGAGAAGCCCGCCCCGAAGAACAAAACAGCCAGCAGTAGCGCGCCCGCGATGATTCTCCACTTCACCCAGGCAGAAAGGGCCATGGCGAGAAGGGACAGCACCGCGATCCATATCAGAGACGAAAGCATGATGCTTCCGGCCATCCACAGGTGCTCCCAGGTCCACGCCGGTCCGGCGAGGCTCGACTGGAGGGCGAACAGAATCAGCCCAGGAATCCAGGTGATCTGGGATAGCAGGATCGCCAATACTGAGGCCTTGCCAATTACGTACTCCGCGCGCGAGAACGGGCGGCAGAAGTACAAAGGCAGCGCTCCATTGGCCAAGTCCGGCGAGATCAAGCCGGGACCGGTGAACGCAGTCAACACGAACGCCATGAAACCCTGCGCCGTGATGAAATTCAAAAAGAACCGGTTGTCAATTTTGAGGAATCCGCCGCCAACGGTGCCGAACTTATCGAGAAAACTCAAATTATGCGCGAGGTAGATGATGAGAAGGCACGCCAGAGGGAAGAAAAAACAGAGAACGAAGAGCGCTGTCTGCAGCTTAGAACGGAACACGGTCCTTCTCGAATAGCGAAACAGCACCAGAAAACGCGACCACGCCGGAGTCAGTGCGCCGGCATAGGATGTGTACGTGCGTCTATAAACGGCCATGATCGCCCTCTGCACCGCGCGCCTTGGAACTGTTTATCTCAGCTCTCATTTCCATCGCCTTGAGGAAAATGTCCTCCAGCGTATGGCGGCGGAAATTGAGCCGCCGGATCCGTACGTTGCGCTCCGCAGCGATGCGGTAAATGTCGTGTATCTCGACTCCATCGGCGAGGATCATCTTCAGCCGGTTCGCCGTCGTGGCGCACTCGCAGCCCAGCTTCTCGACCGCCTCGGTGAAATCGCCGTTGCCGCCGTAGGTTTCCAGTTCCAGAAATCTCTTGTTGGCCTTGCGCTCTTCGTCCAGATTCGCGTAATGCGCAATCCGTCCCTGATTGAGGATCAAGACCTCCTCGCAGGTTTCTTCGACGTCGCGCAGAAGGTGCGAGCTGAGCACGATCTGCAGTTCTTGGCTGTCTCGGATGTCGCGGATCATCCGGATCATCCTTTGCCGTGCGGAAGGATCGAGGCCGTTGGTCGGTTCGTCGAGAATCAGCAGTTTGGGTCCGTGTGCAATCGCCTGGGCAAGCTTCGCCAGCTGTTTCATGCCGAGCGAATAGGTTCCGAGTTCGCGATATCGCGCCTCGGCCAGTCCTACGCAGAACAGCGCTTCGTGTGCGCGTTCGAGCGCCGCCGCCGGCGGCAAGCCGGAGAGTTCCGCCATCATCTGAACGAACGAAACCGCACTCATCTTGGAGATCAGCGCGTCGTTCTCGGGCATGTACCCGACGAGACTGCGCACTGATCTGACCTCGGTCCGGATGTCGTGTCCCAAAACGCGGGCCGACCCGGAGCAGGGCTTGTAGAAGCCGAGAAGTGTATTAATCAGCGTCGACTTGCCCGCGCCGTTGGGACCAAGCAACCCAATCGCTCGCCCGCCCAGAGAACAGGTCAGGTCTTTCAGGATCTCGCGATTACCAAAGTGAACCGACAGGCCCTGTAGCTCAATGACTGGAGATTGCGGAGCAGCAGTGGCTGGCTGACTCGTATCAGCGACTACTCTGTTATGGATGATCGTACTCATGAACGGCTGTGTCTTGACTACTGGGTCGTGCCGGGATTGCTCAGAGCTCCGCCCGAGAACATCTCCGGCAGAAATCGGCCGCCATGGCCCAGCGTCATGAAAGTACCGAGGTCGAAACCCATGAAGCCGGTATCGCTAGCGACCACGATGCGCTCAGGCTCACCATAGACGTAGATCAAGCCCGGCGCAGTATTGGCCTGAAGCGCGGCGATGGACTGCTGTTGCTGTGCGGTAAGAGTACCCACCGACTTGATCTGATCCACCAACGGCCCTACCACTGGACCGATGTTGTGATAGAAGATCGCCGAGAAATTCGTGTATCCGTCGCTGGGCAAGAGTGCCTGAAAGGTCGCCGAGTGCGTCAAAGTAAGTCCAGCCTGACGATCCCGGATGGCCTGCGAAATCGTGGAAATGTCCGGCCCTGCGATCAGATAGCTGTCGACATAGGTATAGTCCATCTCGGAATTCGGATGCTTTGAACTCCGCAGAGTGTAATAGGTTTGCGAACCCACCTGTTGCGTCGTCAGTTCGAGCGAACCCTCTCGCTGAGGCGCTTCTCGATTGAAGCTGTCGACCAGTTTCGCGATGGTGGACTGCAAAGTCGTTGGATCGTACACCTCCACAACTGCTTTCCACCTTGGCGTAGGCACCACCGGTCCGTCAAATGCGAAGGTCACCTCGCCGCCCAGCGGCGCAGCAATGTCGTCGAGCACGCGCACCCCGGTTTTCGCTTCGAACTGCGCGAGATCCTGAGAGAAATTTGAATCGCTGCTCCCAATAATCGGGAACAAATCTTCCAGGATGTTGCGAGGGTTCTTGATAACCAGCGAATTCACCATGCTGGCGTTGGGCGAGATGAACTCCAGAGCACCCATGGAAGCAGGTGCAGCCAGCCACGATGCCACCCCACGCCGCTCGGAAGCGAACGTCAGCGCTGCACGATTTTCGGTCTTGCCTCCGACCTCACGACGTTCCATCATCAGGTAGCGGACATCTCCCAGTCCGTCGGGCAGCTTCTTATCACCACCCTCTGTTACGTGTTGCGCGACAATTTGTTCCATATCCGCGCAAAAGAGCCAGCTGGCCCCCTGCTGATAGGAATGTAGCACCTGCTGATAAAGGGGTGTCTCCGTAAAGTGACTGGCACCCGATTGCCGGATCTGAGTCGCGACGCGCTGCAGTTCCGCCACATCCGGGCTCGCAACCAGCATGCCATTATTCACATAAATAAGGAGAGGCCGGTTCGAAGCGGACGACACCGCCCACGGATCCCGCACGACCTGCAGTGCAGATTGGGTGCGATCCGCATTGAGCCGCTTTGCTGCACTCTCGAGGAAATTCTCCAGCCCCGAGTTCTGAACCCTGGCGAGTACTACCGGTGCACTGTACGTCGGTCCATCCTTAGCTACGGCAAATACGATCTCGTTTCCCAGATAGCTGTTGAACGTCTTTATCTGGTCCACGATATCGTCGAGTTTCGGGCCCTTGCCGTGCTGTTGCTGCTTCCACCAATCGCGCAGCGCTGCGCTTTGCCGTAACCGGTCCTGGAACAGCTGGCTCGCTTCGCCCAGAGTGGACGCCAGATTGGGGATCCCAGCATAAATGACCGTGTGATCGGGAACGTAAGCGAGAAGCTCGGAACTGTAGCGCAGCCCCGGTCCCGGAATCGCCTGCAATTGAGTTTGGAGGATCGCAAAATCACCCAACAACGCAAGATACTTCGCGGAATTCCGGCTCCACGCAATCTCGTTTTGAATTGGAACCTTGGAAACACTGGCGCTGGAGGTCTCCTCATCGCCCGGGCGCAATTCCGTGGTCCGGTCGCCACTCGCAACCCGTACTACGCCCTCGATGACGGCTACCCGGGAGCCCTTGGTTCCATGGTTGACGGAAAATATCGTCCCTTTGACTGCCACGAGACAATCGTTGGTCGCGACATAGAGGCGGCCGGGGGCGGCTTGAACAATGATGTGTCCACCGTCCAAGTGGATCGTGTTTCCCCTCAATTCCCGAGAAACAGAGAGGTCGGAGCGTTCCCCCATCTCGACCAGGGATCCGTCGAGCAGCCGAACCACTGCGTTCGAACCCTTCGCGGTACGGATCTCATCTCCGTTCCGGATCTGATAGCCCGCTGGAATTACCCGCACCTGCTCGTCAGTAACCATGTAGAGCGAGCCATCCACATTTTGGACTGCTCCTCGAACCGCGTGTTGGCCAGGGAAGAATCCGTTGAGCATCGCGAACGACGCAAATCCTACGGCGATCACCGCGGCTGCTCCCATGGCCCAGCGCCACACCAGGAACCCGCGAGATGCTAGTTTTGGCTGCCAGACTGGCTGCCGCTCTCCGTCACGGGCGCGCTCAACCGCGTTCCGGCACGCAACACACTGATGCACGTGATCTTCGAACAGCAACCTGCGAGACTCGGGCAAATTCTTGTCCAGATACGCCGGGATGAGCGTCTGGAAATCGTCACAGCTGCGCAGCTTGCGCATGCTCAGTTCGGC
>Ga0265762_1000134_pt1 | contig 11113 bp, 5 predicted proteins | sample NZIome_4_FD_200870 | JGI IMG/M metagenome (GOLD analysis project Ga0265762, IMG submission 200870) | Metatranscriptome of rhizosphere microbial communities from Maridalen valley, Oslo, Norway - NZI4 (Metagenome Metatranscriptome) | ecosystem: Host-associated > Plants > Roots > Rhizosphere > Soil ...
CTGACGATCTTTGCCAGCCGTTCCACTCCTTCCTGTCGAGTGATGAAGCCCCGATCCACGCCAACCATCAGGGCCATGATTGCGAAACCGCTCGCGCCAGTGGCAACGATGCGATCATCTCCGGGAATATTTTCGCGAGCCATCCCGGAATGCGGGTCCGCGCCCTCCCAGTAGTAACGAAAGCAGGCTCGCTGCAACATGGTGAGAAGTTCATCGTCGGTCATCTCGTGAGTGGCTGCGCCGGCCGCATTCGAAAAACCTGAATGCGAATATCGCCAATCGGAGGCGACAATTTTGTACTGCGCCGTGAGGCCGGGCTTTCCCAGAAAATCTGTATAGCGCGAGATGCCCGCGATCTGGGTGCCGATGGGGCTAAAAGTTTTGCCGTCGGTGGAACGATAAATTTCATACCGCACCGCCGCGGAACTCGCCGAGGCATCCCATTCGAGATCGATGTGGCGTTCATAGCCGGTAGCGCGCAGGTTGGAGGGCGGCGCGAGGGCGGAAGCGACGGGGTCGTTGTCCACGCGAATTTCATCCACCGTCAGGGTGTGACGAACGTGATCAGGCCGGCCCTGAAGAAAGGTCACGCTCTGGGTGTATTCCGATTTGAACGGGTAAATCGAACCTGTCGGAAAATCGGCCAGCGGGATGCGCACTTGCACCCATCGCCCGGCTGGAATGTCGCCGGTATATTTTCCGATTTCGAGCGGTGCGCTGAAAGTTCCCGAGAATTCGCGCGAACTGGCGAGGACGACGAGGGGAAGATCGGTGGCGGCAATCGACTTCTCTGCGAAAATCCAGAAATAAAGATTCTTGCCGAGCAATTGCGGGACTCGATTGCGAAAATCCATTATGCGGACCTGAGCCTGCCAGCCGCCATCTGGCGCCGATTGCCAGGTAAGGCGAAGCGCGTTCGGGGGCGTCAGGAAGTTTTGATTGTCGAGAGGTACACGTCCATCTTTTTGGTCGAGATAGCTTGAGCCGGAAGCTTGGGCGGTGCTGTAGAAGTGAGTGTCGGCAGTCAGGCTGTTGTCGAAGATGATGTGATGATAGTAGTCCGAGGTAGCGTGCGCGAATGCGCTGAGAAGCGTTGCCGCGACCGCGACGAAAAGCGCGCTTCGACGCAAGCGGAGAGTCCGGTTTCTAAGATCAAAGGTCATAAATGGCGTGTTGATCGGGTTTAGAGGTGGAACGCTTGGTTTCGGACGAAGGAACGACGGATGTCTGCCAAATCAGGATTTCTTACTAAATCGCGTTAGTAGAGCATGAAAGCCTCTACGCTGGGTATGACATACGATTTTCCAGGGGCTGTCAACTGCAGTTGCCCAACGCCGCCGCCGCTGCCGGATCGCACTTGCGCCCCCGATTGGGTTATGCGAGACTCCGCTCTAACCGCATGGGGCAGACGAAGGCGAAAGCGAATGGAATGGCGCGCGCTCCGCGCCGGACCATGAACCTGAAAAAACTCGCCGAGCATCTTGACCTCTCTCCGGCTACGGTTTCCCTGGTCATTAACCGGTCGAGCGCTGCCGATTCTATTCCGCAAGATACCAAGGATCGAGTGCTGGCCGCGGCTCGCAAATTCAAGTACAGGCCCAATTTTTTTGCCCGTTCACTGCGCGCGCAACGCAGCTTCACCATCGGCGTAATTGTTCCCGAAGTAAGCGAAGGATATTCGACCGCGGTGATGAGCGGCATCGAAGATTATTTGCTGCAGGAGGGATATTTTTATCTGGTCGCCAGCCACCGCCACCGCGCTGACCTGATCGACGAATATCCCCGTATGTTTCTGGAGAGATCCGTCGATGGCATTATCGCAGTCGATACGCCCTGGCGATTGAACCTCGCCGTCCCGGTTGTAACAGTATCCGGGCACGATACCGTAAAAGGCGTTACGAACATTGTTTTGAATCACTTGCGGGCGGCTGAGGTGGCTCTAAAGCATCTCTTGCATTTGGGGCATCGCCATATTGGCTTCATGAAAGGCCAGGAGTTCAGTTCCGACACCAATGTGCGCTGGAACACGATTGAATGCATTGCCAAGAAGCTAGGTATCGGGATCAATCCACGCCTGGTCGTGCAGCTGGAGGGCGATTCACCTTCCCCGCAACTTGGGTATCTGGCGACAAAAAAGCTACTAGCCTGCGGAGAAAACTTTTCCGCACTTTTTGCCTTTAATGACATTTCCGCCATGGGCGCGATTCGTGCCTTGCGGCAAATCGGGTGGCAAGTTCCGGAGGATATTTCGGTCGTCGGCTTTGACGACATCGAGAGCGCTGCCTACCAAAACCCAAGCCTCACCACGGTTCGCCAACCGCTGCGGGAAATGGGCCGGGCAGCAGCTGAAATTCTGTTAAAACGAATCAATCGGCCCAGTTCCGAGTTGCACGACGAGCATGTCGTTGAACCCGAGCTGGTCGTTCGAGAGACGACAGCCCGCGCCGCGGGCCCTGGACCGGCATCCTCAGGTTCCGCGATGAAGAAGCGTGCCGGCAAGCGGTAGCCTCGGTTGCCACCCCTCTTTCTTGACTGTCGAAATTCATACGTGCTATAGGGATCAATTGCACTTACTAAATCGCTTTTCCAGAGATTTAGCATTTAAGATCGAACGGCTGTCAAAGCGAAGGTTCGCGGTGCCCCTAAAGCCGTCCTGATTCCAGGAGACCCCCATGAGGCGTTCCACACTCGCAGTCCATGTTGCACTGCTTGTTGCCAGCTTGTTTGCCGGCAGCAGCTTATTGCAGGCGCAATACCGTACCTCCATTCAAGGCGTAGTCACGGATTCCACGGGAGCGGTAGTGCCCGGCGCCAAACTCACACTCACCAATCCGGCAACTGGGGAAAAACAATCGCGAGTCAGCAACAACGACGGGGTTTACAACTTTAACGCGCTGGCGGCCGCGCGCTTCCGTGTGGAAGTTGAAAAGGACGGCTTCAACAAGAAAGTTCTGAATAACGTTGACCTGATTCCCGAGCAGCCAAACGCGCTCAACATCCAGCTCGAAGTTGGAGCGGTCTCAACCACGGTGAACGTGGACGCAGCTGCAGCGCCGTTGCTCGATACTGAAACCGCATCCGTGAACGGGGTTGTCTCTGCCAACCAGATTCAGCACATGCCATCGTATGGCCGGGATGTGCTTAAGCTCGCGCAGCTGGCGCCTGGGGTGTTCGGAGACGGCTCGCAGGGCAGCGGCGGCTCCGGCTACGATCTGCCCGGTACCGAGACCGGCGGTGGCGCTTCGGGAGCTGATGACGGCATCTTCAAAACGGAAAATGGCGCGCCGATCAGCGCCAACGGGCAACAGTCGCCCACCAACGGCGTAACGGTCGACGGCATCAGCACGGCTAGCGCCGTCTGGGGTGGAACTACAGTCATCACCCCGTCCGAGGATTCCATTGAGAGCTTTAAGATTGTCTCGAACAGCTATGACGCCGAAAATGGCCGCTTCAGTGGCGCCCAACTTCAGATCACGAGCAAAAGCGGCAGCAACGAATATCACGGCAGCGCATTCTTCACCGCTCACCGTCCGGGCCTGAACGCCTACCAGCCATTCAATGGAGACGGTGCAACCGACTTACGGGATCCAAGCCGGTTTAATCAGATTGGGGGCAGTCTCGGAGGCCCGATCATAAAGAACAGGTTATTTGCCTTCTTCAACTATGAGACGATCCGCGAACACACCGATGTGCCGGGCAATTCCTGGGGCGACACTGCCGCGTTCGACGCATTGGCCACGCCGGGAAGTATCGCATCAACATTGGTTAATTTCCCGGGGAACGGCATTCTGAACAAAGGCGTGAACAATGTTACCTGCATGGACGCCGGTTTGACCGAGGGCGTGAACTGCCACGCGGTGCCCGGCGGCCTGAACATTGGCACTCCTCTTAATCAATCTTTGTTCCCGCTGGGCCAGGTGGTAGCCGGCCAGGATCCCGCTTGGGTTAGTTCGTCAAGTCCGGGTACTGGAGGTGACGGCAGCGGAGGTCCCGAGAATCTGGGCACGACCGCCGACATCGCGAACTATATAACCAGCAACCCAACCGCCCTCACTGAGGTCCAGTACAACGGACGTTTGGATTACGATGTGACTGCAAAAGATCGCATCGGATTCACGATTTATTGGGTTCCGATTACCAGCAATGACTACAATGGCAATCGCGCCCTGGATATTTTCCATCACGAACAGATCAATAACGCTTTCGCGGTCATTTGGAACCACACCTTCTCTCCAACTTTGTTAAACGAACTGCGCGCGAATGCCGCCGGCTGGCGCTACAACGAAATTGCCTCAAACCCTCAGGCTCCGGTGGGAATTCCTCCGGCATCACTCGATTTCTCAATCGGCAGCGCCAATATCAATGATTTTGGGCCAAATGTGGGCAGCGATCTGGATCAGTGGACCTATAGCATAAAGGATGTAGCAACAAAAGTGATTGGCCGGCATACCGTCAAGTTCGGCGGCGAGGGCACGCGACTCAGTTATCTAAGCGCGTGCTTCGGATGCTCCATCCCAGGCTATGGCTTCTTCAACCTCTGGGATTTTCTGAACGACGCTCCCCGGCGTGAAGGCTATACCTACTTCGATCCTAAAACCGGAGTTCCTACAGCGGCCCGCCAGGACGACCGCGAAAACATCCTGGGATTCTTCGCTCAAGATGACTTGAAAGTTCGCAGCAATCTGACAGTGAACCTGGGGCTACGCTGGTCTTATTTTGGCCCGCTCTACTCCAGCGAGAACAATACATATCGGGCCACGCCCGGCGTCGGCTCCGCCTATCTGACCGGACTGACAGTCGCAAAGGCAAACTCCTGGAACGCGCAGCACGATAATTTTGGTCCGGAACTTGGTTTTGCCTGGAGCCCGACGCACTTCCATGACAAGTTAGTGGTTCGAGGCGGTTACGGCCTGAATTACAACCAGGAAGAAATTGCGATCACTGCAAACGTTCAAAACAACCCTGGAGTATTGCTGGCCGAATATCTCCAGATGTCCGCTCCGAATTCGCCGAACCCCGGAATTGTCTATGGAACCTCCACTAGCCCTTCCAATCCATACGGTTATCAGTTAAATCCGAATTTCATCACACCCTTCGGGTCGAATGGATTGCCTGCAACGGGCGCTTCCAGCGTAATCATCTTCCCCAACACTTTGCCGACTTCACGCGTTCACCATTATTCGCTGGATATCCAGAACGATTTGGGCCATCAGATGGTGTTCACGCTGGGATATCAAGGAAGCCTGTCGCACAATCTTTTGTTTGACGAAAGTTCTCAGGCCCTCCCAGCATCGCGAGGCTACGCGTTGAATCCGGGAATTAACGGCGGAAATTATTGGGCCAACGTCGGCAAGGGGAATTACAACGCGATGCTGGCGGAGTTCAAACATGATTTCTCCCGCCAGTTCATGGCGGACGCTCAATTCACCTGGTCCAAGAGCCTCGACAATACGTCCCGGCCATACACGCAACCGTACTATCCCTACGATCCGAGCCTGAGTTATGGACGCTCCGACTATAGCGTCAGCAAAGCATTCAAGGTTTTCGGCATGTGGCAACCGGTCTTCTTCCACGGAGATCGAGGCTGGGCCGAAAAAATTGCCGGCGGCTGGTCGCTCAGCGGCATCTTCAATTTCCATACCGGCTTCCCATGGAGTCCGATTGTGCCGGTGATCAATGGAAGCCTCTACTGCCAAACCTGCGGCTATGGAGATCTTTACCCTGCGTCTTACCTCGGCGGCGCTGGCAATAATTCCAGTACCAGCGCATTCAAGGACGTTGCGCACTCGAACTTTCCCAACGGTGGCGCGGCGTATTTCTCGACTCCGGCTTACACCGCCTATAACTGCAGTCCCGATTGTTCCGGAAGCGCGCTTCCGCAAGCTCCCGGCGTTCATCGAAATTCCCTCACCGGGCCCCACTACAGGGATCTTGATCTGACCCTGGCGAAGGGCTTTGGTTTGCCGAAGATGCGGGTGCTCGGAGAAAACGCCAAACTTGAATTCCGGTTTGACGTATACAACGTATTCAACACCTTGAACCTCGATGTCGGGCAAATCGTGAACGATATTACTCAGCCTGATTTCGGTGTTGTCAACAGTAACGGCACTGCCGCTTTAGGCGCCCGGACTGCCACGTTGGGGGCTCGCTTCAGCTTCTAACTCCGGTTCGAACAACGAGAGCACCCATGCACCGTGGGTGCTCTTTTTTCATCTGTGCGCTGCCCCTGCTGCTACCATCAGCCAATGATTGCGTCGTCCATTGACGGATCGGAATCCGTGAGATGAGTAAGAGCAAGCCCGCCGCAGAGTGGCGAATTCGCCGTATTCCACTGATCGCCTTCCTTTTTCTGGCCGTGCTCGCCAGCACCGAGCAGAAAAAGTTCGCCGTCGTCTCAACGGTTGACCAACCTGAAATCGCCGGCCGCCCGGTTCAGCTCGACGCGCAGGGCAAACTTCTTCCCTGGCCCATGCCGGACAACATCGGTTATTCCTATTCTTCGGACGTACTCACGCAGTGGCAGATTCTCTGGGACCAATACAACCGCCAGCGCCTTCCCTACTATTACTGCTGCTTCGATTTCGATCGCACTACCTTCGAAATGTCTCCCGACGAGCATTGGGCCAACTCGACCGCCTATTTGCGAGCCATGCTCGAAGGTTTTGTCGAGCGACTCTATCCCTACACCGGCGATGCCCGCACGCTCACCTTTCTTGAAGACTTCGTCGACTACGAACTGGAAAACGGGCTGACGCCGGCTAATTACGCGTGGTCGCAGGTCCCTTACGCTTCGGCGAATCCCGGGGCAAAGCGTTACAGCGGATGGAGCATGCACGGCGAAGACTACATCGAGCCCCCGATCGTAGGGGCCGATGGATATGCGTATTTGCGCCTTTATGAAATGACGGGCAATACGAAATATTTGCGGGCGGCGATCCGCTGCGCCGATGCGCTGGTCAAGAACTACAAAGCGGGAGATGACAAGACTTCTCCGTGGCCGGTTCGCTGTTATGCGCGGGATGGGAAAATTAAGGATGTGACCATGGGGCCATATTCGGCGAATGTGATCGAGCCCATCATGCTGTTCGATGAACTGTTGCGCCTGAAACAAGGCGATATCGCCGGCTTCGCACGTGTTCGATCGGGCGCCTGGGATTGGTTTCTGAAATATCCGCTCACCAACAATGTTTGGGTGGGGTACTTCGAGGACGTTCCACCCACCATGGAAAACATGAATCAGGTCATTCCGCTCGAATTCGCGCGTTATGTTCTCCTCCATCCGGAAAAAGATCCGCAATGGCGCGAACACGCGCAGCGCTTGATCGAGTGGGTAAAGACGACGCCGAAGTGGCCAAAATACGTGGTTCACGGTGCGATGGTGACCACGGAGCAAGGGAATGGCGTCAACTTTTGCTGTAACGAGCCGAACCAGTGCTGCGATAGCCACACCTCCCGCCTTGCGGCCGCGGAAGCGTTCTATTACGCCAAGACGGGCGACGAATCGTATCGCGAAGAGGCGTTTCGCTCCTACAACTGGGTCACATATTTTCAAGGCCTGGCCGAAGGCGCGCATGCTCCGTTCAGTTCGCAGTGGTGGTTCACCGACGAATTCGCCGATGGCCCGCGACGACTGATGGACGCCTTCTGGGCGGTCCCGGAGTGGGCGCCCGCGGATGAATCGCATTTGTTAGGCACGACTTCTGTCATCACTAAGATTCGCTACGAACAGGGATCGGTGACATATTCCACTTTCGATAAAGAATCGACAGACGTGCTTCGCCTGAACTTTGTTCCCAAGCGCGTTCTGGCCGCCGGAAAGCCGCTGGAACGCCGGAGTAATGTGGACGCGCCGGGCTACTGGTTTGACGAATCGACTCGCGTACTCCGCATTCGCCACGATGATGGAAATGAAGTGCTGATTCAGGGTGCGGGCGGTGAGGCGCCCCCAGATTACGTAACCTTCGACGATCCCCATCTCGCCGCTGGAACAGCTCTGAAGGGCGAATATCCGTCTGGATTATTGGAGTGGACCGCTGGCCAATGGAAAATTGGAGTGCCTCACGGCAAGTTTGGGACGTTCAATCTCGCTCTCGCAGACGCAAAAACGGAATCGGCGGAATTTTGCTTTCACACTCCCATGATCTTCGCCGGCATCGACGTTTACAACGGCGGAAAGACAGAAGCGCAAGTCACGATTCGAGGGCAGGAAATGCTCGAGACGTCGTTCCAGGTGAAACCGGGCGAGTTGCGTCGCATCAGAACCGGGTGGCAACAGCCATCGCCTTCTGTAACGTTCGATTTTAAGAACGGTGCAGGACTTCGTTTCGACAATCTGGCGTATGTCGCTAAATGAAGTCCTGCAATTCTAGGTTTCTGAGGCGAGGCTCACGAGTAGCAAGGAGATCCCAGCGCGCCCTCGACACCAGACGAAGAAATTAAGGCTTCTAACCCGCGATGCTGACCTTGACGACGTTTACTCCACCGTAAAGTTTGTCGTGCTAATGGCTGATCCACCGGGGGTGGTGACCGATATCTTTCCCGTCACGGCTCCGTTGGGGACTTGCGTGGTGATTTGTGTATCGGAGTTAACGGTGAAGGTCGCGACTTTGGTTCCGAACCTTACCGCAGTTGCTCCGGTGAAGCTGGTGCCGGTGAGAGTGACCGGAGTTCCCACCGAGCCGCTGGTTGGCGTGAAACTCAGAAGCGCGGGTACGATCTTGAAGATCGTCGGAGAAACCAGGTTGCCGCCGGGTTCCACGACGGTGATAACTCCGGTTGTGGCTCCCACGGCGGGTTTGGCGTTCATGAATCCGTTGCCCACAGTCGTAAATGTTCCCGCGCCTGTCCCGAACAGAACCTTCGTTGCCGTCGAAAGATTCTGTCCGAGAATTCCAACCGGAGTGCCAACCTTGGCTTGATTGAGCGGTAACGGTTTAATGAATGGCTTCAGCCCGGCCGCTACGCTGTAGAGGACGCCGTCGTTATGCACGCCTCCGGAGTTCGTAAGGCCATAGATTTTCCCATCCGTATGCAGGAGGGGCTGCGAATAAGGCACCGCTCCGTGGGAACCGTCGAAGTCAAGAATGTCGGCGTAGCCGCTTCCGTCGGTCTTGATCTTGAACATGGTGCCGACCAGGTGCGCGCCGCCCGCGGACGTGACCCCGTAAAGAAATCCGTCGCTACCCTGAACCAGGCCGGTAGTCGGATTGATTCCTTGGCTGCGGTCCGTACTATTAAAGCTGTGCAGCACGGTGTAGACGCCGGTCGGCGTCAGCTTGAAGACGACGCCTCCGCCCAGAGATCCGGCGGTATAAGCTGTGCCGTAGAAATTGCCATCGGCGGCTTGCAGAAGCGGCCCATAAGGCAGACTGCCCGTTGCAGCAGCGAAGTTGAAAATGGTTTTGATGACGCCGGTGGTGGTAACCGAAAACGCCGTACCTACATTTCCCGTTCCACCGACATTGCTGACGCCGTAAAACTTGCCGTCCGCGCCCAGGGTCAAGGGGCCGAAGGTTTCGAAAGGAAGCGTAGCCAACGGAGTGAGCATACCGGCGGTCGTGATTCTGTAAAAGATCGAGCCTCCGACGCCGGTCGCGCCATACAGCGCTCCATCATTACCTGGGACGGGAGAGATTTTCGGGAATCCTCCATCGTTTCCGCGCGTGAAGTTGTAAATAACCGAGAAAACGCCAGCCGGCGTGATTTTAAAGATCACTCCTGCAGAGTCGGTTCCTCCAGAAGGGGCCGCGCCGTAGAAGTTTCCGTCGCCCGCGAGGGACAGTCCCCCTTGAGGAGCAGCGCCGTCGGTCAGTGCGAAGCTATGCAGCACAGTGACAGTTCCGGTGAGAGTGGATTTGAAGATCGCGCCCCGGCTGTTGGCGCCGCCTTGCGTCGTCGTGCCATACAGGTTGCCGTCGCGCCCCTGCGCCAGCGTTCCGGGATAGATCGCGCAGCAGCCGTGATTGGTTCCGTCAAAGTCGAACAGATCGGTATAGGTTTGCGCTTGCAGCAGAGAACCGCTGCCCAGCCCAAGAAAAACAAGAAAGACCAGTACCACAACAAGGCGAAGTAATTTCCGCTGAGAGATTGTTTGTTTCCGCATTTTTGGTGTCCCCTATTTTTATTTTTGGAAATGCGGGGCTATCGTAATTTCGAATTTCGGATGGTCATATTTCTGACGTTGGTCGAGCTACGTTGGTCGAGCTACGAGCCATGTAACCGCAATGACATCCGTTCGAGCAGTCAGGAAGGCGCCCCAGCCTTTGGGCATAACTATACGCTTGAACGGGCCGAGGGGTGGCCTTTTGTGAATTCCTCCCGTTCCGAAGCTGTGGGGTGCCTCGCTCTTACGTTTTTGGCCGGAGGCCACATCTCAGGTGCCCCATTTCTCGCGTTCTTTGCGAGAAGTGGGTGAGATCATCACAGACGTCGGGCACGGCTGGGGGCGGGTGGCCCAGCCTCTGACTTCCTCAACCATTTTCTTCAATGGGTGCCCCGTTCTTCGCGTTCTTTGCGAAGGGCGGGCACGATGCCGATGGTACCAAGAGATTTTCGTTTTGTGGAATCCAAGAAAACGCGAGAGAAAAATTGGTCGGGGAGAGAGGACTTGAACCTCCGACCCCTGGTCCCGAACCAGATTCACGCAATTGGGAATTCTACTGGGTCTTGTAGCGCAATGGATTGAAGTTCTATGAGTTGCAGGTTTCGCCTGATCGAGACGATATCCCCGGACATTAAAAAAGCGCCGGGAGATTCCCCGGCGCACAAATTCTATGCAGGTATTTTGACTAATAGCTCGTTGAAGATCCTTTGGCCGCGGGTAGATCCTTAGAAGTCATGTCAAACGTGAGCATGAACCCGTTTGTTCCCTTGAACTCGTATGGCTTGGGTCCTTCCCTGTACGTTTCGATTTCGTTCGGCATCATGACAAAACCGTCGTTGCGCGGCGTGCCCCAGTACTTGACGTTTTTGAGCACAGCTGGATCATCGGTCATTCCCTGAAATCGTGCCAACTTGATCTCTGCCGTCTTGCCGCCGTTTAGCGTGGCATGTGCATGATCTTTGTCGAACGTCCAGGTATCGATATTGCCTTCGGCGATCTGTAGTGATTTCC
>Ga0265762_1000135_pt1 | contig 11092 bp, 9 predicted proteins | sample NZIome_4_FD_200870 | JGI IMG/M metagenome (GOLD analysis project Ga0265762, IMG submission 200870) | Metatranscriptome of rhizosphere microbial communities from Maridalen valley, Oslo, Norway - NZI4 (Metagenome Metatranscriptome) | ecosystem: Host-associated > Plants > Roots > Rhizosphere > Soil ...
CAGCAGATTCTGAAGGTCGCCAATGAAAAGCAGATCTACCGCATCGATCACTATCTGGGTAAAGAGACCGTGCAAAATATTATGGCATTCCGTTTTGCCAACGGAATTTTTGAACCCATCTGGAACCGCCGCTATATCGATCATGTGCAGATTTCGGTGGCTGAAACCGTAGGCGTGGAAGGCCGCGGCAGCTATTTCGATCATGCCGGCTCGCTGCGCGACATGGTGCCCAACCACATCATGCAGCTGATCAGTCTGACGGCAATGGAACCGCCCATTTCATTCGACGCCAACGCAGTGCGCGATGAGCAAGCCAAAATTTTGCACGCCATCCAGCCCATCAGCGACGAGGAAGTTCTAAGCCGCTCGGTGCGGGGACAATACGGCGAGGGAACCTCGGGCGGACAGCATGTTCCGGCGTACCGCTCGGAAAGCGACGTTGCGCCAGATTCGCGTACGGAGACTTTCGTGGCCATGAAGCTGCTCATCGATAACTGGCGTTGGGCCGACGTGCCGTTCTATCTTCGCACCGGAAAACGGATGCCTGCGCGCAACACTCATATCGTGATCCAGTTCCGCCGCGCTCCTTTTGTTTTGTTTCGCGATACCTCGGTGGAACATCTCATGCCGAATCAGTTGGTGCTCCACATCCAGCCGGAAGAAGGCATCTCGTTGCAGTTTGCCGCCAAGGTTCCCGGGCCGGTGATGCGGCTGGGGACAGTGGACATGAACTTCGAATATCAGGAATACTTTGGAAAGCAGCCCAGCACCGGCTACGAGCGGCTGCTGCACGATTGCATGATTGGCGATCAAACATTGTTTCAGCGCGCGGACATGGTGGAGGCGGGCTGGACCGTGGTGAATCCGATGCTGGATCTTTGGAAGGCCCTTCCCCCGCGGAACTTCCCCAATTATGCTTCAGGCACCTGGGGACCGAAGGAGGCCGACGAACTGGTGGAGCGCGACGGCCGGCGCTGGAGGAACTTCGAGAAATGATCCTGGCCGGCGATATTGGTGGAACCAACGCTCGACTGGCCTATTTTCAGCCCCAGAATGGCGACCTTCGCCTGGTCTGCGAGCGCGTATTCCCTAGTCGCGACTACAGCGAGCTCGACGACATCGTCTCTGAATTCCTGAAGGACTCCACCGCGCGGCCGGCAATGGCCTGTTTCGGTATTGCCGGTCCGGTACGGAACGGGCGGGTCGAAACCTCTAATTTGCCCTGGATTATCGAGCAATCCCGCTTGGCGAAACGGATTCAGCTTCCCGCCACTCTGCTGATTAATGATCTCGAAGCCAGCGCCTGGGGGATCGGTGGTCTCCGCTCCCAAGATCTCACCCCGCTCAATTCGGTTGCTCCCTCCGATGGCAATCAGGCGGTCATCGCGCCCGGAACCGGTTTGGGGGAGGCGGGATTATTTTGGGACGGAAGCCGACACCAGGTCTTCGCTTGCGAAGGCGGGCACGCAGATTTCGCGCCCCAAGGCGAGTTGCAAATCGAACTTTTGCAATCTCTGGCAAGCCGATACGGACATGTCAGTTATGAACGCATCCTGTCCGGACCGGGGCTCGTCAATGTGTACGAGTTCTTACAGAAAAAAGATTCCCGCGAGGAACCCGCCGGCTTCGCCGCCCAGCTTAGCCAGGGAGACGCCGCGGCCACCATTTCTCATGCCGCCCTGAATGGCGCGAACCGGCTGGCAGAAGCAGCGCTTGACCTGTGGATTTCGGTCTACGGGGCGGAAGCCGGCAATCTCGCTCTGAAGGCGATGGCCACCGGGGGGATCTTTCTCGGCGGCGGAATTTCGCCGAAAATTCTTCCCCGGCTCACGGGACCGACCTTCATGCGGGCTTTTCTGGAAAAAGGTAGACTCCGCCCGCTGCTGGAGAGCATCTCGGTACAGGTTGTCACCAACGATAAAGCCGGCCTGCTGGGAGCGGCCCGCTGCGCTGCCGCGAAGAGTGCCACCGTCTTGGCAGGGGCCTGATGCGCGGCGGCCGAGCGAGCTACCAACTGATCTGGTCCTAGACCGGGCCCGCTGCCAATCAACTGTCGGTGACCGGGTAGTCGTGCCCACCAGGCCTGACCCTATCCCCGCCAACCGGCGATTTCCTTCAAACCCTTGCCGCGCGCATGTTCGAAGAGCCGCACGCGATGGCGCGCGTGCTCGAACTCATGAATGTCCGCCCATACTTCGGCCTGCCATGCCTTCGCGTGACTGGCGGCAGCTCCGCACATGGCGCAACGAGTATGCAGGCTAACGGCAGAGGATTCCGTCGCGGCTGCGCCCGCCAGTTCCAGGAACACGCAACGAACTTCCTGGATCTCTTCGTTTTCGTCGAGCAGGTGTTCGTAGCGAAGGACATAGCCAAATCCCAGTTTTCGGGCTTCGGTTTCCGCCTCAGCCCGAGTATGGAATGGCCCAAACTCGGCCCGCAACTGCTCAGTGGAATCGCACGCCATCCAGAAAGTTTCTTTGTAAGCCATTTCCGCCCCGCCCTGGGATTGCGAAGCCGGCTTTAACCGCGGGCGAGCTCGCGCAACAAACCGAGCTAACCTGGCGCAATTCATAGACCGAAAGAGAGTTTCTGCAATTGGCTTTTTATCAACGAGTTACTCGTGAGCTCGCGGGTAAATCGAAGGTCAAACGCAAATCTTTTGCAGCACTTGTCCCGGGGGAACGGCCCACAACGCTGGAATAAACCGCGGCACCATGGCGGCGGTGGGCCTGACGCCAGCCCTGGCCAGCATGACTGGCAATATACCTAGTCAATTCGAGACGGGACCAGACCCCCAATTTGCCGAAGGTGCTCCGCAGGTGATTGCTGATGACCGACTGGGTTGTGCCCACCAGTTTGCGCGGTGGGATAAGACCCTGCCAGACCAGACTCGGCACCCGAAGTTCCTTCTCGGTCAGGCCCTCGCGCGGCATCATAGAGTCACCTCCCTTTGGTCGTCAAACGCTGCAATCGCGAGCTTCACCCGCAGCTTGCGGCCGGCGGTGATTCCGGCGCGCGGAAAAGGCGCTCGCAAATGTTGGTTTGCGGGGCGCGGGCTCTGGGCGTGACTTTCTTTTCGTCTGGGTCCACGATTGCGGCTCTCCTTGGTTTCTTGCTTTTCGATTGCCTTCCGTCTCTATTGTTCGCCCATTTTCCGCCAAACTTTCGCCGGATGGTTGCAGTTGTCTAAGACCATCACGTGCGGGCACTTATGGACTAGGACAGCGGGTTTCAGAGGAAGTTCAGAAACCTCGTGCTAGGCTGGTTCATCCCACATTGGGCCAAGGACAATTACGGTAAAAGGGATTCCCACCACTTCGAACGCACACTGCCGAGGTTTCCTCCGGCTACAGATCCGCGAATGAGGGCGGTTATCCGAGGTATTTGGCGAGGGGTCTGGAGCAATGGTTCACAAGCTTTTCCAACCGGTTCGTAATGGCGTCGATTAAGGCTCGAGGTAAGGTGTGAGAACGGCACGAATTCATTGGCTCAAGCGGAAAGCATTGCTTTCCCAAAACGGATGCGGATGGGCATCCGTTTGTTTCACTCCCCGGCGCGTAGAGATTCTTGCCATGCTTTCCACACAGCCACGGTCCACAAAAGCGGAAGCCTCGGATCAGACCAGGTTGCGCAGCTTAATCCTCGGCGTCCTATTTATTTTTTTCTTTCTCTTTTCTGCATTCGGCCAAGGCGGCCCCCCTTACTACACCAATGACCCGGGGACTCCCGGCCATCTCAACTGGGAAATCAATGTGGGCTACATGCCTTTTTTCTACAGCGATCAGTCCGTCTCCCACACTCCCGATCTCGACCTCAATTTTGGCATCGGCGATCGCATTCAACTCACCTACGAAAATGCCTGGCTCAGGGTTCAGAATCCGTCGTCCAGGACTAAGTTTGGTCTGGGTCAGTCGAATCCTGGCGTCAAGTGGCGCTTCTACGATGCCGGGGAGTCTGGGCTGGCCGTGTCCGTGTTCCCGCAACTCTTCGTCAATAATGCCAACGATGCGGTTCGGCGTGGAATCACTCCTGCGAGCGCTACGTTCCTTTTGCCGCTCGAGTTTTCGAAGAAACTTGGGCCCGTGGATGTGGATTACGAAATCGGCTACCAGTTCGTCCACAAAGGGCCGAACGGCTGGCTGAGTGGCCTCGTGGTGGGCCACGATTTCACTCCAAAACTCGAGGGCGATATCGAGTTCTACAATCAAGGAACTTTCCATCCGTCAGAGAACCAGCCCACTGTCGACATTGGTGGCCGCTACAAAATCCATAGTCCGGTCATCCTCCTTTTCATGGCCGGACGCAGCCTCGAACCCACGCGTAGCAACCAGACTTACTTCCTCGGTTATTTCGGAATTCAATTCCTGCTGCCTCCCAAATCCTACAAGTCTGATCGACCGGAAAACGACGCTCCCACTTCCTCCTCGCCCTAAGCCGATACGACAAGGCACGGCTCTTACGGAAGTAATCTCCGCCCCGCATTCGTTATTGGCCTGCTCAAACCCGAGCTCTTCCCGCTTCAGGTCCGCCTAACCCATTGAGCTAAGACTAGTTGGGACGCAGGACCTTTGGCCTCGACCTCGGCAAAGCGCGGCGCTGGTCCTAGCGAGCAGCAGGCGAAGCCTCAGGAATCAGCTTCCCTGATGAAGGAATTGCACTAGAATAAGCTTGGAGTTTGTGTGCGCGCTCGCAGACTTGAGAGGCGCAAGAGAAATTGTGACCGAGCAGAAAAACAAACCGGGCCTCGACGAGCAGGCATTCGAAAAGCTGCTGGAAGCTGCTTATGTGCTGCAGGAGCACAACCGCGAGATGCGGCAGATGGAGGAGAGTCTGGAGTTGCAGAGCGAGCGGCTTCGCCAGCAAGAGGCGGAAGACCACGCTGCCCTTGAAAAAAGCACGCGGGGCGTGGAAAACAGCTCACCTGCCAACAGCGACTACACGCTGACTTTGGCCGAGATTGTGGAAGCGCAACACCAGATTCAAATTCGCCATCTGGAAACCGACCAGGCGATGGCGGTAGTCGCGGAGAGAATCGCGCGAATTACAAACGCCAGTGGCGCGGCGATCGGCATCCTTGATGGAAAAACCATCCGTTACCGGGCCGGAGCGGGAGCCCCGGCCCTGCCCTTGGGAAGCGAGGTTCCACTGGCGACCGCCATTTGCGCTACTTGCGTGCGAACTGGCCAGGTGCTGCGTACCCCGGATGTAAACACGGAATTCTTATTCGATCCGGAGTTGTGCCGCCAGCGGAACATCCAATCGCTGTGCGCCGTGCCGGTCTATCACGATGGCAGCATCGTAGGCGCGCTGGAACTCTACTTCGATCGGCTGCAAGGCTTCGCGGAACAAGACATTCATACCTGCCAATTAATGGCAGGATTGGTGACGGAGGCGATTGGTCGAGGTACAGAATCGGCCTTGAAGAAATCGATGGCCGCCGAGCGCTCTTCCATGCTGGCCGCTATCGAAAGGCTCAAGCCGAATCTGGCCGCCTTAGCGGGGGATCAGACCTCCGCGAGCCCTGCCACAAATAGCGCGCGGGAAACAGGCACGGCGGAAGGCTACGTCTGCTGGAAGTGCGGTGACAAACTCGTCGCCCAAGAACAGTTTTGCGGCAAGTGCGGTGCCCCGCGCCTTGAGGAGAGCGAACAATCCAGCCTGCAAAGCAAGATTGCCTCGGCATTGCGTGCTCAGGAGCATGGTGATCAGGCCCCAGCCTATTCATCCAACGGGAACAAGTTGCCTCGGACCAACGGCCTCCCGTACACCCCAGAAGAGGAAGATCAACTGGCTCGATTGTTCGCCTCGGCGGGACGGCATGCAAATGCGCCGTCGGAGACGGAAATAACGGTTGCGGGTGGGGATGAAGAAGTGATCAAGCTGCTTTCTTTGTCGTCCATTGCCTCGCAGCGCAGAGACGGAGGTCGCGCTCTCGAGGCCGCTTCCACGAAATTGATAGAGTCGCCGCAAAAAGACATTACCTGGAGTTCTGCGGCGAAAGCTCGCGAGTTCCTGGAGACATTGGCGGCTACGAGCAACCCGAGCGCCCTTGCCCGTTTCTGGCGTGCCCGGCGCGGAGATGTTTATCTGGCAATCGCCATCATTTTGGTTTTTGTGGTCATTCGTTGGGGAATACTTTCCGGCGACTCGGTGGGTGCGACGGGCCATGGAACTCCGATTTCGGGCAACGCGATCCGGCACAAAACGCCAACTCCCGACGCGGATCTTTCCGCCTTCGATAAGCTCATGATCGGTCTCGGACTGGCGGAGGCGCCACAGACTCCGGAGTACAAAGGAAATCCCGATCTCCAGGTTTGGATCGACCCGCACACGGCACTTTACTACTGTCCGGGCTCCGACCTTTATGGCAAGACCCCAAAAGGCAAGTTCGCCAGCCAGCGCGATGCGCAGCTCGATCAATTCGAACCCGCTTCCCGCCGGGTGTGTGATTAGGTCACGCTCTCTTACAGCATTTCACACCGCGGAATTGACAACCTTGTCTGCCCGGAGTGCAATCATACTGATGAGGTGAACTATATTGGCCCAACCAACAGACGAGCCTAAAGTGAGCATATTGCCGGAGCCGGAGTTAAATCCGCTCCTGAATCCTCTCTTGGCAACGCACATGGGAAGGTGGGCGGAGGTGTATTTTACCAACCCTCCCGAGAAGCGCGCGCAAGCGGTTTCCGAATTAGTCCGACAATTGGCGCACCATCCCGCGACGCACGAAGTCCGGACCGAACGCAGCGACAGCGACAACGAGCCCGTGCAGGAAAGAGTACGAGAACAAACCAAGCAGGTGGAGAGTCCGACATCGTTCGCGGAAGAGACAGTCGTCGTCTGCGGTGCTTGCGGGCACGGAAATACGGATGCCCATCGATTCTGTGGAATGTGCGGCGTGCCCCTGGCAGCATTTCCGAACTCTGAGCCCGAGCAAGACCGGGCGGAGCCAGTTCCGATTGCTCCAAGACGTTGGGACGAGCCGCAGGCCCCCTCCGGTGACACCGCGATGCCAAGCCAGCCTGGGTCGGCTTCCGAGTTCGTCTTTCGCGACCAGGATGACCAAGCTAACGAGGCACCGCCGCTATCGTGGCGGAACGAGAGACCGGCAGAACTCCATATGCTATCGCAGTATGAGCCCGAGCCCGCGTCCCACAATTACCGAGTCTATGTTGGAGCCGTGGTAGCGATTCTTCTCGCCGTACTGGTGTATGTGACGTGGCGCAGCAATACAACTTTCTGGAGTAGCGGCAAAGCACCTGCCGCTCTGCCACAAGCAGTCCCGAGTTCGTCGGACGACACCCAGTCGGCTACGCCTGTAAAACCGGAGCAGAGTATGTCCGCTCCGCAAAATTCCGAAAGCAGTTCCCCTCCGAACCATGCCGCATCGAACCCCGCCGGGTCGAACCATGCCGCGCGAAACCAAGCCGCGCGAAACCAAGCCGCGTCGACAAGCGGGGCAACGGCACCGCCATCACAGAATCGAAACCAGCTTGATGCAGCCGCAGATCATGCAGGTCATAATGCAAAACTTAATGCTGGAAGACCGAAGACCGGGCCCCCGGCGCGGCTACTGCCGGTAACTGCAAGTTCCCCCGCCAGTGCTGCATGGCAGAACGGCTCCGAGGAACTGAGCACGGCGGAAAAATATTTGAACGCTGGCCCGGGCACAGCTCGTGACAGCCAGCAAGCCGCGGTCTGGTTGTGGAGGGCAGTGGCAAAAAAGAATCTGGCCGCAACCATGCTCTTGTCCGACTTGTATCTTCGGGGAGACGGAGTGACTAAGAGTTGCGACCAAGCTCGATTGCTATTGGATGCTGCCGGCCGAAAGGGCGTGCCAGGAGCCGCAGAACGACTTCGCAACTTGCCCGCTTTCGGTTGCCAGTAGAAGTGGGCGCTGAAGTCTTCCACCGCCCTTTGAGTTCAGGCGATTCAGGAAGGCAATCCCGCACCTTCTCGTCGCGATTCGTACCAGAGCGCCAGTTCTACTCTGTTCCAGAGCCCCAGTTTGTCGTAGATCACGCGCAGATAATTCTTAACGACGTGCTCGGTTGTACCGATCGCCTGTGCCACGTCGCGGTTCTTCAAGCCTTGAGCCACTAGTTCGATGACACGGTGTTCTCGCTCGCTCGGGATGCGATTTCCGTACCGTTCATAGGGGAACATGATTGCCTCCGATATAAGAGTGTTGCGAGTTTGACCCGCTTGATTCCGTCGGTGATTCCAAACCGAAGAAAGAGTCTGTTGAAGTGAGCCTTCACCGTCCGTCGAGCCATTTTGAGTTGTTTGGCGATTTCAGCGTTATCGCAGCCTTGTAAAAGCAATTCCACAATTTCTTTTTCGCGCGGTCCTAGCCGAACGGACTGCTCGCTCATCACAATTCCCTGCCCCCTGGTCGAAATAGCCTTCGCTCCATTGCACATGGAGCGTTTCCAGACTTGGTTTCCATATTTGGTAGCACCTACCATGCCATTTTGAGACCGAAATTACAGTGATCAAAGAAGACGCATTTCCACAGGCGCTTCCCGGCTTGAGATCGAGAAAACATGGCCGGAAGGCCCGCTGTGCTGGGGTCTCGAGAAATATCCTCTAGGAGCACGAAACCCGCGCGGCTAGCGGGCCTCTGCGAGACCCACTTTCCATCCGTGAGGTGGGATATGCGCCCCCTATGGGGACCATTACTGGCTTCGCCTGGCGGTTTTTGTGCTGGGAAGCTCTGGATCGCAGGGGAGCAGTTTTGGCCCACCTATGGTCTCAGGTGAACCCCCTAGGTGAAAACTACTGTGACCCTAGGGGCGGACCTAGAAGAATTTACATCTTTTAACGGACTCTGCCGGCTTTTAACTTTGCTGTACCGGGCGGACCTGAGGCACCCCGACAGCCACATCAGCCTGGACCTTCCGAAATGTAGATCCCCGCCAGGGCTAAACTCAACCCACGTTAACTTCCACAAATTAATTCGGACTGGCTACGCCGGACGGGCAGTTTCAGTGCGACGCGCGTAATACGTAGGCGGGCCGGGTTCGAGCCTGCGGCCTTTCTCGCTGAAGCGGGCGAGGTGAAGGAGGCCGATCCTTTCGAGCCCATACTGCAAAGTGGTTGCGAGGACGCCGAATCCATACGCCACGCTGCGGCGAAAATTGATGGAGGATGCTTCCGCGAAGTACTTCGTGGGACAGGAAACTTCCCCGATGCGAAAGCCGAAGTGGACGCACTGGGCCAGCATCTGATTGTCGAACACAAAATCGTCGGAATTCTCGAGCAGCGGTAGTTGGGTAAGGACCTCGCGGTTGAAGGCGCGGTATCCGGTGTGATATTCGGACAGCTTGATGCCGAGAAAAATATTTTCGAAGGCCGTGAGCAGCCGGTTGGCAATGTATTTGTAGATCGGCATGCCGCCGCTCAGGGCCGTTCCTCCGATAATGCGCGAGCCCAGGACAACGTCATAGATTCCGTAGGCCACCATGCTGGCCATCGCGGTAACCAGAAGCGGGGTGTATTGATAGTCGGGGTGCAGCATGATGACGACATCAGCGCCGGCGGCTAAGGCTTCGCGATAGCAAGTTTGCTGGTTGCGTCCGTAGCCGTAGTTGCGGTCATGCTGGAAGACCCGCAGGCCAAGACGGTTGGCCAGCGCGACGGTGGCGTCAGAACTGCTATCGTCCACCAGAATGCAGATGTCGGCCAGGTCCGGTAATTCGCCCACGGTGGCCTCTAGAGTTTTCTCCGCATTGTAGGCGGGCATTACGACCGCGATGCATTTGCCATTGATCATTTTCCGGTAGCTTCGATCGGATTGAGCTATCAGCTTTATGATACCTGAAGTCCAAAACCGCTCTCGGAAGGTTTTGTGACCAGCTCCACGAAGATCGCCAAGCGCCTTCAGGGACCGAACCTACGCGCCAGCTCTACATTGTGGCCTGATGAAATCTCCGTCGCCACCATCTGACGGCCCCTTCACCGGTGTGTTTTGCTCAAGATCCGCTAATGCCAAGGCCAATCGGCTCAGGAGCGTCGCAATGATCCGGCTTCTCAGCGTAGTGGGGGCCCGGCCCAACTTCATGAAGATCGCGCCAGTCATTAAGGAGCTGAACAATGAGGGGCTGAAGAATTTTCCCGACATCGAACCCTCTCTCGTGCATTCCGGGCAGCACTACGACGAACTTCTTTCCGGCAGTTTTTCTCGGATCCGGGCCTGCCTCAACCGGACGCGAATCTTGAAGTTGGTTCTGTCGCCTAGCGGCGCAGACCGCCGAAATCATGAAAGGCATCGAGCTGGTCCCGCGAGACTACGGTCCAGACATGATCCTGGTTGTGAGTGACGTGAATTCTACGATCGCCGCAGCTCTGACCGCGGTCAAACTGGGAATCAGGTGGCGCACATCGAAGCGGGGTTGCGCAGTTTCGCCATGACCATGCCTGAGGAGGTCAACCGCCAGCACACGGACGTGATTTCTACGTTGCTTTTTGTGAGCGAGCTGAGTGCGGCCGAGAACCTAAGACGCCAAGGCATACCGAAGAAGTCTTTCTCGTCGGCAACGTCATGATCGATTGCCCGCTCCGGCATCGCGAACTGGCCAGGAGGTCGGCGATTCTGGACAGACTCGGCATGCCCAGGAACAGGACGGCTCGCCCTCCCTACCGGGTTCTAGCCCTACATCAGCCTTCGAACCTGGATCATCCGAAGGCGCTCGAAGACATTCCGGCGGGGTTAACTCTCTGGCGGCAGAGCTTGCAGTATTCTTGCCCATTCACCCTCGAACTCGTAAAAATGTCGAGAGCTTCGGACTGTTGCGGTATTTCGCCAGCTGAAGACAGCGGAGAGCGCACTGGCATTGTGCCTCTCGATCGGCTGGGCTATCTCGATTTTCTTTTGCGCAACGATCGCGCACGTATGGTGCTCACCGACTCTGACGGAGTACTAGCAGAGGCCACGGTCCTCGGCGTGCCCTGCTTGACGCAGCGCGAAACAACCGAAAGGCCGGCGACGGTTGATCAGGGCACGAATCAAGTTGTCGGAGTGGACCCACTGCATTCTCCTAGCCGCCCAACTCATCCTTCACAGCGGCATTCGTCGGTCGCGAACATCTCG
>Ga0265762_1000136_pt1 | contig 11091 bp, 12 predicted proteins | sample NZIome_4_FD_200870 | JGI IMG/M metagenome (GOLD analysis project Ga0265762, IMG submission 200870) | Metatranscriptome of rhizosphere microbial communities from Maridalen valley, Oslo, Norway - NZI4 (Metagenome Metatranscriptome) | ecosystem: Host-associated > Plants > Roots > Rhizosphere > Soil...
CCACGCCCCCGCTCGCATTCACCCACACCACCACCTGAGCATTAGCGGAACTGACGACCGACTTGGCAAACACGGGGTAGCCCAGCGTGGTGTCGAAATAGGAGAGGCCCACATACACCCCGGAGTTAGGCCGAGCTGAGGTAACCCCCGTTTGTCCTATCGGGCCCAGCCAGCGCTGAATGGACTGAAACCAGCTATACAAGGGTGCTGGTATATTCTTTGGTCCCTCGGTGAATGGGATTAGGCTCATCCGGACTTCGCCGCAGGCTCGCGTTCTGCGATCTTAATCGCCCCCTCGGTGATCACGAACTTCACGGGGTCGCTCATTCTGAGTTTCCACACATGATCTCGGGCTGAGCCAAAGCGCCGCCAGCTGACCCGCGCGAGGTAGTTGCCGGCCTGGCCCAAGGAACTCCACCGCTCGCCCGACCACGTCCGTCCGTTGTCCCTGGAGTGCTGCAACATGACCATAGGGGCCGATCCCTGCCCCGTCTGTAGTCCGACCCCGGTCTCCATGTCTACATAGAGCAAGGAAGGGCGCACCCGGTTGAAGTTAGAGAGCACATGCCGGGTCACAATTTCCCGCACGATCGGGGTCAAATTATCCGTATACACCGTGTCCGACTGGCTATAAAGGAGCCCTTGCGCGTAGTCGGAGAGAATCGTCTCCCCGTTGAACACGGTCGAGAGATTCGCGGTGTGTCTCCCCGTCGTGGTGCCGGTCTGCACATCGCTCCATAACCGCGTGGAACAATCGAACAGGAACGAACGGTTCGCGGTGGGGAATGTGAGTTGGTAGAACTTGTGGGTGTCTCTTTGGTAGGTGAGTGCCACTGCATCGGAGGTAACCGAGAAGGAATTCCAAATCGACTCCACATCCGCATCCGAGATGATGTTGATGTTGTAGCCGACGATCTGCGCGGCCTGCACCGCGCCTGAGCGGGTTTGCGCCAGGAAGATGATCGTCTGATCGACGTGCGCGCGGGAGAAGATCGCGGCCAAGCCATACTCACTCACCGCCGACAGCAAGGGGGCGAAGGGCTGCGGCGTGTTGCCGACATTCTGCCAGAACTCCGTGTGGTACTGTCCAAACGGGATCAGGTTCCCCAACACGCTATCGACCGCGACGATGTTATCCGAGTACGCCGAAGCGCTCGCAAAGGCCAGGGCATTCCACGTCGAGCCGTCGTTGAAGTTGGAGACCCAAAACTGTTGTGTGCCTGGCTGTTCGGCCACAAAAAAGTCCGAGCAAAACGTGATAGTTTTCGCTCCCGTGGCGGGAAAACTCGCGATGACCGTTGCATTCAAGGTGGTCGAAAACGTGACCAAATAGCCTTGCCGACCGTCCACGATGACCATCTGGCCGGGGCGGTAGGCCATCGAGACTAACCCCGCGCTGGTCTGCAGCACCGCAGGAGTAAAGATCAAATTCTGCGTGTTAGGCACTTGCGAGATGATCTGGTCCCCCACCACGAAAAAGAGGCCATTGATGCTCGAGTTGACCAGCGTCGTCCCTAAAATACCTCGCGCGGGTCCTTGAAAGCCATTGGGCACGAGCGCAGCATTGATGCTGCCGATCGCCGGGGATAGCTGATAGCCATAGTCCACAATCACCCCGGCGCCGCCGGGAGCGCGCTGCGAGAGGACCCCTGCGGTGAACATAATCGGCCCGTAACTGCTCCCCGCAAAAGTCAGCGTATAGGTCGAGCCCGCGGCGAAGCCAAAGGACGCATTGTTCCAAATCCAGTAGGCGATGCCGTCTGCGTACTGGTATGAGGCGCTCGAAGAAAGCCGCGTCACCCCATTGACATTCAATGAGGTAAAAGCCGTGCGGGTCGGATCACTCGCCGCAGCCACCGAGAATACGGATTCGGAATACGTGCCTGAGTCGAACTGATCCACAATACTCGATACCGTCTCGGAGGCGGGCGCCGTTGGGGTGGCGGCAGCGCCGTAGTTCAAATACTGTACGAGGCCCGGCGTGCCGTAAATGACCACCTTCGCCTTATCCTGATCGGGCCGGTTCTCGTAGTAGCAGTTCAAGCGCCGTTGAGCCGTAACCACCAGGCTCTTATGCTTAGTCGAACCGCCGAACAACGACAGGATTTTCATGGGTCATACGGACTTCCAGCATGGGGCTGGAAGTAAAACGAAGTCGTTTCCGCATCCTGCTCCTTCGCCATGGCCATCGCTTCCTTGTAATTGGTGTCCATATCTTGGGTCCACACCGCATCGAACATGCCGCAAATCTCGCGCGATAGAGCCCAGCACAAGGGCCGATACCATGCTTGCGGATACTCGGGGTTATCCCCCGGATTGTCGAAATCCTGCGAGGCTTCCAAAAACACAAGGTGCAAGTGCTTGGTGACATCCTGCGCGCCGCCGCAGTCGATGTAGAGCCGCCCGCCGCCGATGTTGGGCTGTGTGCCGATCTGCGCCTCGTAGTACACCGCGGAAGGGTCGGAGGTGTTCTGCGGGTCGGTTTTATTCGGTAGCTGCTCGTAATCCTCGAGCGTCATAAAGTCTAAGGGCGTGTCGTTCGAGTATACGTCCCGCAGAATCGCTGTAACGACATTCAGCGGCCTTTGAGCCTTGGTCGTATAGTTGAACACGTAGGCGTTGCTCATCGCCTGGCCGGCGAGGGGAGCGGCAAGATTCACGATCCCCACGCCCGTCATTTGTTCGGTGCTCGTCACCGTGGTCCAGAATAGATCACTGCCGTTCGTGCCCGCCGAGGGCTGATACTGGATGCCGATATAGTCCCCGGGGTTGATATTGGTGACCGAAAGCACTTGAACGAATTGCTGGCCGGCGGGTGCGATCGCCGTCAACTGGTTCGTATTGTAGAGGTAGGGGAAGGACAGGCCCGTAGTCCCCGCCGCCCAGTTATCGCCCGAGGGACCTAACTGATAGCAGTACTTGGAGAGCCCTAAAAAGAGCTCCCCGCGCTTTCGCTTCCACATCTTCAATCCCGGGGCAAAGTCCATCTTGCCCATGAGCTGCTTGACGATCATGTTGAGCTTTCTCAAGCAATCGTTGTATTCCTGGGCGGTCGCCACTTCCGCTTCCCCAATCGCACCGACATTCAACATCGCCTCGCGCACAATGTCGGTCGCTTGAACGGAGAACGAATACGTGCCGGACGTTGCCACCTAAGCCACTTCGCGCTCTTTCAGTGCGTCCTTGACGGTGTGCCAGATGACCCGATACGCCTGCTCGAAGCTGATGTCCGCCTGACACTGGGCCACGCTGTGCTCCGTCTTTTTGCAGTGATTCCAGTTGTAGTGCAGCTGATGGCAGGCGGGTGCTTCATTATCTCCACGCCCCGGACACACGGTGTGGTGGCTATAGAGCGAGTGCGTATTGGGCCAGTCGCGCGTCAGGTTGTTCTCGCTCGAGTGCGACAGGAACACCACTTTCGGATAATCGAGATACGCCGCGGCGTTCATCAGTCCGGTTTCAGGCCCGATCGCCATGTTGACGTGCGCCATGAACGCAATCGACTGGCGAATAGACCACTGTCCACAGCGGCGGTGAACTCGTTTTTCCTTCTCCCAGCCCTGCTCCAACAGCTTCGCCGCCTCACCGCCCAAGAACACCACGTCCACCGGAAAGTCGAGCATCAAAGAGGCCACCACGTTGTCGAGGTATAACCAAGTTTTGTGCACCGAGGAGCCCGCAAGCGGCCAAGCAATCAAAAATTCTCCCATCTTCGCCCGCTGTTTTTTCGCCCAAGCGGTCTCCTCCTGGGTGGGGAAGAAGCGCATATGCCGCGGCTCGTTATCGACCCCCGCGATGCTGTGCTGAATGTCCAAATAGTTGTGATCCATCACCGCGTGTCGGGTTTTGGGAGGCCAGTAGTGCAGGGTCCTACCGGGCAGCGCGAGGAAGGAGCCCTCGACAGATTCGCTCAAATTCACCCATTTGTCGTACTTTTTGCGGTGCCAGTCCCAGTAGGAGCCCAATTCGTGATTGGGTACCTGATCCTTGTCCTGCATGTAAAAAGCGTCGATGTTTGGGTCATGGCGCACGACCTCGTCTCCAGGAGGGGAGGTGTAGAGAGTAAGGTGATAACCCTGGGCCTTGAGGCCAGCAAACACCGACGAAGCTTGTAAAAGATCCCCAAAGGCTCCATAGCGCACGATGCCGCAGGTTTTACCCGCGGGCGGCTTTTTCTTCTTCCAACTCTCGTGCTGGCCGGAGCCCACCTTCTGGAACACGAAATAGAGCGAGTATTCGCGCTCTTGATTGCGCTTTTGGAACTCGATCAAGTCCCAGCCACCCGCACCCCGCATGTACTGGATCAGCCGGTCATAGTTCACGTTCCACTTGTGATCCGGGTTGCACCCCTCCGTCCCGACCTTCGGATACTCGTCCTCATCGGGCAGGTACAGAACTAAATAGCCTTTCGGCTTGATGATGCGCATCCACTCTCGGAGCGCACCTGTCACCCGCTCGGGCTCGATGTGCTCGAGTAAATGGGAACTAAAAATGAAATCCATGGAGCCGGAGGCAAAGATCTCCATGCGCTCCGCGGTGTCGACGCGGATATCGCAATTGATGGGATGGCCGAAAAGCCGCTCATCCGTCTTGTTGTCGACCCCAATCCAATGCGGATAGAGCTTTTGCAGGCCGCAGCCGACGTCTAAACCTTTACCCCGGGTATATTCGACTATTTCCCAGCGAATTTTCGATGATTCGTTGCACTGGGGATCTGTTATGCGCCACACGCATTATTTATCCATGTACTCGGCCAGGATCTTGCGCAGTGCCGCCTCTTTGTCGCGCTTCGCGGCAGCTGCTTTTTCCTTGGCGACCCGCGCGGCGGTTTGAACTCGCTCGCGCTCCAACGCTTCCGGGGTGGTCCATTGCTGGACGGGCTTGCCGCCGTGATCGTAGAGGACACCGTCCTGCTCTTGTGCAAACTCGGTCGAGCCGTACACGACCCCGACGGGACGGGTGTGATCGATCTCGCGGCCCTTCAATTCGACTTTGTCCATTCTCGCCCTCCTAGTCCCAGAGTACATTCAGTGCGCCCGCTGTGCCGTTCGTCACGGTCGTGACCGCAACCAGCGCGCCGCGGTAGCGTACACCAATCGAATAGATACCGGCAGCCACGGAGCCCAAGGCCGCGCCGGAGGCGACCATCAGCGTGTTAGTCGTCACCGCGTTGTTACCCTGCGCCGGGATGATGTCGTAGATATTGACCGCAGGGATTGCGGCCGTAAAGGTGCCCGTGGCCGTGCCAAGGTTCGTGAAATTGACCCCGTACAAGGCCCCAGGAATCGCAACGCCAACGCCTTGGCCTTGGGCGCCCTGGTTCGCGTTGATGGTCGTCGTACCGGCGGTTGCTATCGCGGTGTATTGGGCGTTGAGAAGTGAGGGCGTGACAGGCACATGCTACTCCTGACTTATTCCCTATCCAAGACATTGTTCCTTTCTACATAGCCTTCGACACCATCCACCTTAATCGTGTCATAGAACGCATCGTGATGTTCACGGGTGTACATATCATCGGTGGGTCGCAAAGACTTACGATCGAACCCTTCACGCAAGGATTTCATATTCACGTCTTTGGTGCGATCAGACATGACACCTAAGTCCGAGGCCATCCCCTGGGCCTTGATATCGGCGTGCGCTTGATTCTCAATATCCATGCCGGGAGGCAGATAGTTCATCCGCTCACCCATCGAATGGGACTTGCGGGCAGACTTATCCGACACCCAGCGATGAGTCGCCGGATTCGCGAGCGGCTCGTTGACCTGGAACTTCTCTTGAACGACCTTGCTCACGTCCAGCCGTCTCCCGGATACGTGATGCCGCCCGAGTACGTGAGCATCTTCTGCTCGCGGATATCCGCGTTCTCCTGGTCCTCAATATTCATGCCGGGGGGCAGATAATTGAACCTCGCATCGAGCCCTGAAGGCGTGCCCTTCTTCTCCAGATACCCCGTGTCCTTGATGCCGGACTTATCGAGGGACTTGCCGCCAGACTTCGGCAGCACGCCCACGTCCGGGGTCGGTTCGTTCTGCTCCTGCTCTTTCATGCCGGGGAATTTCATCGCCATACAAACTCCTTACGCCGTAAAGCTTGCGAGCGGCGCATTTTGAAAGTCTAGGGTCGCCGTGACCTTGGCGGTCGCGTCGGTCCCTGACTGAAAGTAGATCTCCGAATACGCGGGTACATACACCCCGCCATACTGCGCCGTCCCGGTATTGGTGTTCAAGGGGAACACGTTCGCCAAGCCCGCTTGCGCCGGGGAGACCGAACCTCCGGGCACGTACGGCCCGAAAGTCGAGGTGGCCAAGGCCGCCGTAGTCGTGGTCGACGTGTTCGTCACCACGTAGACCGAGACCGTCTGCGAGCTCGTGGTCGCCGTGCCGCCGGCCGCCGTGACCGTGCCGCCCACATTGGCCGTATAGGTCGAGGTGCCGATCGTATCCAAAAGCGCTGTGACGCTATAGAGATACGAATTCGCGTAAGATACGAATTTAGCGACCGCGGTCGAGCCCGAGAGAAGCCCAGAATTGTACGAATCCCGCGTGGTGTAGTTCGGGTCCGAATACGTCGGGAAGACTTTCTGTGCCATAACTTACGCCAGGATCTGCCCGGAAGGCGGCAGTACCGAATACTGAATGTTGAAGCTCCCCGCCCAGGTGGCATCCGTCCCTGAGACAAAAGCGATGGCATCGCCCGGATTCATGTAGAGCCCGCCCTGTCCCGCCAGGTTCCCGCCCGGATACCCGGATGAATACGTGGTCGTACCCCACGGCTGAGTCGTATTGGTGCCCCCGAGCGTGTTCAAGGCGTACGGACCCTGGTAGCCGCCGATGTACCCGCCAATGCCCCCGACATTGACATTCGAGCCCGTGGGGCCGGTACCGCCGACGAAGAAGGGGCCGCTGGCTGCCGCACCGATGGTGTTGGTGGCCAAGGTCACCGCCGTGCCCGTGGTGTTCGTGTTGGCGACGAAAATGGCATAGAGCGCCTCACAGGAGGTCGTCGCAGTGCCGTTCACCGTGTAGGTCGAGGTACCCACGGCAGTGGTGAAGAAAGTCGCGCCATAAACGATCAGCTGCGTCCAGGCGTAGAACTTGGAGGAGGTCGTCGCCCCGCCTGCCGCAATGGTGATGTTTTGGGACGACTGACGGGTTAAGTACGTTGGGTTGTCGTACGCGAGGGTGCGCGTGACGACGTTCAATGAGCCTTGGTTCTGCGTAGCCATAATCTAACCTCGCCGGTCCCCTCGGCTGAACGTGATTTCAATCCCACCCGAGGAGGACCGAGTGGGTCTAAATTTCAGCATCATGCGGCACTATTCCACTTAACAATTCGGACATTGATTGCCAAAGTATGTACAATCCCAAACCCTCCCAAATAATACCAGGCGATACCTTTGGACCGCCCGTAGTCGGTCGGGATCTTGCCGCGCATCTCTTCTGGAACGGCAATGGCTTCGGCCACCGTGTCATTCCCGAAAAAGAAAATCCAGTCGCTCTGCCCATTGGTCCACGGGGTGGTGGTGATGCCATCAGTGCCAACCCCCTTGGGGATGTTGGTCTGTTCGATATAGCGGGTGTTCTCGTAGCGGCCAATCTCACCGTTCATGATGAGGTTGAAGCCGGTGTCCGAGTACTGGTGAATGCCCTCGAGCGAGTTCTTGAAGGTGCGAAGCGTGGTGGGCCAGGCTATCGCGTAATAGTCGTCCGCGATATAGGCCGGGATGTTGCGCTCTTTCATCGCGTCCACAATCGCCTTGGCATGCGCGTTGTTATACGCAACGGAATTGGTGCCCGTCACCGTGCCATTGGTGTACAAGGTCACCGCCGTCGGGGACGTGCCGCCGACCGGAATCACCTGCAAGAGCGTCTGATTGAACTGCCCCCAGGCCAAGCGATCGACCGATTTGACGGTGTCGTTCTTGAGCGCCTTCTTGATGATGTCCTCGACCGGGAACTTCGAGAGGTTATCGAGTTTGCCGGAGTACGGGACCGCGTTGCCGGCCTCCGTAATGGTCAAGGTACCTTGCGTGATCGTGAAGTTGGTCTCCGGCATGGTGTTAGTTTCGAGTAACACGCCACCGGCCGTTGCCACATCCGAGACCACGTCCCAGGTGAAGGTGTCGCCCTTCTTCTTGCCCTGCTGCGAGATGTCGTGAACGTCGGCGAACTGGCGAAACTTCACCAGCGGCTGAACGTTCATGCGCAATACGTTTGATAATTGACGGGCATAGAGGTACCCGCCGAGACTCGACACCGCCCACACTTGTCCGGCCACGTTGACTCCTCATCGGAGCCACTTTGTGTTTAGGCTCCGCTTACCGTCGCGAGTGAACGTGTGGGGTCACACCCCGGGCCTTGGCCATCTTCTCGATGACCGAGACCACGTCCTCCTCGCCCTCTTCGTCATCCGGCTCGACTTGCCGTGAAGCAGCGGTCGGTACGTTGACTAGAGTTCGCTTCCGTTCGAGCTTGTCTTGAGGTTTGGCCTTGGTCAGCCCGGGCAACGCAGTACGCAGTTCGGTATCAATCGAGGTGTAAGCCTCGGTGAGTCCCATCGTCGGATTTTCAGCTTTCAACTCGGCTAACCGAGCGTTGAACAATCGACGTGCGTACGGGTTTTCGAGTAGATCCTTCGACTTGTCCTCTAGACGCGCCAGTTCGGTCCTGAACGATAAGCGCTGATCGATCTGCCGGACGACGTCGGGAGTCACTTCCGATGGTCGCCGTGATAGGCGCGATGCCAGCTTCTTAGTCGCCTCAACATCTCCTAGAGCAGTCTTGGCGAGGAGATCCGCCAGCTCGTCTTCACCGAGCTCGCTGGGTTCGTCCTTGGTGGATAGAGCCAGCCGTGAGGCATTTCTAACACTCTCGGCCGATTGGCGCAAGTACTCGTCTGCGCTATCGACCTTTTGCGCAGCTTCCCTGATTTGCTTCAAGGTCTGCCAGCGCTCGACGCCGTTGACGATCTGCTTGTAATAGACCTCGCCGTTGACGGTTTTGGTGTCAGAATCCTCGGGCGGCTCCTGAGTCTCCTCGGTGGCTCCTTCGGACTGAAGCAGCTTCGCGGCCGCCTCATCCTCAGCCAATGCCCGAGCCTCGCGCTCTTCGGCGTCGTCTTTAACGACCAGGCCCTCTTTCTCGTCCCGGTACTCCTCGGAGCTATCGGCAATCGCCTCCATGCGCGCAATGCGCTCGTTGTTGCGATCGGTGTTCGCCTTGGTCGCTTTCTTGACCGCAGCCTCGCGCGCCTTCTTTTCTTCCGCGTTCATGATTCCTCCCGCAACGCATCGGTTGCTTGTTCACCCATCATGATGGCCTCGCGCAGCCATCCGATAAACTGGTCTGACACTGAAATCTTGTTTTGCAGCTTGCGTATGGCCTTAGGGTCCTCGGCATCCACGACCGCCAACTCCTCGATAGCCTCGCTCGCCTGGTCCTGGGCCTTACGGAGCAAATAGGCGCCAATGCGGGTGTTCAAGAAGTTCTCCACCTCTTGGCCGAATACCGCGGCCTCGACCACCGGGTCACTTGGATTGAGCGGCACTCGGCTTCTCCTTCTGCATCTGGCTGTCGTGCTCGAAGCCCGCGTCTCGATCCTCTACCGCGTGGTCTCGCTCATCTTCAGCCACTTCCTGCCCTGCGATATGTTCAAAGAGCGCGAGCCGCGCCTTTGACTCGTGCGTCTTATCCGCAATGGCGAGCTTGGTCAAATTGGTCTCGTGGGACTTCTTGAGGTTCACAACATTGGCCTCGTGCTTGTTGCCCTTCTCGATCTGTAGTTTCTTGAGCATCATCGTCAGTTGCTGGATCTGCTGCTGTGCCTTGGCGAGTGCGGGGTCTTGCCCGTCGATTAGGAATCGGTTGCCGTCCTGATACCCTGAGAGCGCCATGAACTCCTTCCACACCTCGCGAAGATCAATGCCGGGGGGCGCCTGTTTCATGGTGATTTTGGCATAATTATCGACCGCGAACACGAAGCGCTGCATCTTTTGCTGAGGATCGGTCGCGCCCATGCCGACATTCACCGTAACGGTCAGTTCCTTGTCCAAGACCGCATCGGTCATCTGATTGACGCCGTACTTTTGGAATACCTGGGCTTTCTCGCCGGCCAAGCTCATGATGACCCTATCCGTCTCATAGTGCTGTTCAAGCATGACCAATTGGCGCAGCACAGGCTGTACGAACGTCTCCACAAAGGTCTTGAGCATGTATTCAGTAAGAAGATTGCTCGGTCCCTGCAGCATGCGCATCGTGTTAGTCGATTCACGCCCGGAACGCTGGGCAGTAACCTGCATCGGATTGAAATTTCCGGCAAGGTCGGAGAAATCCGCATCTATGCGATCCTGCTCCAGGTACGCTGAGGAAGTGACGTCCTGCCATTCAACCTCGCGGATATCGGCTTCTGGATCATCTGCCAGGGTGATTCCACCGGGCACGTTTCTGACCAGGGATGCCATGTCCACATTCTTGCCGCGCTTGGCGATCCAGCGCTTATTGAGCACCAGTTTGACATTGTCACTGCGCTGATTCTGGACATCATTCGCCTCTTCCTGAAGCGGCCTGGTAATGGTCGGCAAAGAGGCGGGAATCGGCTTATGCGTCTCCAGCATCGTTGTGCCCATCACATACGGTCTTTTACCGTGCCAGACGGTATCTTTCAATGGTTCCGGGTCAGTAAGCAGCCGTTCACTTGCAATCGTGTAAAATTCCCAATCTTCTCCCTCGTAGCGATGAATATGACGGTGGACCCACACAATGTCATAGTCAGAGATATCCCGTTTTTGCTGTGATGGATCTTGCTGGACACCATTACGAGCTTGGCGGGTAGAGTCATCAGAGGTGTCAGAACGCGCAAACACCTGACTCGAGGAGTACTTGATCCATCGCTGTCCCTTCGGGTTTGGGTGCTCCATTCTATCCTTCACGTCACACCAGTACATGGGCATCAAATGGATGATGTAGGGGCTTGAATTGATCGGATCGAGCCAGTGCGCCGAAGGGTCAATGCGCAGGTTCTCAATGGGCAGCAAGTCCAGGCACGGCCTGTCGTCTAAGGATTCGGCTCGAACTCGATCGCCTCGAAGTATTC
>Ga0265762_1000140_pt1 | contig 10998 bp, 12 predicted proteins | sample NZIome_4_FD_200870 | JGI IMG/M metagenome (GOLD analysis project Ga0265762, IMG submission 200870) | Metatranscriptome of rhizosphere microbial communities from Maridalen valley, Oslo, Norway - NZI4 (Metagenome Metatranscriptome) | ecosystem: Host-associated > Plants > Roots > Rhizosphere > Soil...
CTCGCTGCTCTGGACTCACCTGCTGTCGCCGTCGGGTTAGACGAGAGTGAAGATGTCGACCCGGGTGCGACCGATTTCAGCTTGTGGGACAAAAAAAGAGTTCAGGACTACAAGGAGAGTGTCAGGAAGCATCTCCGCGTTCCGTTAGCAGTGTTGCAAATTACAAAACTCCAGCTTGAAGTACCCGTTTTCGATGGCACCGATGACCTGACCCTGAACCGCGGTGTGGGACGGATTCCCGGAACAGGGCGACCGGGAGAGCAAGGAAATATCGGCCTTGCCGGTCATCGTGACAGCTTTTTCCGCGGGCTTAAAGACATTGCGATGGGCGACGCAATCGGGCTGAAGACGCTGAAAGGAACAGACACCTATCGAGTCGATCGACTCCAAATTGTTGCGCCGGAAGACGTGGACGTCCTTCGTCCCCGCTCCGTTCCTTCGCTGACGCTCGTTACGTGCTACCCGTTTTACTTCATCGGTAGCGCTCCGCAACGTTTCATCGTCACAGCTTCTCTTACACGAGAAAAAAGCGTATCGGGAAATCTGACTCCTGGTTCGCTATCCCAAACCAGCAGTTCAATAAGGAGAAACGAAAATGAATAACCCGAATCAAATGCAGCGCCGATTCCGCAACTCAACCGCCAGTGTTTTCTTCGTCGCATTGGTGGCTCTCGGAGCATGGGCGCAAGACTCAACCACAACCACCATCCAGCACGGTCCGGTCTCTTTCGATACCCAGGTCCGGGATGCAGAAGTCGTTTACGTGGAGGGCAACGACCTTGTTCTCAAACTGGAAAACGGCAAGATCGAACACCTTGTAGTTCCTGATCGCGACAAGTTCATCATCGATGGAAACGAGGTCAGCGTGCGCGAGTTAGTGCCGGGAACTAAGCTAACTCAAACCATCACCACAGCCACCACTCCGCGATATGTCAACACTGTCCGGACGATCGAGGGAAAAGTATGGCATGTGAACGCCCCCGGTTCGGTGATCGTGGCGCTGCCTGACGGCACCACCCAGCGTTACACCGTCCCCAACCACGCCAAGTTCGTAATTAACGGCCAACCGAAGACGGTGTTTGAACTGAGGAAGGGAATGAAACTCAAGGCGACGATTGTATCCGACGATGAGCACACGGTCATCGAGCAGAGCAAGTCTGCAGTCGGTCAAGCGCCGCCACCGGCAACGCCGCCGGAAGTTGGCGTGTTGCTGTTCCTCGAGTCCCGGCCAGTGCCGGTCACCCTGGCCGGCGTGGAGGAACCTGCGTCAGTGCTGCCGACAACCGGTACGATTCTGCCTTTGATCGGACTGCTCGGCGTAGTGGCTGTCGCAACCTCACTGGGGCTGAGAACGCTTCGTCAGACTTCCAGGGGGTGATGACGTCCTCAAGGGCCCGTCCAGCACAAGTCCTGCGGGATGGGCCTTAGTCGTTTCCTAGATGAGCGGTTTGTTCTTGAGGCACCGACCCATCGACAGCACAAACAAAATTCGAAGTACCGGAGAAATGCAATGTTCATGAAACGAAATGTCTGGGTGTTGGGAATCGCGTTGCCAGTTATAACCTGCGCCTCGGCCTATCCGCAAGCAGCACCGTGGTCGCCCTTTTTGGGGAGCACGACCGTCGATGGAAGTTTTGACGGGGATGCGATCCGCGTCGGAACAGGAGCCGGAACTTTTCCTGCCGTACAGCTCCGCTTCGTCGGCGGAGCGGTGAAAGTTCATCGATTAGTTGTCTGCTACGGAGACGGCACGAGGGAGGGGCTCACGTATATTCCGTCATCCCATCCGGCGGCCGCACTCGCCCCATCCCTCTCTCCGGCTATCGGCGCTCCGTTCGAAGCGTTGATCTGTGGTATGGCAGAGTCCACTCGCGGACACGTCCAGCCGTAAGTGTGCACGGTACCCAGTGAGGAGATGGATGCGAGGACACGGACCAAAACGAGAACGCATGATCATCCCGTCCCCAGTTCTTCGAGGCCGCGAGTCTAGGCCGTCTTCCGGTGGAGCATAAAAAATGGAAACCAACCCGATTCTGTTTCGCGATCTGACTTATATATTCTTGGCTGCCGTAACCGGAGGCCTGGTTGCGCGGCGCCTTCGACTGCCATTGATCCTGGGTTTTATCCTAGGGGGGATTGCGATTAGCCCGTTCACCCCCGGACCGCAATTGTCAGACTTGCACACCTTCGCGATATTTGCAGAAGTCGGCGTCGTCCTGCTGATGTTTTCAACCGGCGTTGAGTTCTCGATTCCGGACCTGAGGCGGGTGAAATGGGTTGCGCTTGCCGGCGCCCCAATCGGTATCTTATTCATCCTGGGCCTGGCGGTCGCGGTGTCGAAGATCGCAGGATTCAGCATTACAGAGGGAGCTGTCATCGGAGCAACCGTTTCGGTAGCCAGCACAATGGTCCTGGTCCGACTGCTGACCGATGCGGGAAAGCTCGCAACAACCTACGGCCGCGTGATGATCGGCATTACTCTCGTCGAGGATCTTGCCGTCATCTGTATGACGGTCGTGCTTCCAATCTTCAGCGGACCCGGGGACCGTCTTTTCCTGAAAGCGGCCTGGGCTCTGGGGAAGGCACTCCTCCTGCTCATTCCATTGGTCTTTCTCGCGATCAAAGTGATTCCACGTCTGTTACGGCGAGTGAAGTTGACGTGTAACACGGAACTCCTCCTGCTGGTTGCAATTGCAATCTGCCTCGGCACCGCTGCCCTGGCGCAGGCGGTTGGATTCTCGGTCGCACTGGGCGCCTTTCTCGCCGGACTATCCATCAGTCGTTTTCCCGACTTGCATGATGCCCATACACAGCTTGTGCCGCTCCGCGACGCCTTCGTAGCGCTCTTCTTCGTTTCGCTGGGAGCGCTGATTGATCCCAAAGTGGTATTCCACAGCCTGCCGCTTCTCGGATTAATGCTTCTACTCATCGTGGTCGGCAAATTTCTGGTCTGGACCATGGTCGTGTGGCTTTTCCGCTACCCCGTCAGAACTGCAATCGCCGTAGCCGCAGGGCTGACACAGATCGGCGAACTCTCGTTCGTGGTGTTGCAAGCCGGGCGGTCATCGGGCGTGGTGGCCGAGAACGTCTTTAATACCGTGATCGCTGCATCATTGATTTCGATATTGCTGAACGTATTTATCGTCCGCGGAACCTTTGCCTGGCTCAACCGAAAGTTCCCTGAGCGAGGCGTGACCCAGTCTGATGGCGCTTGGGTGCCAGCGAAGCAAAACTGCAATCGCTGAACAAGCGATGAAGGAGTTAAGAGAACATTCTCATGCCAACACTCATCCATCATCCTGCGTTAGCTTTTGCTGCCTTCCTGTCTCTGGTCGCCGTGACTTTCACCATCGACCGGCTAGGTTTGCTGGCTTGGATGGCATGGCTGGGTCGGCACGAAGGCAAGCCGAAGAACAAAGTCGCGAAGAAATATTGGACGGTACAACCATGACGAAAGCGGGATTCGCGAGAGTCACATTGACTTGGAGCCTGGTCTTGGGCATTGCCTTTTCTTCATGCGCGGCCCAGGACGAAGCTGCGCCGACCCAACCGCCAGATTCGGCTGCGGAACCATCCAAAAATCCGGCCTTGCTTTCCTTCGATGAGCTGGTTTCGGTGGCTTCGACGGCCAGGCCGGAAGGAGCGCTCAGCGCGCGGCTCAGCGCCCTGCTGAACACGCCGTTCGTCGAGAGCGAAGCCGGGTCTGTCGGCTTCCAGCCCCACCGGCCGACCGTAACCGGTCTCGGCGCCGTTCTTCGCGTCGGTTTCTGGAACATCGAGAGAGGTCTGAACTTCGACCTGATTCGATCGGCGCTCACCGACTCCAGAGAGTTTTTGCCCGTGACCAAGACTGGCATCACTTTTCAGCAGAGGGAAATCATCGAATCGCAACTCGCCAGGTTGCAAGCGGTTGATGTTCTGGTTCTGAATGAAGCGGACTGGGGCATGAAGCGAACCGGGTACCGGAACATATCCCGGGAGTTGGCGGAGGCCCTGCACATGAACTATGCATATGGAGTGGAGTTCGTGGAAGTCGACCCGCTTTTCGATTTGGCTACGGAACAAGTGCACTTGACCAATGTGCAGCAGGATCGACGTCTGCAGAACGATTTGCAAGTGGACCGGCAGCGATACCACGGTCTGCATGGCACGGCGATCCTGAGCCGGTATCCAATTGACCAGGCTCGCATCCTTCGTCTGCCCGTGTGTTACGACTGGTACGCGAAGGAATACGCAGCCATCTCGAAACTCGAGCAGGGAAGGCGCTGGTCCGCCCGCAAAATGTTCCGGGAACGGGTCGAGCGCGAACTCCGTCAGGGCGGCCGAATGGCGTTGATCGCGGAGATCTCGGTTCCCGGCTTGCCGACGGGGCATGCCACAATCGTGGCGACTCACCTCGAAAACAAGTGTCCGCCCGAATGCCGTCGGCGCCAGATGCTGGCTCTGCTGGCGGACCTGCAATCGGATGAAAATCCAGTGGTCGTCGCGGGCGATCTAAACACCACCAGCCGTGACAACACTCCCACTTCGATCCGCAATGAAATCATGACCCGGGTTACGGACTATAAATTCTGGGTTGGCCAAGCCGTTTCCCGCTTCCACCCGCTTGGAATGTTTCAGTACCTGCTGGTTCCGGTCCGTTACTTTCACGGATACAACGATCCCACGGCCTTTCATCTTCCGATTTTGTGGGACAATCGCGAGCAACCCTTGTTCAAAAGCGTGCAGAAGTTCCGTTTTGCCGACGGTCATGCCTTCGATTTTCGCGGCGAGCCGAATCGCACGATGCCGCCGAAGAGCCGTACGCTTGCCGACAGCAACCAACGCGCGGGGAAAGGCTTCGTCCCTACCTACTCATTCAGTCGTGACTTCGGCGGGCTGGTAGGCCGGTTCAAGCTGGATTGGATCTTCGTCAAACCCTTCATCACCGATCCAAGGTGTACGGAACAGAGCTACCAGTTCGCTCCACACTTCCCCGTGACCATGCGCGAACTGAACGACTCGGTTGAAGATCGCATCTCGGACCATCCGCCGATGACAGTAGACTTGCCGCTGCCCGAACCGGCAAAGTCGGTGCACTGAGGAAACCCGCCGTAGCGCAAGCCAGTTGCCAACCGCCCCGAGCGACGCGGCTTTCTCGTGTGACCTGAGTACCCTTGCTTCGAGTGCCTAAAGTTCCCAGAATGGGACATGACCTGTATAAAGTGCGGTATTGATCTGCCCTACGACTCGCGTTTCTGTTTTGGCTGCGGCCAAACACTGGGTGCAGTTTCCGTAGGTGGAGGCGCAGCCGCAGCCCTCGCCCCGGCCCGAATCCAGGAACCAGAGGTGCCTGAGCCCAATGCCAACCGTGCAATTCGGAGCGGGCTTGGAATCCTGCTGCTGGCCGTCCTGTTCGGCGCTGCGTGGTACGTGCAAAGCCACTCCTCATATTCGCCCAGAGTGGAAGGAAACCCAGTAGCTCAACCCGAATAGACGCCGAGTTGGCAACCTTGCATAACATCGGCAAATCCATTCGGCGAAGCGGGAACGTCATGCTGCCCGTAGCAACCTGGGTAAGTATTACCTCGCCTTCATTCTCGTGAACGGGTCAGTGAGAACGGGCTCAATGGGGAATCTGTGATCGACGGGAACGTGGCGAATCATTTTCCCGCGTCGGTGTGCCAACCCGGATTCGTCCACCGCCCACGTTGCCGAACAAATATCTCCGTCACCCGCCCCGAATCTGATGTTCGCTTGCCGTCAACTTCGGTTTCAGCGACGTAGTTGCTCCATACGACGGCGACATCGCCAAAGTGTTGCACTTCGGTGCGCGGGAATTCAAGGCGGACAAGCCTGCCACCTTGGGCGCGAAAGTTTACCGCCGTCTGAAGCACATCCGCCTGATACTTCCATTTCTCCTCGCCGCCACTCATGACAATGGTCTCGGGCGGCAGCAGGTGCTCAAGAACCTTTATGTCGCCAGCAAACCACGCCCGCCATACCGCATCACGCGTACGCAGCAATTGCTCATCGTTTGGCGGCCGAGCCGACCAATCGGCTGCGCTCAGAGTAGCGGCACAAAAGGCCGCGATAATCACGATGCCGTTCCACTGCCATTTCACGAGGGAATCCTCCGTTATGAACGGTCTCGCTTGCTGCTCCGCTTGCCGGCGTCGAGCGCCAACAGGACGGCAGCGCCCGAAGCCGAGTAGACCGAATAATCCAGCGGCGACTTTAGTCCGAAAGAGATCGCCATCGCGGTGGCAAACATCGCCAGCAGAATCGCGCTCGCGAGCGAAACCCATCGCGGCCACAAGCCCAGGATCATCAGGACTCCGAGCGATGTTTCGCAGACAGTGGCCGCCCACGCGAGATACGGAATGGCGGCCTTCGGCATAAATGAATTTACTTCGGCCGCGTAATCCATGAAATTCGCAAAGTGCTTCAGATCGAGCGTCCTGTCCCACAGTCCAAAACGCCCCGCCACTGCGGAAAGAAAAGCGCCGCCCAGTGCCACGCGTGCGTACAGGACTCCGGCACGCTCCCCGTTCATCTCGTGCAGCTTATCGGCACCGCTGTCCAGTGTGGTGTCGGAGGAAACATGTGCTTGCTGATTCATTGCGATCGTCCTTTCGAAGAGCCGCTCTCGGGCATATCGACACTGAGCGGCGTGTCGTGATCGCAAATCAAATATGCGACGAGCATTGCGGGTTTCGTGGAGCTGGCATTGGCGGAAACTAGATGAACCCCGCGGGGCGCTTCGTAGAAGCTCTCGCCCGCCTGGTAAATCCTCTCCGGCTCGCCCTGTAGCTGAGTTCGGACGGCCCCTTGGACGATGTAGCCCATCACAGCGCAGGGATGCGAATGTGGCGACGACGCCTCGCCCGGGCCGTAGTGAACTTCCACCAGGACGCCCTTCAGATGGTCGCCAGCGAGTTTCGGTAGAGGCTGCGAGATCACAACCCGTGCTCGATCTTTCTTCTGCGAATTGGCTCGGGAGCCATGGCTCGATCGAAGATGCGCTGTCGCCAGCCCCCGCAAAGGGTGGTCACGACGAAAATGATCCACTTTGTATTTGCGCTCGTCATTCCTCCCCTCGAAATGCTCCACGATATAGGGGTAAGAATTTGGACTCTCGCAATAATTGCCGCGCGCTTTGCAGGGTGTTCATGCCGTGCACTTGACTTGCGCTTTGGGCCCGTCGCAGCATCCCCGCTCCGCCGATACACACGGCACTGCCGATGACCGAGAGCAACGTCACCTTTTCGTGGTGGACGACCACCCCTAGGAAAAGCGCGACGGCGGGAATCAGGTAGGTCGTGGCGGAGGCACGCGTGGCTCCATACCTGCCGGCTGCAACGGAGATGGCCACGTGCGCCACGCCGGTGCCGAGCGCTCCCAAAGCAAGTAGCGCCAACATCGGAGCAAGCATCCAGCGTGCACTGAGCAGATCATCGAACCCCAACGGCGCGGTCAGAACCAGTGCAACCGCCTGAGCTCGCCAGATAACCGGCAAGGCTCCGTTGCGCTGCTGGAGTGGGCTCGCAATATTAAGAGCTAATCCGTAGGAGACGAGCGCGGCCACGATCATCCCGATGCCGGCCGCGCTGCTGTGATCCTCGCCGCTGGCCGGAATCGCCATCAACATCGCTCCGGTCATGCCAATCGCGAGTCCCGCGCACACGCGGCGCGATGGTGCCCGGCAGGCGACCACCGCGGCCACGATCGCAGTGAATAGAGGATTAGCGCCGTTCAGCATTCCCGTGAGCGCGGACGAGACGTGCCGCTCGGCCAATGGGAACATGCTGAGCGGAAACGCCAGCCACAGGACTCCGAGCCCGACGGTTCCCGTCCAGTCCGAACGTAGAATTGGCCTGCGCGCCGCTGGGAACATCGAAAGCGTCGCAAAACCGAGAAGGATGCGGACGAAAGTGACTCCGTGAGGACCGATGCTACGCATCCCTTCCGCGATAAACAGGAATGACGCACCCCAGATCAGCCCCGGCACGATCAGCAATAGCCAGCCCGTGGTTCCGGCGTGGGAAACCGCGGTTTGCCACAAGAGCTTGGCTTTGTCTGGCATGCGCGTCACCTCGTCCGGATCACGCTACGGTGAAATGGACCCTACCACAAGGTCCATTTAGCATATTCTGGCTGTACCACTATGACGAAGAAAATCACTCCCTACGAACTGGCGCTTCCCCATCGCAGCCCCGAGCGCCAGCCTACCAATGGGTGTATGAGGGAGTGCGCTCTGCCATCCTCGGTGGTCGCCTGAGTGCGGATAGGCGATTGCCGGCCACTCGTGATCTCGCCCGCCAGTACGGGTTATCACGGGGCACGATCGTGAATGCCTTTGATCTGCTTGCTTCCGAGGGCTATGTTGAAGGTCGCGTGGGATCGGGTACCTACGTCAGCAAAGTCTTGCCGGACCGATTGCTTCACCTCGCGTCGGGACATCTTGCCAAGCCTGCCGCGCAGCAACAGCGGAGCTCACCGCTCTCCGACTACGGGCAAAGGGCACTCCTATTCGAGGGTTATGAAAACCGACCGACTCGAGCCTTCCGCGCGAACCTGCCAGCGTTAGATTTATTTCCCACGACGTTGTGGACAAAAATTACAGTCCGGTGCTTGCGCCGAATTTCGAGACAACATCTGATGGGCGGTAGCGCTCTCGGCTACTTGCCCCTTCGGCAGGCGGTAGCAGAATATGTGAGCACGTCGCGAGGAGTAAGGTGTGAGCCGGAGCAGATCGCGATCGTCTCTGGCGTGCAAGAAGCACTCGATGTGACCTCCCGCCTCCTGTTGAATCCGAGAGATCGAGTATGTGTCGAAAACCCTGGGTACCCCGGCGCCGTCTTTGTGTTCCAGGCCCTCGGCGCAAGAATCTGTGCCGCCGGCGTCGATGGCGAGGGAATCACAATCCGCCACCTTCCTGCGCACGGAGTTCGGCTGATTTACGTCACACCCGGGCATCAGTTTCCCTTAGGCACGACTATGAGCCTGGCCCGGCGCCTCCAGTTGCTGGAGTGGGCGCGAAGCTCGGGTGCGATGATTTTCGAGGACGATTATGACAGTGAGTACCGCTACTCGGGCAGGCCGATTCCAGCTCTGCAGGGACTCGATGAGCGCGGATTGGTTCTCTATGCCGGCAGTTTCAGCAAAGTACTGTTTCCTTCGCTGCGCCTGGGATACGCGGTAATTCCTCGCGACCTGGTGCGTCATTTCGAAGCGGCCCTGTCCCTCACCTGCCGCCATGCGCCCCTGCTCGAACAACTAGTGCTCACCGAGTTCATCACCGGGGGCCACTTCGGACGCCACCTCCGGCGCATGCGCGAGATATATGCCGAGCGTCTTTCGATGCTCTTGGAGGAAGCGCGCCTGCGGCTTCGAGGATTATTGGAAATCTCAGGAGTCGAAGCAGGGTTGCAAACTGTAGGATGGCTCTGTGGCGGGATGAACGCCGAATCGGCGGCCGCTGCGGCAGCGAAGCGCAACGTGGACGTGATTCCGGTGGACCGCTACAGCCAAGGCAAAGTGGCGCCTGACGGGCTGCAGTTGGGATTTGCCGCCTTGGAGGTGAAAGAGATCCGTCGCGGAGTTCGGGATCTCGCGATTGCATTAGAAGATGAGTGGAAGCATCGCCGCGTGCGAAGGTCTCGGCGGTGAGTGATCCGCATGCGGACTTAGTTGCATCCTCGGCCTCGGTGCGGTTCGAGACAGCCGGGTCGACTGCATACGAAATGATGCGGCTTGAAACTTTTTCAGACCCGCTTGATCTGATGTTTCAGGCGAATGGTTCTCAAATTGGCGATTGTTTTCAGCCCTGGCCTGGGCCGCACGGACTTGGGCGCATCCCACAAAAAAGCGCGGACCTCAAGCTGGCAAGTCCGCGCCGTGCTTTCTTTTTCGTTCTCCTTACCAGGCCGTGTCTGTTACCAGGTTATACGCATTTACGCTGCCCAGGCCGGTTGCCATATCCCAACCCGGGGTTGCGCCGAACGACGGCTGATACGCCGCTGCGCCCGTGGTGGGTGTGATGACGACCGTACATTTCCCGCCTTTCCCCCCTCCGCCCGACAGGGTGCAGTTCGGTACTCCGGTATAACCTTGACCTTTGTTCGCCAAGGTCACGGCGGTCACCACCCGGGTGGTTGGGTTGATGGTCGCTGTACAGGTTGCCTGAGTACCGCCCGCGTAAATGGGGGTGCCGGTGGGTGAGAGATATTTCGACTTGTTGGAGGGCCCGCTGATTTTGCAAGTCGGGGCGCTGGTGTAGCCAGATCCGGCCGACTTCAAGGTCAGGGTGCTGATGGATTCAGTGCTCAGAGTGCCGTTGGTTCCCGAAGGCTTGTAGCAATCGGCTTCAAAGGCGGTGCCGTTGTACCGGCAGGCAATGTCGTTGTCGCCCTGGGTGATGTCGTTGAAGACGCAGCTATTACCTGACGTCTGGTTAACCGAGTAGCAGGCGCGGTTGCCCGTCTTGCCGAATTCAGTTTTGGCGATGGAATAGTAAGTGGGATTGGGATTGCCGGCCCGGATACCCCACTTCTGGTCCACCAGGGCTTGAATCGCGGCCATGGCGGGTGAAGAAGCCGAGGTGCCGCCCACGCCATACCATGTACTGGGAGCGCCCGTGCACGGAACGCCTCCGTTACTGATGTCGGATGCGCAGATGATGATGTAGTGTCCCCAGACTCCGTTGCTGGCAAAAAGCGACACGTCCGGGACATCGCGCACGCCGTCAGCTGGATTGCCGAAGATGCCTGATTGCCACGAGGGTTTGGCGTAGCCTTTACAAGTAGTGTCCTCGACATAGGCGCCGGCGACGTTCCCCGCCCCCGTGGCACAGCCGCTCGGACCTCCGCTTCCGGCACCAGTGCTCAGGAAACCGGCTCCGGTGCTGCTGTTACAGAAGCCAGCAGGGCCATAGGGGGCGCTGAAGCCCTCTACGCTGTAAATCAGATAGCTCGCACAAGAATCGTTCCAGGGAATTTCCGGGATGTAAGACTTGGC